>Ga0316222_1002576_pt1 | contig 19075 bp, 20 predicted proteins | sample TBH18011metaG_FD_206008 | JGI IMG/M metagenome (GOLD analysis project Ga0316222, IMG submission 206008) | Freshwater microbial communities from Trout Bog Lake, Wisconsin, USA - TBH18011 | ecosystem: Environmental > Aquatic > Freshwater > Lake > Hypolimnion/Profundal zone | place: USA: Wisconsin...
CTCACGCAGAAATTTTTTTTCGAGCCAGATTTTTTCAGCGAGCCGCTGAAACGGGCAAAAGAAAAATAATCTAGGCATTTTCGCTATGGGCAAACGCGGCAGACCGTCAAAGGCGCCGTCTGCCGAAGATCGCGCCAAAGTCGCAGAATTGCTGGCGAAAGAGGTTCCGATCGCGGACCTGGCGAAGATGTTCGGAATGACGCCTCCGACCTTCAGGAAATATTTTCACAGCGAATTTCTTTGCAGAAAAAAAATCGCTGTGGATAAAACTCCGACGCGAACGGTGACAGCCGAGGATCGCGCCAGGGTGTCCCTGTATCTCGGTTACGGCATGCCGCCTGAAAAGGTCGCGCTGGTCGTCGACTATATCGGGCCCGAAGCGTTCGAGGATTTCAAATCGGACTTCGCGGTCGAGCTGGCCGTGGCTGACGCAAAAACGCGCGCCATGACGATCGACACCCTAGTGCAACAGAGCAAGGCCGGCAGCGCCGCGGCAACCAACAAGCTTGAAATGCTCAGCCGACCGTCGGTCACCGATGACGCATCGAGCCGCGGCAAGCCGGCCACGTCAAACTATGTTGGCAAGAAAGAGCAGGCCAAGGCGGACGCCGCGGTCGCGATCGCATCGGGTGGCATATTCGCCCCACGCGTCGCGCCGCGGCTGGTCGCATCGGGTGGCAAGCCGGTTGATCAACCGTGACGCTGACTTGGTCGACCGCGTGTCTCGATTGGCGCGAACGCATTGTTGCCGGTCAGTCGTTGCTGCCCTGCCCACCGCTGTTCCCCCAGGAGGCGGCCGCCGCGCTCGCGGTGTTTCGCGCGCTGCCGATCGTGGACGTGATGGGCAAACCCAGTTTCGGCGATATCAGCCGCGATTGGGTCTATGATCTGCCCTCGGCAGTATTCGGCGCCTACAACCCCGACACCGGGCGCCGTGAAATCAATACTTTCTTCGAGTTGATCTCAAAGAAAAACACCAAATCGACCCGCGCCGCGGGCATCATGATTACCGAACTGATCCGCAATCAGCGTTTTTCTGCCGAGTTCAACATTGTCGCCCCCACGCTGGAGGTTGCCAAGAATTCCGCCGAGCCGGCCATGGACATGGTCGCAGAGCATCCCGATTTGCGCCGCATCCTGAAGCCGATCGCGCACCAGCGCATGATCGAGCACCGCGAGACCGGCGCGTTCCTGAAGATTGTCGCCGCGGATTCGGAAACGGTCAGCGGCAAGAAAACCACCGGCCTGCTGATCGACGAGCTGTGGCTTTTCGGCAAACGGCCCAACGCAAAGAACATGCTGCGCGAAGCCATAGGCGGCCTCGCATCCCGCCCCGAAGGGTTCGTGATCGCGCTGACCACGCAAAGCGACGAACCGCCGGCCGGCGTCATGCTCGATTGGCTGAAGCGCTTTCGCGACATCCGCGACGGCATTCTGGTCAACCCCCGCGCGCTCGGCATGCTGTACGAATTTCCGCCGGAAATGATCCACGCCGGCGAGCATCTGAAACCCGAAAACTTCTACATCACCAATCCCAACCTTGGCGCGTCAGTCGACGAACAGTTCCTGCTTGATGAATATGAGCAAGCCAAGCGCGAAGGCCAAAAATCGCTTGTCGGTTTTCTTGCCAAACACCTGAACGTCGAGCCCGGCATCGCCGCCCGCTCCGACAGCTGGGCCGGCGTCGAGTTCTGGAAACAGCGCGCCGACCCCGCGATCACGCTCGACGAGCTGATCCGCCGCTGCGAAGTGATCGTGATCGGCATCGACGGCGGCGGGCTGGATGACTTGTACGGCATCACGGTGCTCGGCCGCGAAGCGATGGCGGTGAACGTCGATCGCGAAACGGCCAGCGAAGAAGAAGAAACCGGCCAGGATGGCCCGCGCCGCGTCAAGCGCTGGATCAGCTGGTCGAAGGCCTGGGCGCACGCGATCGTGCTCGATCGGCGCAAGTCGATCGCCACCAAGCTGCAGGATCTGGAAGCCGCGGGCGAACTGGTCATCCTGCCCAACGACGCGATCAACGAAAACGGTCTGCCCGAAGATATCGCGCAGATCCTCGAAATCATCCTAAAGGTGCGCGATGCGGGCCTGCTGCATTGCGTCGCGGCTGACCCGGCCGGCCTCGGCGAAATCGTCGATGCCTTGGCCGATGAAGACATCACCGCGGAAAACCGCGAACTCGGGCGGGATTTCGTGGTCGGCGTTCAGCAAAGCTACGGGCTGATGAACGCGCTGAAGACTTGCGAGCGAAAGCTGGCCAACGGCACGCTGATTCACGCCGACCAGGCGGTCATGGATTGGTGCGTCGCCAACCTGAAGATCGAACCCACCGCCACGGCGATCCGCGCGACGAAGCAAAACGCCGGCGACGCCAAGATCGACCCGGCCATGGCGCTGTTCAACGCCGCGGCAGTCATGGCGACCAACCCGGATGCAAACCGCTCGATCTACGAAGATCGCGGCATTCGCATCTTTTGAATCCGTGGAAACCCCGCATGGCCCGCATGCCCGTCCAATTGCTGAACGCGGCGGCCAAGGGATTTCCCGCCGTGCTGCGCGATGGCCTGGGCCTCATCGGCCTGTCGTCGATCACCTACGGCACCTGGCTGCTGTCGCATGCCGCCGGTTTCATCGTCGGCGGCATCCTGGCGGTCGGCACCGCCGCGCTGCTGGCGCGCGCCGATAGCGAAGGGGCGGCCTGATGGCCCGGGGCTTGATGGGCGCCCTGACGCGCGGCGCGGGCCTGGCCACGCGCGGGCTGCCGGGCGATACGGAATCGTTCTGGAACGGCTATTTCTGGGCCTCGCCCTCGGCGACCGGCATCCAGATCAGCCCGCAGACCGCGCTTCAGGCCACCACCGTGATGGCCTGCGTGAGAATCCTGTCCGAAGACGTGTCAAAGATGACGCCGCGGCTGTACCGCCGCTATGACAAGGGCATCCACAAGGCCGGCGCGCGCGAACTGTTGGGGCCCAACGATCACCCGCTCGCACGCCTGCTGGTGCGGCCCAACGATTGGATGACCTGGCCGGAATTCTGCCGGATGATGATGATCGGCTATTCCCTGCGCGGAAATGCCTTCGCCGTCATCCTGCGCAACCGCCGCGGCGATCCGGTGTCGCTGGTGCCGATCAATCCCGATCGCGTTTCGCTGTGGCAAGCCCCCGATGGCGGCCTGTTCTGGTGGGTCACCCGCTCGGGTCTGCACGAACTGGCCGTGCTGAAAAACGAACCGCTGCTCATCCCCTACGAGGATGTGTTCCATCTGAAGGATCTTTCCGCCGACGGGCTGGTCGGCACCTCCCCGATTGCCCTGGCGCGTGAAGCCATCGCGTTGTCGCTCGGCCAGGAACAGCAGTATGCCCGCCTGATGGGCAGCGGCGCGCGCCCCAGCGGCGTGCTGACCACCGATCAGCGCCTCACCGACACGGCGGCCTCGCGCCTGCGCACCGATTGGGAGGCGATGAACGCCGGTCTTGCCAATGCCGGGCGCACCGCGATCCTGGAACAGGGCCTGAAGTGGCAGCCGCTGACCATCAATTCGGTCGACCTCCAGTTCATCCAGATGCGCCAGTTCCAGGTCACCGAGATCTGCCGCATCTTTCGCGTGCCGCCCCATATGGTCGGCGATCTGTCAAAGGGCACGTTCAACAACATCGTCCAGCAGGCGCAGGAATACCGCAACAACACGCTGACCAGCCACAGCGACGTGTGGGAAAAACGCTTCGCCTTTACCTTCGACCTGGACGCCGATTCCTACGAAGTCGATTTCGATGAGGCGATGCTGGTCAAGGCCGACCTGACCGCGCGCTACAATGCCTATCGCGTGTCGGTGCTCACCGGCTGGGAAACCCGCAACGAGGTCCGCGTCAAGGAAGGCATGGACCCGATCGAAGGCCTCGACGAACCGCTCGCCCCCGCCAACGAGATCGCCGGCACCAGCCTCGCCACGGGCGTCGGATCGGACATGGGCGGAGACAACCCCGGCGCCGGGCAACCGTCCACCGGCATCGACATCAACAACCAGCCCGCCGGAGGAGAATGACATGCCCGATTCTGACATTCTCCTGCGCCGCTCGCCCGATATGGTGCGCCGCTTCGCTGGCAACGGCGTTACCGCGCTGTCGGATTACGAGATCGACGTCGTGGTCTGCACCAGCACCAGCGACGCGCTCGATGACGATATCTGGTCGATCGAGGGGATGGACCTCACCCGCTACCTGCTGCACCCGATCGTGCTGTGGGATCACGACATGTCGCAGCCGATCGCGCGCGCGACGAACCTGAAGAAATCCGGCACCGCGATCACCGCGCGGGTCACGTTCCCGCCCGAAGGAGCCTCGCCCAAAGCGGACGAAATCCGCAAACTGGTCAAGGCCGGTGTCATCACCGGTGTCAGCGCCGGGATTCTGCCCACCGATGCCGAACCGATCGATGCGCGCAACCCGCGCGGCGGCCGCCGCATCACGCAATCCATCCTGCTGGAATTCAGCATTGTGGCCGTTCCGGCCGATGCCGGCGCGGGCGTTACCGCGCGATCTAAGGGAGCCAAGACTGTGCCCGAATGGAAAGTTGGCGCCGCGCGCAATCTGCCGATCGAAACCGGCGATGAACCCTGGGAAGGCCCTGCCGCCGAACAGGAAATCTTCGATTACGCCGGCGGCGACGATTTCGACAGCGAAAAAGCGCGCAAGGGCTTTCTGGTCTACGACGCGGAAAAGCCGACCGAGCGCGGATCCTACAAGCTGCCGATCGCGCGCGTCGTCGATGGCAAGCTGGTGGTGCCCAAAGCCGCGCTGCGCGCCGCCGCGTCGCGCCTGCCCGATACCGACGTGCCTGATGATGTCCGCACCGCCGCGCGCGAAGTGCTCGATGATTACGAGAAAAAGGCCGATGTCGGCACCGATCGCACCGCGCTCCGCCCTGCCCGGCGCAAGGCGTCGCGGCGCCGCATCACCCTGATCGATCAGCGCGGGCTGTACCAGGTCGCGCAGATGTGCTGGCTGTTCGAAGAACTGGGCTACCAGGTCGATATGGCCAAGTTCGAATCCGCTGCCGAGGGCGACGCCAGCAAGGTGCCGGGCATGCTCGCCGCGATCCTGCACGATCTGGGCGATGCCCTGATGGCGATGACCGCCGAAGAAGTCGGCGAAGCGCTGGCAGGCCATGATTTCGAACCCGATCCCGATGCGGCCGACGACATGGACGATGCCGACCGCAGCTATATCGCCGCGGGCAAAACCGCCCTGTCGCGCACGTTCCGCTCCGGGCTCGTCGCCGCCAAGGCGCGCGCCGGCAAGAAACTGTCCGCCGATACGGTGCGCTGCCTGCGCGCCGCGATGGACACCACCGATCAGGCGATCGACATGCACCGCCGCGCCATCGCCATGCATCGGCAGGCGATGACCTCGATCGACGATCTGATCGAAGGTGGCGCGCCCGATGCCGATCCCGAACCGCAGACCGATCCGGACGCGGAGGATGAAAAGGCCGCCGAACGCAGCCGCCGCGCCCGCGCCGCGCTGTTCAAGGCGCGCGCCATGGAACTGACTTCGGCCGACGCGGCCTGATCCAACCCTATCCCGCGCGCACCGTTTCCGCGCGCGAGAATGCCCAGTTCGCCGGTTGGGCACCGGCACACCCGGCCCGCCGTGAGGCGGCCCTTTCCCTCAGATGGAGCCCCTCCTCATGACCCTCAAGGAACTGCGCGCCGCGTACAAGGCGGCCACCGATGAACTGCCGAACCTGGTGCGCGATGCCGCGGCCTTCGCGGCGAAGGAACAGGAAATCGCCAAGCTCGAGGCGGACATCGCCACGGCCGAACGCGAAGTCCGCGCCAACGACATCCGCAACCGTTCGCTGGCGCTTGCCGGCATCGGCGGCGGTGAACCCGATGCGCAGCGTCAGACCGATGCCGACGTGATCGAACGTGCCGTCGCCTTTGGCGAAATGGCCGCCGGCGTTTCGCAAAACCGCGCCAGCCCCGCGATCATGAAGCGCTTTGGCCAGCTGGTCACCAACGCGCGCCGCCAGTCGGGTGAACAGTTCGACCCCGCCAAGCATTTCCGCAATTTCGGCGAACAGCTTCAGGCGGTGGCGAACTATTCGCTCAGCCGCGGCGCCAACACCGACCCGCGCTTGGTGCGCGCGCCCTCCGGCGCCAGCGCGGTCGATCCGACCGGCGGCGGCTTCCTGCTGCAGACCGAATATGCCGATGCGATCTGGATGCTGGCGCACGAGCTGGGCGACGTGCTCCGCGAGGTCAACAGCATCGAACTGAGCACGAAGTCGAACGGCATCAAGATCCCGGGCGTCGATGAAACGTCGCGCGCCACCGGCAGCCGCTGGGGCGGTGTGCAGTCGTACTGGGTGGGTGAAGGCACCACCGTCACCCCGGCCAAGCCGAAGTTCCGCCAGATCGAATTCGATCTGAAGAAGCTGATGTCGCTGATGTACACGACCGAGGAAATGCTCCTCGATGCGCCGGCGCTGGGTGCCATCGCGGGCCAGGCGTTTTCCGAAGAAGTCATGTTCATGACCGAGGATTCGTTTATCAACGGCTCGGGCGCGGGTCTGCCGCTCGGCATTCTGAACTCGTCCGCGCTGGTCCAGGTGGCCAAGCAGTCGGGTCAGGCCGCCGCGACGATCGTCAAGGAAAACATCGACAACATGTGGTCGCGGATGTGGATCCGCAGCCGCAAGAACGCGGTGTGGCTGATCAACCAGGATTGCGAACCGCAGCTCGATCAGATGGGTCAGGTCGTCGGCACCGCGGGTCTGCCGGTCTATCTGCCGGCTGGCGGCAGCCTGGCGGGCGAACGTCCGGCCACGCTGAAGGGCCGCCCGGTGATCGCGACGGAATACAACCCGGCGCTCGGCACTCCCGGCGATATCCTGCTGGCCGACCTCAGCCAGTATACCAAGGTCGACAAGGGCGGCATCAGCACTTCGCAGTCGATGCACGTCGCGTTCCTGACCGATGAAAGCGTGTTCCGCATCACCTATCGCGTCGATGGTCGCCCGATGTGGTCGCAGCCGATCACGCCGTTCAAGGGCACGCTGACCAAGTCGCCGTTCGTCGCGATCGCGCAGCGATAATCGCCGCGTCTGACCGCGCGTTGCGATCATAAAATCGCCCGGCGCTGATGATGTGTGCGCGCGGCCTTGGCGGGCCGCGCGCAGCATCGCTTTCTTCGTTTCTGCATTCCGGATGCGGTCCCCCACCGTGTCCGCCATTGATCTTCGCCGCTTTGGGGGGCGGCACGCGCGATCTCGCGCAAGGAGCCCATCATGGCACGTTCGATTTCGATGCCGTACCAGATTCCCCCGGTCATGCTGCTGGCGCCTGCCGCCGACGCTTCGGGGCGCACCAGCAGCTATCGCACGCTGAAAAACGCCCTGAAGGCGTGGATCGTCGTGCACGTCAACCAGGGCAATGCCGCGCAGGTCACGCTGACCCCGCTGCAGGCGCAGGACGTTTCGGGCACCAACTCGAAGGCGATCAACGCAGTGCCGATCTGGCTGAATGCCGACACCTCGGTCAGTGATGCCCTCGCGGTCCAGACCGCCGCGGCCAGCCTTCAGACCTCGGCCACGACCAAGGACAAGATCGTGATTTTCGAAATCACGCCCGACATCGCGCTCGATGTCGCGAACGGTTTCAAGACCATCGCGATCCAGACCAGCGCGTCGAACGCGTCGAACATCACCGAGGCGAAGCTGTTCGTGCTCGAAGCCTTTCAGGGCGCTTCGGCCCCGAGCACCTACACGAACTGACGCAGTACGGCGCGCCGCCGTCTCGTGGCGGCGTGCTGTCCGGCCCGCGCGGATCCCCCCTGGTCGCGCGGGCCGTTTCCCTTTCTGTTCATTCGCGCGGGCACCTGCCGCGCAGGAGTTTTCGCCATGTCCACCAAGGGTATCTACCGCTTCGGTTTCGCCATCGATTATGACGATTCCACCAGCGAAATCGGCCTCTGCTCGGCCCCGCTGAATTTCGGCGACGATTTCGTCGGCGCCGGCCACACCGCGGGCGTGCCCGCCTACGGCTCGCCCACCGCCGGCTATGCCTGGGTGAAGAAGCTGGTAAAGACCAGCGGCAGCCCGGCCGTCGGCATTGTGGCAAACGCCGCGGGCGGCGTGATGCAGTCGTCGATCGACTCCACGTCGGAAAAGCAGGAAGCCACGTTCTACCAGAACGACCAAAAGACCTGGGACACCACGAAGACCATCATCTATCAGGCGCGCGTCAGCCTGCCCGTGCTTCCTTCGGCGGCCGGCGTCTATGCCGTCTGGGGCCTCGGCTCGGTCTGGGCGGATGGTCCGCTCGCCCTGGCGCAGTACATCTTCTTCGGCTGCAATGGCTCGGGCGAAGTGTACATGTACAGCTTCGACGGCACCACGACCAAGGCGGTGGACACCGGCTTTGCCATGGCCGTGAACACCTATTACCAGTTCCGCATCGAAATCGATGCCAGCGGCGTGCTGCACTTCTACATCAACGGCGTCGAATATTCGACTTCGACTTCGCCGGTGGTCTGGGGCGCAACCGGCAGCAACGCGGTGCTGCAGCTCTATTCGTCCTGCTACAAGGCCAGCGGTACCGGCGTTGCCACGCTCAACATGGACTCGGTCGAAATCTGGAGCCCCCGCACCTGATCGGTGTGGGCGTTCCTGCCCGGCGTTTTACCCTGAACCACCGCCGCAAGGATTTCGGCCATGGCCTATATCGAACTGCAAACCGTCACGATCACCAGCGGCACCTCGCTTTCCCCGGCCGTGGCGCTGGGCGAAAAGACCTTGGTGGGCATCGTCATGCCTGCCGCCTGGGACGCGGCCGGGCTGACGTTTCAGGGCGCCGTCGATGACGCCACGTTCGGCGAAGTGATCGACGGCAGCAGCGGCAGCGCCGTGGCGCTGACCGTTGCCGCATCGCAGCTGATCGTGGTCGATCCGGCCAAATGGCGCGGCGTGCCCGCGATCAAGGTGCGCAGCGGCACCTCGGGCTCGCCCGTCAACCAGACGGCGAACCGCACGATCACGCTGATCACCCGCACGGTCTATTGATTTCCCGTGCCGATCGCCGCCACCAGGATCAGCACCGTCGCCGTGCCGTCGGCCAGCTATGCGCTGGTCGATCTGGCGACGGTGAAGGATGAGCTGTCGATCCCGTCGTCGGACACCACGAAGGATGCCACCCTCACCCGGATGATCGCTTATGTCAGCGCGATCATCAGCAACTATTGCAACCCGCCGTTCGCCCCGTTCTCGGTCGAATCGCTGGTCGATGTGTTCAACTTCACCGCCGATCCGTTTTCCGCAGGCACGTTTGCGGGCGATTCCCGCATCGCCCTCGAGCGATATCCAGTCCTGCAGATCGCGTCGGCGGTGCAGACCCTGCCCACCGGCACCACGCAAAGTCTGGTGGCCGGCACCGATTACCTGCTGAACAACGCGGTGGGTGAGCTGACCCGCCTCGATGCCTACGGCCGATCGACCAAGTGGGAAACCTGGCCGCTGACGATCGCCTACACCGCGGGCTATGGCACCTTGACCACTGGCGAGGCGCATACGGTCCCCTCGGGCAGCGGCTATACCGTCACGGCCACCAATGCGGCCACCTTCGCGTTCGATACCGGCGTGACGTATGCCAACGGCACCGCGCTGACCCCGGTCACCGGCACGCCCGCCCACGGGCAATATGCGGTGAACGGCGCCACCGGCACCTACACGTTTGCCGCGGCCGATGCCAACGCTGCAATCGTGCTGTCCTACACCTGGAACAGCATGCCCGCCGATCTGGTCAGCCACACGCTGGAGCTGCTGACCATGCGGTGGAAGGCGCGCGGCCGCGATCCGATGCTGATGCAGCAGGAAACCCCGGGCGTGGGCATCAACCGCTACTGGGTGGGCCAGATGCCCGGCCAGCAAAGCGAAGTGCCCCCGCATATCGCCGCGTCGCTCGACAACTACCGCCGCCCGCGCATCGCCTGACGGGTTCCGTCCGATGTCCGATATCCGCTTTGACGTCAAAAACGCGCGCCAGGTCGGCCTGCGTTTCGACCAGTTTCCCGACCAGCTGCGCGAAGATCTGCAAAAGGAAGTCACCGCGCTCACACGCGAGCTTTACGCCCGCGTTCAGGCCGCCACGCCCAGCAAGACCGGGCGCCTGCGCAGCCAGGAACGTCTGCGCGTGTTTGTCGATCAGAACCGGATCACCGGCTACATCGACATTGCGGGCGAAGGCACCGGCGGCAGCTCAGATTTTGCCAAGGCGGCGGCGCTGGAATACGGCGCAAGCCGCCCTGCCAAAGTCTCGGCGCACACCATGGCGCTCGATCACGCGTGGGATCGCATTCTGGCCGCGCCGATCCGCGTGATGGTCCAGGCCTATACCCGGCCGACCAATCTGGCCGCGCAGATGTTCGAACGCGGCCCGCTGGCCGCGATGCAACCCGAAATTGCCGCGCGCCTCAACGCCGCGGTTGAAACCGCAGTCGCGAAGGCCAACGGATGACCAGTCCGATCGAAACCGCGATGACCGCGCTGTTCACCAAGCTGACCACGGTCGCGCTGGCCAACGGTTTTGTCACCACGTCGCGCCGCGTGATCCATTGGACCCAGTGCAACGATCAACCGGCGCTGTTTCTGCGCCGCGTCGGCGTGATGGACGAAGTCGACCACGACAGCGGCCTGCCGATGACCACGATCGAGTGCGAGGTCTGGATCTATTGCGATGCCGGGGCCGATCCCAATGTCGCGGCCGATGCCACGCTGACCACGCTCGAATGGGCGATCCGCAGCGCCTTCGTGCCCGACGGCGATCCGGGCGACACGCTCTGCACGCTGGGCGGCGCGGTCTACTGGGCCCGGGTCGAAGGGCACAGCGATATTTCTGCCGGCGATCAGGGCCCCCAGGCCATCGCGCGAATCCCGGTGCACGTTACCCTGCTGCCCTCTGCCGTTTCCCTTGGCTGATAAGGACTGCCCCATGCCGATCGCCGATCTCATCAACACCTGGTTTGCCGAACGCATCGCCTGCGGCGCGATCGGGCGCGATACCGATGCCTACAATCAGGCCCTGGCCGCGAAGAATGACCTGATCGCGCTGCTCGATCCGCCCGCGCCCGCACCTGCGACCAATTCTGTCGCACAACCCGCCACCGATCCCGCGCCGCCCGCCACCGAACCGGCAAGCGATCCGGCCCCCTGATCTTGCATTTCCCCGCCGGCTGGCCCGGCGCGGATCGCCCTAGTCGCCGCCTGGGCAGCGGCAGCCGGCCCGTCGCGAGACGGCCCTTTCCCATAGATGGAGCCCTTCGTCATGACCGTCCTGTCTGGCAAACCCACGTTTGGCGCGGGCCGCGCCTTCATGATTCCGAACGTCACCAACCCCACGCCGACCCGCGCGTTCACGCCGCAGTCGCAGTCGATCGACATCAGCCGCAAGGTGGAAAGCCTGTTCGGCGAAAACATCTTTGCCGAAGCGGTCGGCGTGGGCGAGACCGAAGTCAGCGGCAAGGTCGAATATGGCAAGTCGGTGGCCAGCGTGCTGGCCAACCTGCTGTCGGGCGATGCGATCACCACCGGCAGCTATGCCGAGGCCGACAAGGAAGCGGGCACCGTCCCCTCGGGCTCGCCCTACACCTACAGCCCGGTGAACGTCTCGACGTTCCTCTATGACCTGGGCGTGCGCAACGTCACCACCGGCGCGATCTACACTTGCGTCGCCGCGGGCAGCGAAATCGCCGGCAAGTCCTATTCGATCACCGCGGGGGTCTACAAGTTCGCCACCGGTGATGCCAACATCAACATCCAGGTCAGCTACGCCTATTCGGTGTCGGCTTCGGGCGTCTCCGTCTCGCTCGCCAACACGCTGCAGGGCCAGACCGGCACGTTCCAGGCTGTCCACGTGTTCCCGTGGGGCACGGAGCAGGACATGGTGGTGCTCAACAACTGCCTGGCCAGCAAATCGACGCTGTTCTCGGCCAAGAAGTCCGGTTTCGGCACTTCGACGCTGGATTACATGGCCAGCGTCAGCGGCACCGGCTCGCTGGGCACGATCACGTTCGCCGAGCAGAGCTGATGACCGAGGCCGAACGGCGGAAACTGGGCGCCCTGCGGCGCCTGGTGTACCAGAACCTCGCCAATGGCGTGCCGTCGGCCGCGATCAAGGAAGGCCTGCACGTGTCCGATCTGGAGATCGCGCAAGTGCAGGCCTTTGTTGGGCGAAAGATCAACGAAAACCGCACGATCCGCCGCGAACCGGTGATCGCGTGCGGCACGCTCGCCGAAATCCGCTACAACCGCCGCCATTTGCTCGGCGTGCTGTCGCTGATCGGCGATCTTGATCTGTCGACCGACCTGATCCTCACCAAGCTGACCACGCAATCGCTCGACCACCCGTCGATGCTGACCGAGGCCGCCCACCGCATGCAATCCGCCGCCTGAGCGCGGCTTTTCCCAGGGGGGAACCATGACTGTCAGAACCATCACGCTTGCCGGCGTGGCTTATGCCGTGCCCGAACTGCCGCTGGGCATCAACATGCAGGTCTATCCGATCTGCGCGCGGCTGACCACCGGCGGACTGATCGATCGTTGCATCGAAGGCGGCGGCAATCTGGTGTGCACGCCCGAGGAAATGGCCGATCTGGCCGAGATCGCCTTTCAGGCCGCGCGCGCGGCTGGCGCGCAGGAAACGCGCGAGGAATTTGACCGGCTGCCGATCACACCGCCCGAGCTGTTGAACGCCTTCTTCGAGATCCGCATCCAGACCGGTGCCTGGACCGTGGCCGAACCGGCCGGAGGCGACACGCCGGGGGAAGCCCCGGGGGCAAAGGCCCCCGCAAAGCGCCGCCGGACATCGACTTCGAAAGCATAATCGCCAAGCTGGTCCGTTATTTCCATCAGCCGGAGGAATACTGGCTGGAACACTGCACCTTGCAGAAATGGACCCGGCGCTATGCGCGCGAATTGACCGAATGCCCTCCGATCGATGTCTGGGGCGCGGTCTATTTCAAGTACGAACCCCCGGCAACATCGGCCGCGCCCGCCGCGCCCGAGCCGGAGGATGACGACGGCGATGACCCGTGGTGGCAACCGCCACTGCCCGCGGTGACCGAGTAATCCATCATGCCGAACAACGTCGCCATCAGCATCACCGCCGATGTGGCCGGCGCCACCGCCAACCTGGCGCTGGCCCGCGCCGAGGCGACCGCGACCACCAAGACGCTGAACGATCTGGCCAAACAGGTCCAGACTTCGGCGCGCACCCCCGAACTTGAATCCAGCTTCCTCGCCGCCGCCGACGCCGCGGCCAAGGCCAAGTCGCAAGTCGCGCTGGCCACGGCCGAACTGCGCCGTTTCACCCCCGCCGTGGAATCGGTCGCGGTGGGCGGTGCGGTCGCCGCTGCCGAAATGCGCGGCGCAGCCGTGGCGGTCACCGGCGTCGGTCACGCCAGCGCCGGCGTCACGCGCGAGCTGCTGGTGATGGGCCGCGAACTGGCCAACGGCAATTTCAACCGCATGGCCGGCAGCGCCACCATCCTGGCCGGGCGGCTCAACCTGTTGTCGCCCGCGTTCATCTCGGCCGGCGTGGCGGTTGCCGCGCTCGCGATCCCGGTGGTCGCGATGTCGGGCTATTTCGACACGCTGTTCGACAAACAGGCGCAGGAAGTCGAAAAACTTCAGGAACAGGAACGCGCCTCCGAACTGACGAAAAAGGCACAAGAGGCGTTCCAGCACACCGCCGAGGGTGTGACCAAGGCGATCAACGACCAAAAGGCCGCGCTGGAGGGTGATGTCGATGGCCTGAAGTCCGAAGCCGAAAAGTCTTACGAAACCGCCAAGGCCAACCTCGAGCACGAGGCCGCGATCCGCCGCGTGACCGAGGCGCTGGCCGAACGCGCTCAGGCCGAATATCGATCCGCGCAGGCGCAGACGTTCGGCGCCGGCGGCGCCGCGAGTGCCGGCATCGTCGCGGCGATGTACGCATCACAGGCACAGAAATCGGTCGACGCCGCGAAGAAGTCCCAAGAGGACATGGCGCAGGCGCAAAAGAACCTGACCATGGCTCAGGCCAACCTCTCGATCGAGGCTGGCCGACGCATGGCCGACCCGGTCGAACAGATCAAAAAGAAGTACGAGGGATCGGGTGGCCTGATCGACGCCGCGCGCCAGCGCGCGATCGCCGAAGGCAAGACCGGCATCGAATTGCAGAACCAGGTGCAGTCGCTGGCCGAGCAGGAAAAGGCCGAACTCGCCAATGCCAAGGACAAGCGCAAGGGCCGCAGCTCGGCTGGCCGCGATGACACCGTGCAGCAGTGGACCGAGCAGCTGCGCGCGCAGGAAATCGCCAGCAACGACTTTTTTCGCGATCAGACCGCCGACGAGCTGAAATTCTGGCAAAGCAAGCTGGCGCTGGTCGAGACCGGCGGCAAGGATTGGCTGCAGGTCCAGTCGCGCATCTACGAGGCGCAGCGCACTTTGGCGCGGCAGGCCTATCAGGATCAGTTGGCGCAGTTCAGCGAGCGCATCAGCGCCGATCGCGACAATTGGGCGGCCCAGCAAAAGGACATGCAGAACCGTCTGGTCTACATCGTCACGCACGAGGGCCAGATCAGCCGCGCATACCAGAACGCCTATGCAGAGATGGAGCGCGCCACCCGCGAGCACAACGAAAAAGACCTGCGCGACACCGAGACGTCGATCAAGTCCTCCAGCGACCTGCTGAAGCGCGGGCTCGATGCCCAGGCCAAAGTGCGCGAGGATGATGCAAAGGCGGCCGAGGCGATCGCCCGGGGCAATGCCGGCGGCAGCCTGTTCGGCGAGATCGCGGCGCAACGCCAGATCGCGGTGATCCATCAGGATCTGATCGCTCAGAAAATTGCCGACAACGAAAAGCTCTATCAGAACGATTCGCAGAAACTGGATGCGGCGCTGGCGGCAGCGAAAGCCGCCAACCAGACCGAGCTGGCGGCTTACAAAACGCTTCAGGATCAAAAGGCCGCCGCCGACGAGCGCTATGCCGACACCAAGCGCACGCTCGAGGCGCAGCAGCGCCAGCAGGCGATCGCCGACATCGAGGCGCAGCGCAACGCGTTCCAGGGCTATATCAGCGGCACAGTCAACGCCACGATCAGCGGCTTTGACAAGATGATCAGCGGTCAGCAGACTTGGCGCCAGTTCGGCATCTCGATCTACGGCAGCGTCGTTCACGAGTTCGAATCCCAGATCGCCAGGATGGTGTCGCACTGGATCGTCAGCCATGTGCTGATGTCCGCCGCGCAAAAGGCGCAACTGGCCACCCAGACCAGCGCGCAGGCCACCGCCAATTCGATCAACCTCGCCACTTCGCTCGCGTCGAACCGCGCGATCGCGCAAAGCTATGTGGGCGTTGCCGGCGCCGCGGGCGTGGCCTCGATGGCCGCCGCGCCGTTCCCGATCGATTTGGGCGCGCCCGCCTTTGGCGCGGCGATGTCGGCCGCCGCGCAGGGCTTTGCCGTGGCCGCCAGTTTCGACAAGGGCACCAACATGCTGCCCAGCGACATGATCGCTCAGGTTCACGCCGGGGAGCGTATCGTGCCGGCGGCGGACAACGCCAAGCTGATGGAGCTGACCGCGCGCGGCGCTGGCCAGGGCGCCGGCGGCGACACGCATATCCATTTCAGCCCGACGATCCACGGCGGGGCCGCGCCCGATGTCATCGCCGCGCTGGAAAACAACTTTGGCGACTTCAAGCGCATGGTGCGCAATGCCGCCCGCGCCGGGGCATTCTGAACCATGACGCTGCCGATCTATCCCGGCCGGTCGATGCTGCCCGGCCTCGCCATCACGCAGAAATGGATGCCACGCTTTCCGGTGCAAACCGCCATCGCGGCCAACCTGGCCGAGATCGACGTCGCCATCGCGCAGATACCGCTGCATGATTTCGAACTGACCTACAATTTCCTGCGCGACGGCGTCGGCTGGGGCAATGCGCTCAGCGCGCTGGAATTCCGCACCCTGTTCGGATTCTTCCTGTCGGTCGGCGGCTCGGCTGGCCGCTTCGCCTATCGCAACCCCAGCGACAAGGAGGTTTTTCAGCAGGCGATCGGCACCGGCGACGGCGCGACCACGACCTTCACGCTGGTCCGCACGTTCGGCGGCGGCGGCTTTTCCGCGACCGAGCCGGTCGGCGTGGTCGATACCACCGCGCTGTTCAACGTCTACCTTGCCGGGTCATCCACCCCGGTCAATCCGGCGCTCTACACGCTGAACACCGCCAACCCTTGCGCGCAAACGATCACCTTCGCCACGCCGCCGGCATCGGGTGCCAAGATCGCGGTGGACATGAGCTATCGCTATTATTGCAAGTTCGCCGACAGCAGCCTGACGTTCGAGCGGTTTATGGATCGCATCTGGTCGGTGGGCAAAGTCGCGCTGCGCAGTTGCCGGGCCGGCGCCTGAGCCATGACCGCCTTTCTTCGCACCGCCTCGGCCGCGCTGATCGCGGCGCTCGCCGCGCGCACGATCCGCTACGAGGCGCACCTCTACACGATCACGCTGATCGATGGCGTCACCACTTACACCTGGACCGATTTCGATCAGCCGCTCACCAGTGGTGGCACGACGTTCACGCCCTGGCCGCTCGCCCGCCCGTCGTGGAATGTGGTCAACACCATGGAAGTGCCCTCGCTGACGCTCAAAGTGCTGTCGCTGAACACGGCGTTCGGCGGCGGCGCCGCGCTGCAGCAGCAGATTCACGCCGGACTGTTCGATGGCGCCACGCTGGCCGCGCAAATGTGCCCGATGGGCACGGATGCCAATCCGGCCACGCTCGGCACCGTGCCGTTCTTCACCGGCAAGATCGCCGGCATCGATTGCGACGGCGTGACCGCCACGATCGCGGTGAAGGGCAAAGTCAACGACCTCGATCAGTACGCGCCGCGCAACCTCTACCGCACCAGTTGCAATCACGCCTTTTGCGATGCCGGCTGCACCCTGTCTCGCGCGTCCTACACCTCCAGCTTCGCCGTCGGCGCCTCGCCCACGGTCACCTTCATCCCTTGGGCCAGCGCGCCGGGCAATGCCGCCGCCTACCAGAACGGCACGATCACGTTCACCTCGGGCGCCGCATCGGGATCCCGGCGCAGCATCGCCGGCGCCTCGGCCAGCGGCCTCACGCTCGCCTATCCGCTGGCCACACTGCCTGCGGTGGGCGACACGTTCACGGCGTTCCAAGGCTGTGACAAGACGCTGAATTCCGGCAGCGCGCAAAGCTGCACCGCCTACAGCAACACCGCGCATTTTCGCGGTTTCACCAATGTCCCACCCCCGGGCGCGGCGTACTGACATGGACCTGATCCGCCGCGGCAAGATCATCCACGCGACGCTCGGGCGCGAGCTTGAACCGCACAGCTTCGCCACCGTGGCCGAGGCAAAGGCGCGCATGGCCTTCGTCGCCGAGGCGCTGACCTGGATCGGCACGCCTTTCGTCAACCATGCCGATGTGAAGGGCCCCGGCGGCGCGGTCGATTGCGCGATGCTGCTGACCCGCTGCGCGGTCGACAGCGGCCTTGTCGCCCCGTTCGATCCGCGCCCCTACCCGGTGCACTGGAACGAACACCAGGATCAGGAACGCTTCATCGAATTCCTGGTCGATCGGCTGGGTGCGCGCGAAGTCGCTGCCCCCCGCTTCGGCGATGTCGCGGTGTGGAAATTCGGGCGCACCTTTGCCCACGGCGGCGTGATCGTGAACAGCGCCGAAGTGGTGCATGCCTGGTTCGGCCATCGCCAGGTGCAGCGCACCCGCATGGATGAACCCGCGCTGGCGCAGATGCAGGTCATGGGCACCGCGATCGCGCGCCCGGTGCGCTGGTTCGATCTGTGGAGCGCGCGCGCGCCGTCGAAGGGCCAGGGCTGATGGGTGGCCTGCTGGGCAGCGGCAACGCGCCGACCAACGCGCCGATCCACTATAGCGGGCTCAATGTCGGCACCTCGCAGCTCAACCTGCCGGTGCCGATTTTCTGGGGCACGCGGCGGCTTACCACCAATGCGATGGCCTTCGCCAATTTCCAAAGCCACCCGGTCAGCGGCAAGGGCGGCGGCAAAGGTGGCGGCGGCAAGAGCCAGCAGCAATACACCTACACCGCCGATGTCCTGCTGGGGCTGTGCGAGGGGCCGATCGATTCGATCCAGAACATCTGGTCGAACGGCAGCACCACCACCACGACCACGCTGTCTTACCTCAATATGACCTTCTTCAGCGGAACGCTGGGGCAGGCCGCCTGGTCCTACTGGTCGACCAACTATTCCACGTTGCAACAGGGCTACAGCCAGACCGCGTACCTCGGCGCGGTCAACCTGCAACTGGGCGAATCGGCGACGATCCCGGACAACAACTTCGAATGCATCCGCGCGATGGGCTTCAGCTACACGCGCACCGGCACCTCGGCCGGCTGGATCAACCCGAACAGTTACGCGCAATCGAGCGCGACCGATGTGCTGCTGTCCGACGTGATCACCGATTTTCTGACCAATGTGCAATATGGTGCGTTCATGGTCAGCGGCGATCTTGGCCCGATGACCCAGTTCGCCACCTACCAGCGCGCGCAGGGCATCTTCGTCTCGCCCTACCTGGTTTCGCAGGAAAAAGTGACCGACACGCTGACCCGCTGGGCGCAGATCAGCAATTCGTGGATTTTCTGGTCGGGCGTGCAGTTGGAATTCGTGCCGCTGGCCGATGCCGCGATCACCGGCAACGGTGTCACGTTCACCCCGGCCAACGATGTCGCCTATACCCTGACGCTGGGCGATCTGATCGCCGCGCCCAACGAACCGCCGGTGAAGGTCAACCGCAAGGATCCGGCGGACTGCTACAACCGCACCAGCGTGAACATCTGCGACCGCACGCTGGGCTACATCGACAACCCGATCCAATGGTACGACGACTATCTGATCGATACTTATGGCCTGCGCGACAACACCAGCGTCTCGGCCGATGAAATCTGCGATCCGGCGGTGGGCACCGTGGTCGCCCAGTTGCTGGGCAAGCGCGCGGCCTATATCCGCAACACCTACCAGTTCAAGACCGGCT
>Ga0316222_1002577_pt1 | contig 19071 bp, 13 predicted proteins | sample TBH18011metaG_FD_206008 | JGI IMG/M metagenome (GOLD analysis project Ga0316222, IMG submission 206008) | Freshwater microbial communities from Trout Bog Lake, Wisconsin, USA - TBH18011 | ecosystem: Environmental > Aquatic > Freshwater > Lake > Hypolimnion/Profundal zone | place: USA: Wisconsin...
TGACATCGCCTTCACCGTACCATACGTGCCAACCGGCATGAAGGCGGGCGTTTCAACTGTACCGTGAGCGAGCTGCAAGGTGCCCCGACGGGCGAGTCCATCTATATTAAGTAACGTAAATTTCATGCTTTTCTTTCAATCAACATCGCATCACCATAACTGAAAAACCGATACTCTTGCTCCACAGCATGAGCATAGGCAGCAAGCATTCGATCCATTCCACCAAACGCACACACCAACATCAACAGGGTGGATTTAGGCAAATGGAAATTGGTCAGCAATACATCCACCACATTAAAATGATAGCCCGGTGTGATAAAAATATTGGTCTCCCCCTCACCTGCATTTATTTCACTCTTAACTCCACGCAAATGCGTCTTGCCGTCATCTGCAACCTCTCGCAAGGCAGCACTTTCCAGTGCCCTCAAACTGGTGGTCCCAACCGCGATTACCCGTCCACCAAGCATCCTGGCCTTGCGGATTGCTTCCACTGTTTTTAGAGGAATAGAGTATCGTTCACTGTGCATCACATGCTCTTGAGTGTGCTCCGCTCGTACAGGCTGAAAAGTACCAGCCCCGACATGGAGAGTCACATAGGCTATCTGCGCACCCTGTGAGCGAAGCGCTGCCAACATTCCCTCGTCAAAATGGAGTCCTGCAGTGGGGGCTGCCACAGCGCCCGGTTCTCGGGCAAAAACAGTCTGGTAGCGTTCTTCATCCCGTGCGTCGGCCGCATGGGTAATATAGGGTGGCAACGGCAACTGTCCATGTTGCTCCAGCAAGATCTCCAACTGCTCGGTGCTATCGAAGCGCAAACGATAAAACTCCCCTTCTCGTCCCAACACCGTAACTTGAAGTATCCCCGCCAGCAGGAGATGGCTGTCTGTCTTGGGAGATTTGCTAGCCCGAATCTGCGCCAATGCCTCATGCTGTCCCAGAATCCGCTCGACCAACACCTCGACCTGCCCCCCAGTCGATTTCGTCCCGAACAAGCGAGCCTTTAACACGCGCGTATCATTAAAAATCAGTACGTCATTTTCACGTACCAATCCCGGCAAATCGACAAATCGGCGGTCATTCCATTTATTTTCGGTCAAATGCAGCAGACGGCTGGCACCCCGCTTTTCGGGGGGGCTTTGCGCAATCAGTCGTTCGGGAAGCTTGAAATCGAATTCGTCAGTGCGCATTGCAAAATGTGGTTAATTTGAAAAAAACGCTATTGTAGCTTGATGAAGATGGCTGTTTCATGGATAATTCGCGGCTTCCTAGATCGGATGCTTAATGAATTTGCGGTGAAAATAACGCAGCACATTGTTTTACAGAGTATTTAATTTTTCAGAGTGGAGTAATTTTATCCCTTCGACAAACAGAGTTCTCCGAATAAAACAAAAGCTGTTTAAAAGACACCCATAATTCTGGATCACCCGAACTTAAGCCGGGATGGCGGAATTGGTAGACGCGCTGGACTCAAAATCCAGTATCTGCGAGGATGTGGGGGTTCGATTCCCCCTCCCGGCACCAGACAATTTTAAAAACTTGTCAACCAATCAGGAAAGTTGTGCGTTATTGCAACTGACATTTAGTTATGTCGTAAGTGTTTATCAACTACTATAAAATCGGAGTTTAATTATGAAACTGTTGTCCACATTGATCGCTGCTGTATTCGCTGCTGCTTCTTTCACCGCTGTTGCTGCTGACGCTCCTGCTGCCAAGGCTGCTGCTCCTGCAGCCGCTGCTGCTCCAGCTGCTGCCGCTCCTGCTGCTGATGCTCCTGCAAAGCCAGCTAAAAAAGCAAAGAAGGCAAAGAAGGCAAAGAAGGCTGCTCCAGCTGCTGACGCTGCTGCTGCACCAGCCGCTAAGTAATTTTAGCGCAAGCCTAAAAAAGGCAGGGGCGACCCTGCCTTTTTTTATTTTTAAGCGTACACGATCAAATCAAAAACTATGATATGGAAACCCAATGTCACGGTTGCCGCCGTCATCGAACAAGAAGGTAAATTTCTTCTGGTCGAAGAACAAACCCCGCAAGGCCTGCTTTTCAACCAACCCGCAGGGCATCTGGAAGCCAATGAATCGTTGGTGAACGCAACGATCCGCGAAACACTCGAAGAATCTGCTTACCAATTTCAGCCACAGCATCTGCTTGGAATCTACCGCTGGCACGCTGCGACATCCGATACGACCTATCTTCGCTTTGCCTTTACCGGCTGCCTCCTCGCCCATTTCCCGGAGAGAGCCTTGGATACAGGCATTGTCCGAGCAGTTTGGATGTCGGCTGATGAAATCCGCGCGAGTCATGCACGCCACCGAAGCCCGCTCATTTTACGTTGTGTGGAAGATTATCTTGCCGGGAAACGCTACCCATTGGAACTGCTCACCGATTATGAATAAACATGTAGTCGTAGGCATGTCCGGCGGCGTCGATTCAGCCGTCACCGCCTTGTTGCTGAAACAACAGGGTTTCGATGTCACCGGGCTGTTCATGAAAAACTGGGAAGACGACGACAATGACGAATATTGCTCGTCGCGCCAGGATTTGATAGACGCAGTTTCCGTCGCCGACACCATTGACATTCCGATTGAGGCCGTCAATTTTTCGAAGGAATATAAAGATCGCGTGTTCAGTTATTTCCTGCGCGAATATGAAGCCGGACGTACTCCAAACCCGGATATCCTATGCAATTCGGAAATCAAATTTAAAGCGTTTCTTGAGCACGCTATCAGGATGGGGGCGGACGCCATAGCCACCGGACATTATGCCCAAGTTCGCGAGATAGAGGGATCTTATCAGTTATTGAAAGCCACTGACTCAAGCAAAGATCAGAGTTATTTTCTGCATCGCCTCAACCAGTCGCAACTCTCCAAGGCAATGTTTCCGCTTGGCAATATGTTGAAATCGCAAGTGCGGGAAATTGCACGACAACACAAGCTCCCCAATCATGCCAAAAAAGATAGTACAGGTATCTGTTTTATCGGCGAACGCCCATTCCGGGAGTTTCTTAACCGTTACCTGCCGACAACCCCCGGAAATATGGTCACACAAGACAGCAAGATAGTGGGCCGGCATATGGGTTTATCTTTCTACACCCTCGGCCAGCGGCAAGGTTTGGGAATTGGCGGGGGTAAGGAAGGAACCGGGGAACCCTGGTTCGTGGCAGACAAAGATATGGCCCGCAATCAACTGGTTGTCGTACAAGGCCACAATCACCCTGCCTTGCTTACGCACCAACTGGAAGCAATGGAAATGAACTGGATAAGCGGAACCTCACCCGACTTGACGCATCATTACGCTGCCAAAACCCGGTACCGTCAAGCCGACTCTGGTTGCCGCCTCACCGCATTATCTGAAGATAATGTCGGCTTTTCCTTTGACGAAGCACAATGGGCCGTCACACCGGGACAATCTGTCGTCGTTTATGACGGTGAAATTTGTCTGGGAGGCGGAATCATTAAAAGCCGCCAAGGGCGAACATCTTAATATCCCTCGAACCTTAAAAATCCAAATCTTTAAAACTCTTTCCACTCATCCTCATCCGATTGAATTGCTTTAGGCCGCACCGCAGAAGCAGATTGCGCCATAGCAGGCCGTGTTGAGTTAGGCAATGATTGCCGTTCGCTGCCTGCCACAGAGCCTCCTTCAACTTTGTGCCGCAAAGTTTGAATAGCACGAATTGTCTTGTTGGAAAGCTGAAAAAACTCCCCCCCCAATTTGCTCATGGCTTCGTCTGTGTGATGATCTTGAACGCACTGAACAATCACGCCCACACTGCGATGAAAGGCTGCGTGAGAATTCTTTAAATCCCGGTATTCAGACAAACGTACATAGGTTGTAGCCGGTCCATACAACCATTTCCCCAAATCGCATTTGTCGTCGCATGAAACTTTTTCCACTTCGAGCTCTTCTGTGCTCTTCCCTTTTATGTAATCGACGAGACGCATTTTCCATTTAACGTGAGCGTTAACCGCATCTTCGAATGAAAAGGCATTCGTATTCGCGATCCGACTGACTGCAACTGAAGTCCCCTTGGTTCGCACAGCACCAGACAATTTGAAAGTTGAGATCAACGCGGTCAATTGCTCTGCCTGCTCTTCCAGCGACTCTGCAGCAGCGGCCGCTTGTTCCACCAGAGCTGCATTCTGTTGCGTCACATCATCCATCTGGGTGATCGCCTGATTGACTTGCTCGATGCCCGAGCTTTGCTCAACTGAAGCCGCGCTGATTTCTGCCATGATGTCGGTGACACGTTTAACCGAGTTGACCACTTCGTCCATGGTCTTGCCGGCCTTGTCTGCCAGATCGGTTCCTGCTGCAACCTTTTCCACCGAATCATTGATCAGTGTTTTGATTTCCTTGGCCGCCGCTGCAGAGCGCTGCGCCAGATTACGAACTTCGCTTGCCACCACGGCAAAGCCGCGTCCCTGCTCGCCCGCCCGAGCAGCTTCCACTGCCGCATTCAACGCCAGAATATTGGTCTGGAAGGCAATCCCGTCAATCATGCTGATGATGTCCACAATTTTCTTTGAACTGTCGCTGATCGATGACATGGTCGCCACCACTTTGCCAACCACTTCCCCGCCTCGGACGGCGATTTCGGAAGCGCCTGCCGCCAACTGGTTGGCCTGTTTGGCGTTATCCGCATTCTGTTTCACCGTCGAGGTGATTTCTTCCATGCTGGCGGCGGTTTCTTCCAGATTGGAGGCTTGTTGTTCAGTGCGTTGAGACAAGTCAGAGTTGCCGGTGGCAATTTCCTTGGAGGCCGTGTTGATTGTCTCCGCTGCAGCCTTAATGCGGGTGATCACCTCGGTCAACTGTTCCACTGTTGTGTTGGAATCGTCCTTGAGCCGGCCGAAGGTTCCGTGGTACTCATTGGAAATGGTCTCGGTCAGGTCGCCCTTGGCCAAGGCACCTAACACGCGTACCACTTCATCAAGACTGGTCGCGCTGGTTTGCATCAGAGTGTTCATGCCTTCGCCGATATGGAGGAAAAATCCTTCCTTGCCATTCAACTCAATTCGACGAGTAAAATCCCCATGGGTAGCAGCGCTCACCATATCCTCCACTTCACGCTCGGCCTTTATCAGATCTGTCTGATCCAACCATTGACCGACCGTTCCAAGACGTTCACCACTGTCGGAAATTACCGGTGTTGTAATCACGTCATATTGCCTACCACCAAACTCGACCCTGTTTTTAGTTGTTGACTTTAATTGCTTCATCCGCTCGACGGCTGCTTCCGAATCTTTATAAAACAATCCCAGGCTACTGCCTATTATATTTTCCGCCACAAAAGCCGGATTAATCAGTTGGAATGCTTTTTCATCCCTGCGCAAGGTTTCTCGCATCGAATTGTTGACATAGATAACCATTCCGTTATTGTCTGCAACACGTACGCACATACTGACATTGTCCAGTGCCACTTTTACACGCATAGCTTCATTGGCAGTACGTTTGGCGTCAGTCACTTCGAACCCCATGCGTATCTGCATGGACTTCATCGCATAAATCAACTTGCCAACTTCGTCGTTACGTTCAACATCAATTTTGTTGAAATAGTTACCTTGGGCAATATCGTTAAGTTGTTTGCAGGCGTAACCAATTATCCGGCTAAGGTATCGCGCCAAGACAAAGCCGGTTATGGTAGCCAGAATTATGCTTATAACGATGATCGCAATGTAGGTTTGCTTTAGATGGTTGAAATTCGCTTCCGCTGCATTGTCCGAAGCTTCAAAAGCATGTGAGTAATAGTCATCCAAATCCTTAATGACCACCTTGACCGGCTCATTTAATTCACTGACTTTCTGAAGACTCAATGCTGCTGTCTTAATGTCGCCAGACTGAAGTGCAACGGACGTCGGCTCATATCCGTCCCTGACCAAATTGCTGCGTAGAACGGCAAACTTGTCCAGTAGCGGCCTGGACAGTTCAGTAGCCTCCTTTTCAAGCTTCCCTATGTTTTCGTTGTTTTTTAACTTATTCCTCCCGAATTCATCGAGTCGTTTCTTGATATTTTCCGGTGTCGGATTGATAACGGCATCCATTAGAATAATACGATCACGCTGAAGCAAGGCAACCACTTCTGCCACCAATTGCCGTGGGACTACATTGCCAGTGTAATTGGCATCCGAGTCTTCCATGGTGCTACGCAAACCACTCAAACCGGTCAAACCCAGCAACAGTAGCATCGCCACCAGAAAACCAATAAGCGTAAGCATCCGCGCATTAATGCTCATTCGGGCAAATACGTTCAGTTTTAGCAATGCATTATCTTTGACCGCTTTGCCTTCCTTTATGTACAGACTACCCTGGCGCTTTTCTTTAAATAAGCGATAAGCTGCAGCATGCGCATCAATCAGCTCGCGCGATGGTTTGCTCCGTGCCGACAAGTACCCCACCAACGAACCGTTCTCGTAAATAGGCGCAACGTTAGCCACAACCCAATAATAATCCCCGTTCTTGCGGCGATTTTTTACGATCCCCGTCCATGGCTTGCCCTGTTTGAGAGTTTGCCACAAATCGGCGAAAGCTTCTTCCGGCATATCCGGATGGCGCAGGATATTGTGTGGCTGGCCAATTAACTCATTAACGCTATAACCGGATGCTTCGACAAAATCCGGATTAGCATAGGTAATGATACCTTTGAGGTCGGTCTTCGAAACGATGGCCGAGTCTTCTCTCAATTCATATTCAACGTTCGAAACCGGGGTATTCATGCGCATGATTATTTCCCTCAAAAAGCCTGTCTTATAGGTATAGGTTAGAAATTTATCGTGAACTTTTCAGTAGTGGCAAGGCATCTCTGACCACCGTTTTAAGTTCCGCATCGCCCAATCGGGCAACGTGTTCCAACAATGCAGCACGCATGCGAGGTTCCCAAACATTCTGAATATGTGCCGCAACATCTTTGACGGCCTGCTCGCGGTCCGGCATAGCCTCAAAGAAGGCACCAATCTGGTTCGACATTTTGATCAGGTTATCAGGATTCATGAGGTGATTCCTTGCAGACGTTTTGAATGAGAATAAATTGCGCAACTGGAACCCCGCAAGAAACCGACCAGTGTCAAATTAAGTGTGTCTGCCAAACGCACGGCAGCTGCAGTCGGTGCAGACACGGCAGCCAAAATACCGTAGCCCAGCGCGGCGGCTTTCTGTACCATTTCAAAACTGGCACGACTGGTAATGAGTAACGCCCCCTCTGCTGCCGCATTGGCAGCCGCCCTTGCTCCCAAGGTCTTGTCGAGAGCATTGTGGCGACCCACATCCTCGCGTACATAAGCAATATTTCCATCTGCATCCACATGACAGGCGGCGTGAACCGCACCGGTTATTTGTTGCTCAATTTGAAATGCCGGCAACCGGCTCATTCCCTGATACAGGGCAGCCAGGTGAAAGGAGAAAACGTCCGTCACAGGTGACAAATTTCGTACCACTTGACTCAAGCTTTCCGCACCACAGAGCCCGCAACCCGTGCGCCCGGCCATGCTGCGTCGGCGCTCTTTAAGCCGGGCAAATGCGCCTCCAGAAATTTCCAGGTGTAACGTAATCCCTTCGGACGCCTGTTCAATCTCAATATCGAAAACTTCGCTGCGTCGCGCAACAATTCCTTCAGACAAAGTGAAGCCCAAAGCAAAATCCTCAAGATCCGCAGGGGTTGCCAGCATCACCGTATGGGAAATGCCGTTGTACTCCAAAGCGACCGGAATCTCTTCTGCCACCGTATCAAGACAGGGTAGCTTGCCCGGTCGCGTAACAGAAAGCTCCACATGAGATTTCATGCCGGGCCAGCTTCCGACAACAACTGGAGCTGCTTGCTATTTTCACGGGCATTTCTCTGTTGCCATTCCGAAGGGTGATCGACACTCACCAGCTGTACCGCAGTCACCTTGTATTCTGGACAATTAGTCGCCCAGTCTGAATTATCTGTTGTAATCACGTTGGCACCGGACTGAGGAAAATGGAAGGTGGTATAAACCACACCGGGCTGCACACGCTCGGTCACCGATGCACGTAGCACTGTCTCTCCCGCACGCGACTGAACGCCAACCCAACTGCCTTCAACGATTCCCCGCTCTTCGGCATCATGGGGATGAATCTCCAGCAAATCCTCATCGTAGAAACGTACATTCTCGGTACGCCGCGTCTGGGCCCCCACGTTGTATTGTGAAAGTACCCGCCCGGTAGTCAACAGTAATGGAAACTTTCGTGTCACCTTTTCATCGGTCGGCACATATTGGGTAATCAGAAAGCGACCTTTGCCACGTACAAATTCGCCCACATGCATGGTCGGAGTGCCTTCCGGGGCCTGATCATTACACGGCCATTGCAGGCTGCCTGTCCGGTCGAGTTTGTCATACGTTACTCCGGCAAAGGTCGGGGTCAAACGGGCAATTTCTTCCATGATTTGTGAGGGATGATCGTAGTGCATGGCATAGCCCAATGCGTTGGCAAGCCCTATCGTTACTTCCCAGTCGCTCTTTCCGGCCAAGGGCGGCATCACTTTGCGAACCCGTGAAATACGCCGCTCGGCATTCGTAAAGGTCCCGTCTTTTTCAAGGAAAGAAGCGCCGGGCAAGAAAATGTGCGCATACTTGGCGGTTTCATTGAGAAACAAATCCTGTACCACGACGCACTCCATCTGCGCCAGCGCAGCCTGAACGTGCTGAGTATTCGGATCAGACTGCACCGGATCTTCACCCTGACAATACAGCCCACGGAAACTACCATCGAGCGCTGCTTCCAGCATATTGGGGATACGCAAGCCCGGCTCGGACTGGAGTGTTACCTTCCATGCCTGTTCAAATAACTGGCGCGTCGCTTTATCCGAAACATGGCGATAGCCGGGTAGCTCGTGCGGGAAACTGCCCATATCACAGGAGCCCTGCACATTGTTTTGCCCACGCAACGGATTTACGCCCACGCCCTCGCGCCCGATGTTGCCGGTGGCCATGGCGAGATTGGCAATGGCAATCACCGTGGTCGAGCCTTGGGAATGTTCCGTCACACCGAGACCATAGTAAATTGCGGCGTTGCCCCCGGTTGCATAGAGTCGCGCGGCAGCACGCATTTCGCTGGCTGGCACGCCTGTCGCTGCTTCCATGGCTTCCGGTGAATTGGCAGCACGGGCAACGAACTCGCGCCAATCCTTAAAAGCCTGAGTCTCGCAACGTTCAGCTATAAAGGACTCTGCCAGCAATCCTTCGCTCACAATCACATGCGCCAGCGCCGTCAGCACCGCCACATTGGTTCCGGGCTTGAGTTTGAGATGATGATTCGCGTGCACATGAGGCGAGTCCACCAAATCGATGGTGCGGGGATCAATCACAATTAATTTGGCGCCTTGTCTTAACCGTCGTCTGAGACGTGAAGCAAAAACCGGATGCCCCTCACTGGGATTGGCACCGATTACCAGAATAACATCGGCTTTTTCAACTGACTTGAAAGTCTGCGTCCCTGCCGATTCTCCCAGCGTTTGTTTGAGACCGTATCCCGTGGGGGAGTGGCAGACTCGGGCGCAGGTATCCACATTATTGTTGCCGAAAGCGGTACGCACCAGTTTTTGCACCAGATAGTCTTCCTCGTTGGTGCACCGGCTTGAAACCAGCGCACCAATCGAGTTCTGGCCGTATTTATTTTGAATGCGACGAAACTCCGAGGCCGCATAAATGAATGCCTCGTCCCACGACACCTCGCGCCAGGGATCACTGACTTTCGAACGAATCATCGGCTTGGTAATGCGATCCGGGTGCGTGGCATACCCCCAGGCAAAGCGTCCTTTGACACAAGCATGCCCCTCATTGGCCTTGCCTTCTTTCCACGGCACCATGCGCACGACTTCCGTGCCCTTCATCTCGGCGCGAAACCCGCAACCGACCCCGCAATAGGCACAGGTCGTCGTCACCGAATGCTCGGCTTGACCTTTTTCGATTACCGAATTTTCGATCAACGTGGCGGTCGGACAAGCATTAACGCAGGCGCCGCAGGATACGCAATCCGAATCCATGAAACTGTCGCCCTGCCCTGCCGTCACCCGCGATTCAAAACCGCGTCCGGTGATGGTCAGGGCGAAAGTGCCTTGCTGTTCTTCACACGCACGCACACAACGATTACACACAATACATTTGGCGGGATCGTAGGTGAAATAGGGATTGGATTCATCTTTTTTGACATTGGTAAAATGATTGGCACCTGCCATCCCATAACGTACCTCGCGAAGCCCGACCACACCGGCCATGGTTTGCAGTTCGCAGTTACCGTTGGCCGCGCAGGTTAAGCAATCCAGAGGATGGTCGGAAATATACAACTCCATCACGTTGCGTCTGAGATCAGCCAGCTTCGGCGATTGCGTGCGTATTTTCATACCGTTTTCGGCAGGCGTGGTGCAGGAAGACGGATACCCGCGCCGACCTTCGATTTCAACCAGACATAAACGGCAGGAACCGAACGGTTCCAGTGTATCGGTCGCGCACAGTTTGGGAATCATCACTCCGGCCTCAACCGCTGCGCGCATCACGGAAGTACCCGCCGGTACCGTCACTGCCACACCATCAATTTTCAAAGTCACCTTGCTGTCAGCAACCACTTCCGGTGTCCCATAGTCAATGTCGTTCATTGAAAATCCTCCGGAAAGTGATTGAGCGCCGACAACACAGGATACGGCGTCATGCTCCCCATGGCACACATCGAACCATAAGTCATGGTGTCGCAGAGATCACGCAGCAGGGGAATTTGTTCACTCTGCCCCGCACGGATACGATCGATAAGCTCGACTCCTCGCGTGGAACCGATGCGGCACGGCGTGCATTTTCCACAGGATTCCAGCGCACAGAATTTCATTGCATAGCGGGCTTGTTTGGCCATATCCACAGTGTCGTCAAAAGCCACAATTCCACCATGACCGAGCACAGCTCCCACAGCGGCAAAAGCTTCGTAATCGAGCACCGCATCAAACTGCGTCTCAGGCAAATAGGCTCCCAACGGCCCCCCCACCTGAACCGCTCTTAGAGGCTTGCCGGAACGCGAACCACCGCCGTAGTCAACCAGCAACTCCCGTAACGTCAGGCCAAACGGCACCTCGACCAGCCCACCGTATTTAATATTTCCGGCCAGTTGAAAAGGCAAGGTCCCGCGTGATCGCCCCACTCCCAAATCACGATAAAACGACGCACCCCGTGCAAGAATGTCCGGTACGCTGGCAAGCGTGATGACGTTATTGATCACTGTGGGTTGACCGAACAGACCCGATATGGCCGGCAACGGTGGTTTGCTGCGGACGATGCCCCGCTTGCCTTCTATACTTTCCAGCAAAGCCGTTTCTTCGCCGCACACATAAGCGCCCGCTGCCTGACGCACTTCAATATGAAATTCGCCCAGCCAGTCTCCTGCCGCAGCCAGTGCGGCATTCAATGTGGCTATGGCATGGGGATATTCGGAACGAACATAGATATAACCTTGGTTAGCCCCAACGGCAAGTCCTGCAATCGCCATTCCCTCAATCAAACAATAAGGATCACCCTCCATTTGCATGCGATCTGAAAACGTACCCGAATCGCCCTCGTCAGCGTTGCACACAATATATTTTTGCGTGGATGCGGTTTCAAGAACGGTCTTCCATTTGATACCGGTCGGGAAAGCGGCACCACCCCGTCCACGCAGGCCGGAATCGGTAATCGCACGCACAATATCAGCCGGAGTCATCGTACGGGCAATGTCCAGCCCCTTGCCCCCGCCATGAGCTTGATAGTCGGCCAGCGAACGCGGATCAATCAACCCGACGCGGCGAAACGTGACACGCTGCTGCTTCGCAAGGTACGGAAGAGATTCAATATTACCCAAGCGTAAGGGATGATCTCCACCTGTGGTAAAACTTGATTTAAACAAACCCGGCACATCGGCTACCATCACCGGCCCATAGGCAATACGCCCTTGTGCAGTCACGACTTCAACCAGCGGCTCGAGCCAAAAAAGTCCCCTTGAGCCATTGCGTACCAGTTTAATTTCCAATCCGCGTTTAACTGACTCCGCAGAAATTGCAACAGCCACTTCATCGGCCCCCAGTGCCAGCGCGGCAGCATCGCAGGGAACGTAGACAATGATCGTCATGAACGTTCTCCCAAGGCATCGATCAGCGCATCAAATTTTTCGGGGGTTACCTTTGCATGCAGCTTCGTTTCATCAATCTGCATGGCAGGGCCAATTGCGCACAGCCCCAGACAGTAAACAGGCTCCAAAGTGGTATTGCTGTCCTGTAATTTTTCTTTGGCATACTCTGCCAGTGTTTCTCCCCCGACAGACTGGCAAGCTTCCGCACAACAGATACGCACCACATGTTTTCCCGGGGGAGTCCGGCGAAAGTGGTGGTAATAAGTAATCACGCCATGGACTTCGGCACGTGACAGATTAAGCTGTTTGGCAATCAGTGGCACCACTTCATCGGGCACGTAACCGAACGCATGTTGAATCTCATGCAGGATGGGCAACAATGCGCCGGAGCAATGCTGATGATTTGCAAAAATCGCATTTAACGTAGGTACCATGACGGAATCCTATGGAATTATTTAAACAACACTGCCGCCTTCTGCAACGTCATCCAAATTCCCCAGCCGAGCGGTATCCAAATCACCGCCCACGCCAGTAAAACTTTCCAGCTGTGAGTAACCTCCTGAGCCAAAGCGCCGACATCCGCAACAAAATGTTGATGCGTCTCATGGGCCAACTCGTCCTCTTTCTTCAGCTCTTCCGGCATCATATAGTGCTGCTCGGCCACTGACTTAACCAGCCAGTTGCAGACAAACCCCAGCACCAACAGTCCGGCGAGAATGTACATGGTAAATGAATAGGCTTCAGCTTTCGGAACGCCATGATCGAGCTGATATTCACGAATATAATTCACCAATACTGGCCCCAACACTCCGGCTGTCGACCAGGCTGTCAGCAAACGACCATGAATCGCCCCGACCATTTTAGTACCGAACATATCCGCCAGATAGGCTGGAACCGTAGCAAACCCCCCCCCATACATCGACAGGATGATGCAGAAAAAAGCCACAAATAAAGCCAGATTTCCTGCAGCAGCCGTGGTCGGAATCGCCGCGTATAGTGAGCATCCCAGCAGGAAAAAAATAGAATAGGTCAGTTTGCGCCCGAGCTTGTCGGAAAGCGAAGCCCAGAAAAAACGCCCTCCGATATTGAACAACGATAACAAACCGGTAAAGCCGGCAGCGATCGCGGCGATTTGTCCTTTCTGGGCGGGATTTAAATCGTTGAATGCCAGATCAACGCCAATCAGCTTGCCGCCAAACACTTCCTGCAGCAATGGGGAAGCCATTCCGATAATGCCAATACCGGCGGTCACATTCAGACACAAAACACCCCACACCAGCCAGAATTGCGGTGTTTTCCACGCCACGTCCAGATGTACGTGACGGTCGGTAATCATGCTCTTGGTGATCGGCTCTGCCGGAGGTTCCCAACCGGCGGGTTTCCAATTCGTGGCTGGCACTCGGTAGCCCAAAGCACCGGCCATCATAAACACGAAATAAATCGCGGCAAGGGTAACAAAAGTCTCCCACACACCCACCGAAGTGGGGGTTGCATAATATTTCATCAATTTATCAGCCAACGGGGCTCCTATCATGGCTCCCCCGCCAAACCCCATGATTGCCATGCCTGTCGCCATACCACGACGATCCGGAAACCATTTAATAAGCGTTGAAACAGGCGAGATGTAGCCTAGACCCAGCCCGATTCCGCCGATTATCCCGGAACCGACCCACAACACCCAGATTTGGTGGAATATCACACCAACGGCTGAGATAACCAGCCCTCCACACCAACAGAAAGCCGACACAACACCGGCCTTGCGAGGACCGGCATGCTCCAGCCAGCCCCCCCAAATTGCTGCTGAAGATCCAAGGAAAATGAAAAACAAGGTGAACATCCAACCGAGCGTTGATATTTTCCAGTCACAACTCGTGGTAAAAACTTCGGCCATAAAACTCATGTCTTTGGGACAAGCCAGCGGCTGGTTAATGCCGATAGCCTTGGAAAGAGGCAACCAGAATACTGAGAATCCATAAGCCATACCAATGCACAGATGAATTGCAAGTGCGGCGGGTGGAACCAGCCATCGATTGAACCCCGGGCTGGCAATAGTGCGTCCCCTGTCTAAAAATCCCGGTCTGGCTGTTAAACCTCCAGCAGTTCCATTTTCCATGCTATCCCCCATTTATATTAAAAACTCCGTCGGCCTTACGGATAGTTTTTAGAAAGGCCTGTACAGCGACAACCAAAGGACAAACGAATAATTTTGGTTTTGTCATCAGACTATAAACTACAACATTCCTATTGTCATGTGAAGAGGAAAAATCCAATCCCACAATGTTTGCACATCAAGTTGGTTGCCAGAGTATGGGGCGCAGAGTAGCATTTACACTAAAACAAAAATTTCATCCTAAAAGCAAATTGGGTTCCAGAGAACGCAAAGCGTTCCATGATCATAATGGTTTGGCATTATTTGCCTCGTATCACTCAAAGGGAGTCATTGGCTTATGCCAAACTTTATCAAATCGAGTATTGGCCTTAAAGTTCAGCTATCTGTTCAACTGGTTTTACTGATGGTAAGCATCGCGTGTGCATTATCATTTTATAACATTGAACGCGAGGCCAATCAGAGGGGGGAAGAAGACAAGATTAAATCACTAGCTGATGGTGCAATTAATGGTGCCAATATGCTCATGTTGAATGGAATATTCAGCGATACCGAACAGCGAAAGTTATTTATTACAAAAATGGGGGCGAGCGAAAATATTAAATCCTTGAGAATGATTCGCAACAAACTGGTGCAGAGTCAATATACTCAAGGACTACCCGAAGAACAACCCGCAGGCATGGACGAACTTAACGTTCTGCAAAGCGGCACCCCCTCGTTCACTGTTCGCGGCAATGTACTGCACGGTATCGTTCCTTATTTAGCCAGTAAAGATTTTAGAGGATCAAATTGCCTGATCTGCCACAACGTACCCGAGGGATATATAAATGGCGCATCAGTTATTGATCTTGATATCTCGGCAAATAATGCCGAATTGATTAGAGTCGTTCAGATATCGATTGCTGTAACAACACTTATGCAGTTTCTGTTCTGGATACTGCTCAGATTCATTTTACGTAAATTCGTATCAGAACCTGCCGGGTTGATGCGGGAAACAATAGTCGATATCAGTCACACCGGGGACATTGCAAAGCGCATTACTGTCGACAGCGAGGATGAAATCGGACAAACGGCCCACGCATTCAACCGGATGATGGAAGGTCAGCAAAACATGATCGCCGAAGCCCAACAAATCGTGGAAGCGGCCGCTAAACGCGGGGACTTCAGCGTCAAAATGAAAGTTGATGACAAAGTCGGACACAACAAAACGCTGGCGGAGCTTCTCAATAATCTGACTCACGTCACTGACAGCGGCTTAAAAGATATTATGCATGTAGTCATGGCGCTGTCTCATGGGGATTTAAGCCAGAAAATCACCAAGGAGTATCCTGGATTATTTGACGAAGCCAAACAGGGCGTCAACGGGACCGTGGACGCACTCAACAAGATCGTCGAAGAGATTCATCAACTCGTCCAGGCGGCAGCAAAAAACGGCGATTTCAGCGTCAGAATGAATTTGAATGAAAAACAAGGTTACACAAGAACATTATCCGAGTTGCTTAACCAGCTTTCCGAAGTGACCGATACAGGGTTACGTGATGTCGTCCACGTGGCCGAAGCCTTGGCCAACGCTGACCTGACCCGAAGTATCGACAAAGAATCGCCGGGGCTGTTCGGGCAAACCCAATCTGCGGTCAACCTCACGGTAAAGAACCTGCAGGTTTTGGTCAAACAAATCCAGGAAGCGGTCAACTCGATTAGCACAGCGTCGCAAGAAATTGCATCAGGCAATACCGACCTGTCCCGGCGTACTGAAGAACAGGCTTCAAGTCTTGAAAAGACTGCCGCCAGCATGGAGGAGATCACTTCCACCGTTAAACAAAATGCCGAGAATGCCAAGCAAGCCAACCAGCTCGCGGCAGGTGCCTCTCACATCGCCATAAAAGGCGGTGAAGTGGTCAGTCAAGTGGTGCATACCATGTCTTCAATCAGTGACAGCTCCAGAAAGATTGTAGATATTATCAGCGTGATCGATGGCATCGCCTTCCAGACCAACATTCTGGCACTAAACGCAGCGGTCGAAGCAGCACGAGCAGGCGAACAGGGACGCGGTTTTGCAGTGGTGGCAAGTGAAGTACGCAATCTGGCACAACGCTCTGCTGCTGCCGCGAAGGAAGTTAAAGCACTCATCAACGACTCGGTGGAAAAGGTCGCAGTTGGAACCAATTTGGCTGACAAAGCCGGCAAAACAATGGAAGAGGTCGTCAGCTCGGTGAAACGCGTAACCGACATCATGGCAGAAATTAGTGCTGCCTCGGTTGAACAAAGCTCGGGAATTGAATTGGTAAATCAGGCGATCAACCAGATGGATGATGTAACCCAACAAAACGCGGCACTGGTTGAAGAGGCCGCTGCCGCTGCAGAATCCTTACAGGAACAATCTGAAAGCCTGGCTTCTGCTGTGTCTGTATTCAAGATGAAACCTCACTCCAAACCTACTTTGGATGTTACGCGCAAGGTAACCGCTCATATAGCAGCCAAACGTGAAGTACCGCTCGCAGAGGTAAAGCCTTTAGTTCGCGTGCCGGAAGACGATAACGACTGGAAGGAATTTTAATTCTTTCCAATACCATAACCCGCATGCCATTTTAAGTCCACTAGATATCAGTCCGATTTCGATGTCCTCATAGCCCATGAAATCCGAAAAGCTGCTTTCCCGCCCCAATGCCATAGTTTGGAATGCCTATATCATGGGATTGATTGCCTGGTTGGCTTTTTCCTGGCTGGTAACCGATCACATACAGACTACGCGCACACGCACTATCATTAAACAGGGCATCGTCACAATTGACCAGCAGGCAGACAATATCGCAGTCAATGTCAACCATGATTTCGAATATATGCGCGGCATACCCGAAGTGATCTCATCGGAGCTGGATGTATTAAATGCACTATCCCGTTTCAGTTCAAACCAGCATTCATCTTCATTGAACATCGAACAACTTAAGGCTAATTGGTCAAGGGATATTAAACTTAAATCACTGAATAGCCACTTGAGCCAGATAAGCACTGCGCTCGGAGCCGATGTTGTTTACATCATGAATACCAATGGGGATTGCGTTGCTGCCAGCAATGCTGAAAAAGCTGGTAGTTTTGTCGGAGCCAATTTTTCCAAACGTGATTACTTTCAGGATGCCTTAGCCGGCAAAATTGGTCAGCAATACGCCATCGGCAAAGTGAGCAATCTCCCCGGTCTTTACTTCAGCAGAGCAGTCATGGCACAGGGGCATATTGTGGGAGTCGTTGCTGCAAAGGTGAACTTGCTTACCCTGTCTCACTGGGTCAACCAGGCTGATGCCTTTATCACGGATAAATATGGTGTGGTGATACTGGCACATGAAGCAAAATTTTCCTTTCGCTCCTTGCAAGACGCTTCCGTAGCATCGCTATCCAAAGAAGCACGGATGAGCCGCTATAAGCAAGATAGCTTTCCGTTACTCTCAATCCATTCCTTACCCGGAATATTTGGTGCAACACTTAAATATTTCGATCAAGATAATCAACCCCTATTATTAACCGACAGAAAGCTTGATCAATCTGAAATAACCATCCACGTATTCAAGCACCTCCCGGAGATTGGCGAGGTTGCCCAGGATCGGCTTAATCTGTTTTTCTTCAGCAGCCTTACGGGTGTTTTTGTACTTTTGCTCATTGTGCTGAGAATTTTTTTCTTGCGGAATAAAATCCAAAATGAAAAACGTCTTCTTGAAATCCTCAACAAAAGTCCTATTGCCGTCAGAATTGCAGTGGAGCATGGGCGAAAAGTAGTGTTTTTTAACTCACGCTACAGCGACTTGATCAAGCTACCCGAAACAGCCGGAGTTGATCCTAGCAAGTATTATGTCCGACATCAGGATTATGAAGACATACTGTCTGAGTTGACGCAAGGAAGTCAAATAGTCAATCGCCAAATAGAATTACGTATCCCTGACGGCTCAACTATTTGGGTGTTGGCCACGTACATGCCGATAATCTATCAAGGTGAAGATGCCGTGCTGGGCTGGATGTACGATATTAGCAAACTTAAGCAGACCGAAGAGTTTCTGGAATTGGCCAAGCGTAGCGCTGAAACCTCGCGCGAGGAGTTACTTAAACTGCATGAAAGCAACATGGATGACTTGGCCGTTGCCAACAACATCATGAACCATATTATGCGATCCGAGGGACTGCGTGATCCCGAAATTCGCTACTTTCAACGCCCGGCAGTTCAATTCAGTGGTGATGTAATCGCTGCCGCGCGTGATGCCAACGGTGACTTGCGTCTCATGCTGGCCGATGTTACCGGACACGGGCTGCAAGCAGCTCTTTTTCTGCTGCCTCTTAGCCGGGTTTTCTACAGCATGGTCAAGCGGGGATTCACGACCCGTGACATCGCACGGGAAATGAATAAGACCATGCGCGAGATTGCGGTTACCGGACGTTTTATCGCAGCGGCTGTTGCGCACATAAATCGTAAAGAATCTTCCATTGAAATTTGGAACGGTGGCATACCCGCCGCATACTTTATACCCAAGAATGGCGAACTTCATAAATTCCGTTCCCAACACCTTCCCATGGGGGTGCTAAAAGATGAATCTTTTGATGTTGCCACTGAGGTATACAACTCCCCGCTGGGAGCACTCCTGTTATGCACAGACGGACTGACCGAAGCTGAAAATGCTTCGGCCGAAGCATTTGGCGAAGACCGCTTTGAAGCTATTCTTCGATCATCACAACCGGATGAACTTTTTGATAATATCCTTTCTACAGTGGACCCCTCCGTCAAGACAATAATGCATCGAGTTTAAGAGGGTAACCTTCTTCATGCAGCGGAACGGCGCTGCCCCGGTTTTCGGTTTCTTTTTTTGTTTCTATTTCTGGGGGAGATTTT
>Ga0316222_1002583_pt1 | contig 19044 bp, 14 predicted proteins | sample TBH18011metaG_FD_206008 | JGI IMG/M metagenome (GOLD analysis project Ga0316222, IMG submission 206008) | Freshwater microbial communities from Trout Bog Lake, Wisconsin, USA - TBH18011 | ecosystem: Environmental > Aquatic > Freshwater > Lake > Hypolimnion/Profundal zone | place: USA: Wisconsin...
ATGCCGGTCCGACCGACATCAACATCCTGGCCGAATACAACGTCAACGGCGAGCTTGACCAGATCCGCCCGTTGCTGGCCCGCATCGGCATCCGCCTGCGCACCTCGATCACCGGCGACGCCCGCTATGCCGACGTCGCCGCCTGCCACACCGCCCAAGTCAACATGGTGGTGTGCAGCCAGGCGCTGGTGACCCTGGCCCGCAAGATGAAGGAACGCTGGGGCATCCCCTATTTCGAAGGCTCGTTCTACGGCATCAGCGACACCTCCGAGGCGCTGCGCACGCTGGCCGCCATGCTGGTGGCGCGCGGCGCCGATGCCGGACTGATCGACCGCGCCGAAGCGGTGATCGCCGAGGAAGAGGCCAATGCCCAGGCGGCGCTGGCCCAGTTCAAGCCCCGCTTGGCCGGCAAGCGGGTCCTGCTCTACACCGGCGGCGTCAAAAGCTGGTCGGTGATCTCGGCCCTGAAGGAAGTCGGCATGGAGGTGATCGGCACCTCGGTGCGCAAATCCACCGCCGAGGACAAGGCCAAGATCGTCGAACTGACCGGCCGCGATGAAGTGATGATCGACCAACTCCCGCCGCGCGAAATGTACCGCATGCTGCAAGACGGCGAGGCCGATCTCCTAATGTCGGGCGGTCGCACCCAATTCGTCGCCCTCAAGGCCCGCACCCCTTGGGTCGAGATCAACCAGGAGCGCCATCACGGCTATGCCGGTTACGAGGGCATGGTGACGCTGATCCGCCAAATCGATTTGACCCTGTCCAACCCCATCTGGGCCCAAGTCCGCAAGCCCGCCCCCTGGGAGATTTCCTAAGCCATGGCCCGCGTCGTCCCCTCGACCAAAGCCCTTTCAACCAGCCCGCTGAAACTGAGCGCGCCGCTGGGTGCGGCCATGGCCTTCATGGGGATGGACGGCTCGATGCCGCTGTTCCATGGCAGCCAGGGCTGCACCGCTTTTGCTTTGGTGATGCTGGTCCGCCACTTCCGCGAAGCGATCCCGCTCCAGACCACCGCCATGAACGAGGTTTCGACCATTCTGGGCGGCATGGAGAACGTCGAAGAGGCGCTGTTGAACATCGCCAAGCGGGCCAAACCCAAGGTCATCGGCCTGATCTCGACGGCGCTCACCGCCACCCGTGGCGAGGACATTGGCGGCGATCTCAAGCTGATCATGAGCCGCAACAAGGAATTGGCCGACACCAATGTGATCTACGTCTCGGCCCCCGATTTCGAGGGCTCGCTGGAAACTGGCTGGGGCAAGGCCACCACCGCTTTGGTTCGCGCCTTGGCCGAACCGTCGCGCGGCCGCGAGCCACCGCCCAGGGTCAATCTGCTGCCCGGCGTCCATCTTACTCCCGGCGACATCGAGCATCTGAAGGAGATGGTCGAGGCCTTCGGCCTGGAGCCAGTGGTGCTGCCCGATTTGTCCGGTTCGCTGGATGGCCACGTGCCGGAAGCCTACGTCCCCACCACGCTGGGCGGCACCACCGTCGAGCAGGCCAAGAGCATGGGCCACGCCCGCCTGACGGTGGCCATCGGCGATCACATGCGCATCGCCGCCGAGACCCTGCACGCCAAGACCGGCGTGCCCTACGTACTGTTCGACCGCCTGACCGGCCTGGAGCCGACCGACCGCCTGATGGTCTGTCTATCGACCGTGGCCGGGCGCCCAGTGCCGGCCAAGCTGCGCCGCGCCCGCAGCCAGTTGGTCGATGCCATGCTCGACGGCCACTTCTTCTTTGCCGGCCGCTCGGTGGCGGTGGCGGGCGAGCCGGATTTCCTGTGGTCGATGGCCAAACTGGTGGGCGACATGGGCGGCCGTTTGGCCGCCGCCGTCACCACCACCTCGGCGCCCTTCCTGTCCGAGCTGGACTGCGACCGGGTCCAGGTTGGCGATTTCGACGACCTTGAGGACGGCATGTTGGAGGCCGGCGGCGTCGATCTGGTCATCGCCAACGCCAATGCCCGCCAGCTTTGCCGCCGCCACGCCACCCCGTTGTTCCGGGCCGGCTTCCCCATTTTCGACCGCCTCGGCGCGGCCCACCAAGTCACGGTGGGCTACCGCGGCACCCGCGACCTGATTTTCCAGCTTGGCAACATCTTGATGGAATGCACCGGCCACGAGCCGAGCATGGCGCTTCCCCCCCACGATCTTCAGACGGAGCAAAGCCATGGTAAGGCGGCTCAGGCTGGTTGATGCCGAGGATGGGATCGAGCGCCCTATGAAAGGAGGACACATGCGAGTCGCTTTCGCCACCCAGGACCGTGCCACCGTTGACGCCCACTTCGCCAGCGCGCGCAACTTCATGTTTTACGACATCGGCCCGGACGGCCACAGCTTCATCGAGGCGGTGGAGTTCGACACTGTCAGCCAGCAGGACGGCAACCACTCCGAGGAGGAGGACCGCCTGTTCGCCAAGATCGAGGCTCTGTCCGGCAGCGCGCTGTTATTCGTGCGCGCCATCGGCGGCCCGGCGGCGGCACGGGTGGTGCGTGCCCATGTCCATCCCATCAAGCTGCCCGGCGACGAGCCGATTCCGGCGGTAATCGAGCGGGTCCGCACCATGCTCAATTCCAATCCGCCGCCATGGCTGCGGCGCGCCATCGACAACCGCGCCGCCGGTCCCGAGCGCTTCATCGACGACGAAGGTTGAGCATCATGAACAATCACCCGCTGGTCCAATCTCTGCTCCGCCTGATCCGTGCCGAAGCCGGCGGCGCCTGGGACGCTGAACCCGACGACATGCTGCTGGCGCCGTTCATCGTCACCAAGGCGGCCAAGCGCGAATTGCCGCTGATCGGCGACCCCGATCCCGACGTGCTGGCCCGAGTCGAAAAGTTCTACACCGCGATCGGCGGCGAGATCGAACGCCGCACCGGCAAGGCGATCGTGCCCATCCTCAACATCCATCACGAGGGTTGGGGCCGTATCGTCCTGCTCGCCGGCCGCCTGGTGGCGGTCAGCGCCAATGTCCGCGAATTGCACAGGTTCGGCTTCGAGGATCTCGCCCAAATGGTCGAGAAGGCTGAGAAGCTGGTCGCTGATGGCGTCAAAACCATCGAAAGGTTTCCCGAAGTCGTCGATGCCTGACGACCCATCCCCCCCGAGTACCCAAACAGGAGTATAGAGATCATGTCGTTCAAGACCTTCACCAAGCGCAACGGCGAACCCTGGACGCCGAAGTACCTGCTGGAGATCAGCCAGGATCTGTGCATCGGCTGCGGTCGCTGCTTCAAGGTGTGCACCCAGAGCGTCCTCAAGATGATGGGCATCAACGAGGACGGGGTGCTCTGCGACCCGCTGGACGACGATGATGATTCCAACCGCAAAATCATGATCATCGACAATGAGGGCAATTGCATCGGCTGCGAAGCCTGTGCCACCGTGTGCGGCAAGAACTGTCAGGTCCACGGCCCGGTGCCGGCCTGAACCCCTATCCGGCGAGCCCACGTCCGCGTGGGCTCAGTCCGCTTCGACCCGGGAGGCGTTTATGGCCGCCACGACCGTCTATCACTGGCTGATGGCCACTCCCGGCCAAGGCGACCCCTTTGATCGCCACCTGTTCGCTTCGGCCATTGCCATCGCCAAGACCGATTCCGACCACTCCCTGGCCGCCGCGCTGGGATTATCGGCGGAGAATTTGGCGGCTTTGGTCGGTTTGCATTTCCCTCAGGCTCCTGGCCTGCTGGCTGGCCTCGACCCTGACGATGACGGTCGCTTGGCCGAAAGCCTGGAAGAGCCGGATTTGCGCAAATTGCTGCTCGACCACCGCAGCCACGGCTTGATCGCCGAGGAATGGCTGGCTCACATCATCGCCCGGCGGTCGCTGCAACCCAATCATTTGTGGCAGGACCTGGGCCTTACCGGCCGAGAAGACTTGTCGCTGCTGATGATGCGCCATTTCGCCCCATTGGCCGCAGCCAATGTCAACGATATGAAGTGGAAGAAATTCTTCTACCGCACGCTTTGCCAGCAAGAGGGCCTGACGATCTGCAAAAGCCCGACCTGCGATAGCTGTCTCGACTACATCCGTTGCTTTGGCGCTGAGGAAGGCGCCAGCCTGTTGGCCATCTGAGCCGCATCGCGCTACAGTGTCGTCCGGCAGAATGGGGGGCGCGGTGAAGCCAATTGCTACGGTACTGATGGCGATTGCCTGGTCATTCGTCGCTTCGGTGGCGTTGGCGGCCCAGGTGGTGCATATCGGCGGGTACGATTTCCCGCCTTTCGTCGAGGATTCCTCGTCCGGCGCCCACGGCGTGGCCCTCGACATCATCGCCGAATTGAATCGCCGCCAATCCGATTTCGAATTCCAATTCGTCCCCACCACGCCGCGTCGCCGTTACGCCGACCTGACAGAAGGCCACATCGACGCCATTCTGTTTGAAAGTCCCGAATGGGACTGGGCGGCCAAAGGCTACCCGGTGGATTTTACCTCGGTCTTCCTGCGCGGTGGCGAGGTATTCGTCGCCCTCGCCAAGCCGGGGCGCGGTCAGGACTGGTTCGACCAATTGAAAGGCAAGCGGCTGGTCGGCATCCTTGGCTATCATTATGGCTTCGCCGGCTTCAACGCCGATCCCGATTGGCTGGCCCGGAACTGGGGGATGAAGCTGGTCACCAGCCACAAATCCAGCATCGAGATGGTGCTGGCCGAGCGAGTGGACGTGGCCATCGTCACCGATTCCTACCTCAACGCCTTCATGCGTCATAACCCCGAGGCTGCCGGCCGCCTGCTGGTTTCCAATACCGCCGACCAGATTTACAATCACCGGATCGTGGTCCGCCGTGGCGGCCCCATCGACGCCGCCGGGTTCGACCGCCTGCTGGCCGAGATGAGCGCGGACGGCACCTTGTCCCGGCTATGGCATAAAGCCGGAATCAGCCGCTGAACGCTGTCGGAAATCCGACATTCGGCGGAATCCGACACGCCGGGGCGATCAAACGCCATTCATATAAATCAAGGCATTAGCCTAATTCCGGCGTTGGCACCGCTCTTGCACATCCTCTGATCGAGACACCGCCTTTGTCGAGGAGCACCGCCAATGCTGACCCTCACCGACCGCGCCGCCACCGTCCTCAAGGACGCTTGCGCCGGAAATTCCCTCGGTCTTCGTATCGCCGTGGACACCAGTGGCTGCGACGGATTGCAGTACCAATTGGCGCTCCAGCCCGAGGGCTGGGACACCGATGACACCCTGGAACTGTCCGGTATTCGCGTCTTCGTCGATCGCCCCTCCACCCTGTGGCTGACCGGCGTCACCGTCGATTACGTCGAGGACGAGGACGGCACCGGCTTTGTATTTGACAATCCCAATGCCGGCGCCAAATGCGCCTGCTCGGGCGGATGCGGCTGATGGCGGCGGCCATCACCGTCAACGACACCACGCTCCGCGACGGCGAGCAGACCGCCGGCGTCTCCTTCCGGTTGGACGAGAAGCTGGCCATCGCCGCCGCTCTTGACGCCGCCGGGGTGCCGGAGATGGAAGTCGGCATCCCCGCCATGGGCGAGGAGGAATGCGAGGGCATCCGCGCCGTCGCCGCCCTCGGCTTGGCCACCCGGCAGATTGCCTGGTGCCGCATGACGGCCGAGGACATTGCCGCCGCCCAACGCTGCGATGTCACCATGGTTAATCTGTCGATCCCGGTCTCGGACCTGCAATTGGCCGCGAAATTGGGGCGCGACCGCGCCTGGGCGCTTGGTCACATCGACACCATGGTGAGGGCCGCCCGCGATGCCGGATTCGAGGTAGCGGTGGGCGGCGAGGATTCGTCGCGCGCCGATCCCGATTTCCTGCTTGCCGTGGTCGAAGCCTGCGAACGGGCTGGCGCCCGGCGCTTCCGCTTCGCCGACACCATGGGGGTGATGGAGCCCTTCGGTATCTACGACCTGTTCCGCCGCTTGCGCGCCGCCACCGCGATCGAGCTGGAAATCCACGCCCACGACGATCTCGGCTTGGCCACCGCCAATTCCCTGGCCGCGATCAAGGGCGGCGCCACCCACGTCTCGACCACCGTCAATGGCCTGGGCGAGCGCGCCGGCAACGCGCCGCTGGAAGAGGTGGTGGTGGCGCTGGATCATCTGCACGGTATTGACACCGGCGTTGACAAGCTGGCCTTGGCCTCGGTGTCGGATCTGGTCGCTCGCGCCTCCGGCCGTCCGGTGGCTGCCAACAAAAGCATCGTCGGCGACGGCGTCTTCACCCACGAATCGGGCATCCATGTTTCAGGCCTGCTGCGTGACCGCCGCACCTACGAGGCGATCGATCCCCGCGAACTGGGCCGCCGCCATCGCGTCGTGCTGGGCAAGCATTCCGGCCTGACCTCAATCCTGCACGCCTGCCGCCAGATGGGCGTCGAAGTGCCAGTGCCCCAGGCGCAGCGTGTGCTGACCTCGGTCCGCGCCCATGCCGCCGCCACCAAACGCGCTCCCACCAATGAGGAGCTCTTGCGCTTCCTGGGTGAAGCCACCATCTCCATCTCCGCCAACTGAGCCGAGGAGACGTCATGCACCCAATACTCGAAGGCCTCGCCAAACTGTCCGCCGCCGAGCAATTCTTCGACGCGCTAGGCGTTCCGTTCGAGCAGCCGGTGCTCAATGTCCACCGACTCCACGTGCTGAAAGCCTTCCACGACCGCCTCGGCCAACTCGACCTCGACGGCCAGGACGACAATACCGCCCGTTCCCAATGCGCCACCGCCCTGGCCGAATCGTACCAGGACTTCGCCTCGGGCAAGGGCGCCAAAACCTTCAAGCTGTTCAAGCAACAATCCCAGCGCACCTTCGTGCCGCTGGACGACCTGCGCCGGGTGTGACCCCTCATCTCTGTCCCACCCGACAAAGCGCAGCGACGGGGGATCTTTCAGGCCGGCGCCTGAAAGATCCCTCTTTATCTTATTGTCATTCCGACAGAGCGGAGCGACGAGGAATCCTTCACGCTAGGCCGGTCTCGCGTGAAAGATCCCTCTCTGCGCGCGGGATGACAGCGGTGCCAATCAGCCCGCGTCGAACTCGCGGTGATAGGCGTCGATCCGCTCGACCTCGTTCTTCGACCCCAGCACCACCGGCACCCGCTGGTGCAGGCCTTGCGGTTCGATTTCCATGATCCGGCCGCGCCCAGTGGTGGCGAGGCCGCCAGCCTGCTCGACGATGAAGGCCATCGGGTTGGCTTCGTACATCAGGCGCAGCTTGCCGCCCTTCTTGCGATTCTCGGCATCGGCGGGATAGAGGAAGACTCCGCCACGGCAGAGGATGCGGTGAACCTCGGCGACCATCGAGGCCACCCAGCGCATGTTGAAATCCTTGCCCCTGGGGCCTTCCTTACCCGCAAGGCACTCATCGACATAGCGCTTGACCGGCTTTTCCCAGAAGCGCGCACGCGAGGCGTTGATGGCGAATTCCTGGGTGTCGGCAGGAACCTGCATGTTGGGATGGGTCAGGAAGAACATCCCGACATTGGTGTCGAGCGTAAAGCCATGGACCCCGCTGCCGGTGGTCAGCACCATCATCGTCGATGAGCCGTAGAGCGCGTAACCAGCGGCCACCTGCTTGACGCCGGGCTGCATGAAGGCGTCCTTGCTGCCGGGAGCGACGTTCTCGGGCAAGCGGAGGATCGAGAAGATGGTGCCCACCGAGATGTTGACGTCGATGTTCGACGATCCGTCGAGCGGATCGAACAGCAGCAAGTAGCGGCCATCGGCCGAGCCGTGGACGGAATAGACATCGTCCATCTCTTCCGAGGCCATCGCCGCGTAGCTGCCGCCCAGCGAATTCATGTGCAGGAAAATTTCGTTGGCCAGCACGTCGAGCTTCTTCTGCTCCTCGCCCTGGACGTTCTCGCTACCGGCCACGCCGTGATTGCCGGCCATGGCGCCACGGTTGACCTCGTGCGAGATCATCTTAACGGCGGTGATGATATCGGACATCAGCGCGGTGAAGGTGCCTGAGCGGCCAAGACGGCGCTGCTCTTGCAGCAGATAATGCGTCAGCGTGACCCGAGTGTAGGGCATGGTTTCCCCATTTCGTTATCATTACACCCGCCTGTGTTATCCCCGCCGCCGCGTTGGCGCAATCGATAAAGCCACAACCCCCTTGAATCCGGGGTGAATTGGCGCTACCTCCCACCCTCATGAACACCATCCCCAAGGTCGGTATCGTCAGCCTCGGCTGTTCCAAGCTGCTGGTTGATTCGGAGCGGATTCTCACCCGGCTGCGCGCCGAGGGCTATGAGATTTCCGGCACCTATGACGGCGCCGACGTGGTGATCGTCAACACCTGCGGCTTTCTTGACAGTGCCCGTGCCGAATCGCTGGAAGCCATCGGCGAGGCCATTGCCGCCAATGGGCGGGTGATTGTCACCGGCTGCATGGGCGGCGACGAGAAGGCCATCCGTGCAGCCCACCCATCGGTGCTGTCGGTCAGCGGTCCCGACCAATACGAGGCGGTGGTGGCCGCCGTTCACGAGGCCGCGCCGCCGATCGCCAATCCCTTCATCGGATTGGTGCCGCCCGAGGGGCTGAAGCTGACGCCGCGCCATTACGCCTATCTCAAAATTTCCGAGGGCTGCGACCAGCGCTGTTCCTTCTGCATCATTCCCAGCTTGCGCGGCAAATTGGTCAGCCGCCCGGCTGGTGACATTCTGGCCGAAGCTGAACGCTTGGCCATCGCCGGGGTCAAGGAATTGCTGGTGATTTCCCAGGATACCGGCGCCTATGGCCAGGATCTGGGCCACGCCGCCAGTGACTGGCGCGGACGCCCGGTGGCGGCGCGGATCAGCGATCTGGCGGCGGCGCTGGGGGAATTGGGGATTTGGGTGCGGCTTCATTACGTCTACCCCTACCCCCACGTCGATCAGTTGATACCGCTAATGGCCGAAGGCCGCATCCTGCCCTATCTCGACATCCCCTTTCAGCATGCCAGCCCCCGCGTGCTAAAGGCCATGCGCCGCCCCGCCAACCAGGACAAGACCCTGGATCGGCTGCGCCGCTGGCGGGAGATTTGTCCGGATTTGGCCATTCGCTCGACCTTCATCGTCGGCTTCCCCGGCGAGACCGAGGAGGATTTCGAGCATCTGCTGGATTGGCTGGATCAGGCCGAGCTGGATCGAGTCGGCTGCTTCAAATACGAGAACGTTTCCGGCGCCGCCGCCAATTCCCTACCCGACCAGATCGAGGACGAGGTCAAGGAGGAGCGTCAGCTCCGCTTCATGGAAATGGCCCGCCAGGTGTCTGAGCGCCGCATGCAGGCCAAGATCGGCCGCGTCATGGACGTGCTGGTCGATGAGGTCGATGACGAGGGCGCTATCGGCCGCAGCTACGCCGACAGCCCCGACGTCGATGGCGCCGTCTTCCTCAACGGCGCCATCAATCTGGCCCCCGGCGATATCGTCAAGGCCGAAATCTTCGCCGCCGAGGATTACGATTTGTGGGGCGAGGTGGTGCCTAGTTAACCTTGCCTTTGGGCTTGTCTTCGGGCGCCGCAGCAGCCGGGGCATTGGCGTTCTGGCGCAGCACGCCAGCATCGACCAGCTTGTTGACCAGGCTGCTCATGGTGCCGATCGTGGCGAGAAAGCCTTCGAGTGGCATAATCACCCGCTGGCGTGCTTCCAGCTTGGTCTGACCACCCTCGCCCGGCTCGACCGAGACCAGTTCGAACCGCACCACGCCCGCCGCGAAATCGATGCGGCCAATGCCATCGGCGAATACTTCGTTTGTCATCGTTGTCCCCAAACCCGGTAAAATTGATGGCTGATGGTGAGCTAGGCCGGCCGCTCCGTCAACCACCATGGCTTTACAGTCGCGATGGCATCCGCCACCATTCCAAAGGCTTGGTACAAGGGGGGAGGACGGGATGCGGTCTTTGGTCGCGATGACCCTAGCGGTGGCGTTTTACGCCCCTGCGGCATGGGCGGGAGTACCGCCGGCCTTGGATTTCACCTCAATCACCCGGCTGGAATCGGCCAGCAGCGATTGCGCCATTACCTTCGACGACGGCCCCGGTGCCCATACCGGCGCCCTGCTCGACACCCTGGCCGCCGAAGGGGTCAAGGCCACCTTCTTCGTGCTGGGCGAGCATGTGCGGCGCTATCCCGACCTGATCCGCCGCATGGTCGCCGAGGGCCACGAGGTCGAGAACCATTCCTGGGACCATCCCGACATGCGCAAGCTGGACGAAGCCCAGCGCCAAAAGGAAATGGAGGACACCGTCGCCCTGCTGAAGACGCTGGGGGTGATTCCGCATTACTTCCGCCCGCCCTACGGCTCCTACGACCCGGCGCTCGTGGCCCAGGCCCACCAGGATGGCATGGAGGTAGTGCTGTGGACCCATGACAGCGTCGATTGGCGCTATCATTCGGTGGCTCAGTTGGAGGGCAACATCGTCCCAACCGGCAAGGGCGCCCACGGTGTCTTCCTGTTCCACGACATCCACGACACCACCATCGCCGCCATTCCGGCGGTACTGGCCGAGTTGAAGACCAAGGGCTGCCACTTCGTCACCGTCGCCCGCTGGGCCGAAGACACCACCCACGCCACCACCACCCAATCGGCCGCCGCCACAGCGGAAGCGCCGAAGAAGGAACCGGGCGGCTGGCTTAAGGCGTGGCTGACTAAACCTTAGCCTGTCCCCGCCCCTGCCAATAATTCCCCAGCCCGGCCGCATCGCCGCCGAACAGATTGCGATCACAGCGGTCGATGCCGGCGACGTTGCGGGCGTAGGTGCGGAACGGGCCGCTGGCTTCGTCGCCGGTATATTGCCAGAACCGCCAGCCCTTCTCACTCCAGGCGCTGGGCAGTTCGGGACGACTGCGGTAATCGGCCAGCCACAGATCGCAGGCCGCCAGGATCGAGTCCCGGCGAATGGCGCCACCCAGGGTGCGCCGGCTGCCTCCCACCGGTTCGCCATCAGCCCAGACGGGGTGAACATAGATCAGCGGCAGGCGGCCGGTAGCCGCCAGGATGGCGTGGACGAAATCCTCGGCGCGGGTGATATCCATCGAGTTGGCTGGGCTGCGCTCGTTCAGTTCCAGATCCAGCGCCATCACCGTATTCGGACCCGGCTGGGCCACCGTCAAAAAGGTTGCCGCCTGTTCGGCGCCGGGATGCTGATAGGTGCCGAAATGGTAGGCGCCCCACAGCAGGCCGGCTGCCTCGGCCTGGGCGCGGCGCTGGACATAGACTGGGTCGGCCCAATCATACCCTTCGGTGGCTTTGTGAATCACCGCCAGGATCGAGCCATTGCGTCGCACCAAGTCAAAATCGGCGACCGTGTTGGTATGGCTGAGATCGACCACCGCGTTCAGCCCGATTCCCTCGGGATCCGTGACGATGGCAGGGGTTGCCGGCACCCTAATGGGGGCCACCGCTCTAGCCGCCACCACCGGCGCGCTGGAAGGTGCCTGGGCGCATCCCGCCAGCACCGCCCCCATCCCCGCCATTCCCGCCAACGCGGCCCGACGCGACAAATCCATTCCGATTCCCCAAGCAACCGTGATCGAGGCACTCTAGACCGGAATTGTGGCAACCTGATGAGGAACCTGGCCCCGCCCGAAGGCGGGTCCAGGACCTTTTCCGCTCAGTAGGTGAGCTTCTCGATGTTGGTGAAGGCGTCCACGTGCTGATGACCGGAGGTATCGGTCAGGGTGACCGTGCCGCTGACATCGTGGGTGGCGCCATTATTGGTGAGGTCCATGGTGCCGTGGGCGCCCACCACCTCGGTCCAGCTTTGGTTGCCAACGGTGATGGTGAGCGCTTCAACATGGGCGCTGTTGTTGATTTGCGACACATCCAGCGCGTCGGTCCAACTGGTGCCGGTGCCACCGATCACCGACGTGTTATGGCCGGCGAAGTCCAATTGGAAGGTGTCTGTCCCGCCACCTTGAGTGTGGTTGACGGTCAGGGTGTCGGAGCTGGCGCTGCTATTGTTATCGATAATGCTGACGCTTTGTCCGCCCCACGAACCCAAATTGACGGTGGCGCTGCCGCCGCCACTGGCATCGCCGACGGTCACCACTCCGCCGCCGCCGGTGAAGTTGATGGTGTCGGTGCCGTGGCCGACGGAAACCGTCCCCGAGACCATGGTAACGGTGTCGTTGCCATAGCCGGCCGAGACCGTGTCGCTGCCGGAACTAAAGGTGACGGTATCATTGCCGTTGCCGAGGGTGACCACGTCGCTGCCGCCACCGCTGCTGAAGGACAGGGTGTTGTTGCCATTGCCCAGGGTGACGGTGTCGGAATTGGCGTTGTCGTTGATGGTGTTGGACCCGTCGCCACCAATGACCACGTTGCCTGAGCCGCCACCGACAATGTTGATCGAATCGCCGGTGCTTCCGCCCAGATTGATGTGATCGCTGCCCGACTGGATGGTCAGGGTGTCGTAGCTACCGCTGCCGAAGGTGACGTTGTGGCCGCTGCCGCCGCTGATGCTGACGAAATCGTCATTGCCGTTGCCCATCACCACGTGGTCGTTGCCGCCCGACGAGTTGAAGGTGACGCTGTCGTAATTGCCATTGCCCATGGTGACGGTGGAGGCGCCGCCGCCATTCTGGAAAGCCGAGTCGTAATTGCCGTCGCCCAGAGTGATGGTGCTGCCGCCGGTATTGCCAAGATTGACCAGATCATGGGCGCCACTGCCCATCAGGACCTGATCATATCCGCCGCTCAGGATGACAGTATCGGTGCCATTGCCGAAATAGACCGAGTTGTAGCCGCTGTCTCCGCTGAAGGTGACGATATCGTTGCCATTGCCATAATTGGTCGGCGCAGAAATCTGCGAGGTATCGACCAACAGATTTTCGGTCGCCGTGCTGCCGACGTTATGACCACCCCACACGTCAGTGGCGGTGACGGCGACGGTGAAGGCCGACGGAATGGCGTTGTCGGGGAACGCCACATAAACCCCGGCGGCAACCTGGGCCGCGCTCAGGCTCGTGGCCGACAAGGCGTTGTGGTTGGCATCGACCAGACTGGCGCCGGTGGGCAGACCGGTCACCGCATAGGTGATGCTGTCGCCCGAGGCGGCAACACCCGGCGCAGTGGCCGCGATGTTGAGCTGGACCGTCTCGGTCCCGGAGGTGGCGCCCGCGCCGCCCGAGCCGCCATAGATCACATTGTGCGAGGTGCCGCCATTGGTGATGTTGATGGTGGCATTGCCGCCATCGGCGTAGATCGTCGAGGTCGTGCTGGAATTACTGATGTTGACGGTGGAGTTGCCGCCGCCAGTGTGGATTTCGGTGGTGCCGCCATTGACCTGAGCGTTAATGGTGTCGTTACCGCCGCCGCCATAGACGGTGTTGGCCCCGCCATTGAGCTGAAGCGTGATGGTGTCGGCGCCGGTGCTGCCGATTACCGTCTCGCTGGTGCCCCAGTCGGTGGCGCTGACCGTCCCAGTGTGCCAGGTGCCATTGCTGTAATAGGCATCGCTATGACCGCCGACGCTGGTGACGACGCTGCCCGTTCCCGCCGTGTCGGTGAAGGTGCCGACCGAGTTCCCGGTCGCCGAGAAGGCCACTTGGTCGGAATTCAGCGTCACCGTCACCGTCTGGGTGGTGGTGCCGCCATGACCGTCATTGACGGTGACCTGGAAGCTGTCGGTGCCGACATAGGCCTCGTTGGTCGAAGTCGGGGTGTAAACGTAGCTGCCATTGGCCGCCAGCGAGACGGTGCCGTGGCTGCCATTGGCTGCCAAGCTGTAGCTCATTGAGTCGCCATAGCTGTCCGACCCGGTGAGGGTGCCGGACACCGTATGGCCCTCGTAGCCGCTGCCGCCGGTTAGGGCGACAGTCGGCGCCCCATCGGCCGCGACGGTCACGCTGACGGTCTGGGAGGACGCATGACCGGCGGCGTCGGTCACCGTCAGCTTGAAGCTGTCCGTACCGGTATAGCCGGAGGTCGCCGTATAGGTGAAGGTGCCGTTGGCGGCCATGGCGATCGTGCCATGGCTGGCGGTCCCCGCAGCGTAGGTTAGCGCCGAGCCGGCCGGATCCATCGCGGTGACCGAACCGGACAGCGTGGAGTTTTCCCGCCCGGCGGTGCCTGTAACACCTTCGATCAGCGGCGCGCCGGGACTGACCAGGGTGTTGCCGACATAAACCTGCACATTCTCGAAATTGGTCGCCGCCAGGGTGCCGATGGTCGAGAAGTTGAAGGTCGATCCGGCATTGGCCGAATTGGCGATGAAGCTGGCGAAGGATTGCAATTCACTCGACGCGGCGGCGGTGTATTGGGCCGCAGTCAAATGGATCTGCAGGGTATTGGTGCCGCCCTCGGCATTGAAGGAATCCTGCCCGGCGGTCCCGGCGGTGTAGACGATAGTGTCGTTGCCAGCACCGGTCTGGATGGACTCGCTGCCGAGGCCAGCAGTGATGGTGTCGGCGCCCGAGCCACCCAGGATGGTGGCATGGTTGACGGTAATGCCGCTGAAGTTCCAGGTGTCGGACCCCGTCGAGGCTCCTTCAATCAGGTTGCCGCCGCCAGTGCCAAGGTCGATGATCTGGATGTTCGAAAGGTTCGACATCGTGCTGTTAAGGTGCAGCACGTTGCCGCCCGCCGCGCCACCGATGATCTCGTTGCCACCGGCGGTGCCGCCGGTGATGACATCGATGTGTCCCGAATCGCCCGTCAAGGACACCGTCAGGGTGCCGGTGCCGCCCGAAATGGTGTCGGTACCGCCATTGGCGCCGATCGATACGGTCAGATTGCCATTGCCGCTGACGATATCATTGCCCGACCCCAGCACCACCGTATTGGTGCCAGTGCCGGTGGTGATGGTGTCATTGCCGTTACCGACGGTGATCAGGTTGTTGCCATTGCCGACATTAACGATATCGGTGCCGCTACCAAGCGCGATGAAGTTATTGCCATTGCCGGCCAGGATCGAGTCGGATCCGTTACCGGCGACAATGGTGTTGGCGGCGTCATGAACCAGGACATACAGGCTGCCGTCCGAGCCGAAGATAGTGTCGGCGCCCGCGCCACCATGGAAGGTGTCGGTGCCGGTGCCGGCAACGAACTCGGTGGTACCGTTTGGCCCCCACACCACGTCGTTACCGGTGCCGGCGGCGATGGTGACATTGCTGAGGCCGTAATCGATCGAGCAGGTGAAGTCGAGAATCTCGTTGGCGCCGTTGCCAAGCTGGAAGTGGCCGATCCCAGCCAGCTCCTGCACACCCGAACCGTTGACCAGCCCGATATAGTCGTTGCCCGAGGTCCCGATCAGAGTGTCGTTATAAGCGCCGACGATCTCGTTGGCGTTCTGGTTCCAGCCGACGATGCTGATGGTCTGATTGGTGCCGTTGACATAATCGGCGCCGACGTCCAGGGCCTCCCAACCGCTGGCCCAGGTCCCGGTGACGTATTTGGAGAACAAAGTCTGGTTGCCGGCCTGGTATTGCTGGTTGCCGGCATCGACCAACAGCGAGGAACTGGTGGACGCCACCGTGCCATTCGACTCGGTCTCGTGGGCGGTCACGGTCAGGGTGAAGCCGGCGGAAGACAGGCTATTGGCCGAAGTCAGATAGACCCCCGCCTGAACCTGGGCCGCCGTCAGCCCGGTGGCGGGCAGAGCCACGCCGGAGGCATTGACCAAGCTGGTGCCGGCCGGCAAGCCGCCGACATCGTAGGTCATCGCCGATGAAGACGTCAGATCCGGCGAGGTTGCCGCGATGTTGATCTGCTGGACATAGACCCCAAAGGTCCCGCCCCCGCCGCCCGCCATGTCGGCCACACCGGCGGTGGTCAGGGTGCCGACCGCGCCTTGGGTGCTGGTAACGGTGAAGTCGTGGCTGAACGCCCCGCCCGATTCCATGCTGTCGTGCTGGCTGTGGGAGATGGTGATGGTCCCGGCCGCGCTGGCGGTCCAGGTGTTCCCCGCCGTGTCGGTGACCACGTCGCCGGAATGGAAGCCGCCGATCTTGATGTTATCGACGTCGATGGCGTTGCCAATCTGATCGACGTGGATTTCCTGGGTATAGGTGGTCACGCCACCCGCCGTGCTGGTGGTGGCGGTGCCGGCGGTGGCCGCCACCAGAATCTCCGACGAGGCTCCTGCGGTCGCGGTAATGGTCGGCGCGCTATTGCCAATGGTCACGGTGGCGGTCGCGGTGGTGGTACCGCCATGGCCATCGCTGGTGCTGAAGGTCACCGTGTCGGTGCCGACATAGCCATCGGAATTGGCAGTGTAGCTGTAGGTGCCATTGGAATTGACAATCACAGACCCATGCGAGGCGCTGGCGGTGGTGGTCAGGCTGTCGCCGTCCGAATCGGTGGCGGTGAAGGTCCCGACGATGGCGCCACCCGCCCGCGTGCCGCTGGCGGCGCCGGCGGTATCGACCGGGGCGGCATCCTGCTCGGTGACGGTAATCACCTTGGTGGTGGTGTCGCCGTGGCCGTCGCTGACCTGGACGGTGAAGCTGTCGGTGCTGCCGCCCGTCCACGACCCGCTCGGGGCGTAGGTGTAGGAACCATTGGAGCCGAGCGTCACGGTGCCATGGCTGGCCTGGCCGGTTAGCGAATAGCTCATACTGGTGTCGCCGGCCAAATCGGTGGCGGCGATGGTTCCGCTGATATTGCCGTGGCCGGTGCCGCCGGTCGTGGTCGGCGTGATGGGATCGGCCAGGGAGTTGACGGTGACGGACTGGGTGGTGGTGCCGCCGTGACCGTCCGAAACCTGGACGGTGAAGCTGTCGGTGCCGACGAAGCCCTGATTGGCTGCGTAGGTGTAGGCGCCGTTGGCGCCCATGGTGACGGTGCCGTGCTGGCCCTGCGTGCCGACACTGTAGCTCATGCTGTCGCTGAACTGGTCGGAGCCCGTCACCGTGCCGCCGACGCTGTGGCCCTCATAGACCGAGCCGGTCCCCGCCGCCGAGGTGCTGATATGGGCGCCATCGCCCACAGCCACCGTCGCGGTGGTAGTAGTGGTGCCACCATGGCCGTCAGAGGTGGTGAAGGTCACCGTGTCTGTGCCGGTGAAGCCGGCATCGGTCTCGGTGTAGGTGTAGGTGCCGTTGGCATTGACCACCACCGTGCCATGGGCAGCGGTGGCGGTGGTGGACAGCGTCGTGTCGCCCGCCGCGTCCGAGGCACTGATGGCCGCCGTCACGCTTGCCCCGCGCACATCGCTGGCACTGGTGGGGTTCACCGTGATCGGATTGGCAAGGTCGGAGATGGTCACCGTCTCCACCGTGCTACCGCCATGCCCGTCGCTGACGGTCACCTGGAAGCTGTCGGTATGGGCAGTGGACCCGTCAGTGGCGGTGTAGGTGTAGCTGCCATTGGCATTGACCGTCACCGTGCCATGGGCCGGACCCGAGGCCGCGCTGTAGGTCATGGAATCGCCGTACTGATCGGTGGCAGCCACCGTACCAGAGACCGAATGGCCCTCGTAAACCGAGTTGGCCCCCGTCGCCGTCTCGGTGAAGACCGGCGCGTTGGCCGACGTCACATCGACCGCGGCCGTGGTGGTGGTGGTCACCCCGTGGGCGTCGGTGGAGGTGAAGGTCACCGTGTCGGTGCCGGTGAAGCTGTCGGAAGCGGCGCGGTAGCTGAACGTGCCGTCGCCGTTGACGACCACCGTCCCGTGGGATGCGTTAGCGACCGTCGTGGCGGTCAGACCGGCGCTGTCGGACACCGACAGCGTGCCGGTGACAGTGTTGATGACGGAGGTGGACTCGCCGGCGATGGGCGAGGAATTGCTCGCCGAAATGGCGCCCACCTCGAAGCCTCCATCCCCGGCCGCCGTCGTCAGGACCGCGCTCTGGAACGTCGATGTGGCGTTGACGATGATCGTCGAACCCGGACCGGTGGTGTTGGCGATGTTGGAGAAAGCCGGGTTTCCAGCGGCCTCGGCGTTGTACAGATCGTTCACCGACATGGTGCCGACCACACTGCCGGTACCATTGGGTCCGCTGTACAGGGTTACCAAATTGCTCGTCGATGGCGATCCCCACACCATGCTGAACGAGGTTTCCGGTTGAGCGAAGTTCAGGACCGCCGACCCGCCGCTGGGGCCGCCGCTCGCCTCGCCGACGCTCAACCACTGGTGGTTAGTGTCGTTGGACCCGAAGGGATTCCAGCCGATGCTGGCCCCGGAGGTCTCCGCATTCTGCCCATCGACGATGGTGGTATATTGCGTCGCCCCAAGCGAAACACCCGAGCCGCTGAACAGGCCCGTCGATACGGTCGCCGGATTGGCCGTTCCGGCGTCGGTGACCAGGAGCGTGCCAGCGCTGTTGGCGGCGGTAACATGGGCGGTATCGGTCAGCGTGTCGGAGACGACCACCGCCGCCGAAGCCGTCGTCGATAGGCCGTGGCCATCGGTGGTGGAGAAGGTCACCGTGTCGGTGCCGGTAAAGCCATCATTGTTGGCGGTATAGGTGTAGGTGCCGTTGGCATTGACAGCCACGGTTCCATGCCCAGCCGTCGCCGTGGTGGAGGTGCTGAAGCCCGCCGCATCGGTGGCCGTGAAGCTACCGGTCGCCACCAGGCCCGTCCCGGACGCGTTGGCGCCGGTATGCGCCCCCGTCGCCGACGAGGTCAACGAATCCCCGACCGCCACCGTGGCGGTGGTGGTGGTCGTGCCACCATGCCCGTCGGAGGTGGTGAAGGTCACCGTGTCATTGCCGGTGAAGCCCGCCGCAGTCTCGGTGTAGGTATAGGTGCCGTTGGAGTTGATCGCCACCGCCCCGTGACCGGCAGTGGCGGTGGTGCTCAAGGTATCGCCGGCCGCATCATGGGCAGTGAAAGACGCCGTCACCGAGGCCCCGGTCACATCCGACGCACCGGCCGCCGTCGCCGTGATCGGATTGGCCAGATCGCTGATGGTCACCGTCTGGACCGTGGTACCGCCATGGCCGTCACTGACGGTCACCTGGAAGGAATCGGTGGCCGCAGTGGCGCCATCGGTGGCGGTGTAAGTGTAGCTGCCGTTGGAGGCGACGCTGACCGTACCGTGGCTCGGCCCTGTCCCGCTCAACGAGTAACTCATGCTGTCGCCGAACTGGTCGGACGCAGTCACCGTGCCGCTAACAGAATGACCTTCATAGACCGAGTT
>Ga0316222_1002588_pt1 | contig 19037 bp, 18 predicted proteins | sample TBH18011metaG_FD_206008 | JGI IMG/M metagenome (GOLD analysis project Ga0316222, IMG submission 206008) | Freshwater microbial communities from Trout Bog Lake, Wisconsin, USA - TBH18011 | ecosystem: Environmental > Aquatic > Freshwater > Lake > Hypolimnion/Profundal zone | place: USA: Wisconsin...
AGCGGTTGCTTCGGGACGGGCGCAAGCCCGATACCACCCGGAAACGGGCGGGTCCATAGGTAGTGGGTGTCGATGTTTCAACACGGCTGACTGACATGGCCTATAATTTTGCCCTCGCCGGGCGCAGGCATCCGCCCGCTTGGCCGCTCGCGCAATGCTCGCCGGAGCGCCGTTATGGCACGGCGCTCTAATATTTGCCCGCGTCCAGGCGATTTTGGTAGGCGCCGATGAAGCCATAGGAGCCGTGATGGCCGATGGCTTCGTCGATGCATGCCCAGATTTCGCCGCCGCAACCGATGCTCCAACGGCGTCCGAAGGAAATATCCTCGGACAGGAACTGGCCGTCGCCGTCGCGTTCTTTGTGAAAGAAGCCGTAATAGGGCACCGGCCAGGGGCAAGCCGGGTGGCGGCCACCTGGGCGGGGCGAGGCCAGATCGCGTGCCACCATCTCCTCCAGGACGCGGCGCTTGAGCAGCGTCACCCCCATGCCGACAAACTCGGCCTTGGCAAAACCATCGATCACTTGCGGGCCCACCCGCCGTCTGGCGATATCCAAACCGAGTTGGACGGCGCCGACATATTCCAGATTGGCGGGGACCAATTGGCCTGCACTCTTGGTGGGATCGGCGCGGGCGTCGGCCAGGATCGGTTCAAGCGGCAGGGTGCGGCGGGGGGCGATGATTCCGACGAAATCGCGGTCGAAATCCAGCATCCGACTGACCAGGCGCGAGGTGAAACTCATGTCCGAATCGATGAACAGAAGGTGGCTGACCGTGGGTATCGCCAAAGCATAGGAGGCCAGGAAGCTGCGTGACAATTCCAGGTCGCTGGCGCCGACCAATTGGATGTCGGCCTCGATGCCGCGCCGCGTCAGGGTACGGGCGACGTGGAAAATGGTCGAAGCATAGGCCGAATGGACCGCGTCATGGGCGCAAGGAGTGGCGATCAGCACGGTCATCGGTGAGTCCTTCCTGCGTCAGGCTTTCCGCCCCGCCCGTTTGCGCCCAAGCCAGCCCTCGATCAGGATGCGGGCGGCGGTGCCGGGATAGGCCAGGAACAGGCCGTCGCCATCGCGGCGGTGGCGATCATCGAAGGCGGTAAAATCGGCCAAGCTGAACCAGCGGGCGTCCTCGATCTCGTCGAGGTCGGGGGCCAGGGTGCCGCCGACGGCCCGGGCGGTGAAGGCCACCATTAGTGACGAGGGAAACGGCCAGGGCTGGCTGGCAACGTAGCGGATGTCGGCGGCGCGAATGCCGGATTCCTCCTCGACTTCGCGGGCCACGGCCTGCTCCAGGGTTTCGCCCGGTTCGACGAATCCGGCCAGGCACGACCACATGCCCGGCGGCCAGATACTCTGGCGATGCAGCAACACGCGGTCGCCGTCCTCGACCAACATGATGACCGCCGGGTCGGTGCGGGGGTAGCTCTCACTGGCGCAGGCCTCGGCGGTGCATTTACGCACGTGGCCAGCTTCGGTGGCGAGGGTGGCGGCGCCGCAAACGCCGCAGAAGCGGTGACGGCGATGCCACAGCGCCAAGCCGCGGGCATAGGCCAGCAATGCGCCGTCCCAGGCCGGCAATAGTGGGCCGGTGCCACGCAGCGGCACCCATCGCCCGCCCAAGCCGAGATCGGGACCATCCTCGCCGGCCGCCAGACCCGATAGGTCGGCCAGGAAAAACGGCCTCTCTCCGGCAAGGCCAAGAAAGACCATCTCCGGCGCCGCCGCCCGAAGGCGCTGGCCGGTATCGCCGTCGGCCAGGATCGCCGCTGGCGGCTCGCCCGTCACCAAGGTCAAATCTCGCCACAGCGGCACCACCGCCGCATCGGAGCGGGCGGCCAGATCCGCTAACCGGGCGGGATCGCGGCGCAGTTTGTGGGCGCGGTCGAGGTCGAGTGTGCCATAAAGAAGTCCATTCATGGCGTCACCATGCCACGATGATCCAAGTACGCTCAAGGGATCTGGCGCGCTCTTGCGCTTTGACCGTGGTTAGGAGACAGTGGAGCGGCAATGAGCGACCAGCAGGCTATACTCGACACCATCCTCGGCAATATCCGCGACGCCGTCGTCGTGGCCGATGGTGATCGCCGCCCGCTTTCCGTCAACGGCGCCTTCGAAGCACTGACTGGCCATGATGGCGAGGACCTGCTTGGCCGTGTCGGGCATGATGCGGCGATTGCCCACCAGGAACTTATGGCGGCCCTGGCGGCGGGCGATAGCGGTCGGTGGGCGGGCACCTTGCGCTGCGCCGATGGCCAGGATCGTCCCTTCGATCTGACCCTGGCGGCGGTCAACGGCGAGCAAAGCGTTCCCTCCCATTACGTCGGCATGCTGCGTCCCAGTTCCGTCCTGGCCCGCGAGCGCCGCTTTGGTTACGACGAGCTGACCGGGATGCCCAACCAGGACATCTTCCTTGACCGCGTCGAGCAGGCGGTGCTTCAGCGCAATCGCACCGGCAAGGCAGTGGCGCTCCTGATCATGGGCCTCGACCGTTTCACCCTGGTCAATGACGCGCTTGGCCATGCCGCCGGCGACCGCATGCTGGTCGAGGTGTCTCGCCGCCTGCGCCAATGCGTCCGTGAAACCGACACGGCGGTGCGGCTGGAAGGCGACCGCTTCGCCATGGTGATGAGCATTGCCGACGTCGATGACAGCGTCCTCGTCGCCGAGAAGGTGTTGTCGGCGGCCAAGGAGCCCTACCTGATGGATGGGCAGGAGGTGGTTTGCACCTTCTCGATCGGCATCGCCCTCTACCCCCAGGACGCCAGCAGTGGCGCCCAGTTGATCAAGCTGGCCGAGCACGCGCTGCATTACGCCAAGACCTCGGGCCGCAACCAGTTCCAGTTCTTCTCCAAGGACATGAACCAAAAGGCCAAGTCCCGCCTCGACCTGGAGGCGCGCATGCGCCGGGGGTTGGCCAACGGCGAGTACTTGGTCTACTACCAGCCCAAGGTCTGCAACGAGGACGAGGCCATTGTCGGGGCCGAGGCGCTGGTGCGCTGGATGGACCCCGAGCGCGGCCTGATTTCACCAGCGGAATTCATTCCCGTCGCCGAGGAGACAGGGCTGATCGAGCAGATTGGCACCTGGGTGCTGAATGATAGCTGCCGCCAGAATCAGCGATGGCAGGAAATGGGCCTGTCGCCGGTGAAGGTCTCGGTCAACGTTTCGACCCGCCAGTTCCGCAGCCGGGTCTTCGTCGAGACGGTGACCTCGGCGTTGAAAGATAGCGGGCTCGGTCCGGCTTGGCTGGAATTGGAAATCACCGAGAGCATGCTGATGAACGATGTCGAGGCGGCAGTGCTCAAGATGACGGCGCTACGCGGACTCGGCATCGGCCTATCGATCGACGATTTCGGCACGGGCTATTCGTCGCTGTCCTATTTGGGGCGCTTTCCCATCACCACTCTCAAGATCGACCGCGCATTCATCTCGGACGTCAACACCAACCCCAAAACCGCTGAGATCGCCCGCGCCATCATCGGTTTGTCCAAGGGACTCAATCTGGACGTGGTGGCCGAGGGCGCCGAGTTGATCGAACACGTCGATTTTCTCAAGGAACATGGCTGCCACACCGTCCAGGGCTTCTTTTATTCGAAGCCGGTTCCGGCGGCTGAATTCGAGGCGATGCTGCGCAACGGCGTGCCAGCGCGGTAAAATTCCCCTCTCCCGCTTCCGCGCGGGCGAGGGGAAACCACATCCCTACCAAGAAAACCGTTGCCCCGCGGGCGATTCAACGCACGACGCGGGGCATTTGGTTTTGCGGGCCCACGGCCCTAGTATCCGGCGCTCTGCCGGCAGTAGTTTCGTTGATTTTTCAAATCTCGGCGTCTGTGTCAGAGACGCCTCACAACTGACCCGGTGGCGTATTGTCTGCGATAACACCCTCCTTCCCAGGTCTAGGCCCTCGGGTGAGGCGCCCTCGACTTACTGGGTAACTTTGGTTGATGTCGCTTTGCCCACCCATTCTCTGTGTCTGCTACGAAGGAATTATGCTCCCTGTTTTTAGTCAGAGTCAAGCAAACCGAAACGAAAAGCCCCTCTCCACGGGGAGAGGGGCTGGGGGCGTCCAAAGGAAGCGGATCACTCCACCAGTTCGGGGATTTTCTCGGGCTTGGCTGCGCTCTGGAGGATGTCGAAGACCAGTTTGCCGTCGCCGACATCGACCTTGACCACGCCACCCTTGGCCAATTTGCCGAACAGCAATTCCTCGGCCAGCGGCTTCTTGATGTGCTCCTGGATGACACGGGATAGCGGGCGGGCACCAAAGGATGGGTCGTAGCCCTTTTTGGCCAGCCAGTCCCGCGCCGCCTCGGTCAATTCGATGGTGACGTCGCGGTCGCCCAGTTGGACCTCCAACTGCATGATGAACTTGTCCACCACCTGGGTCACCACTTCCGGAGGCAAGCCGGCGAAGCCGATCACCGCGTCGAGGCGATTGCGGAATTCCGGTGAGAACATCCGATTGATCGCCTCGGTATCGTCGCCCAGACGCACCTCGCGGCCGAAGCCGATGGCCGGCTTGGCCAGGTCGGCGGCGCCGGCATTGGTGGTCATGATCAAGATAACGTTGCGGAAGTCGACGATCTTGCCGTTGTGGTCGGTCAGGCGGCCGTGATCCATCACTTGCAGCAGAATGTTGAACAGGTCCGGGTGGGCCTTTTCGATCTCGTCCAGCAGCAGGACTGAATGGGGGTGCTGGTCGATAGCGTCGGTCAGCAGCCCGCCCTGGTCGAAGCCGACATAGCCGGGTGGGGCTCCGATCAGGCGGGATACCGAATGGCGCTCCATATATTCCGACATGTCGAAGCGGGTCAGCTCGATGCCCATGATGCGGGCAAGTTGGCGGGCCACCTCGGTCTTGCCGACGCCGGTTGGCCCCGAGAACAGGTAGCAGCCGATTGGCTTTTCCGGTTCACGCAGCCCGGCGCGGGCCAACTTGATCGCCGAGGCCAAGGTGTCGATGGCGGCATTCTGGCCGAACACCAGGGTCTTGAGATCGCGGTCGAGGTTGCGTAGCGCCTCCATGTCGTTGAGCGAAACGCTCTTCGGGGGGATGCGGGCGATCTTGGCGATCACCTCTTCGACGTCTTTGACTGTCACCGTCTTGCGCCGCTTCGATTCGGGCAGCAGCATCCGGGCCGCGCCAACCTCGTCGATCACGTCGATCGCCTTGTCGGGCAGCTTGCGGTCGGTGATGTACTTGGCGGACAGCTCGACCGCCGCTTTGATAGCGTCCGGGGTGTAGCGGACCTTATGGTGGCTTTCGTAATACGGCTTGATCCCGTGGAGGATCTTGATCGCGTCCTCGACCGAGGGTTCGTTGATATCGATCTTCTGGAAGCGCCGCACCAGGGCGCGGTCCTTCTCGAAGTAGTTGCGATATTCCTTGTAGGTGGTCGAGCCGATGCAGCGCAGCACACCGGCGGCCAGGGCCGGCTTCAACAGGTTGGAGGCATCCATTGAGCCGCCCGAGGTGGCGCCCGCGCCGATCACGGTGTGAATCTCGTCGATGAACAAGATCGCGCCGTCGTAATTCTCCAGCTCGGTGACCACCGCCTTGAGGCGCTCCTCGAAATCGCCGCGATAGCGGGTGCCGGCCAGCAGTGAGCCCATGTCGAGCGAGAAGATGGTGGCGGTCTTCAGCACGTCGGGCACCTCGCCCTTGACGATGCGCCGGGCCAGACCCTCGGCGATGGCGGTCTTGCCGACGCCAGGCTCACCGATGTAAAGCGGGTTGTTCTTTGAGCGCCGGCACAGGATCTGGATGGTGCGCTCGACCTCGCTGTCACGGCCGATCAGGGGGTCGATTTTGCCCTGAATCGCCTTCTTGTTGAGGTTGACGCAATAGGCGTTGAGGGCGTCCTGACCTTTCTTCACTACCTTTTCGCTGGCGGCGTCCTCGTCGGCGCCATGCACCGGACGGGCTTGGCTGCGCCCCGACGCCTTGGCCACCCCATGGCTGATGTAATTGACCGCGTCGAGGCGGGTCATCTCCTGCTGTTGCAGGAAATAGACGGCATGGCTTTCCCGTTCGGAAAACAGCGCGACGATGACGTTGGCCCCGGTGACCTCTTCGCGCCCGGACGATTGGACGTGAATGGCGGCCCGCTGGACGACGCGCTGAAAGCCGGCGGTCGGCTTGGGGTCGGCAACGCGTGAGGTGATCAGATCGGCGAGGCTGTTATCGACGAATTCGATCAGCTCGCGGCGTAACCGATCAATGTCGATGTTGCAGGCGCGCAAAACGGCGACCGCATCCTGGTCTTCGGTCAGCGCCAACAGCAAATGTTCCAACGTCGCGTATTCGTGGCGGCGTTCGGTGGCGTAAGCCAAGGCACGGTGAAGGCTCTGCTCCAGATTACGCGACAGCATCGAGGGGGGGTCCTTCCGGGGCTAGTCCTTTTCAACGGTACATTGCAGCGGATGTTGGTTTTGGCGCGCCAGATCCATGACCTGGGTTACCTTGGTTTCCGCTACCTCGTATGTGTAGACGCCGCAAATCCCCACACCGCGGGTATGAACGTGCAACATGATGCGCGTCGCCTCCTCGCGGTTTTTACCAAAGAAACGCTCGAGCACGTGAACGACGAACTCCATCGGAGTGTAGTCGTCATTGAGCATCAACACCTTGTACATCGACGGTTTCTTGGTCTTTGGCCGGGTCTTGATGACCACGCCCGCCTGGATTCCGTCGTCGTTTCGCTTGTCGTCTTGATCGTCGCTCATTGCTTCGTATGCACGGGAATTGCCCTCGGGTACACGTCTATCATATTGGGTCTTGGGGCCGGACGAAAAGGGCCTCGTTGCCGAAAAGCGTGGGGCTTGGGTGCTCAACGTACCAATCCGTCCCGTCCGACCTCCAGGGTGAAGTCGCCTGCCAGCCCCTTGTTGCGCTCGTCGGCGTGGATGGCGTCGAACTGGGGCGGTCCCGGCGGGGCGATGGCGATGCCGGTGGAATCAAGCGGCAGCAGCACCCGGTCGAAGCCCAGGCGATCGAATTCCGGGGAAGGATATTTCCAGGCAGTGACGCCGAAGCGGCCTTCGTGGCAATAGGCCGCCGTCCAGAAATAACCGTTCGAGTCCAGGCGCAGGCCCACAGCCGGAGGGCCGAACATGCCGGCCGCCGCGAAGGCGGCGACCAGGCGGTCGTAGGTCTGGCCGTCGAGCGAAACCTTGGTCCCCTCAGCCTGCCACGGACCTGTCGGGTTGTCGGTGCTCAGTTTCGAAGCGTGGCCGGGCGCGGTCACGTGGATCGCCAGCACCTTTTGCGCAGCGTCGAAATCGTACATCCGCACTTGTTCAACATAGACGCCGTTATAGACGATCCGGAAGCGGTCGGGGCCACCGATGGTGCAGGTTTTGCGGATGTCGTCGCCGCCGACATAGGAGAACCAGTGAAATTTGCGGGTCAAGGGATCGCCGATGTCGCCGCCACCATAGGCGCAGCCCAGCAAGCCGGAAACCAAAGCGGTGGCGGCGCCGAGGCGCCAAAGCATTGAGAACATGTCCCGTTCCTTCGTTAAGGATCAGTAAAGAATAGTCGTGGGCGCCTGGAAAGAAGCACGCAAGCGCCAAAGGCCGAGTCAATCGCCCTGTGGTCATCCGCTCCTCAACCTTTCGTCATGCCGCGATGAGAAGGGGCGCGACAAAAAAACAGACTAGGGGGCGTGCTGACGCTGGACACGGATTCGCAAATTTTTTATCTTCCTTCGGTAACTTATATCAAGTTGCCCGCGCACCGGAAGGTCGAGAATTTGAAACTGGCCAGTCATGTTGATGCCGTCGTCAGCCGAGTGTCGTCGCTCGCGATGGCCATCGTTCTTGGTTGCGCGCTGGTGTCGGCCACCGCCGACGCCAAGGAATCGCGCTACGGCGCCATCGTGTTGGAGGCCGACACCGGTACGGTGTTGAGCGCCGCCAATCCCGACCGTCACTCCTATCCCGCGTCGCTGACCAAGATGATGACGCTGTATCTGGTGTTCGACGCCCTCGATTCCGGCCGGTTGAAGCTTGATACGCCCCTGCCAGTGTCCGGCCACGCGGCCGTGCAGGCGCCATCGAAGTTGAGCTTGCGGCCGGGTGAGCACATCAAGGTGCAGGATTTGGTGCTGGCGCTGGTGACCAAGTCGGCCAACGACGCGGCGGTGGTCGCCGCCGAGGCGTTGGGAGGTACCGAGGCCAATTTCGCCCAGATGATGACGCGCAAGGCGCACGCGTTGGGGATGGCCGACACCACCTATCACAACGCCTCGGGCCTGCCCCATCGGGGCCAGATGTCCACCCCGCGCGATCAGGCTCGGCTGGCTCGTGCCCTGATTCGCGATCACGGCAAGTACTATCACTATTTCGCCACCCGCCAGTTCGAGTGGCGCGGCCAGGTGATCAACTCGCACAATCACCTATTGGGCGCCTATCCCGGCGCCGATGGCATCAAGACCGGCTACATCAACGCCTCTGGCTTCAATCTGGTGGCCTCGGCGGTGCGCGATGGCCATCGCCTGATCGGTGTGGTGTTCGGCGGCGACAGCATCGGTGCCCGTGATCGCCGCATGGTGCAGTTGCTCGATCAGGGCTTCGCCCGTATCGCCAGCGCCGGCAAGGGCGCCGAGATGGTCGATGCCAGCGATGACGAGCAGGACGCCGCGTCGCCCAAGACCATGGCGCAATTGGTTCAGGCCGCCGACAAGGTCAAGGCCGCGCCCAAAGATTCCGACGAGGCGATGGGCGATGAGGACCCGGCCACCTGGGCGATCCAGGTTGGCGCCTATGCCGGCTACAAGCCGGCCCGCCACGCTGCCGCTTCCGCCGCCAAGACCTTGGGCGGTCTGGCTGCCAACGCCGAGATCGATGTGGATAAGGGCAAGACCGGCAAGCACACCGTCTTCCGCGCCCGCCTGTCTGGCTTTACCGAGGACCAGGCCCGCGCCGCGTGCCGCAAGCTGGGCAAGTCCAAGCACGAATGCCACGTGGTTCAACCAGCGGCTTGAAATGGGCCGCGCCGACGGGCGGCGGTTACTTTGTCAATGCGGCGGTGATATCGCCGGACCGCCTTGCGCGCGGCCGGTTGCCAACAATTCCCCAATTTCCACGTAACCGTTCTGGCGGGCATAGTCCAAAGCCGCCTTCCCAGAATTGTCGGCTATTTCGGGTCTCGCGCCATGGGTCAGCAGCAGACGAATAAGCTCGATCCGGCCTCGGATGGCGGCGGAATGTAGTGCCGTCCGCCCCTCTTCATCGCGAGTGTTGGCATCGGCACCATGCTCAAGCAATAGTCCGGCGGTCGCCATGGACGGACTGTATCGCACTGAAACATCTAAACACCCGCAAAGAGTTGGGTTGGCGCCAGCGTCAAGAAGTCTCCGAACAACCTCGTCGTAGCCTCTGAACGACGCGATGAAAAGTGGTTCGCCGACGTTGCGACCGCCATTGGGCCGTGCTCCGTTGGCCAGCAATAAGGCTACCATGTTGACTTGATTTTCTTTTGACGCCACCTCTAGTGGCGAATCTGAATTCCAACCTTTGTTGATGTCGGCGCCTCGCTCAATGAGCAATCGCGCAAGATTCTCGTGGCCGGTTCGGGCCGCCGCCGATAGCGGCGAGCGAAGATTGACATCCGCGCCGTGGTCGATGAGATGTTTGACCATCGCCATGTCGCCCCGCATGACCGCGATCGACAGCGCCGTGCCGTGTACAGGCGACGCCACATTGATGTCTGCTCCCTGCGCCAGCAACGCATCCACAGCCTGTATGGAGCCATTGTCGGCTGCGACCTGCATGGCGTTCATCGGCTCGCAACCGGCGCAGAAGATCGCCGCGGACAGGGCGGCCGCAATTCGGCCCTTCTTGGAAAAACTGGACGGCATCGGACGCTCCCCTTTTTCGGGCCGGCCTGTCCAGCTTGGGCTGGGTGCGCGAGAAAGTCGATCTCGCATCGCTCCGGTGACATTGCTTGCCCGCCAGGACGCGGCGGGGTAGTTTGCGGCCATGCCCATTCAGATACTCACCGTCGCCGCCGACGAAGGCGAACTTCGCCTCGACCGCTGGTTCAAACGTCATTTTCCCTCCGTCGGCCATGGCCTGCTGGAGAAATGGCTGCGCACGGGCCAAGTGCGGGTGGATGGCAAACGCGCCAAATCGAATCAGCGGCTCGAACCGGCCAGCTCGATCCGCGTTCCGCCGCTTCCCGATGCGCTTCCGCCAGAGGCCCAGTCTCTCGCGTCGCGCAAGACCGAGTATCCGCCGGTCGATGACAAGACGGCGCGAATGTTGGCCGATGCGGTGTTGTACATGGACGACGACGTGCTGGTGCTCGACAAGCCGCCAGGGCTGGCGGTCCAGGGCGGGACCGGCATGGCCGACCACCATCTCGACGCCATGCTCGACGCCTTGACGTTCGACGCGCCCGAGCGACCCCGGCTGGTCCACAGGCTGGACAAGGACACCTCGGGGGTACTTGTGCTGGGTCGGAGCGCCTTCGCCGCCTCCAAGCTGGCGGCCGCATTCAAGAGCCGCGCGGCGCAGAAATGCTATTGGGCGCTGGTGGCGGGAGTGCCCAAGCTGCGCCAGGGCCGCATTGATGCGCCCTTGGCCAAGCAGCCCGGCCGCATGGGCGACAAGGTGACGGTGGACCAGGACGAGGGCAAGCGCGCCGTCACTTGGTATCGGGTGGTCGATCTCGCCGGCAAGCGCGCCGCCTGGCTGGAAATGGAACCCCGCACCGGCCGGACCCACCAATTGCGCGCCCACTGCCTGTTGATCGGCACGCCGATTCTGGGCGACGGAAAGTATGGTGGCAAGGAGGCGCTGATCGAGGGCACTGGCGTTTCGCGCAAGCTGCATTTGCATGCGCGCGCCATCCGCATGCCCCATCCGCGCCACGGCACCATCGAGGTGGTGGCGCCGTTGCCACCTCATATCGCCGCCAGCTTCGCCTTCTTCGGGTTTGAGGAGAAGGCGGCCGGCGAGCCGTTCGCGGCGTTCGAGTTGGAGTGATTATTTCTTCTTGTCGGCCTGGACATCCCAAGCGGCGCGGCCCTTGCCGTCGGCGGTGAAGGTTACCCCGACTGGCTGCAATTGGCCGCAGGCGCGCATGACCCAAATCTCGCGCCACTTGCCCGAGGTCAGGCGGCCGTGCTCGTCGAATCCCATCTGCTCGATCAACTTGTCGGGCCTGGTGTCAAAAATGATCACCTTGTTGCCATCGGCGCAGCCCGTGGCTTTCATCGCCTGGGCCGCGACCTCCTTCAGGATATCGACCTGCCAATCCCACGGTGCGCCGGTCTGGCCCGGCATCAGCAGGCTGACATGCACACCGTCCGGGGCACCTTCGACCAGAACGTTGTGGACAACCTTGGGGCCACAGCGATCGACCAGGATCTGGTCCTTCCACAGGCCGGAAACGGGGGCGGCGGTTCCATCCTTGAACGTCGGCAGCTTGAGGACGGTGAGCCCCGCTCGGCCCAGCGCCTTCGGCTCTTTGCATTCCGGGGTGATATCGTGCTCGCCGCCCAGAGTGACGGTGGCCATGGATTTGAAGTAATCCGGCGTGCCGACATAGGCCATCAATTTGTCCATCTCGGGCAGCCGGCCTTTTTCGTCCTGACCGGAGGGCGCCGCCGAGTTGCCCTGCGCCGGACCCGGCGCCGGCGCCTGATCCGCCTTGAGCTTCTGCTCGGCCGCCGCCGCCGGCAGCGCCATCGCGGCGGCGATCAGGGCGGTGAGAACAAATCTGCGCATTCCGGGAAACTCCTCGCTGGCCATCCGGGCGCCACCATAGCGGAAGGGGCGCGCGCGGGCCAGCCAAAGGAAATGTCTCAAATGCCTTGGGCTGAATGGTTGGTTCGGCCGCGCCCTTGCGCTAATCTGGCGCCCGGAAAATCGAAAGTCGTAACTTCATGAATCATCTGCGCCTCGCCGTTTTCGACGTCGATGGAACCCTGGTCGATTCGCAAGCCAATATCGTCGCCGCCATGACCGAGGCATGGGAACGCTTGGGGCTTGGTGTGCCGGCGCCCGAGGCGGTGCGCCGGATCATCGGTTTGTCGCTGTTGGAGGCTTGCGCCACCATGTTGCCCCAGGCCAGCGCGGCCACTCACCGCGCAGTCGCCGAAGCCTTCAAAGAGGCGTTTCGCGGTCTGCGGTTGCTGCCCGACGGTGCCGAACCGCTGTTCCCTGGCGCCATGGCGGCGCTGGCAGCATTGGAGGCAGAGGGCTGGCTGCTGGGCTTGGCCACCGGCAAATCGCGGCGCGGTGTCGAATCGATGATCGAAGAGCATCGGCTGGAGCGTCGCTTCGTCACCATCCAGACCGCCGACGACAATCCCGGCAAGCCCGATCCCACCATGCTGCTACGGGCCGCCGCCGAGGCTGGCGCCGAGTTGGCCCACGTGGTGATGATCGGCGATACCGTCTATGACATGCTGATGGCCAAAGCCGCCCGCGTCGCCGCCCTCGGCGTTTCCTGGGGCTACCACTCGCTCGACGACTTGCGGGGCGCCGGCGCTCGGCTGATCATCGACAGCTTTGACAATATCGGCGATACCCTGGCGACGGTGACGAGGACTCCAACATGCGGTTGAGGACCTTTCTAAAGGGCGTGGCCAGTGTCGGTGTGGTGGCGACGGTAACGTTGATCGGGGCCGTCAAGGCCATTGACCTCGACAAGGTCAAGGTGCTGCTGGCGGCCGAAGTGAAGGCCGCGACTGGGCGCGAGTTGACGATTGGCGGCCCTCTGCGGCTGAAGCTGGGGTGGTCGCCCACGGTGACGGCCGAGCGCGTCAGTCTGGCCAACGCCCCTGGCGGTAGCCGCAAGGATATGCTGGTGGTGGAACGGGTCGAGGCCGAGATGGCCTTGGTCCCCCTGTTGAAGCACTCCGTCGTGGTCAAGCGGCTGTTGCTGGTCGGTCCCGATCTGCTGGTGGAAGCCGATGCCAAGGGGCGCGGCAATTGGCGCTTCGCGCCTGGTTCGCCCGCGCCGGAGGTGGCCGGAGCGCCCCCGGTTCGCTTTGATATCGGCGAGTTCCTGATCAAGAACGGGCGTATCAATTGGCCGGGCGGCGATTCCGTCGCGCTGCATAAAGTGGTCCTGCAACCAAACCCGGACGGCCAACGCTTGCGTCTGGTGGTGGTCGGCGATTGGCGCGCGACCAGCTTCGATGCTGCCGGAACTGTCGGGGCCCTATCCGCCATCGGTCCGGCCAAGCCCTGGCCGGTCCAGCTTAATGGCTCGATCGGTCATTCCCTGGTGGTGGTCGAGGGGGCGGTGGCCGATCCCCTGGCCGGTCGCGGTTTCGATCTGCGATTACAGGCCCAGGGCGATGAAGTGGCGCGGCCGCTGACCCTGGCCGGAATATTCAGTGCCGGCAGGCCGGCGCCAGCCATCGGTCCCTTCAAACTGTCGGCCCATTGGGACGATTCCGCTGGGATGCAGCGAGTGACCGAGATCGATCTTGCCATCGGCCGCCGCGAATTGGCGGTGGTGTCGGCCAAGGGTGAGATCCGGAATGTCACCGCCGGCCAAGGAATCGATCTGCGTCTTGGCGTCGAAAGCGATAACCTCGCCGGCTTGTCCCAATTGAGTGGTTTTCCGTTGCCGCCGATCGGCCCGGTCAAGCTCGCGGCTCACCTCATCGACGATGGGGCTGGCATGAGTTTCGGTGACATCAAGGCCCGGTTGGGCGACAGCGACCTGGCCGGCGATGTGACTTTCGTTCCCGGTCCAAGGCCGCATCTGGCAGGAACCTTGGGCGCCACCAGCCTGGACCTAAGCGATCTGACCTCGCCCGCCGCCAAGGCCGGCGAAAAGCGCGCAGAACGGGTCAAGCCCGCTGCCAAAGCGGGCGCCCGCCTGTTCTCCGACGAGCCTTTGGCCTTGATGGGGCTAGGCGCCATCGACGCAGATTTGACCCTGAATGCCGCGCGGCTGATGGTCGAGGGGGTGGAACTCGATGCCCTGGCGGCCAAGCTGAGCCTTGATCGCGGCCGCCTGGCGGTCAGCGCCGAATCCGGACGGCTGGCGGGTGGGACGCTCGCCGGGGCGCTGACCCTGGACGTTACGGCGGGGCACGATCCGATGGTGGCGGCGCGGCTTGACGCCAACGGTGCCGATTTGGGCCGGCTGGTGCGGGAAGTGTTTGATAGCCGGGCCATCAACGGCGGAGTCGCCCGTCTTCATCTTGACGCCAAGGCCCAAGGCAATTCGGTGCGGGCCTTGATGACGACACTGGATGGCGAATTGCTGGTGGCGATCGGCGAGGCCCACATTGACGATGGCGCCATCGACTGGACCGCCACTGACGCATTGACACGGTTGGCGCTGGCGCTTGATCCCGCCGTCAAGGCGGCGGCGGACACGTCGCTACGCTGCGCGGTGGTTCGTTTGCAGGCTCGGGATGGCGTGGCCAGCGCCCGCAAGGGCATTGCCGCCGAGACCGGCCGGAATGTCCTGCTGGGTGATGGGAGCATCAATCTGGACAGCGAGACCCTGGCACTGGCCTTCGCCGCCAAAGCGGCCGGTCAGGTGACCGGCGCTGCCCGGGTCGGGGGGAGTTTGCTCGCTCCGGCGATCACTACCGACACGGTCGATGGCGTCGGAATCGATGACCATCCCTGCCAGACTGCATTGGGGCAACCCGCCCCTCGTAAACAGGTCAAGCGGCGTCCGCCTGCCGGCGGGCGGCCATGATTTTCGACCGGATGAAAGCCCCATGACCAGGACCATCAAGCGATTCTACAAGCAGTCCGGCGTGGCTGCGACCGAGGACGGATTCGCCATTCAGCTCGACGGTCGTTCGGTCAAGACGCCGGCCGGCAAGGCCCTCGTGGTGCCCGGCGCCGACCTGGCTGCGGCGATCGCTGCTGAATGGGCCGAACAGGGCGAATTTATCCGCCCTGCCACTATGCCGCTGACCCAGTTGGCCTCCACCGCCCTCGACCGGGTCGGACCAGAGCGCCCGGTGATTGTCGAGCAATTGCATCACTACGCGCGCACCGACCTGTTGTGCTATCGGGCCGACTTTCCGCCCGATTTGGCGGTTCGTCAGCGAGAAGCCTGGCAGCCCTTGCTGGATTGGGCGGCGGCGGAATTGGCCGCACCGCTGGCGGTTACCGTCGGGGTGATGGCCGTGGAGCAGCCGCCATCGGCGTTGGCGGCGCTGGCCGAGCGGCTGGAGAGCTACGATGTCTGGCGCTTGGCGGCGATCCAATCCGCTTGCGCCGCAGCGGGGTCGCTGGTTTTGGCCCTGGCCCTGGGGGAAGGGCGGTTGGGCGCGGATGAAGTGTTCCGACTGTCCCAGTTGGACGAGCTCTATCAGGCCGAAAAATGGGGCGAGGATTACGAGGCGATTGATCGACGCGCCGAATTGGAGCGGGATATCCAGGCGGCGGCTCGGCTGTTGGCGCTAATGTAAACCTGTTCGCTTGCCGCCGATGACCGCCTGGGGATAGGGTGACGCCAACCTCTCGCAACAAGGATGTGATCCATGTCGCTCTCCATGTACCAGGCGGCGATCCCGCCGGTGGTCAAGATGCTGAATAACCTTTCGGCCATTCTCGACAAGACGGCTGCCCATTGCGAGGCCCGCAAGATCGACCCGTCCGTGCTACTGAACAGCCGCCTTTTCCCCGACATGTTCCCGCTGGTGCGGCAATTCCAAATCGCTACCGACAGCGCCAAAGGATTGGTGCGGTTGGCCGGGATCGAGGTGCCGTCCTATCCCGATACCGAAGCCACCATCGAAGACCTGAAGGCCCGCCTGGCCAAGACCGCCGCCTTTGTCGGCGCCTTGACCCCGGAGCAGGTCGATGGGTCCGAGGAAAAGGCGATTTCGTTGAAGGCCGGCCCGCACGAGCTTCATTTCACCGGAAGCCAGTTCCTGTTCCACTTTGCCCTGCCCAACCTCTATTTCCACGCGACCACCGCATACGCGATCCTGCGTCACAATGGCGTCGAAATCGGCAAATTGGACTATCTGGGGGAACTCTAGCTCTCGGGCGCGGCTTCGCTGACCACCTGGTTGCGGCCCTGGCGCTTGGCCATGTAGAGCGCCTCGTCGGCGCGCTGGATCAGCGTGCCCATGGACTCGCCGGCGCGATATTGGGCGGCGCCGGCGGAGAGCGTCACCTGGCCAAGAACTTCGCCGGTGCGGCGGTTGGCGATTTTCTTATCGGCCACCGAGCCGCGGATATTCTCGGCTACCGTTATTCCATCGGCCAACGCGGTGTCGGGGAGCACCACCGCAAATTCCTCGCCGCCATAGCGAGCTGCCGTGTCCTTGCCCTTGACGCATTCGGTCAGCGAGCGGGCCACCAACTTCAGCACCTGATCGCCAAGCTGATGGCCGTAGCTGTCATTGAATTTTTTGAAGAAGTCGATGTCGATCATCAGCAGGGTCAGCGGCCGCTCGACGCCTTCGACCATCGCCTGGCGCAAGGCCACGTCGAACAATTTTCGGTTGGCCAGTCCAGTTAGGTGATCGCGGGTGGCCTCACGGCGCAATTGCTCCAGATCCTCGCGCAAGCGGCCGACTTCGCTGGCGGAACTGGCCAGGCGTTGTTCCAGTTGCAGGTTGGCCGCGACCATGGCCGAGGTTTGCTCGCGCACCGCCTTCACCAGCGTCAGTAAGTCGTTCACCTCGGTGGGGGCGGCGAGCGCGCCGGAGAAATCGTCGAGCGCCTCGCCATATTGGCTGGCGCCGCGGCTGGCGCTGGAGACGTGGCCAAGCAGGCGGCCGATTGCCTCTTCGATATGCTGGCTGACAAGCTGCAATTCGTTGGCTTCGTTGCCGGGACCGAAAAAGCGGGCTACCAACTCGGCGTTAATTTCATCGGTGAACTTGGCCCCAGCGGCCAGGACGCGATTGATCTCGGCGGACAGCTCGGGCAGGCGGTTGGCGACGAAGGCGTACCAGACCTTGAAATTGTCCGGACGTGCCGGCACCCCATGGCGGTCCATCATGCCGAGCGCGGCACGGGCGCAGTGGGAGGCAACGTCGAAAGGGTCGTCAAATTCCATCAATTGCACTCTCCGATCGAACCCTCGGCGCAAGTTCGGGCACCATCGATCCAACGGGCACCCGACAGGTCGGCGGTCAGCAGGTCCGCCCCTTTGATCTTGGCGCCGGAAAGGTCGGCTCCCCTGAGCGAAGCATGGAAGAAGCGGGCGCGGCTGAGGTCAGCCTGGCGCAACGAGGCGTGGACGAGATCGGCCTTAGTGAAGTCGGCCTCGACAAACCCCCCGCCATCAAGAGTGGCTCCGGTCATCACGGTACTGACGAAGCGGGCGCGATAGGCATCAACCCCGCTGAGGTTGACATTGCCCATACGGCTGCGCTGGAAGCTGGTCTCGCGCAACCGGGAATGGGAAAGGTCGTGGCCGGTCAGATCGCGCTCGTCAAGATAGCAGCGCTGCCAGTCAACCTGGGGAACTGGTGCTGCGGTGCAGTCGGCGGCGATGGCCGGCAGGGCCAGCGGCAAAGCCGTCATCACGGCAAGGAAGAGGAACGGGGTACGCATGAGGTTAGCTTTTAATCTGCCCGAGGCCTGCGGCAAAGGCTTTTCGCGTGGATGGTTTACCGAAGGCGGTACAAGGCTTACCCTGGTCGAGAGCGCAAACAGCGAAGGCTAATCCCATGAGCAAGACGCTGGCCGAGACCACCCTTGAAGAAGCCGAGACACTGTGGCTCGGCGGTTCGCCCCAACAGGCCCGCGAAGCGTTCCGGCGGGCGCGACTGATCTACCACGAAAGCGGCGATCGGGTCGGTGAGGCAGGGGCACTGACTACGCTGGGCGACTTCGAGGCCGAAACCGGGCATTGGGCAGCGGCGCGCGAATGTTTTGTCGATGCGCGCAGGTTGTTCGCGGGTGACGGCGACCAGCGCGATCAGGCCTCGATCTTGGTGCGTCTGGGGCAACTGGCCCATCGCGAGGGCAAGGCCGAGGAGGCCCGCCAGTGCTATCAATCGGCGGCCGAACTCTACGACAGCGCCTCCGATTATTCCGGTCTGGCCCATGTAGCCAAAAAGCGCGGCAACATCGAGCGCGACCATGGCCGCCAGGACCTGGCGCTGGACCTTTATACCGAGGCGCTGGCACTCTACCGCCGCGCCAATGATACCCTGGGCCAGGCCCACGCCCTGACCGCGATGGCGGCGCTACACCGTAAGCTGGCCCAGGGGGATCGTGCCCACCAGGAATATGAGCGGGCACTGGAGCTTTTCCGGGAAGCCGGCGATGGGCTGGGCGAAGCTGGCACCCTCAGGGCGCTGGGCCACCTTCTGACCAGCTTTGGCAAAAGTGCCGAAGCCCGCCGAGCCCTGAACGGCGCCTGCCACCTGTTCGCGGCCGCCGGGCATCTGAAAGGCGAAGCCGAGACGCTGCTCGACCTTGGTCGTCTGCTGGCAACCGAGGAACCTGGGCATGCCCGCACCCATTTGCACCACGCCGCCCAATTGTTCACCCGCCTCAATCTCTCCGAGTTGGCCGCCGAGGCTGATCGGGAGCGGATCCGGCTGGCATCCTGACGGCGGTACCACAATCAACGGAGAACAGCCATGCCGGCCACGGTTCTGGACGTCAAAGGACTGAACTGCCCGCTGCCGATCCTGCGCACCAAGAAGGCGCTGAGAGACGTGGCGGTCAACGCGACGCTGACGGTGATCGCTACCGATCCCGGATCGGTCAAGGACATGGAGGCGTTTTGCCGTCAGACCGGCAACGCATTGCTGTCATGGACCGACGAGGCGGGAACCTTCACCTTCCACATCAAGCGGTTGGTGTGATCGGCAGGGGGGCAAAGGGCGCCAGATGCGATCCCAGTTCCATTTTCCCCTCGCGCAAGAGGCCGCCAACCAGTTCTACGTCATCGACCAGCAATTCCCGCATCAACCGCATTACCGTTTTGCTCAGATCGGCGAGGTCTGCAATGTCGCGCTTGCCGGCACACAGCCGTTCGGCCAGATCCTCGGCGTGGATGATCAGGAAGCGATGATCGAAGATATGAGCGTCGATGCGATCAACGTAGGACAGCGGCAATTTTCTC
>Ga0316222_1002595_pt1 | contig 18999 bp, 19 predicted proteins | sample TBH18011metaG_FD_206008 | JGI IMG/M metagenome (GOLD analysis project Ga0316222, IMG submission 206008) | Freshwater microbial communities from Trout Bog Lake, Wisconsin, USA - TBH18011 | ecosystem: Environmental > Aquatic > Freshwater > Lake > Hypolimnion/Profundal zone | place: USA: Wisconsin...
TTTCCGAACGACCAGGTCCTTGGCCAACCCCTCGGAAAGCATCCACACCGTCGCGACTTCCCGCCCGATGCGGAACCGGGTGCCCTGTTCACCGGCGATCCGGAATTGTCCGTATTCCCAATCCAACGGCCGAATATCGACCGAGTCAGAGTCGCGAACGTCAATACGATAAACAAGACGAAGCGTCATATCGCCAATTAGCAGAGGCTGACTTTCCTCGCAGGAATTCACGCAATAAAACGACGCGAACGGCGCCTCGCCGTCACGAGCCAGCGTGACGGCGAGGGCTCGCTCGCCGGCATTGCCAGAATGGGTGGCGGCTCCACAGCCCATCCAGGCAACCAACAAAGCGATCAGTCGCCAATGCCAACCACCCATCAGCGGCGCCTCCGCTCAAAAGTTGATTTCGTAATTTGCACCGATGTCTTTGTTTGGTCAATGGCTCGAAATAAATGAGGGTAATACTGCGCCTGCCGCCACCTTACCGTGCGCTGATCACGCATGTCCTCAAGAGATTTCGTGGGATTCCCGTGGGACACCCCAAAACGCCGAAGCCCCGCACACTGGCGGGGCTTCTGCAAGTCCTTGACGTCTCAAGAAGAAAATGGCGCGCCCGAAACGACTCGAACGTCCAACCCTCAGATTCGTAGTCTTGAGAATAGTTCCAGACAATGACCCGCGATGCCCCTTCTTGTGGGAAAATAACCGACTTCATTTTCGTCTGTCGTCTCGAAATTGCGAACATTGGCCCCTGGACACCCTCGTTGGCCCCGAGGGATTGACGTGGGTCAGGCTCGCAAGGCTGGTTTCAGCTGGTGGTAAAGCAGAGACCCAGAACGCCATGAAGCACGGACACCCAGAACACCCCAGTGCCTCAGGTGCCAGGGAACTGAGGCGGCGCCGGGCGAACCGGCGCCACCCTAAATTACCTATTTTCTCTTTCGATAGACCACTCGAATAGTGTTGTTTGCGAGATTTTTGCCAATCTCATAATCTGGATCATAGGTTGCAAGATTATGAGCCGCAATACCAACCGCTGCGGCAACCCCGGCGACACCGCTTAGAAGACCAGCGGCCATTGCAGCCGAGCGGCCAACGGTATAAACACGGCAGGTCATGCCTTTTTTCTCAATGTTACCTTCGATAAACGTGGCTGTGTCGCCAATTCTTCCGCTTAGACCGAAAACCTCGAAATCCTGCTTTTTATCAAGCAGGTCATCAAGCGATCCGATCATTTCGTCGTATGATATGCTCATCAATCTACCCCCATGCTTACACAGGAAGATCAGAAAAGAAGCTTAAAAATACCAATCAACTGAAGTATCCCACCAACAACGAACATAGGTGGAAACCCAAAGCCAATTGCTTCACATACTAAGCCAGATATCATCCATCCGCGGCTCGATTCATTGCTAATTCCAGCAATTGCGACTAGTACAGCGACAATTCCAGCGATAATTACCATGTTTTATTTCCTTTCTAGACCAATGACACCGCCATATCAGAGCACAAATGGCTTTTCGTCATTTAACATCATCGTATTGAACTCTTCGCCATCCTCCCACCCCAGCGTCGCTCCGAAGGCTTGGTTGATTTGCTTCAGCGCCGCCAAGAACCCAGCGTCATCGTTCGAGGTAAGAGCACTTTTAAGTTCGGAGAAAGTAGCGGAAAACATCCGCTCCCGGTTGCCATAGTGCCGGCTGATTAGTGCGGATAACGCCTCCCTGTCAGCAATCATGCGAGGTAGCGCCTCGGCACAAAGGGCCTCGACCTGTTCACGTCGCAATCTAGCCGCTTCGACCGCCCTCGCCGCAGACACGATACCAAACAGGATCCCGTCGATACCCTTGTTCACAACGACGATCGCGACGGCAGCTAGAGCTGCGGCTACAATGCCGGCAAGAACGTCGCCAAGTGGAAAGCTAAAGCAGGCAGCTAACTTGGCCTCTACGGCAACCGCCAAGGCCCCGATGCCTACAGCGGTTAGGCTTTTGAGGACGACCGCAACCAGTTCGCCGAAGCTCTTGATCTCGTCGGTCAAATATCGCCAAACGGCAGTCCAGACGTTACGAGCCTCATTCGCGATCGTCTTGATAAGCTCTCCCGCTTGCTTAACAAGATTTTTGACGAGGGCAAGAATTACATCAAATGCTACGTGGCCGATCTCCGCCATAGAACGCTGGCGAAGCGCCTCATTCAACTTCGCCCAGACGACAGACAGCAGGCGCCTTATCCGATCCACCACGGGCAGGCTTTCTTCCGATCTATAGCCATCTCGGATCTCCCAGACTGCCCCCCCGACAACCATCATGGCTGTATCCGCGAGGAGACCTTTGCCAACGTTGTCAGCAACTCGCAAGCCTGTATGCGAAGCGAACCGACCGGTTGAAGCAAGGAGTGGATTGTTGGCCTCAATGGAGGTTATATCGCTTGCCACCAGCTTCCTAATTGCAATCCTGGCCTTGGCCGCTTCTGCCCCCCCTTTACCGATGATGTCCTTAAGCTTTGCATGGTGCCGCTGGTAGTGGTCTTTTGGAACCACCAACTTGCTAAGCCGGTGGGTTAGATACCGATCCTCAAGAAGTTCCGCCGTATTATTCACCACCTTTAGCTGCTGCAGTGAGACGATGCGGCCTCCAGTAGTAACCACGACGTCGTACTGTGGGTGGTTTCGCTTCGCATGGCGCCGGACTGCGGCGGGAAGATCGGTACCCTTCTGTTGTTGCTTGTAAGCATCATCAGTAGTGATCGCAGAAATATTCTGCCCGGTTAAAGCCGATTCTATTTTCACCTGACCTACGTGCAGTTGCTCGAATGCAAAACCATGGATGTTTGGCGTTCGGTTTAGCGAACCGTCGTCGTTGAAGTACATTTGACCGACTGCTGCCACCCGTCCGATGTGAGCTGCGTAAAGGTCCACGCCGGAAGCTAAGGAGACCTCGCCGCCGAACGTTCTCATCAGGCGCTTGCTAACTTGTGCCTGCACCTCGGTCACGACTTCTTCAACAAATTCCATGGCATTGGATGTGTCGCCAGACATGCCGATTTTCCTTTTATTTCGATAGGCTCGACTGCAAGACACAGGCTCACACTCTCCTTTTAGACGGCGGCAAGCTTTTCAAGAAAAGCACGCGCTTCCTTTACAACACGACTCGATTCCTGGGTTACGGTTCCCTCCGCATCGATCACTGGAACTTCTGCCACATTCTTGGCCGTTTTCGCGACAGCAGCACAGCGCATTACCTGGCCCTTCTCCGCAGCGGTGTAGTTGCGATAATCGATATCGCGTCCCACCAATAGGATAATGGCTTGTAAAAGCGGCTTAAACGTTAGTTTCAATTCATTCAGCACGGTGAATATCTCATCCGATCGCCGTTTGATACCCAATGCAGCAACATTGGCGGTGTTCATCGCCTCCACTGCAGCCTTTGACTTCTCCCTATTTGTGCGCGCGTCCTCCACCGCTTTCTCGGCCTTGGAAGCCAGCAACACTCCTCCAACAGCGAGAACAGGTCCGGCAACTATGCCGCCAAGAACAGCCATGCCTCCAGCCATTCCAAAGGCCGTCGCACCGGTGCCAAGTGCGCCACCACCAAGCCATGCCAATGTAGCATTAGTCAGCGCGGCGCCAGAAAGGGTGCCAATCACTGTTCCAGTTGACGCGAGAGCTCCTAACGCCCCTACTCCCCCAAACGCTGCCAGGCCCGCAAGGCCGCCGCTTCCTAATGCTGCAATACCACCACCCAACACATCCGCCATTTTGAGGGTTATGTCGCGAATATCGGCCATCTCCGCTTCGCTGATTGTGAGATTAATATCTCCATCTAGATCTGCATCGTGGAAGTCTACATTCTTTATCTGCTGAAATGCATAAATAAATGGAATGAGCTCATCACTGTATACACAGGCTTTTAATTTGCCGAGTGTCTCAAGTGAAAGCTGCACGCTCGCCCTTGTTAAATCTAATTTCTTGTGAGCACTGTCATACGCCTTCCTAGCTTTATTGGTAATTTGTTCCGCAAGGTCAAAATCGCCTTTGGCGTCGATGCCCTTCTTTACCCCATATCCTCCCGCCATGATTGCAAGGCCGGCCAATATAAATGGAAGCGGCATGGTCTATAACTCCAGGCAGGGGTGATTGAGAGCGAGGCGTTCCTGTAAGAATTTACAGGCTGATTTTGTCTGCGTTATGTACTCATTAATCGTCATAGACACGGAGAATAAGGCAGAATACTGCTCAACGACTCTGCACAGATCCGGCCTTGTCTCGTAAATCGAACACTCGCTAGAAAGTTCATTTAAGTTTTTACATACCCCGTCGCCGCGATCTAAATTACTATACCAATGATGAAGATCTACTGCCCGGCAGCAGCTCCCGCATCGACTACAGTTAAAGCTGTCCCTATCCATAACCGGCGCCTTCAAAATACAGGGCAATGCCCTGCATTCGTGCTGTTGAGTGTCGATGCACATATTTAGCAACTTTAACGCACCACCAACCCTTCCACAGACATTGCAACCTAACTCCTTAGGTGCTTTATTAGTCTGTAGAGCCCGTAGCCGACTGCCCCAGCTGCTGCGACGGGGGCAAACGCCACAGCGCCAAAGGTACCCACCCCGACGGCCGATGCCGCAGCCGCTGCCACCAAAGCACCACCGCCGGCTTCAGGTAATTTCTTAATAACATCAACCGAGGGCTGACATTTATCATCTGTTGCAATTCCGTCATTGTTAACATCATGAATACCCATTTTCGCCTCCATTTAGTAGTGACAACACCATGCTCCACGTGTTCCTTATTCAAGGCCGACGGAGATTAAGCAATTCCCACGGGCAACGTTCGCTGAGCCTGCTCGATTTGCCGCGCGTAAACAGTAAGCAGTTCATCCGGGGCCAGGACTTGGACAGAGTCCCCCCAACTGAACAGGTGCCAGCAGATCTCCGTCAGTCCGCCCGCTGTGAACCGAACCACAGCCCCGCCGTCCGCCGACGGTTCAACTCTCTGCGATGGATGGAATGTGTGGTGACGCAGCCGCGCCATCCCCTCTGGCAGCACCCGCAGGACGATCTCGAAGGGCTCCTCGCGGTACACCCCAAACCCCTCTGCGGCGAATTTCGCGAGGTCGAAGTCCTGATCACGCTCGAACACGTCGCCGGTCGGATCAACCCGGTCCACATAGGGGAGGGAAAGCTTCCGCCATTTGCGGTCTTCCACCCCTCGCCAAACCAGATAGCTCTTGGCGCCGTACAGCACGCCGTAGGGCTCCAGCAGATATTCGCGCGCGGGCTCGGCGCCTTCCTTGCGGTACATCACCTTGACGCGCTCGCATCGCAAGATTGCCGCGCGTAGCGCGTCGATCACCTCTACATCGACAGGCGGCGCCCCGCCTGGTCGGGGTATAAAGCTCTGGGCATCGGCCAGTGCATCGGCATCCACTGCCACGGCCAGCGACTGGCTTTCTTCCAGACGGCTCACCAGCATCCTGAGCGAGGCAACGACCGTCGCGGGCGCTTCACGCTCCAGGGCGGCGACGCCCGCATGGGCAGCGGTCAATTCCTCGGCGGTAACGGGAAGGTTCAAGCCGCCGGAACCGGCCAACACGCGCTTGCGAACTTTGCCTGGTTCGTCGGCCTGCAAGGTCTCGACTACATAGCCGGCCGCCTCGATGGCGGCGATGTCGCGTTCCACTGTGCGTCGGGTCACGCCATAGCGGTCACGAAGATCCTGGATCGGTACCCCGGTCCGAGCGGCCGACAGGTCGCGGATCATGCCGAGTATACGAAGGAGCTGGACATTTCGAGACGTGGTCATAGATCCGCCGACATATTCAACTGAAGTAGACTATCACCCGAGATTGTCGAGTTCGCAATTGGCTTTTGAGCCCCACCGGAGGCCTGCGACCCTTACTGACGCACGCCCGGCGAAGTACGAACTGGGTGAGCGCCGGCTCGACGTGCTCGAATTCCATGATGTCGCCGCAGCGATCGGCTTCGATCCCAGCACGCTGTTGCAGGCCCTCCGCAACGACGCCGCCGACGCGCCGATCCAGGACTTCCAAAATCTTCGCCTTAAGTGCGATTAGTTGACCAACCGCATGTCGTCTGACTGGGCACCATTACCCAACCCCCATAGCTGAAATCAGTGCGACCTCTGCCGTCGCACCGGCGGCGTACGCTCCTTCCTATGATCCTCAAGCCGAGGTGACAAGGTAATGGAATCCGTCATGACGGAGATCTCACAGTCCGACCCTCTGATGTCGCCGGTGCCATGTGACGTTGGGCGGAATCGTTCCAAAGGCTGCCGACCGAATTCGGCGCATGAGCGGGTGATCTCGCCCTCATTTCATGGTCGTGACCACCTCAGACCTCATCCTATCCATGCCTGCCGTCACACCGACGCCGAAATGCACGTCTTAAAGCTGACGAACGGCTTGACGTCGCCGCACCGGCGGCCCGCATTGAAAAAACGGAGAGCCAATATGAAAGCAATCACTTACGCAGCGGCGCTGCTGTGCGCCACCGCCTTGACGGCTCCCGTCAGGGCCGACGACTTTGACGTCGGCGCCGCCGCCGCCGCCAACATTACCGCCAGCGCCGACTACACCCGCGACTGGGCCCTGGCCGCCATCAACATGGGCTCCGCCTACAACGCGGGCTGGCTGGGAAACGGTACCGTCGCCGTCTTTGACACCGGCATCAACGACGCCAACGCCGACCTGAAGAGCCAGATCCTGGCCACCAGTTTTAACGCGGCCCTCGGCACCGTCGCCGCCGCCCCGACCGACCCCAACGGTCACGGCACCTTTGTCGCCGGCCTGATCGCCGACCCCGGCACCAACGCCGCTGGCGTCGTTGGCGTGGCCCCCGGCGACAAGCTGTTATCCGTCCAGGTGCTGAACAGCGGCGGGGTGATGGGTCTCACCGACAAGCAACTGGCGAGCGGCATCACCTACGCCACCGGCAAGGCCAGCGTCTTCAACAACAGCTGGAACTCGGCGATGAGCGTCCAGCAGCTCGGCTCATCGGCGGCGGCGATCAACATGCTGAACGGTGCCTACGCCAACAGCATCGCTGCGTGGCAGAAGGCAGTCGCCGCCAACGCCGTGGTAGTGTGGGCCGCCGGCAATAACAGCATGGCCCAGCCCGGCTTCTTCGCCGGTCTGCCCGAGCTGTACTCCGGCCTGCAGGCGGGATGGCTGGTGGCAGTTGCCACCGACAACACCGGCAAGCTGGCCAGCTACTCCAACGCCTGCGGCCTGACGGCGGCCTACTGCATGGCGGCGCCGGGCAGCAACGTGGTGTCCACCTACGTCACCACCGGCCTGGCTGCGGCCTCGGGCACCAGCTTCGCCGCGCCGATCCTCTCGGGGGCGGTGTCGGTGTTGCAGCAGCGCTGGCCAGGTCTGACCAACGCCCAGATCCTGTCGATCCTGTTCAACAGCGCCACCAAGACCGGCATCTACGCCAACACCGCTATCTACGGTGAAGGCATGCTGAACCTGGGGGCGGCCATCCTGCCGCAGGGCACCGTCACCGTCACCGCCAAGACGGGCACCACGGCGGCCTCGTCCTCGGTGGCGGTCACCTCCGGGGCCCTCGGTGGGGCCCTGGCCGGCAGCGGCGCCATCGTCATGGTCCGCGACGCCTACAACCGCGACTACCAGACCACCCTGTCGCAGTTCGTGGTCGCCCAGCCGACCGCCTACGACCTGCGCCAGGGCATGACGGAGCTCGGGGGTTCCCTGCGCTCCGTGGTCAAGACCGACGGCGTGTCGCTGGCGATGGTCGGGACCCCGGCCAGCCCCGGCATGGACGCCGCCGGCCAGGCGCCGAAGTTCGTCATGGCCCTGACCGAGGGGCACGATACGGCGACGGTGGCCCACGGCCTCGGCAGCGCCCACCTCTTCGGCGGCACCGCCGCCGACGTGGCCGGGAGCGGCTCGTTGGCCAAGGGCGAGGCGGCCAGCTCGGCGTACCTCGGCATGACCGGCCGGGACGCGTGGGGCACGGCGTGGTCGACCCCGTTCGCGGGCAACACCCGTCTGACCGTGGCCGGCGTCTACGGGACGGTGATGGATCACCCGACCGAGTGGGCGCAGGACTCCATCGACCCGACCAAGCGGCCGTCGCAGGCCGCCATCGGTGGGGCGGCGGTGCGGCTGAGCAGGGACTTCGATGCCGGGACCGTCGCCTTCGAGGGCGGCCTCGTCCACGAGTCCAACTCGGTGCTGGGGACCGTCTCCGAGGGCAGCATGGCCCTCGGCTCGGGCGCCGACACCGGCTACGTCGGCGTCCACGGCGAGCTGCCGTTGGTCGGGACCTGGAGTGCGTTCGGCCGCTTCGAAGCCGGCCGCAGTGCGGTCCAGGGCGCCGCCAACAGCATGGTCAGCAGCATGAACAACGTCACCAGCGACAGCTGGGCGTTGGGCGTGACCGGGACCAACACTGTGACCGACCACGACCGGCTGTCCTTCCTGGTCAGCCAGCCGTTGCGGGTCAACGGTGGCACCGCCAACCTCAGCCTGCCCACCGCGCAGGATGAGAACGGCAACGTCTCCTACGCGAACGTCGCCCAGAACGTGGCGGCGGGCGGGCGGGAGATGGACCTCCAGGTCGGATACCACCTGGCCGTCAGCGACAGCCAGGAAGTCAGCACCACCGCCATGCTGCGGTCGTCCCCGGACAACATCCAGGGCGCCAGGGCCGAAGGCGTGTTGATGACCCGCTTCAAGATGGACTTCTGACTCTGGGCGGTGGCGCCTCTGGGCTGGAAGCCCAGGGGCTCTACCGTCCACCAGTCGGTCGGGGGGCATCACGTTGACTGTCGGCCGCTCTGATCGCGGTCGCTTGCCGCACCAGATGAACTCACGGCTCTCAATGAAAAAGCTCCTTCCCTCAACCTCATTTCATCTCAGTGACGTCCGCATAGCGGCAATCAAAGGAGACAATCATGTTTAGCTTACTCGGAGAGATCCTCTCCATTGGAATCGAGGAGGCAAAGACCGCCTTATTCGGCAGCCCGGAGTGGGACGCGGAGGTCGCCGCGAAGATGGAGGAGATGGATGAGCTTTCGGCGCATCCCGGGCGGGCTGAGGCGGCGTTTCTCGACACCTGGCAGACCCTAGTTAACGATGCTCGGGCTGATTATGAAGCATCAGTTGCTGCCGCCCGCAGTGAAGGTGGGGGGGCCGATCCTGACGGAGACGAGCGCCCCCGTGCCCGCCCCTGAGCCGCTGTCCATCTAATCCGGCATCGTTGCGATCGGTGGGCTTGGGTCAGTGACCCGACCCCACTGTCCTTCTCCCCTGGCGACAGCCGGAGCCCCCGCGTCTCATACGAACGGTGACCACCCCATGACCATCATGCCTGATCCAAACTGCCAGATGCTCCAGGCCTGCTGGTATTCCCACTTCGGCACCAGCTCCGCGCCGACATCATTCGAGCAACCCACGCGGACCTTCGACTTGGTGGCGCCAATGATCGCCTGTCCTCGTGCGACCCATTGCATCGGCCGCATCCTGTGCTCGGAAAGGGCGCTGGACATTGTCGCGGCGCTGTCGGCGGAGAGCTGATCGCCGCCACTATCGGCCCATCCGGCCGACTTACTGCCCCATTCGCTGACCGCTGACCGTCAGCGTCCACCCCCCCCTGATCCAACCAAAACGGTGCGGCCCCAGCTGTCGCACCCCCGGCGTAGGCTCCTTACCAATCGATCCTCACGGTGAGGCGATGGGAAAGGGAACAGCCGGCATGTCGATCTCGAACCTTCAAATCGCCTCGGCTTTCGGGCCGACCCCAGGACGGGATCATTCCGCTCTCCCGATCACTGCGCCGGCTGCAACCTGTCGGTGCCCGCTGATCCGGGGTGCAAATGCCCTCTCTGGCTACCCCATCGCCACAGCACGTCCGGGCGCCCCAGCCCAGAACTCTTCGAGGAGAATTGGCATGAACGCCACATTTAAAACTGGCCGCCCTGTTGCCGCCGCCATCATCACCATGTGCCTCGCCGCCTGCCAGACGCCGCCGCCCCCGGACACCGTCCAGGCAAGGGCGGAAGCCGTCGTTGCCGGAATGCCGACATGGTTCGCGGCACCGCCGGCAACAGAGGGGCAATGGCTGTATGCCGCCGGCACCGACACTTCGTCGGACCCTCAATTCGCCATCGATCGCGCGCTGCTGGCCGCCACACGGACGCTTGCTCTCCAGCGCGCCGGCCACATTGCGGCCACCTCGCGGGACTTCGTATCCGAGAGCGGTCCTGTCAACGCCCGCAGTCAGAACGGACAGGCTGATCGCGCCACCAAGCTTTCGGTGTCCGCAATGCTCGGCGCTTACACCGTCGTCGAGACCAAGCTGATCCCGTCAAACGGCCAGTACCGCGCGTACATTCTGATCCGGTGCGCTCGTCCCGACACCACCACCCCCGCCCCCCAAGCCGACGCGGCCAAGATGAAGGGTAAGGAGGAAGAAGATCGGACCAAGGGCGAGGCTGAGAAGGCCTTCAAGGCCCTCGACAAGGAAGATGAGGCCGCTGCGATCGAACCCCCATCGACGGTCCCAGTCCAGCAGCGAAAGGCCGCTGCGATCGTTGAAGAGCCCCCGGCGCCGAAATCAGCCGCACAGCCGAAGGTCCTGACCAGCGAGGTCATCCGGCCGGAAGCATCGATTGAAGAGTCCAACTGAGGCGGTTGGCGGGCTCCCGCCGCTCCGCTGGTGAGAAGGAAGATCGCCATGACCAAAACAATCACCATGGTGGCCACGCTCGTCGTCCTCTCGGTATCGGCCCCCGTCCATGCCGAAAATATCACGGTGGTCGAAACCGCCACCTACGTCATGGGCGATGGCGACACCCGGACCGCCGCGCGGGAGGCTTGCGGTAACCGGGCTCGCAGCGCGGCCGTGCAGAAGGCCGGGGCGCTGATCGAGACGGACGTGAACGCCACGACGACCGAAGATCAGGGTGCCGCCCAGAGCACCGCCGCCGCCAGAACCCGCTCCCGCAGCGTCGGGATCGTCGCTTCGGAACCGCAGGGGGAAGGGGCAGCCCTGGACCCCGACGGACGCGTCGTTCTGACCTGCACGATGCGGGTCACGCTCGACCCCTCGCAGGTTGAGCGGGCGACGCGCGAAGCCGCCCGCGACGATGGCCGGTTGGCGGCGGCCGAGGAGAGAATTGCCAAGCTAGAGGCGGAAAAGGCCGCTTTGGCTCCGCCGCCCCCCACGGTCGCGGCGCGGTCCGTGGTCTCGAACCCACCGATTTTCCATGCTCCGCCGATGATGCCGCCGACATATGCGCCACCACCAGCGACTGCCGCGCCGGCGGCGGCCATGCGACCGTCAATTTCCTACGCGCTTCCAATCGCGCCGCCGGCGTACGTGGCACCACCGGCGGCCCAGCGGATCACTTACGCCCAGCCAGCCTCCTACTTTCCACCGCCGTCGCCCCCGACCCCCAGCGCCGGCGCCCGCGTCCGGTACTACACCTCCGCGCCGGCCCTGGTGCCATTCGGTCAGGTGGTCTCCGGACAACTCGGATCACTGCTTCAGATGGGAGGTGGTCAGCCGCCGACCTATCGCCTCCATCAATGGCGTGGCGGCCTGACCATGAACTGGCGCTATCGCTGACGCGGATGCTCCAGTAGCGCCCGCCAATTATTACGCCCCCAAACTGATAGGATTGACCATGACCTCAAGATTGCGCGGCGACGAGCGATGCCCACACAGGACCGGCATCGCCACGATTTGGAAGCCTCCTTTTGGTCAGGATCGAAGCCGTTACTGCGACCTGACGAATGATGAACGGCGCCACCTCCGAACCATCAACGAATCACTGACCGACATCGAACGGCGGTTTCAGTCCATCGCGCTTCAGCTTTGCTCTGAACTGGACCAGCGGGTGGCGTCCCCGACTGACTGGCTCGGCGATTACGAGATCGAATTGGCGGTAGATCTGTACCTGAATGAGGCTGCGTGGGAGGAGGACGACGAGGATGACGATGTGTTCGTGACGTTGGCGTGGGACCTCAAGGGCGTAGATGCCGAGCCCGATTTCGGCTTCGGCGCGCTCCACATCCACCACGCCGAATCGATCCATGGCGACTTTGGCGATGAACGCCATTGTTGGCTATATCATCATCTCTATGCCCACTCCGACCTTTGCTGGCGCGATCTGTTGCGGATCGGCCCGATCGGCGTGGACCTGATGGTGGATTATCAGGCTTTTCCTTGGGGTGGTGCCAAGTGAAGGGACGTCGCCATGGCGATCAGCTACGACGAGGGCAACGACAGCCGTTCGATTACGCTGTCGGATAAACCAGTGTCGCAGGACGAATCGCACTGCTAGCACGTCATGCTCGGCTGTTCAGCTGACGATGGCGAAGCACAAATCCAGATTTTGGAGGCCAGGGAGCGGGGCTTCTGACCTCCGGTGCTGCCAACGCGCGTTGACGGCAAGCACTCGTCATCAACGATGACGTGACGAGCGCCAAGCAACAGAACGGAATGAGCCCCAGGCCTATAAGCCTGGCGCTTGACCTGTTCCGGACGGCGTCCCTCGGGGCCCAAATGCCCGATAGCACCAATCATGTGTGGGGCGCGCAATTGCGCCTTACCTCGGCGGTCCTCCTACAGGGCGCCCACCAAGAGAGAGAATGAGCTCACCCCGTGCCCTCCCCTCTCTCCTTCATTTCTGGCCTTTTCGGCTCGATAAACCCTGTAGTCCGGTACGCCGGGTTGGTTCCACCGCCAACTTCAGGCTATTACGATGCATCTCACCACCCTAGATCACAATGCATCCGCCGTTCAGGCGGAGCCCCTTGCCACCCCCTCTCTGTCCAACGCCCTCCTCGATGGGGTCAGCTTCGGCATCGAAGCCACCATCAGCGGCATCTCCGCGCACACCTATGCCCAGGCCCTGCGGCCTTACCGCACCGACAGCAACCGCGACCGGTACGACGAAAACCGGGAGTGGTTCGAACTCGTCCTGTCGGTCCCCGTCTACGACCCCGCTGGATTTCACCTGGGATCTGCGACGGCCACCCTCTTTCTGCGGTCAACCAGGAACTATGTGGGCTTTAGAATCGACGCCACATCGGCAATCCACCTCAACCCCATGCGCCTGCTCGGCACCAAGCAGCCCGCCTTTGCCGGCCACGTCAGCTTAGATGGAAAAGCCAACCTTATTGGCCCCCATCCCGACGATGCCCGCCCCCTGCTTGCCAGCCAGCTTGCCATGGTTGAAGTCGCGATCAACGCCGTGGCTGACGTGATGGCCGCCGCCCTCGGCCAAGATTACATCATCCATACTGACCTGCTTCGGCTGCGGCATGCCGAGCTATGCCGGGACGCTGCATCAACCGACGCACTCCAACTAGTGCGGCGCCTCCAGCGCTCTTGGCTGGCCGGCACGGCAATTCGGAAGCGAGACATCTACAGGTTCGGCGCCGAGGAGGACGACCGGGGCGTGCCGGTCGTTCGCTGGTGGTGGAACCTACTGTCTCCCGTCGCCAAGGTCTACGCCAAGCAGGCGGGGCTGGTCCGCACCGAGGTGACCTGCCTCAACCGCGACGCCGTCAACGCGCTGCTGGACGGTCCGCCGGTCGGTCCCATTGATGGATCGGAGGCCGTCCATCAGTTGATGATGTTCGCCACTGCTGCCGAGCCCGCGCTGGACAAGGCGCTCGGGCATGTTGCTGACGTGGACAACACCGTGCGGCCAATCGCCGACCTGGTGTTCGCCCTGCTGCCCCTGATCGAGTTCGGCGCCCAACGGCGGCATGGGGCCGGTAAGAAGCCGGGGAAGCTCTCCATCGACCAGGCCAAAGCGGCTTTGACCAGCTTGATCGAAGACGGCGTCTTCCACGCCACGGCGATGCCGAAGACAGGCGCCCTCCGCAAGGCCCTGGATCTCCTCTGCCAGCCGGGGGGGCCGCTTGTCCATGAAGGGCGCCTGGTGATTTACGCCGTCCGCCCCGAGTTCATCGCGGTGTCGGGTGGATCTCGTCTCGCGCCGGGCACGAAGTAGCCGTGGCTCCAACCCCGGCGGCGGCTCTCGACATCGCCGCCGGGGAGTGATCCGCCGTTTCATCAACGATGGCCCGTGTGGGCCGAGCCTCGACCCCGCACAATCACTGCGACCGAAACCACGCCCTGTTGCGGGCGACCAACTCTGCGCACACATCGACGAGAGGTCCACCTGTTCCGTCGGCCACGAAGGAGCGACTTCGATCAAACCCATAGGCGATGACACCCCGGCGACGGGGTGGGGCCACGCTGACGTTTGACCTGATCGAAGAACTTGAGACCATGACCGTCACAACCATCACCACCAATCTGATCAAGAACCCACCGCCGATTCCGGCAGGAAAGCGCAAAGTGCGGGTCCATTGCGACCGCGTGCGCGGTTTCTCGGTCGAAATCCGTCCGACAGGCGGCACCTTCCTCTTCCGCTACTTTGATGCCCGGAAGCGCGAACGCACCATCCGGCTTGGCCGTTTCGGCGACGTAACAGTTTCTCAGGCTCGAAAGCGGGCGGAAGAACTTCGCGCCGAGGTTAGCCTCGGTCGCGATCCGTCGGCCGAAAGACGTCAGCGGGCGACCGAGCCGACGGTCAAGCGCCTGATCGAGGACTTTTACCTGCCCCACGTCCGACCGGAGCTGCGCAGCATTAAGAACACCGAGCTTTACTGCCGCCGCATCATCGCCGCCATGGGTGACAAGACGGTGTCGGAGGTCACGGTGGTTGACGTCAATTCCTTCCGGCAGGGACTGCTCGCAACCGGTCTTTCGCGCAGGACGTGTGACCTACACCTGGCCACCCTGCGCGCCCTATATAACGTGTCGCGGAAGCAGGGTGTTTACGCCGGACCCAACCCGGCCGCCAATCCCGGCATGGCACCGGTGGCCTGCCGCACCGGCTACCTGACGGCGTCCAATGTCCAGGCTTTCCATCAGGCTCTCGCCCTTGAACCATGCCCTTCAGCCGCAGCCGCTCTGCTCCTACTGTTGTACACGGGCGGTCGCAAAAATGAGATCCTCACGGCAAAATGGGCGGACATCGACCTAGAACGTCATCTAATTACCGTTCCTGTCGCTCGCTCTAAGACAAAGCGAGCTCGTTATATTTCACTGACTCCTCATGCAGAGGAGATCATTTTGGCACAGTCGAGACGTCGGCAGGCCGATAACCCCTTTGTCTTTCCCAGCGATCGGAACCCTGGGCGACCGCTGGCAGACCTACGAGGGCCTTGGAGCCGTGCAAAAGCGGCCGCCAATTTACCACCCGACAGCGTTATTCACACGCTTCGCCATTCGTTTGGGTCGGCCTTGGCCAGTGAGGGCGTTCCTCTTAATGAGATCGCCGAGCTTCTCGGCCACTCTCAACTGGCGACCACCATGCGCTATGCCCACCTTTCTCCCGAACGCCTCACCGACACCGCGTCGATCGCCGCTAAGGCGTGGGGCATGCCTGCCACCAATGAAAGGAACGTTGAATGAGCGACATCAAGCGGCTGGCGCCGTCTGGCGATGAGGGTGATGCCCTGCTTTCGCCGCAGCAACTGGCTAATCATCTCGGTGTTTCTAGGAAGACGCTTGAACGCATGCGCATGACAGGAGAAACGCCCGTGTTCATCAAGATCAGCCCCAAGATAGTCCGCTATCGCATGCGCGACGTGCAGGCCTTCGTTGAAAAGTGCGCAATGGCCAACACGTCAATCAAGGTCTGACGTACAGGAGCACCAAGCTCCACACCCATAGGCTCGACTAAGAGGTCGCAGGGATCGCCCCGTGCGGCCTTTTTCTTTTCCTTTCTGTTCACGGACAAGACATCTCCGTTTTGGTGCCAGCATCGTGAACAGGAGATTGAGGCGACAGCGGGCACCCTTTGGCGCCCGCTGGCCCATCAGCCACACATAGGTCAAGGATCCCTTCCATGAATCTCCTTCAAACGGGGTCGGCAACCCAGCGCCCGGCCGCCACCTCCATCCAGACCAGCGAGCCCAAACCCGCCCCTGCCCAGATCGCCGCCGTTAACGTTGCCGGTGTCGATGAACTCCTCACCCCCAAGGTGGTCTCCATGCTGCTCGGCGTCGGCGTTGGGCTCCTGCGCAGTTGGCGCGTCGCCGGTACCGGGCCGAAGGTGATCGGCCTGTCGCCGAGGGTTATCCGTTACAGGGCGTCGGAGGTGGAGGCCTTTCTCGCCGCTCGCACGTCGGGAGGTGGGCAATGACCGCCATCGTCGCTTCGCGCAGCACTAGCGATTCCTCCGTCGCGGAGGGAGAATGATGGCCCCGCCGATCATCACCGTCGCCGTCAACGGCGCTCCGGTGAGGTTCCTCGGCTCGCCGCTCAACGACGGCCGTGAAGACCTCCCATGGGTAGAAGTTGACGACTTGCTGCTCTCCTACGGCCGCTACAATCAGGGCTGGGAAATCCTTAACGACTATCCATTTCAGCCTGGTGGGGTCGACATCTACCTTGTCCCCACCGGGGGGTATGCGACCATCATTCCTGACGCGCTGGCCCAGGTCCTCCTCTCCAGCCTGACCCGGCTCGATGGTGTCGATCGGCTCGCTGACTATCGCGCCGCCGCCGGGCAGGCGGCGCGGGTAATGCTGAGCAATCTACCCCCCGAGCGAGCCTCCAGCTTTCTGGCCGCTGCCGCGCGGCGGTGGTAAAAGGAGGGAGCAGCGATGGCGCGCTGCCCCTGAAACAATGGTGGCGAAATCACGACCGTCACCATCACGATCGATAGATGCCCCCAGCGCCTTTGGCGCTGGGGGCATCTTCGCTTGTGGTTACCGCCGCGATAAAAGCCGGTCGATGGCGACGATGGCGATCTGCTCGCCGGTAAGCCCGCGCTCGGCCGCGAAGGTCCGGAACGCGACGTACCTGTCCTGATCAAGAGTGACTCCGATCCGACGGGTCGGCACACCCTGTGGCCGAAACGGCGGCACCAGCGGCTCGATCAGCGGGGTCGCCTTCCGTGTCTGCTGGGGCATGGACGTTCGTGTCATCGGGTCACCTCACCGTTTCTGAGCATACGGTTGATCGCCGCCCACAGCTCGCGGAGTTCTGCGGAGGCGCGCGAGTTTGGAGCCCGCTCCACGGCGGTCTGCCCACCAACAAGAGCCGCATCGACCCGATGGTGGAGCACTGGCAGCACCGGGAGGTCCAAGTCTCTGATTTGACGGATCGTCTGGCCCATGGCGCGACTGCGGAAAGTCGCGTCATTGGGCGCCAGTGCGTAGGGTCGCGCCAACGACGCCGCGATCACCACCGTCTTCATGGCCGCCTCGAAGTCAAGCTCGCCGGGCTTCACCGGCACCAACACCAAATCCGCCGCCGCCATGGCGGCCACCACGATATCGCCGTGCCCTGGCGGGGTGTCGATCAGTACTGTGTGGAAGCCCTGTGGGCTCAACGCGGCCAACCCCTCGATCAGCCTGGTGGGCGCGATCTGCACCATCGCCGGATACGGGGCCGGCCGCTGGTTGATCCAGGCAGTCAAACTTCCCTGTGGGTCGAGGTCGAGAACCGCGACACCACGGTGGTCCGGGGTGGCGGCGTTGCCCTCCGTCATGGTGTTGATGGCGGCCAGTATGGCCAAGGTGGCGGTCAGCGTGGTCTTGCCAACACCGCCCTTCCGGGCGGCGAGTGTGATGGTTGGCATGGATGACGTCCTTAGACAGTGGTGGGAACGCGCGCTTGTGCGCCCGGCGCGCAAACGCTCATCGGTGTGTTCCGGCACAACCGGCTGGCGGCAGCACTAAAACGTCGTCAGACGCGCGCCCGGTGCGTAAACGCGCGCCCGGTACGCGGATGAGCAGACGCGCGCCCGGCACGCGGATGAGCGTCGCACCAGCGGGCGTGAACCGGTGCCGGCCGGCGGCACCGGTTCACCTGGATTCTCGTGGCGTCCACCGGCTGACGATCGCTGACCGGTCGCTCAAGTCCCCATCAACCTGTTCGGCGACGTCCACATCCAATGACATGCGCAGGCGATGGAACACCAACCTACCGAACCAGCCCTGGGCCCTGAGCATATTTCATCGTGGTGGGCAGGACCCAGAGCCCCGCCCATCCATCAAATCCTGACGTAAGGAGCGCGCAATGCCGCCATTGATTGCTTTGCTGATTCTGGTCGCCGTCGAGGTGGCCAAGATCGCCTTCGACGAAAAGGGAGCCTGACCCGGCTCGACCAGTGTTCCACGGGCCGTCGGCAATCCTGCCGGCGGCCTTTTCTATGCCCGAGGAGATCATCATGGCCCACGACATCGAGACCATGGCCTGGACCGGCCCGACGCCCTGGCATGGGCTCGGCGTCCAGGTGAATTCAGACATCACCACCGACGCCATGCTGACCATGGCCGGCCTCGACTGGACCGTCGAGAAGCAACCGCTGTTCGTCGCCAGCAGCGGTGGCACCGTCGCCGTCGATTCCCACCACGCCCTGACCCGCAGCAGCGACGGCAAGGTTCTGTCGGTGGTCGGGACCGCCTACCAGCCGGTCCAGAACCGCGAGGCGCTGGAGTTCTTCCGCTCCTTCGTCGAGGCCGGCGACATGCGCATGGAAACCGCCGGCAGTCTCGGCGGCGGCCGGCGCATCTGGGCTCTGGCCAGCTTGCGCGACGGCTTTGAGCTTGACGGCGGCGATGCCGTCGCCGGCTATCTGCTGCTGACCTGTCCGCACCAGCCCAACGCCGCGCTGGTGGCGCAGTTCACCCCGATCAGGGTGGTGTGCGCCAACACCCTGGCCATGGCGCTGGCCGGCGAGACGGCCGGGATCTACCGGCACACCCACTTCACCACCTTCGACGCCGAGCGGGCCAAGGCGGCACTGGGCATCGCCCGGCATCAGCTCGGTGAATTCCGGGAGGCCTCGGCCTTCCTGGCGTCGAAGCGGGCGACCGACGAGGCGGTGCGTCGTTTCTTCGTCGAGGTGTTCGAGCCGGCCCGTGCCGTCACCGACGACCAACAAATCCTGGTCAAATTGCCGCG
>Ga0316222_1002596_pt1 | contig 18995 bp, 22 predicted proteins | sample TBH18011metaG_FD_206008 | JGI IMG/M metagenome (GOLD analysis project Ga0316222, IMG submission 206008) | Freshwater microbial communities from Trout Bog Lake, Wisconsin, USA - TBH18011 | ecosystem: Environmental > Aquatic > Freshwater > Lake > Hypolimnion/Profundal zone | place: USA: Wisconsin...
AATCCAAGTAACAGCCAAGCGCCGCCAACGTATCCCTTCCATTCCAGATGCAATTTTCAAAGAACAACCTAAACTTAACTTGAAATCTTCTTGCGAAGAGAACCAGTCAGCGTCGGGAGGCGGCTTTTACGTCCGCACACTCACCCATGTCAAACATAAAATGGCAAAGTGAGGGAATTTTTTGCAGGGAAATTGAAAAAGCCAGGGATTCTGCGGGTTTCAGCGTAGGGGATTTTACGCAGAGACAGAGAGCCGGGACGGCGCGCGCGGTGCACGCCGCCCCGGCTCTCTGTCATTTAGGCCGCCTCGGCAAGCTGCCCGTTGATCGTCAGGCCTTCTGCATCGGCAGAGACCATCACTTTCTGGCCGTCCAGCACGGTGCCGCTGAGGATCAGCTCGGCCAGCTTGTTTTGCAGGCTGCGCTGGATCACCCGTTTGAGCGGACGAGCGCCGTAGACCGGATCGTAGCCCTCAGCCGCCAGCCAATCGAGCGCTGCGGTATCCAGCTCCAGACCGATATGACGCACCTCCAGCATGGCCCGCAGGCGGGCGAGCTGGATGGTGACGATGCTGGCCATGTCGCTGCGTTGCAGACGGCGGAACAGCACCACCTCGTCCAGACGGTTGAGGAACTCGGGGCGGAAATGGTGACGCACCACCTCCATCACGCCTTTATAGGCCAGCGCCAAATCCTCGCCATCCGGCTGGGCGGCCAGGATGTCGGAGCCGAGATTGCTGGTCAGCACGATGATGGTGTTCTTGAAATCCACCGTGCGGCCCTGCCCGTCGGTCAGACGGCCATCGTCGAGCACCTGAAGGAGCACGTTGAAGACGTCCTCATGCGCCTTCTCCACCTCGTCAAACAGGATAACCTGATACGGACGCCTGCGCACCGCCTCGGTCAGCACACCGCCCTCGTCGTAGCCGACATAGCCCGGAGGGGCACCGATCAGGCGAGAGACGGCGTGCTTCTCCATGAACTCGCTCATGTCGATGCGCAGCATGGCTTTGTCGTCGTCGAACAGGAATTCCGCCAACGCCTTGGCCAGTTCGGTCTTGCCGACGCCAGTGGGGCCGAGGAAGAGGAAGCTGCCGATGGGGCGGTTCGGGTCCTGCAAGCCTGCCCGCGCACGCCGCACCGCGTTGGAGACGTGGCGCAGCGCGTCCTCCTGGCCGACGACGCGGCGGCGGAGTTCATCCTCCATGCGCAGCAGCTTGGCGCGCTCGCCTTCCAGCATGCGTTCCATCGGCACGCCGGTCCAACGGCTGACGATGGCGGCGATGCCTTCCTCGGTGACGGCCTCATTCGCCGGGTTGCCGCCGTCCTGGGCGGTGGCGATGCGGCGTTCGAGATCGGGGATGACGCCGAAGCGCAGTTCAGAGGCGCGTTGCAGATCACCGCGACGCTGCGCCGTTTCCGACTCGCTGCGAGCTTGATCCAGCTGCTCCTTGAGCTTCTGACCATCGGCCAGACGCTCTTTTTCCGCCTTCCAGGTGGCGGTCATCGCGTTGGATTTCTCCTCGATATCCGCCAATTCGTGTTCCAGCTTGCCCAGACGTTCGCGCGAGGCGATGTCGGTTTCCTTCTTCAGCGCCTCCCGCTCGATCTTGAGCTGCAGAATGCGGCGGTCGAGTTCGTCGAGTTCCTCTGGCTTGCTGTCCACCTGCATGCGCAGGCGGCTGGCGGCCTCGTCCATCAGATCGATGGCTTTGTCGGGCAGGAAGCGGTCGGCGATGTAGCGGTTGGACAAGGTGGCGGCGGCGACGATGGCGGCATCGGTGATGCGCACACCGTGATGGAGTTCGTATTTCTCCTTGATGCCGCGCAGGATGGAGATGGTGTCCTCCACCGAGGGCTCACCGACGAAGACCGGCTGGAACCGGCGGGCGAGGGCGGCGTCCTTTTCGACGTGCTTGCGGTATTCATCGAGCGTGGTGGCACCGATGCAATGCAGCGCGCCACGGGCCAGTTCCGGCTTGATCAGGTTGGACGCATCCATCGCGCCATCGGCCTTGCCGGCGCCGACGAGGGTGTGCATCTCATCAATGAACAGGATCACCTGCCCTTCGGCCTGCTCGATCTCGCTGAGCACCGCCTTCAGGCGTTCTTCGAACTCACCGCGATATTTCGCACCAGCCACCATCGCCCCGAGGTCGAGCGAGAGCAGGCGTTTGCCGCGCAGGGCTTCCGGCACGTCGCCATTGACGATGCGCAGCGCCAAGCCCTCGACGATGGCGGTCTTGCCGACGCCGGGTTCGCCGATCAGCACTGGGTTGTTCTTGGTGCGGCGGGCGAGCACCTGGATGGCGCGGCGGATTTCCTCGTCGCGGCCGATCACCGGGTCGAGCTTGCCGTTGCGGGCGAGTTCGGTGACGTCACGGGCGTATTTCTTCAGCGCGTCGAAATTCGCTTCGGCGTTCTGGCTGGTGACTTTGCGGCCCTTGCGGATATCCGCCATCGCCTTTTCCAGCGCCTGCGCCGAGACCTGACCAGCCTTCAGCGCACGGGCGGCCCCGGTGTCGGACGCGGCAAGCGCGATCAGAACGCGGTCTTGCGCCACGTATTCGTCACCGGCTTTCTGGGCGTCGTTCTGGGCGGCGTCGAGCACGCGCACCAGCGGCGGGGTAATTTGCGGCTGACCGGCACCGGCCCCCTGCACTTTCGGCAGCTTGCCGAGTTCGAGCGCGAGAGCGGCGCGGGCGGCTTCGGGATCACCACCAGCGGCGCGGATCAACCCGGATGCCGCCCCTTCTTCGTCATCCAACAGCGCCTTGAGCAAATGCTCCGGCGTCAATTGCTGATGAAACTCGCGAATGGCGATTGTCTGCGCGGCCTGCAAAAAGCCCTTTGCGCGATCGGTGAACTTCTCGATATCCATGCTCTGTCCCTTTCTAGGCGACCGCCGAGTCCGCCCCTTATAGGCAACGGATCGGTCGAGATATCAGGATAATGGGTATTCATTCCTGATTGCTCAAGATGCTACGCCGCCTAAACTGACTCAGCCGCGCAAATATGGAGGACGCAGCATGCGTATCGAGCATCTCTATCGGTATCCGGTGAAGGGGCTGACCGCCGAGGCGTTGGAGGAGATTGCGGTGGCGGCAGGCGAGGCACTGCCGTGGGATCGGGCCTTCGCATTGGCGCAGGGCGATGCGCCGTTCGATCCGGCCAACCCCAGTTGGGTGCACAAGACGAATTTCATGTGCCTGATGGCCAATGCGCAGATTGCCGCCCTGGTGTCGCAATTCGACCCCGCATCGGGGATTCTCACCCTGCGCGCGCCGGATGGCCAGACGCTGGCGGAAAACGCCCGCGATGCGCAGGGGCGGGGGCGGATTGCGGCGTGGTTGACGGCGTATCTGGGCGAGAGCGCGCGGGGCACACCGGCGTTTCATCACATTCCGGGCTACGTGTTCGGCGATCAGAAGAAGAAGGTGGTCAGCCTGATCAACCTTGCCAGTCTGGCCGATTATGAGGCGCGGCAAGGAGCGAGCAGGCATCGGCTGCGCTTTCGGGCGAATGTGTATTTCAGTGGGGCGCCCGCGTGGCAGGAACATGAGTGGATCGACCGCGAATTGCTGGTCGGCACGGTGCGATTGCGGGTGTTCAAGCGGACTGTGCGCTGCCCTGCCACCGAGGTGAACCCGCTGACCGCCGTGCGCGATGCCAACCCGGTGCGTGAACTGCACGCGCATTATGGCCACTCGGATCTCGGCGTGCATGCCGAGGTGATCGAAGGCGGGCGGATGGCGTTGGGCGATGCGTTGGAGGTGCTGGGCTAAAACGCCTCCACTGCCGCAGGAAAGACGACGGAAAAGCATCATCGCCCGCCCTCAGCCTTAACCGTTCCTTTACCTGTTCCTGTCATCCTCAGCCGCAGAATGGAGGCGGATATGGCGGAGAATCTGGACGATCTCGCACCGAGCGTGAATGCGTTGGTGGCGCAGGAACGCAGGCGGCCCGGGCGGCAGTCGGAAGTAAGCCCCCATTTGCTGCCGCTGCTGCGCCATGCCGACACGCTTGACCTGTCACATGAGCCGGACGCGCTGGCGCTGGGGCCGCTGACCTTCGATCCGGAAGAGGCCGAGCCACTGCGGGCAGCGCATGGCGTGTTGTTGGGGGCTGTGGTTGGGATGGGCTTCTGGCTCGCCTGTTTTGCGGCCATTGGCATTTTATTGCGTGGCTGATCCCAGACGGCAGACGGCAATGCTATCAGCGGCAATCCAGACAACAATAGATAACGAAACACAATTGACAGGCGGCCATCCTCCCATGATCGTCACGCCGACCGCGTATTGGGCTGGAGGTCGGTGAATGCACGTAATGTGGCGACAGCTGGCGGCATTGACCAAGATTTTGGGCCTAGCGGCGGCATTGTTCTGCGCCGTTGCGGGGTGGGCGGCGCGTGCCTGGGCGGACCCGGTGGCCGATTTCTATGCCGGTCGCAGCATCAACCTCTATATCGGCTACAGTGCTGGTGGCGGTTATGACGATTACGCCCGCCTCATCGCCCGCCATCTGGGCCGACATATTCCCGGCAACCCCACGGTAGTGCCGCAGAACATGGAAGGTGCGGGCAGTCTGCGAGCGGCGAATTTCGTCTATGCCCGTGGTGCACAAGACGGCACGGCAATCGCCACCTTCGCCCGCGCGGCAGCTTTTTATCCGCTGATGGGGTTGCAGGGGGCCAATTTCGATGCCACGCATTTCAACTGGCTCGGCAGTGCCAACACCGAAACCAGCCTCTGCATCGCCTGGGCAAGCTCCGGCATCACCTCCATCGACGATCTGAAAACACGCGGCATGACCGCCGCTGGCACCGGGGCGGCGGATGACACGGTGCAGCTCGTCCGGATGCTCAATGGCACTCTTGGCACCCAGATCCGCTTGAAGCTCGGCTATCATGGCGGGAATGACGTGCTGCTGGCGATGGAACATGGCGAGGTGCAAGGGGTGTGCGGCGGGTCGTATTCCAGCCTGCTGGGCACGCGCCCGCGCTGGCTGGCAGAGCACAAAATTAACATTCTGCTGCAACTCGGCCTGACCAAGCACCCGGATTTGCCGCATGTGCCGCTGGTGATGGACCTGCCGATGTCTGAGACAAGCCGCGCCATGTTGCGGCTGATCTTCGCCCGGCAGGTGATGGGCCGCCCCTTCACAGCCCCACCCGGCGTGCCACCGGAGCGGGTGGCGGCGTTGCGCCAGGGCTTCGCAGACACGTTGAAAGACCCGGACTTCCTGGCCGACGCCAAACAGGCCGGGCTGGAGATCAACCCGGTTTCTGGCGAGACCGTGCAATCCCTGGTGACTGACCTCTACAAAATCCGTCCCGAGATCGCACTTGAAGCAGGCAAGTTGCTTCAATAAGCAACGCAGACGGGGGAAATGTGATGCTGAAAATGTATGGCTTCTGGCGCTCAGCCGCAGCGTTTCGCGTGCGCATGGCGCTCAATGTGAAGGGCATCGCGTTTGAGGAGACGATGATCAATCTCGATGCCGGCGAACAGCACGCACCGGATTACATCGCCATCAACCCGCAAGCCGTGGTGCCATCGCTGTTCTTGGCGGATGGCACCTGCCTGACGCAATCGCTGTCGATCCTGGAATATCTGGAAGACACCGCCCCCACGCCTGCCCTGCTGCCCGCCGATCCGCTGGGCCGGGCGCGGGTGCGCGCCTTGGCGCTGATCTGGGCGGCGGATCATCATTCGCTGATCGTGCCGCGCATCCGCACTTATCTGCGCGACACGCTGGGGGCGGATGAAGACACCCGCAGCGCCTGGATCAAGCATTGGTTCAGCGAAGGCCTGCGCATCGGCGAGGCACGGCTGGCGGGCGATCCGGCCACCGCTACATTCTGCCATGGCGACCAGATCTCCATCGCCGATCTGTGCCTGATGAGTCAGGTGATGGGGGCGAAGGGCTTCGGCGTGGATGTGTCGGTGTATCCGACGATCAACCGCATCGTGGCCAATTGCATGAAGCTTGAGGCGGTGGCGCGGGCGTTGCCGTTGAAGCAGCCGGGGGCACCTGCGAGCCATTGATGGTCAATGGTGGGATGCCGAGGCATCCCACCCTACGGGATGGTGGGGATCGTCACGCCGATCATATCGCCCTCGCGCACGATGGCGGCGAGTTCTTCGGCGCTCCAGCCTTCCGTGCCCGCCGGGCGGCGTGGCAGCACCATCCAGCGGTAGTCGGCGGTGGAATCGACCACGCGCAGATGCACAGCTGCGGGCAGCGTCGTGCCCCATTCGCCGATCAACCCACGCGGATCGCGCACCGCCCGCGCCCGATAGGCGGCGGATTTGAACCAGAACGGCGGATAGCCCAGCACCGCGCGCGGATAGCAGGAACACAACGTGCAGACGACGAGGTGATGCACCGTCTCGGTATCCTCCAGCACACCCAGCGGCGGCAGGCCGCGCATCGGGATGCCGGAATCCTCAGCGGCCTGGGTGCCGTCACGCAGCATCAGCGCGCGGAATTCCGGATCGAGCCAGGCGCGGGCGACCATGCGGGCACCTTGGGCGGGGCTGGCGGCGTCGGTGGAGGCGATGCGGGCGGTGATTTCGTCTGGTGTGACGATGCCCTTTTGCGACAGCAGCGCCAGCACGCCATCGAGCAGCTTTTGGCTGTCGGTTTGCAGAAGGCTCATGCCACTTCCTCCAGCCAATGTTCGAAGAGTTCGACCACGATCACGTCACCCGGTGTTTCCTCCGTCCAGACCGCAGGCGGCTCGAAGCGGACATGGTAGAGGTCGCGTTGCGCTGCCGGGCGGGCGAAGGCGAGGTCTTCGGGGTTGGCGAAGCGGCCAAGATGGCGCTCCACCACGCCTTCACGCCCGCGCAGATAATGCGGGGTGCGGATGTGGCAGGCTCCACGGGTTTCGGGCCAATCGAATTTCACCCGCACGCGCTGACCGGCGGCAAACATCAGACATCCTCCAAAGCAGCGCGCAATTCCGCCTCGCTCAGCACGCCGCGCGCCAGCAGATTGTCGGTGATCGAGCGAATCCAGCGTTGGTAATATGACAGGCGATGATACTCCGCCTCCGGGATTGCTTCGATGCCGCGGCGCAACTCGTCCACACTCATCACCGATTTGGCCCCGAGCAGCCCGCGCAGGGCATCGACGGTGCGGTCGAAATCGTTCAGCGCGTGACGGGAGGTGTCCACCGCCTCACACATGAATTTCGACACGCCGCCCATGTCGTGATGCGCTCGCGGAAGATCTTCCGGAAGGTCGCTCATCTCATTGCCCCTCAATGGTTTCGTCGGCATAGACGCCATAGACAGCCGCGCGTTTGAGCCAGCCGCGAAAGGCGTCGATTTCCACCTCGCACCAGTCGCTGCCCGCCGGGCAACTGCGCACATGGGTGATCACCCCCGGCTTGAGCACCGCCACCGGATCGGCTTGATCATTCGGGTTGGCGCGCAGCGTGACCTCCAGCGTGCGCACCATCGCGCTGCGGCGCTTCCACAGGCTCGGGCCGCGCACCCAGCCCGTCACATTGTCCTGATCGCGAATCTGCCGCCAATCGCCAAGTTCAAAGACAATCTCCACCGGCAGATTGCGTCGGCGATAGACCCAATCGATGGGATAATTCGTGCCGGGGCCGACGCGCAGATTGACGTCATCAAAGCGCAGCGAGGCAAATCGCGGCAGTTTCTCGTGCGTGGCGGAGCCTTCATTGACCGGCGTGGCCACGGGAGCGGGGGCGGCAGACTCATGCGCATTCTGACCGCGCGCGGACCAGCCGGGCAGGATGAGGCAGAGGCACAGGAAAAGGCGCGCTATTCGATTCATCTCACGTCCAAGAATGCCACAGCGCACCGCCAGCGCCAGATCTAAAGCGCAGGCTCTACAGCGTGATCACCTGCGCCGCACCGACGGCCTCCAGAAACGTCACCACGCCCGCCAGTTCCGCACCGTCGAGCAGCGTGGCGCTGTCGAGATCGGCCATGCGCAGCCCGGCCTCGCAGACGATCATCCGCACCCCAAGCATCTGCGCCGCCTCACGCAGTTCGTCCAAGCTGGCAACATTGCGCGCGGTGACATCGGCCTCCGAGGCCGCGAATTCCGCCAGATCGGCCAGCAGCGCCCGGCAGCCCTGGTTGGTGGCGAACAGCACCACCCGTCGCCCGATGGCTGCCGCCCCACTGGCCAGCACGAAGGCGTAATGCGCACGTTCGTGGCCGCCGGAGATCAACAGAATGCCCAGAGCCTCACCCGCCATGACGCACCACCCCTGCACAGACCGAACAGGACGGATCGCGCGGCACGTTGATGGTGCGGAAACGGCTGCCCAGCGCATCCCACAGCAACAGCCGCCCGGCCAGCGTCTCGCCGATGCTGAGCAATTCTTTCAGCACTTCGGTGGCCTGCAACGTGCCCATCACGCCCGTCACCGCCCCGAACACCCCCGCCTCGCCGCAACTCGGCACCAGCCCATCCGGTGGCGCTTCGGGGTAGAGGCAGCGGTAACACGGGCCGTGCACATGCGGCTTGAAGGTGGAGAGCTGCCCCTCGAAGCGCAGCACTGAGGCGCTGACCAGCGTGCGGTGCCCGGCCACGCAGGCATCGGCGAGCAGAAACCGGGTTTGGAAATTATCGCTGCCGTCGCACACCAGATCGTAGCCGGCGATCAGCCCGTGCACATTGCCGCCATCGAGCCGGGCGATGTGGGTTTCGACCGTGACAGCAGGATTGATCGCCCGCACGGCCTCGGCGGCACTGATCGCCTTCTCGCGCCCCACATCGGCCACGCCATGCGCGATCTGACGTTGTAAATTCGACAGTTCCACCCGGTCATCATCGACAATGCCGATCCGCCCCACCCCGGCTGCCGCCAGATAGAGCGCCAATGGCGAGCCCAATCCGCCCGCGCCGACGATGAGCACGCTGGATGCGCGCAATTTTGCCTGCCCCACCCCGCCCACTTCGGGCAAAAGGATGTGGCGGGAGTAGCGATGGATCTCGTCCTCGGTAAACTGCATCTGCATATGATCCATATAACGTCAGATGAGGTGATTGCGATGCGTGAGTCTGCGCTGGTGCTGTTCTCGGGGGGGCAAGATTCCTCCACCTGCCTCGCCTGGGCATTGGAGCGCTTCGATCATGTCGAAACCGTGGGCTTCGACTATGGCCAACGCCATGCCGTCGAACTCACCTGCCGCGAGCCGGTGCGGCAGGCGGTGGCAGGAATTGGCGGTTGGCGTGGCGAGTTGGGGCCGGATCATATGATCGATCTGGGCGGGGCGCTGGCCGAAATCGGCGGCACCGCGATGACGCATGACATCGAGATCGAGATGACCGAGCAGGGTCTGCCCAACACCTTCGTGCCGGGGCGCAATCTGCTGTTCCTCACCTACGCCGCCGCCATCGCCTATAGGCGCGGGCTGCGCCACATCGTGGGCGGCATGTGTGAGACGGATTTCTCCGGCTATCCGGATTGCCGAGACGACACGATCAAAGCGATGCAGGTGGCGCTCAATCTCGGCATGGATCGCCGCTTCGTGCTGCATACGCCGCTGATGTGGATCGACAAAGCCGACACCTGGGCGCTGGCGGAGCGGCTGGGCGGCTCCAAGCTGGTGGCAACCATCGTGGAGGAAACCCATACCTGCTATCGCGGCGACCATACAACGCGCCATGAGTGGGGTTATGGCTGCAATACGTGTCCATCATGTGAATTGCGCGCCAATGGCTATCGTAAATGGCGAAAAGATGCGTAGATAAGGAAATCACTCCCTGGGAGAGCACAGATGAAAGCCCAAAACGTCCTCGCCACCATCGGCAACACGCCGCATATTCGCCTGTCGCGCCTGTTTCCGCAGGCTGATGTCTGGGTGAAGTCTGAGCGCACCAATCCGGGTGGCTCGATCAAGGATCGCATTGCGCTCGCGATGGTCGAAGCCGCTGAGGCGGATGGCGCGCTGCAACCGGGTGCGACGATCATCGAGCCGACGTCGGGCAATACCGGCGTGGGTCTGGCGATGGTCGCCGCTGCCAAGGGCTATAAGCTGATCTTGGTGATGCCGGATTCGATGTCGCTGGAGCGTCGCTATTTGATGCAGGCTTATGGTGCCAGCTTCGATCTCACCCCACGAGAGAAGGGCATGAAGGGTGCCATCGCCCGCGCCGAGGAACTCGCCGCCCAAACGCCGGGTGCCTGGATTCCGCAGCAATTCGACAACCCGGCCAACCCGGCTGTGCATGAGCGCACCACGGCGCAGGAAATCTTGGCTGATTTCCCCGACGGCCTCGACGCGCTGATCACCGGCGTGGGCACTGGCGGGCACATCACCGGTGTTGCCCGCGTGCTGAAGGCGAAATTCCCCAACCTGAAGGTGTTCGCCGTTGAGCCGACGCAGAGCCCGGTGATCTCCGGCGGTTCGCCTTCGCCGCACCCGATTCAAGGCATTGGTGCCGGCTTCATCCCGAAGAACCTCGACGTCTCGCTGCTCGATGGCGTGATCCAGGTGACGGCAGATGATGCGCGTGAATATGCCCGTCGTTCGGCGCGTCAGGAAGGCCTGCTGGTTGGCATCTCCTCGGGTGCGACGCTTGCCGCGATTGCGCAGAAGCTGCCCGAATTGCCAGCCAATGCCCGCGTGCTCGGCTTCAACTACGACACCGGCGAGCGCTATCTGTCGGTGCCAGATTTCTTGCTGGTGTGATGCGAAAGGCGGGTCGTGGACCCGCCCTACGGCGATATCTGTTGGTGTGATTTAATTTCCATCGTCATTGCGAGGAACGCAATGACGATGGAATATTTTACGTCAGATGCGGCAATGCCAGATATTCCTGGCTCTGCATTTCTTCCAGGCGCGACGCGGTGCGTTCGAACGCCTTGGCGCCTTCCCCGCGCTGATACAATTGATCCGGATATGCCTCGGCGGAGGCCAGCAGCTTCACGCGATGATCGTAGAGCGAATCGATCAGGATGATGAACCGGCGCGCTTTGTCGTAATTATCCGGTGACAGGCGCGGAATGCCGTCCAGCACCACCGCCGGAAAATGCGTCGCCAGCGCCAGATAATCGCCCGGCCCGAGAGGCTTGCCGCACAGATCATCGAAATCAAAGCGGGCGACACCTTGTGACGCGCACGCGATGACGAAATTGCGGCCATTGACCATCAGCGTTTCCGCTTTTGGCGGCACATGCGCGGTCAATTCACCAAACGCCGCATCCAAGGCGCGCTCGGCTCGGCCATCGGCAGGGACATGCCATGTCGGCATACCGCGCAGACGCGCCCGGCGATAATCCCGCCCGCCTTCCATCACCAGCACATCCAGATGCTGCTTGATCATGCCGATGAATGGCAGGAAGGCATCACGGCCCGGTTGGCCCTTGAACAGATCATCCGGCACGGTGTTGGAGGTGGTGACGATCACCACCGCGCGGTCGAACAGTGCCTGGAACAGCCGCCCGAGAATCATCGCGTCGGCGATATCGTTGACCTGGAATTCATCGAAACACAGCAACGCCGCATCGGCGGCAATGCTATCGGCCAAAGGCGGGATCGGGTCGGCTTCGTTGGGGTGCTCTTTTTTCCAGGCGAAGATGCGGCGATGGCTCTGCTGCATGAATTGGTGAAAATGCAGCCGCTTCTTGCGCTTCACATCGGCACTGGCGAAGAACAAATCCATCAGCATCGATTTGCCGCGCCCGACTTCGCCGACCAGATACAGCCCATCGGGACGCGGCTCGTTCGCCTCATCGAAGTTCTTGCGGCGCAGGAAGCGGGACAACAGGCCAGCACGCGGAGCGGCGGCGAGCGGGGCGGGATCGTAGCCGCGCAGCTTCACCCACATATCCTGCAGCCGCTCAATGGCCGCACTCTGCGAGGGATCAGCCGCCAACTCGCCCCGCGCGATGCGGGCGCGATAGGCGGGCAGCGGTCCAGCGGAGAGGTCGTCGTGCTTGGTCGTGTCCATGAGGATCGCGCTTAACGTGAATCAGGCCGGGAGAGAACCTTCCCGGCCTGATTGCTGCGTTGCAATAGCGACGATCAGAACGGCAGCTTGAGGCCCGGCGGCAGGTTCAGACCACCTGTGACCTTCTGCATTTCCTCTGCTGCAATCGCCTCAATCTTGCGCTTGGCGTCGGCATGGGCGGCAACGATCAGGTCTTGCAGCATCTCCATATCTTCTGGATCGGCCAGCTTGGGGTCGATCTTGATGCCGCGTAGGTCGTTCTTGCCGGACAGCGTGACCGTGACCATGCCGGCACCTGCGGAGCCTTCCTGCGTCATCGCTTCGAGGGAGGCCTGCATGTCCTCCATCTTTTTCTGCATCTGTGCGGCCTGTTTCATCATACCGGCAATATTCTTCATGGCATGCTCTCCCAAGCGTCTGAAATGTCGTCAAAATCGTCGCTGCCGGGCAGCGGAATGTCGAAATCCACCGGCTCGTCGTCGCCGCCCTGGGTGGAGGGCAGGCCGTAGGCATCGACGGCGGAATCACGCACCGCTTCGATCTTTGCCCCCGGAAATGTCAGCAGAATGGCCTGCACCAGCGGGTGACTCTCGGCATTGTTGCGCCGCTGATGATCGGCGGCATCGCCCTGTTCGGCGAGCGTCGGCTCACCCTTTTCCGAGGTCAGCGCCACCGTCCACCGCGTGCTGGTGGCCTCACGCAGCACAGCGGCCAGCCGGGCCGCCAGATCACGTGGGGCGTCGGGTGAGGGATTGATCTCGATGACCGGCGGGGCGAAGCGGACGACGTGGACGGAATGCACCAAATGCGCGTGCAAGGTGGCCTCGCGCTTTTCGGCCACCAGCATCGCCACATCGCGGAAATTCGACAGCATGGGGCCAGCGGGCACCGGTGGGGCCGCGACCATCACCGAGCCGCCATTGGCCACAGCGCGCACCGAGCCCCCACCACCGCCGCCGCCATTGGGGGACGGACCGGAGCCTTGGCCGTTGGACTGATCCAAAATCCGCCGCACCAGATCACCCGGCGGCGGCAATTCGGCGACGTGACACAGGCGGATCAGCACCATCTCGGCAGCGGCCCGGCGATCTGGGGCTTGCTCGACTTCGGTGATGCCCTTGAGCAGCATCTGCCAAGCGCGACCCAGATTGGCCATCGAGATCTTGTCGGCCAAGACCGCACCACGCACGCGCTCGAATTCTGGCAAATCATTGCTGGTACGCAGGCTGGGGATCGATTTCAGGCGGCTGGTGGTGTGCACCAGATCGAGCAGGTCGCCGAGCATCTCGCCCAGATCGGCACCGCGCGCATGAGCGTTGTCGGTGATGCCGAGCGCCGCTTCGGTGCGGCCCTGCATCACGGCTTCGAACAAATCGAACACCGCGCCACGGTCGGCCAGACCCAACATGTCGATGACGGCGGCTTCGGTGATCGCCTCGCCATCCGGTGTTTGCGCGATGGCCTGATCGAGAATCGACAAGCCGTCTCGCGCCGAGCCATCCGCCGCGCGGGCGATCAAAGCGAGCGCCTCGGCGTCGATCGGCTTGCCTTCTTTCTCGGAAATCCGGCCGTAATGAGCGGCCAATTCGGCAACCGAAATGCGGCGCAGGTCGAAGCGTTGGCAGCGCGAGAGCACCGTGATCGGCACTTTGCGGATTTCGGTGGTGGCGAAGATGAATTTCACATGCGGCGGCGGCTCTTCCAAGGTTTTCAGCAGCGCGTTGAACGCCGCTTTGGAGAGCATGTGCACTTCGTCGAGGATGAAGATGCGGGTGCGCGCCTGCATGGGGCGGAATCGCACCGCCTCGATGATCTCACGCACCGAATCGATGCCGGTGTTGGAGGCGGCGTCCATCTCCGTCACGTCGGGGTGACGGTCGGCGAGGATGGCCACGCAATTCGAGCACACGCCGCAGGGCTCAACCGTCGGGCCGCCCGTGCCATCGACACCGGTGCAGTTCAGCGCGCGGGCGATGATGCGCGCCGTGGTGGTTTTGCCCACACCGCGCACACCGGTGAGCATGAAGGCGTGGGCTACTCGACCGAGGGAGAACGCATTGCGCAGCGTGCGCACCATCGTCTCCTGCCCGATCAGATCGGCGAAATTCGTCGGCCGGTATTTGCGGGCGAGCACGCGATAGGGCAGTGCCGGGCTTGCTGCGACAACCGGCGCAGGAGAAGCGGCACTCGGCAGCACATCGCCGAACAGGCCGGGGCCTTCCGGGACAGGGACTGGCGCTTCCGCCTCTTCATCTCCGAAAAGACCCGACATGCGATCCCTGGCTGGAATAGGGTGGGAGGCCGAACTGCGACCCGCACTAGAACTCGTTGCGGCTGCTACCTTCCGGTCCTGACCGGGTTGGCGAGGAGCACGTCCGCCGCCGACCTCCCGCCCCTCGTATCGCGCGAAGGCGCGCAGACTGCAAGCGTGGCGTTCGCTGGGCACGGTTGCCCACCATACAGCCGCATGGCAGGCTCCCGCGCGACAAGCCAGGAATGCACGTGAAACCGATCCAAGCCACCCGCCAAAATATCTACACCGGCAGCCCCATCGACCGTGTGTCGAAGCTGCGCGACGACGAGGCGGCGGTTGCCGACGCCCTGGCACATCCTGATGCGCGCTTCCTGCCGGTCTGGCGCGGTAAAAGCCTGCTCAAGCCGGATGCGGATAATCGCCATGAGGCGGTTTTTCTGGCGGCGGCCAATCTGCCGGACACCGAAAATCACCCCATCGCCCTGCTTGGCATGCATGGCGGCAAACCGGTCTTTGCTGTCGATTTCAGCGAGGTTGAAGACCCGTCTACCCTGCTGCCGGAATTTCTCGGCACGCTGGTCGATCTGCGCGGTGTGGCAGGCTTGGTGCCAGCCGAGCAGGCATCGATGCTCGCCCATGCGCGCGGGCTGATGTTCTGGCGCACGAAGCACAAATTCTGCGGCGTCTGCGGCGCACCCACCGCCCCGCGTTCGGCGGGCAATGCGCTTGTCTGCACCGGTTGCGGTGCCCAGCATTTCCCACGCACGGACCCTGCGGTGATCATGCTGGTGGTTGATGGTCAGAGTTGCCTGCTCGGCCATTCCGCGCGCTTCCCGAATGCGACGATGTATTCCACCCTGGCCGGCTTCGTGGAGCCGGGCGAGAGCCTGGAAGAGGCGGTGGCGCGTGAAGTGCTGGAAGAAGCGGGCGTGCATGTGGGCCGGGTGGTCTATCATTCTAGCCAGCCTTGGCCGTTCCCCTCCTCGATCATGCTGGGCTATTACGCCGAGGCGACGAGCACTGAGATCACCATCGACCCGGATGAGTTGGTGGATGCGCGTTGGTTCACCCGCGATCAACTGCGCGCGCCTGAAGCGGTTGGCATTTCCCTGCCGCGCGTGGACAGCATCGCGCGCAGGCTTATCGAAGATTGGATCAACGCAGCATGACATTGCGCATTCTCCCGCTGCTGATCAGCCTCGCCGCCCTGGCCGGCTGTTCGGCGTTCAACGCCCCGTTCAGCACACCAAAATCCGCCCCCGGCACGCCACAGCGCGTCTGCGAGGATGCGGCGGAGGCGGATCGTTCGTTGAATGACCAAGCCGTGGCGATGACCGCGGCCGCACGCCCCGGCGAATTCAGCCAAAACCTCGACGCTCTGCGCAGGCAATCTGTGATGCAGTGCCTGCAACAACGCAGCGTGACCCGCGGCGGCGGCGTGGACAAAGTGAAAAACCAATAAAACGGGGGAAACCTGATGATCGTCGATATGCGCACCTACACCGCCAAGCCGGGCAAGCTGGCGGAGTGGGTGAAGATCTACAAAGACTATGGCTGGCCGTATCAGCAGAAATATCTCGGCACCTGCCTGGGCTTCTACACCGTCGCCGAGGGCAGCCTGAATCAGGTGGTGCATATGTGGCGCTACGAAAGCCAGGGCGACCGCGAACAGCGCCGCGCGGCGATGGCCAAAGATCCGGGTTGGCAGGAATTCCTGCGTCGCTCGGCAGAGGCACAATGCCTGCTCAAGCAGGAAAACGTGTTCCTGACGCCATCGGATTTCTCACCGCAGCAATAAGACGATGGGGCGGGTTGTCGTGGACCCGCCCTACTTCCTGCGACGAATCGCCGCCGTCAGCGTGTTTTCCAGCAGACAGGCAATCGTCATCGGCCCGACGCCGCCCGGCACCGGGGTGATGGCGCTGGCAATCGGCGCCACTTCGTCGAACGCCACATCGCCCACCAGACGGCCATCTGCCAGACGGTTGATGCCGACATCGATCACCACCGCATCATTGGCCACCCAATCGCCGCGCACCATCTCGGCGCGACCGACGGCTGCGATCAGCACTTCGGCGCGGCGGCATTCGGCGGCGAGGTCGCGGGTGCGGGAATGGGCGATGGTCACGGTGGCATCCGCCGCCGTCAGCAGGGCAGCCACCGGTTTGCCGACCAACACCGAGCGCCCCAGCACCAGCGCCCGCGCGCCACGCAATGTCACGCCGGCCGCTTCGAGCAATTTCATCGAGCCGAGCGGCGTGCAGGCCACCAAAGCGGGCTGTCCGGCGGCGAGTAGGCCCGCATTTGTCGGCGTCAGACCGTCCACATCCTTGGCCGGATCGATGCGGCGAATCGCCGATTGCGCGTCCAGACCGGCGGGCAGCGGCAATTGCAGCAGAATGCCATCCACGGAATCGTCAGCGTTCAGCTGATCAATCAGCGATTCGAGCGCGAATTGTGGGGTGTCGGCGGGCAGACGAATGGTGCGGGGTGCGATGCCGATGCTGGTCGCGGCCTTGTCCTTGCTGCGGACATAGACGCGGCTGGCCGGGTCTTCACCGACCAAAATCACCGCCAGACCGGGCTGGAAGGACAGCGTGGCAATCTGGACGGCGAGCGAGGCGCGCAGGGCTTCGGCGACTTTGCGGCCATCGATGATGGTGGCGGTCATGGGTCCGCTCCGGCGAAAGAGTTACAAATATCGGCCATCCGGGCCGCAAGCAGCTTGGGATCGCCCACGGCCAACAGGGTCTTCTGCCGGCTCGTGGCCCCTTGCAGCACGCTCACCTGCCCGCTCGCAACCCCTAGGGCCGCAGCCAGCAATGCGCAAACAGCACGATTGGCCCGCCCATCCTCGGCGGCGTCATTGACACCGATGCGCAGACGCAGGCCCGCCACGTCTGGCACCAGCCCTTGCAGCCCCGGCCTGCGCGATTTCGGCTGCGCCTTGACCTGCACCACCACGCCCTCGGCGGTGCTGCGCCAGACGGAGGCGAGTTCCGCAGGACTCAGAGAAACAGCCCCTGCACATTGCCATAGACGATGGCCGAGTAGATGCGGCCCAGCATCATCTCCACAATCGAGATTGCCAGCAGCAGAACCAGCGGGCTGAAATCGATGCTGCCGAAGCTGGGCAGGATGTTGCGGATCGGGCGCAGCGCCGGTTCGGTGATGCGATAGAGAAAATCGCCAATCGTCCAGACAATGCGGTTGCGCGTATCCAGCACGCCGAACGAGGCGAGCATCTGGAACACGGCGGCAAGGATGACCGCCCAACGATAGAAGACCAGGATTTCCTGGAGAATTTCGAACAAAATGGTGATCAAGACGCCCTCTCGGTGCTCGCGCGGATGGCGGAAGCTAGCGGGGCAGGTCGTTCGTCGCAACTCTGCGTGTGGGGTTGGGGGTAGAAGGCGTTGCGTAGGGCGCGATTCCACCGCGATCGCACCCTACGGATTGTTTGTGGGTCAGAATGCGATGAAGGCGGACAGTCACTCAGCGGGTAGAGATGGCCGGGTTTGGCCGGGAGGAGACTGGCGGCTTTCAATCGGTTTATCGGACATTGCTTGCCTTCGCTGATGGCCGCACAAGGTGACGGCGCCGCCGCAGCCATAGGTGACGCATTTTATGTTCGGTTTCATGTCGGTTTGATTGCACGATTCTGCCAAAACCACTACGTTGTTCGAGTCGGCTTTGGTCTGCTTTTTTTCTCGACCGAGCATTGTGTACGCGGACAGGTTGGACGACCAGGGTCCGGGTTATCGTCGCGCCAGCAATGGCGTGCAGGTTCCCAGGCATCATCGGTCGCCCCGCCCAGGTGAAACGGAATTCGTGGCTGGCAACACGTCAGCTGCGGAACCAGTGAGGGTCCGCAGGCTCGCTGAGCCCTCCGGCTGCAAGGTCGGTCAAAAGGGAGCTAGGTTACACATGCACGGGCAGAGAGAAGAGGGGCAGAAACGGAGGACGCCAGGTCGGCGTCGCGCGGCGGCACTTGTACTTGCGGCTTTTCTAGCGTATAATGCGCTGGAAGTAGTAGGTTCGGTGCCCGCGTTGTTCGTGGCGGTTCGCGCTCAGGTAAGCGTGGGCATCCGGGGGCAAGGCGAACCTGTTACGGACGACCAGGGTCCGGGTTATCGTCGCGCTAGCAATGGCGTGCAGGTTCCCAGGCATCATCGGTCGCCCCGCCCAGGTGAAACGGAATTCGTGGCTGGCAACACGTCAGCTGCGGAACCAGTGAGAAGCCGCACGGCTGAGGGCATATAGACGGGTGTGCGGGGAGCTGGATACACACGGGGCACGGGATGGCTTTGACCGCTCTTGATCGTCTGATTTCAGTCGCCAATCTCAGGGATGTTTGGAAAGAATATAGGCCACGCGCCAAGGGATCGGCCCCAGGCGTCGATGGCATCACGCCAAAGCAATTCGACGACAATCTAACGCAGCGGATCGCTCAAATTCGGGAGCAAGTTGCAGAGGGCTACACCTTCGCTCCATTGAGAGGGGTATCGGTCCCCAAAAAAGACCCGACGAAATTTCGGATGATTTGTGTTCCCACCATCCAAGATCGGGTCGTACAGCGGGCGTTGCTTCGCGTGATCGAAGGCAAGGCCACCCGCTTACGCATTGCCAATGATGTAAGTTTTGGCTTTGTTAAAGACACGCCAGACAACAAACGCGGTACAACAGCTGCACGAGCCGCAGCAATCCGGCATCGCCAAACCAAACCTTGGGTTTTCAAAGCTGATATAACCGCATTCTTTGATCGGATAAACCGACAGGATTTGATTGCAAATTTTC
>Ga0316222_1002598_pt1 | contig 18983 bp, 17 predicted proteins | sample TBH18011metaG_FD_206008 | JGI IMG/M metagenome (GOLD analysis project Ga0316222, IMG submission 206008) | Freshwater microbial communities from Trout Bog Lake, Wisconsin, USA - TBH18011 | ecosystem: Environmental > Aquatic > Freshwater > Lake > Hypolimnion/Profundal zone | place: USA: Wisconsin...
ATTACGACGCCTCGCAAGAACCCTACATTCAGTTGCTGCGCAGCAAAGGCTACAGTGACGCAGAAATTGGCCTGCATGCGGGCCTGGCCGACACGTCCCTGATGCTGGCCATTGACCCCAGTCTGGTGCGCAGCAACCAGTTGAATGCCGCCGCGCAGGTCGGCCCCGCTGGCGGCGTCTACGGCGACCCGCGCCGCGCCAGCGCCGAGCTGGGACGCCCCGGCCTGCAACTCATCATTGACCGTTCCGTGCGCGCGATCCAGGACGCCGTACAACACCCATCCACACCCTAACAAAAGGTCCAAACCACCATGAAACCAAACCCTCGATTCGGCTGTACCACCGTATTCGCCACCCTATACGCCCCCCTGTTTGCCACGGCGCTCACGCTCATGGGCGCGTGCGGACCGGCCCAGGCGGGCGACCCCGCTGCTGCCAAACCAGCCGTTGCCACCGTGCCCGGTATGCCCAGTGTCCCCGACGCCAGCAACCTCTACAGCGAAACCCGCGCTGGCATGCTCAGCCCAGCCGTCAAGGACGACCTTGAGCGCGTCTACGTACCGAACCTGCGCTCCAATGACGTCACGGTCATTGACCCAGTCACCCTCAAGATCGTGGACCATTTCAAAGTGGGGCGCGCACCGCAACACATTGTTCCGTCCTGGGACCTGCGCACCCTGTGGGTCGCCAACAATGCCGAACGCACGGAAGACGGCAGCCTCACGCCGATCAACCCGCGCACCGGCAAACCAGGCAAAGCCATTGCGGTGGACGATCCCTACAACCTGTACTTCAGCCCGGACGGCAAGTCCACCATCGTGGTGGCTGAGGCCAAGCACCGGCTCGACTTCCGTGACCCCAAAACGCTGAAACTGCAGTATTCGATCGAAGTGGCGCAATGCGGGGGTATCAACCACGCCGATTTCTCGATAGATGGCCGCTACGCCATCTTCACCTGCGAGTTCGAAGGCAGCATTGCCAAAATTGACCTGATCAACCGCAGCGTAGCGGGCTACCTCAAACTCACACTCCCCAAAACCCGCTTCAAGGACAGCACAAAACTGCTCAACCCGCTGGAAACGGAAGTCTGCACTGCCTCCAAGGGCATGCCGCAGGACATCCGGGTGTCACCGGATGGCCGCACGTTCTATGTGGCGGACATGGAGTCTGATGGCGTGCACCTGATTGACGGCGACTCGTTCAAGCAAATTGGCTTCATCGCCACCGGCGTGGCGGCGCACGGGATCTATCCGAGTCGTGACGGCAAGTTGCTGTATGTGGCCAACCGTGGATCGCACGCCATTCATGGCAAGCGCCACGGCCCTGGCAGCGTCTCCGTGATCGACTTCGCCACCAACAAGGTGGTGGCCGACTGGCCCATCCCTGGCGGCGGCAGCCCGGACATGGGCAACGTCAGCAACGATGGCAAATGGCTGTGGCTATCGGGTCGCTTTGACGATGTGGTCTACCGCGTGAACACCAACAACGGCAAAATCGACGAGATCGCTGTGGGTCAGGAGCCGCACGGCCTGACGGTCTGGCCCCAGCCCGGACGCTATTGCCTGGGCCACACCGGCAACCTGCGCTGAGCCGCCTCAGCGCAATTTCAAATGTGATAGTCCTCCACTGGCTCCGTATGCGCCAGTGCCTCAAACGCAGCATGCACCGACTGGTGCGTGCTGCCTGACAGCTCGCGCCACAACACGCTGCGTTGCAAACGGTCCTGTACCGGCCCCTTCACTTCCGCCAGATGCAGGCGGATACCGCGGTCACGCAAATCACGGTTGTAATCAGCCAGACGCTCCATGGCCGTGGTATCAATGCGGTTAACCGCACTCAGAATCAGCACCACGTCCCCCACGTCCGGCCTTTTCGCCAGTTCACTGCACAGGCGCGCCTCCACCGCATTCAGGTTGCCGAAAAAAAGACTTTCGTCAATTCGCAGAAACAGGCAACCGGGCAAGGTGTGCACGCCATGGCGCTCGACATTGCGGAAGTGCTCAGTGCCGGGTATGCGCCCGATCACGGCAATGTGCGGTGCACTGGCGCGCACCAGTAAGGCAATCAGCGACAAACCGATGCCCAGTGCAATGCCGACCTGAATTCCGGCCACCACCACGCCCAATGCGGTGCCGAGCAAGGCCAGCGCATCGGCGCGGTCATAGGTCCATGCCTGGCAAAGGGCATTGATGTCGAGCATGCTGATGGCGGCCACCACAATGCTGGCCGCCAACACCGCCAACGGCATGCGTTCCACCCAATGCGTACCAACCAGCACAATGCCCAGCGTGGTCAGCGCCGTCACGACACTGGCCGCGGGTGTCTGCGCACCGGCCACCACGTTCACGGCGCTGCGCGACAGGCCACCGCCCACCGGCATGCCGCCCGACACGGACGCCACCAGATTAGCCGCACCCAAGCCAATCAGTTCACTGTTGGTGTCGATCCGTTCGCGGCGCTTAAGCGCCAGCGCCTGTGCCATAGTAATGTTCTGCACCGCACCGATCAGGGCCACAATCAGGGCCGGACCCGCCAGGGCCTGTAAGGCGCTCCAATGCCAGTCCAGCGCAGCCAGTAGGCTGGCTCCACCCGCAACGGGGCCCACCACCGTCACGCCGGAGCCCTGATCCAGGTCGAACCAAACCACCAGCACGGTGGCCATCGCCACCACCAGCAAGGGCATCAGGCGAACCCAGATTTGCACTGTAAGGGCGCTACCAAAACGGCGCGTCAACTGCGGCCCCAGCAGGTACCGGTTGGCCAGCAACAGCAGCATCGCGACACCTGACAGCAGCACGGTGACGGGCTGCACCGTCTGCGGGTGTAGCACCAGCTCCTGCAACACCCGCCAACGATTGCCCTCCGCCCCATGCAGGCCCAGCAGCAGTGGCAACTGACTCAGCATGATCAACAAGGCCGAACCCGAAATAAAGCCACTGATCACCGGACGACTCAGCAGTTGCGACAAAAACCCCAGACGCAGCAATCCAAAAGCCAGGATCAACACGCCACTCAGGAGGGCCAGCAGCGCCGCCAGCGCCACGTAATCGGCGCTACCAGGCGTGGCCAGTGGGCTCAGCACGGCATACGTCATGATGGCCGTTATAGCCACCGGACCCACCGCCTGGCGTTGGCTACTGCCCAGCAAGGCATAGGCAATCACGGGAAAGATACTGGCGTACAGGCCGGCCTGCGGCGGCAAACCGGCCAGCAGTGCGTAGGCCAGACTTTGCGGTATCACAAGCACCGCCACAATCAGGCCAGCACTCAGGTCCGCCAGAAAGGTGGCGCGTTGGTAATTTTTCAGCCATTCTGGATAAATCATGGTGGGCAATGCAATGGATCGACCATAAAACGCGTGGCAAAAATGCATGTGCCACAAGAACGGTTAGCATACCCAATCCCCAGTGCAAAACCACAACACAGCAAAACCAGCGTCCCACCGAGGCAGTACCGCGTTCATGATTCCAAACCCCGCCCACTCCAGCGAGCCGGGTCCCCAAGCGCCCTTATTCCAGTCGAATTCCACCCCAGAATTCACACCACGCGCTGCGCCCACGCCAGCCGCCTTTCGCTGGGTGCTGTTGTTGTCCACCCTCGCCGCCCTGATTCCCACCCTGTGGCCCACGCTGGACCTGCGCGCAGCCCGTCTGTTTGCCGATCCAACGGCGCCACTGCACGCGTTGCACTGGTGGTGGATCGCCTTCATCAACGAAGACGTACCGTTCATCTTTCGCATCGCGCTGGTACTTGCCAGCGTGGCCTTGCTGGTGACACTGCGCCGTGCGCACTGGGCCCGCTGGCGATTTGCACTGGCATTTTTTCTGATTGCTGGCGTGGTCGGTCCCGGTGCGGTGGTCAACCTGGGCTTCAAAGACAACTGGCAGCGCGCACGCCCCTACCAGGTGCAGAACTTTGGAGGCAGCCAGTTGTTTACGCGTGCCGCCGTCATCACCGACCAGTGTGACAACAACTGCTCTTTTTGCAGCGGCCACGTCGCCTGTGGCGTGTTCCTGGCCTCGCTGGCCCTGATTTACCCACGCCGCCAGTGGCGCTGGGCAGCACTGGGCGTTGGCAGCGGACTGCTCATTGGCTTTGCACGCATGGCCGACATGGCACACTGGTTAAGCGACGTGTTGTGGGCCTTTCCCATCACGCTGACCGTGAGCTGGCTGGTCTGGAAATGCATGCTGTGGCTTTACAACAGGCCGTCGCGCACCGTCGGATAGCGCAGCGCCAGACGCAACTCCTGTTTCATGCGCTGGTTCGACAGACGGCGCGACTCTTCCATGAAACGCTGCCGTTGCGGCGCCCGTAGTGCCACTGCGGCCAGCGCAGCCGCGCGTGGCAGGCGTGGCGGGCGAGGCAAGCCGTACAGATCCGCCGCCAGGTCCAGGTAGTCGCCCATTTTGAGCACCGTGTCGTCACACACGTGGTACACACGCTGCGCCCGGGCGCGCCAGAGCGCCGCAATACAGGCACGCGCCAGGTCGTCGGCATGAATGTGATTGCTGTAAATATCGTCCTGCGCCTGCAGCGCAGGAATGCCCTGCAACAGACGTTCACGTGGCGTTCCGCCGGGGCGATCTGGCGCATAGATTCCCGGCACGCGCAGAATTCCCACGCGCGACCCCATACGCCGGCCCCACGCACGCCATTGCTGCTCCGCCGCGCAACGCCTGCGCGCGCGCGCGGTGGCCGGACGCGGCGTGCGCGATTCAGTCACCAGCGCATCGCAGCAATCGCCGTACACACCGCTGGTGGACACGTACACCAGGCACTCCGGCGCCGCGCGGCGTTGCAAAGCCCACACCAGATGGCGCGTGCGCGTGTCAGTGTCACCGTGTGGCGGCGGCGGGGCCAGATGCAGCACGCGCGCGCCCAGTCCGGCCAAACGGTCCAACGTGGCGGGCTGGTCCAGATTGCCCGCCAAAACCACCAGGCCCTGTGCCCGCAACTGCTGTGCGTTATGCGGCGTGGAGCTCAAGGCCATCACGCGAACACGCGACGGCAGCAGTGCTGCCACCCGCGCACCAACATCGCCGACGCCCACCAACAACAGGCGCATGCGTCGAAAACGTGCGGGCAACGCGCCCAGTGGGGTCTGGTTTGAAGGCACAATCGTCGCTTTCCCTTATCTGTCAGCGCACAGGATAACCAAAAGATGACGACTTCGACGACCGATGCACACGACTTCACCGTCACCGTAGCCCCCAGTGGCCGCACTTTCACTGTTAGTTCCAGCGAAACCGTGCTGGCCGCCGCCATCCGGCAGGAAATCGGACTGCCTTATGGCTGCCGGGACGGTGCCTGTGGTGCCTGCAAATGCAAGATGCTGTCCGGCCAGGTAGCGCACGAACCGTACAACGCCAATGCCCTCAGCGCAGAAGAACAGGCCGCTGGCTACATCCTGACCTGCCGCGCCCAGGCGCAAGAAGACTTGCAACTCGAATCGCGCCAGGTGACGCCGCATGGCGCATTCCCAGTCAAAAAAATGCCGGCGCGGGTCAGTCAACTGCAACGCATGACGCCCGATGTCGTGGTGCTGCAGCTGCAATTGCCTGCCCACGACCGCCTGCACTATCTGGCCGGCCAGTACATCGACGTTCTGCTGCGTGACGGCAAGCGACGCAGCTATTCCATGGCCAGCCCGGGCAGTGACGCCAACACGCTCGAATTGCACATCCGGCACATGCCCGGCGGCGCCTTCACGGACCACGTGTTCGGCTCGATGCAGGAAAAAGAAATACTGCGCATCGAAGGTCCGTTCGGCTCCTTCTACCTGCACCCGGAATCACCGCTCGACATCGTTTTGCTGACTTCCGGCACCGGCTTCGCGCCCATCAAAGCGTTGCTCGAATCCATGCAGCAACAAAACCTGACGCGCCCCACCAGCCTGTATTGGGGTGGCCGCCGACCCGGCGACCTGTATCTGCACGCCTGGGTCGAACAGTTCGCACAGAACCATTCCTGGCTGCGTTATATCCCCGTGCTGTCCGACCTGGAGCCCACAGACATCTGGAGCGGACGCCGTGGCTTGGTGCACCAGGCGGTGCTGCAAGACCATCCCGATCTGCGCGCGCATCAGGTCTATGCCTGCGGTGCGCCGGTGATGGTGGACGCCGCTAGGCGCGACTTTGCAGCAGCCGGTCTGGACACCGACCATTTTTACGCCGACGCTTTCATTACGCAGGCTGATCTGGCTGCGTAACAACCACAGCCCCACTGCGCCACTCACTCAGCACCAGGGCAAACAACACCAGCAGCGCGCCCATTGCGGCGCGCACGCTGAGCGTTTCAGACAACCACAGCCAGCCGCACAGCGTGGCAAACACCGGCTCCAGCGTGTAGATCAGCGCTGCGCGCTCGGCCGAAACCCGGCTTTGCGCCCAGGCCTGCACCAGCAGCATGGCAGCACTGGCCACCAATCCCAGAAACAGCAGGTACAGCCAGATTTGCCCATTCAGTCGGGCGGGCAACGTGTCCCAGCGGTCACTGCCCCGCTCCACCAGCCCCGCCAGCGCCATCCACAGCAGCCCCAGCAGCGCCATACAGACCATCTGAGTGGCAGCCAGATCGCGGGCGGTATGCCGGGCCGCGCGCGCAGACAGGCGCAAAACATACAGCGCAAACAAGACCGCACCAGCCACCGTGGCTGCATCGGCCAGCAGGTTGGCTCCACCGTCCCACGACATCAGGGCCACACCGCCACACGCCAGCAAGGCCGCCAGCAGCACACGCCAGTTCAACGGCCGCCCCCACGCCGCGCCCAGCAACGGCACCATCACCACATTCAGGCTGGTAAGAAACGCACTGCGATTGGAGGAAATAGATTGCAGTCCATACGCCTGCGCGCCGTAAGAGGCCAGCACCAAAGCGCCAAGCACGGCACCGTCACGCCAGGCAGCACGCGGCGCACGCCAAGCCCACGGCAAGAGTGCCAACGCGGCCACCATAAAGCGCAAACCGGTGACTTCAGCGCCGCTGAGCGACGTCGTCGCCAATTTGAGTACCGGAAACGTAGCGCCCCACACCAGTGTCACTAACACCAGCGCCAGGGCGCGCACCTTACTCGCCCAGGTAGGCCGCGCGAACCTTGGGGTCGTCCAGCATCAGGCGCGCATCACCACCCATCGTGATCAGACCGGAGTCCATCACATAGGCACGGTTGGCAATGGCCAACGCACGGCTGGCGTTTTGCTCCACCAGCAGCACCGTCACGCCCTGCGCATAAACGTCGCGTACCACCTCAAAGATTTTGTCAACCATGATCGGCGACAGCCCCATCGACGGCTCGTCCAACAACAGCACCTTGGGCCGACTCATCAGGGCCCGGCCCATGGCCAGCATCTGCTGCTCGCCACCCGACATGGTGCCAGCGAGCTGGTCGCGGCGCTCCTTGAGGCGCGGAAAAATGCCGAAGATACGATCGATATCAGCAGCGATTTCGGGCTTGTCGTTGCGGATGTAGGCACCCATCTGCAGGTTTTCAATAATCGTCATGCGGGTGAATACGCCGCGCCCTTCCGGCACCATGGCCAGCCCCTGCTTGACCAGGTCCCACGGGCCCTGGCCGCGAATACTGCGCCCCATGTACTCGATATCGCCGGCGTTTATCGGCAAGGTGCCGGTAATCGCTTTCATGGTTGTGGTCTTGCCCGCACCATTGGAGCCGATCAGGGATACCAACTCACCTTCGCGCACTTCGAAATCCACGCCCTTGACCGCCTGAATGCCGCCATAGGAGACTTTCAGTCCGGCAACCTTGAGCAAAATTGTGCTTGTCATGTCCATTCCTAGTGCCTAGTGCCCACCCGTGCCCAAATAGGCCGAGATGACTTTTTCGTTCTTCTGCACCTCAGCCGGTGTGCCTTCGGCAATTTGCTTGCCATAGTCCAGCACCGTCACGCGGTCACACAGTCCCATTACCAGTTTGACATCGTGCTCGATCAGCAAAATGGTGCGGTTGTCGTTGCGAATGCGGTCAATCAATTCGCGCAACATCACTTTTTCGGTGGCATTCATACCCGCTGCCGGCTCGTCGAGCGCAATCAGCTGCGGGTCGGTCGCCAGCGCACGCGCAATTTCCAGACGCCGCTGGTCGCCGTAACTGAGGGTGCGCGCCTTGTAAGCGGCAAATTTTCCAATGCCGACGTAATCGAGCAGCTCCTGCGCACGCGCCGCAATTTCAGCCTCTTCGGCCTTGAAACTGGCGGTGCGCAGCACGGCGCCCCACAAACCGGAGTGGGTCCGAATGTGGCGACCCACCATCACGTTTTCCAGCGCCGTCATTTCGGCAAATAAGCGGATGTTCTGGAACGTGCGCGCAATGCCCGCCTTGGCCACCAGATGCACCGCGTTGGGGCGGTAGGGCTTGCCAGCGAGTACAAAACTGCCACTGTCGGGCGTGTAAAGCCCGGTCAGCACATTGAAAAAGGTGGTCTTACCAGCGCCATTGGGGCCGATCAGGCCATACACCTGGCCCCGCAGGATCTTGATTCCCACGTCGCTCAGCGCCTGCAGGCCGCCAAAGCGTTTGGAAACGCCCGAGACGTCCAGCACGATGTCCCTGGCAACAGCCTTGGCTGGCTCCGCAGGCGCGCGGTCCTTTCCAGGCCCAGTGCCGTTACCAGTAGCAGCCTTTGCAGTCGTTTCGATTTCAGCGGTTTCTGTCATCACAGTATCAATCATGGTTCGGAACTCCGCTCACGCAACGCTGGTCGGTTGCGACTTGCCGTGCTCGGGCGACGGCCACAGTCCGCGCGGGCGCGCCAACATAATGGTGATCATGGCCAGCGCAATCAGCAGCTGACGCAAGATGGAGGCATCCAGTCGGCCACCACTGGCCTGCTGCAGCGGGCCAGCGATATAGCGCAGGACTTCAGGCAGCGTTGACAGCAACACGGCCCCCAGGATCACACCCGGCAGATGACCAACGCCACCCAGCACCACCATGGCCACAATCATCACCGACTCCATCAGCGTGAACGACTCGGGCGAAATGAAACCCTGGAAGGCGCCAAACATGACGCCCGAAACACCGCCAAAGGTGGCGCCCATGCCGAACGCCAACAGCTTCATGTTGCGCGTATTGATGCCCATGGCCTTGGCGGCAATTTCGTCTTCGCGAATCGCCATCCAGGCGCGTCCGACGCGCGACAGTTCCAGCCGGTGACAAATCACCACGCTGACCACCACCAGTGCCAGGAACAGGTAGTAGTAAAGCGACACCGAAGCCACCTCAAAATCGCCCAGCAGCATTTTCTTGCCCAGGTCAACGCCAAAGAAATGCAGCGAGTCGATCTGGCTGATGCCCTTGGGGCCATTGGTAATGTTGACCGGTGCATCCAGGTTGTTCATGAACACGCGGATGATTTCACCAAAACCAAGCGTCACGATCGCCAGATAGTCACCGCGCAAGCGCAGTGTCGGCGCACCCAGCAGCACACCAAACAGACCGGCCAGACCGGCCCCGGCCGGAATGATGACCCACAGCGGCGAATGCAGGCCATTCGGAAACAACGCCGCCAAAGTCTCAAACGAGTCCGTCAGCTGCGGCGATGCCAGCAGGCCGTACATGTACGCGCCGATCGCAAAGAACGCCACGTAGCCCAGGTCCAGCAGACCGGCATAGCCCACCACAATATTCAGGCCCAACGACAACAACACATACAGCAGCGCCACGTCAGCAATGCGCACCCAGGCATTGCCAAACTGCTGCAAACCCAGCGGCAGCGTCAGCAAGGCCAGTGCCGCGATCAGCCACATTATTTTTTTCTGGTTCGAATTCATAGCAGCCATTCCTCAAGCCCGGTCCGCCACACGCTCACCAAGCAGCCCAGACGGCCGCAGGGTCAGTACAAAGATCAAAACCACGAACGCAAAAATATCGGAATAGTTGCTGCCCAGCACGCCGCCGGTGAGGTCGCCGATGTAGCCCGCGCCAATCGATTCGATCAGCCCCAGCAGCAAAGCGCCCACCACAGCACCCGCCAGATTGCCAATGCCGCCAAACACGGCTGCCGTGAAGGCCTTGAGTCCTGGCAAAAAGCCCATTGCGTGCTGCACCGTACCGTAGTTGGATGCGTACATCACACCCGCGATAGCCGCCAGAATGGCCCCGATAATGAAGGTCGCCGAGATCACCATGTCCGGTTTGACCCCCATCAGACCCGCCACACGCGGATTTTCGGCGGTGGCGCGCATGGCACGCCCCAACTTGGTGTAGTTCACCACCCACATCAGGGTGCCCAGCGACAGTGCAGTCACCACCAGAATCATGACCTGAGTGGGTGTAATCACGGCACCGGCTATTTCAAACGGATCGCTCGGCAGCAGCGAGGGATACGACTTGTAGTTCGGCTTCCAGATGATCATGGCCAGCGTCTGCAGCAGGATAGACATGCCGATCGCCGTAATCAGCGGCGCCAACTTGGGGCTGTTGCGCAGCGGCCGATAGGCAATTTTTTCAATACAGAAGTTCAGCGCCGCCGCGCAAGCGCAGGCGATCACGGCCACAATAAACAGCTTGAGCCCGGGCGGTGTGCCCGCCAGCGCGTCGGGCCAGTGTTCGAGTAGCCACCAACTGGTCAGGGCACCCACCATCATCACTTCGCCGTGCGCGAAGTTGATCAGGTTAATGATCCCGTACACCATGGTGTAGCCCAGCGCAATCAGCGCATACATGCTGCCTAACACCAGACCATTAATGATCTGCTGTAACAGAATATCCATAAAGCATTCTCCGAAGTGTGAGCAGCGCCCGTTCCAACGATCCCAAGCTTGGTATTGTTGCCTCGCAATCCCGTACCGATACCCTGGCTAGCAGCAAGCAAGAAGCTCGCCACGCAGGAACACGATGACCGATAGGACGCGCGTTGTGCGCTTGAGTGCGGCGATTGTAGCGAAGCGTACCGCCCTGTGCGTAACGCGCGGAGCCGGGTATACCCGATACCTTGTGCGCACGCGCCACCCCACCCACAGTCCGCTATCCGACCTGCAATCCATGCCGGCTCTGCACCGCCTTGCACATTCACGCCCCGACCGAACCGGGCAAACACCACACACTCGCGCCTGGCACCCGCAACGCATCGCCGACTACCCAACGCCCATTGATCGACATGTCCCCCACCCCTTCCCTCATGCCTGCGCCCGCACCGTCACACCACCCATCGCACCGACATCCACCAGTCACCGCCATCATGCGCACAAGCATGGTGCTGCTGGCTTGCGCCACCACGTTCTATCTCTCGCTGACACCCGTGCTAGGCAACGACTTCTGGCTGCATGTCGTGCTTGGTCAGCGCGCCCTGCGTACGCACCACCTTGCCACCACGCTGGAATATCCATTCACCACGCTCGCCACTGCCACGTTCAATAACCACGAATGGCTCAGCGCCATTCTTTACGCGCTGGTGCACGAATACGTCGGCACCAACGGGCTGATTCTGGTAGCCGGAGTGCTTGGCGTCGCCTTCTGGCTATTGCTGGTGCGTTTGGCGTGGCACCAGGCGCGCGGCAACTTGCCCGTCATTTTGATCAGCAGCCTGGTCGGTCTGATGCTGGAAAGCTACCGCCACGTCCTGCGTCCGGAGCTCCTATCCCTGATAGTCATGGGCGTCTACTGGATCCTGATCGAAGACTTTGCACGCGCAGCACGGCGCTGGCACCTGCCAGCAATGATGCTGTTGGTCGTCCTCTGGACCAACCTGCACGGCTCATTTCCACTGGCGGTCCTGTTGGCTGGGCTCTACACGGTCGGTGCTGCCATCGACAGTTACCGGCAGCACCGCTCGCTGCGCGCGCTGGTGCGCGGCCAGACCGTCCGCTTTGCGACGCTCACCGTACTCACCGCGCTGAGCACCCTGATTAACCCGTTCGGCATGCACCTGGTTCAATTTGCACTGCAGTTCGGAACCAGCGACGCGATTCATCCTTACATCACAGAATGGAATTCGCCGTTCGCCCCATTCTGGACGCGCACCCTGGCATTTCGGTTGCAGGTCAGTTTATGGGCCGTGTTGGCCGCCGCCGCCATCGCCACCGCGCGCAACCTGCGCAGTGTCGACTGGCTACTGCTGGCGTGCTTCACCCTGCTGGCGACACGGGCCGTGCGCTTCCCGGTGTACTTAAGCTTTCTGGCGGTGCTGTATCTGCCACGCGCACTGCGCACCTGGCTACCACGCTTGCGCAACAACCGCCCAAGCTATATGGCGCTGGGCCTGCTGCTGTGCAGCATGATCGGATTCTTCGCAACCTACGGCACACCACTCGGACTGCGCCCGCTGGAGGACACGCCCGACATCAAACTATCACACCCAATGGAACAGATACTGGCGGCGCCAACACGACGCGGCAACGTACTCAACAGCATGGAACTGGGGGCTGAACTGATCTATCTGGCCTACCCCCGCATGCGCCCGGTCATTGACTGCCGCGTGGATTCCTATGGTTTGAACTATTTTTGGTTCATGACCCAGGCGGTCTTCCAGACAGCGTATTTCGACACCGTTATTCACCACTATGACGTGCGCTACATTCTCCTCATGCGCGCCAAATTTGACGACATCAACGCCCACGTTGGCTGGCCACCGTTTGAATGGAATCTGGTCTACGCAGACGATATCGCGGTGCTCATGGAGCGCGTCAACGCGGGCCGGGGCTCCGCCCAGTCCTACCTGCACTGAGCCAGTAACGACTCAGGACTTTCGCGCCTGGGCATCGAGTTGCGCCAGTTGCGCCATTTTTTCGCCAATCTTCAACTCCAGCCCGCGTGACACCGGCTGATACCAGCGCGGCGCGGCCACACCATCGGGCAAATAGGTTTCACCCGCCGCGTAGGCGTTGGGTTCATCGTGGGCATAACGGTAGTCGTGGCCGTAGCCCAGATCCTTCATGAGCCGGGTCGGCGCATTGCGCAGATGCACGGGAACCGCACGGCTCTGGTCTTGCTTTACAAAGGCGCGCGCTTGGTTATAGGCCACATAGCCCGCATTACTTTTGGCCGCCACCGCCAGATAAATCACGGCCTGCGCCAGCGCCAGCTCGCCTTCGGGCGAACCGAGCCGCTCATAGGTCTGCGCCGCATCATTGGCAATTTGCATGGCGCGCGGATCGGCCAGGCCGATGTCTTCCCACGCCATGCGCACAATGCGACGCGACAAATAGCGTGGGTCGGCGCCGCCGTCGAGCATGCGCGTCAGCCAGTACAGCGCAGCATCCGGGCTGGAGCCTCGTACCGATTTGTGCAGCGCGGAAATCTGGTCGTGAAAATTGTCGCCGCCCTTGTCAAAGCGCCGCGCATTCAATGTCAGCGCCTGCTCAATAAAGGCCGCGTCCACCTGCGTCAGTGCAGTGGCGCGCGCCGCACGGCTGCACTGCTCCAACAGATTCAAGAAACGCCGCGCATCGCCATCGGCATAGCCAATCAGGGTGGTGACAGCGGCTTCGTCGATCTGCAAATCGCCCAGGACCTGCGCGCGTGCACGCGCCAGCAATTGGCGCAGTTCGTCGTCGGTCAGCGACTTCAGAACATACACTTGGGCGCGCGACAGCAGCGCCGAATTCACCTCGAATGAGGGATTTTCGGTGGTAGCACCAATGAAAGTGACCAAACCGGATTCCGCATATGGCAACAGCGCGTCCTGCTGCGACTTGTTGAAGCGGTGAATTTCGTCCACAAACAGGATGGTGTGTTTGCCACGCGCCTGGTTCTGCTGCGCCAGCTCCATGGCGGCGCGAATGTCCTTAACACCCGAAAACACCGCCGACAGCGCAACAAATTCACACCCGAAAGCCTGCGCACTCAGGCGCGCCAGCGTGGTCTTGCCGACCCCTGGTGGGCCCCACAGAATCATGGAATGCGGCCGACCCGACTGAAACGCCAATGTCAGTGGCCGCCCCTCACCGAGCAGATGCGACTGCCCAACCACATCGGCCAGCACGGCCGGGCGCAAAGCTTCCGCCATGGGCACCCAGTCCGACTGCGGTGCCGCCACGGCTGGCATGGACGGCGACGGTTCCCCGCCAAACAGATCGCTCACACGGGCTCCATCGGCTACTGCCAAATCACGTCCGCACCCGCAGGCGGCTTGAACTGAAACAGCGCAGCGTCCGGTACGCGGCTGGTTTGCAAACCGCCAAACGTCATGACGGAGCGTTGCCCGAAACGGTCCACAATGTCCAGCACGGCCAGCGTCTGGTTGCGAAAACCAACCCGGATGCTTTGCACGCTACTGTCGTTGGCCTTCGGCGTTGCGGCCACCCACTCCATACCGTCCTGCTCAGGCGCGGCCGTCAGCGTGAACTCAGCCTGCAACGCCTTGATGTCGGGCGCTGATGCAATCAGCGCGGCGGGCGTTGACGCCAGCACGGTGGTCTGCTTGCGCGCCGTGACCTGGTTCAGGTCTTCGTCATACAGCCACAGCGTGCGCCCGTCGGCCACTATGGTCTGTGCCAGCGGCTGCGCGTAGACAAAACGAAAGCGGTTGGGTCGCACAAAGTCAAACGTGCCGCTGGAACGGCGCACGCGCGCTGCCTGCCCCGCCCTGGTGGGTGCCGTCACGACCTGCGTAAATTCGGCATGGCCGCCGTGCGTGTTGCGAATAAATGACTCCAGGCTCGACAGCCCATCGGCCCACGCGGCTGGCGCCAGGCAACACACCAGCAGTCCACCCCACACCGCCAGCAGCCAGTGCCGTGCGAACCGCCACAACAAAAAAAATGGGCGGCGCAAGCCAGACCGACCGGACGCATAGATTTGACAGGTTTGATCGGATTTCACAGCCACTCAACTTTCCGCATTGCGATTGGGCACCAAAATATCTCGCTGGCCGCTGCTGCTCATGGCGCTCACCAGACCGGACTTCTCCATCTCTTCCACCAGGCGCGCTGCACGGTTGTAACCAATCTTGAGATGGCGCTGCACCAGCGAAATACTGGCCTTGCGATTTTTCAGGACAATTTCCACGGCCTGATCGTACAAGGCATCTTTGTCACCAGCGCCCGCGCCTTCGCCACTATGGTTAGCCCCCTCGTCTCCCTCGACGGTGCCGCCTTCGAGCACACCGTCGATATAGTCGGGGTCCCCCTGCGACTTGAGATAACTCACCACCCGGTGCACTTCGTCGTCACTGACAAAGGCGCCATGCACGCGAATGGGCAACCCGGTGCCACTGGGCATGTACAGCATGTCGCCCATGCCCAGCAACGCCTCGGCACCCATTTGGTCGAGAATGGTGCGACTGTCGATTTTGCTACTCACCTGGAACGCAATGCGGGTTGGAATATTGGCCTTGATGAGGCCGGTAATCACGTCCACGCTGGGACGCTGTGTCGCCAAAATAAGGTGGATGCCGGCCGCGCGGGCTTTTTGCGCCAGGCGTGCAATCAGCTCTTCAATTTTTTTTCCGACCACCATCATCAGGTCGGCCAGTTCGTCGATCACCACCACAATGTGCGGCAGACGCTGCAGTGGCTCAGGGCTTTCCGGCGTCAGGCTGAACGGGTTGTAAAGAAATTCACCGCGCCCCTTGGCTTCGTCAATTTTCTGGTTATAGCCCGCCAGATTGCGCACACCCAGCTTGCTCATCAGCTTGTACCGACGCTCCATTTCAGCCACGCACCAGTTCAGGCCATGGGCCGCCTGGCGCATGTCGGTAACCACGGGCGCCAACAGGTGCGGAATGCCTTCATAGACCGACATTTCCAGCATTTTCGGATCGATCATGAGCAGCCGCACGTCACGCGCTTCAGCCTTATAGAGCAGACTCAAAATCATGGCGTTGATACCGACCGACTTCCCCGAACCGGTGGTACCTGCCACCAGCACGTGCGGCATCTTGGCCAGATCGGCCACGATGGGGTTGCCAATGATGTCCTTGCCCAGCCCCATGGTCAGCATGGAGCGCGCCTCGTTGTAAACCTGCGAGCCCAGGATTTCCGACAACCGGATGCTTTGCCGCTTGGCATTGGGCAACTCCAGCGCCATAAAGTTTTTGCCGGGAATGGTTTCCACCACGCGGATGGACACCAGGCTCAGGCTGCGCGCCAGATCTTTGGCCAGGCCCACAATCTGCGAACCCTTGACACCGGTGGCCGGCTCAATTTCATACCGCGTAATAACCGGTCCCGGTTGTGCCAGGACCACGCGCACTTCCACACCAAAGTCCTTGAGCCGCTTTTCAATCATGCGGCTGGTCATTTCCAGCGTTTCGGGCGCCACTGTTTCCTGGCGCAACAGCGCTTCATCGAGCAACGCAACCTGCGGCAACCGGCTGTCGGGCATTTCCATGAACAACGGCTTCTGGCGCTCCTTGGCAACCCGTGTGCTCTGCGGCACCTCGCGCCGCGTCGGCGGCTCGATGATGACGGCAGCGATATGCTGCTCATACGCTTCCTCGCGCTCCTCAAACACCACTTCCTCGCGCTCGCGCATGGCCTGCTGACCCATTTCGCGGTCGTGCGCCTCTTCACGTTTCTCGCGCCGCGCCTCAAAGAAGCCCAGCAACCAGGCCCCCACATGCTCGGCCAATTGCAGCCAGGAAAAACCAAACACCAGGGAACATCCATACACGGCAAACACGATGGACAGCAACGCCGACCCCGCAAAACCCAGCACGCGCACACTCCAGGGACCCAGCAGATAACCAACCACACCACCACTGTGACCACCCGGCAACAACGCCTCAAAACGGTACATGCGGGTCCACTCCAGCGTGGTGCTGCCGTACATCAGGATCAGCACACCCAGCCAGAACGTCACACGATGCCAAAATTTCGTGCGCCGCACGACCTCATCCGAGACTTGCTGCGCGCTCTGGCGCCTGCCTGGGTGCGTCGGCAGGGCATCACCACGCAAGCGCTGCGCCAACAGCGCCAGCCACAGCCGTGCGCCAATGGCAACGCCCCACCAGGCCGAAAAGCCCAACACAAAATAACTCAGGTCGGAGATCCAGGCGCCCAGCGACCCCACCCGATTCACAACCACCGAACCCGCCCCCGAAGTCGACCAGGCCGGGTCCTGCGGCGAATAACTGAGCAACGCGAGCAACCACAGCGCAAGCACCAAAAAACCGCCGACCAGCACCAGTTCACTGGCAAAGCGCGCAAAACCACTGGGCGCAGAGCCCGAGGACGGCGCAGCATGGCGAAGGGTATGAATCGAGTATGTCATTTGGAAAATCAGTGCCTGCAAGCTTACCGCATGCCGACCAACACACGCCACAACGAACGTGCCAGCCACACAATGACGCCAGCTTTCTTACAATCGGAGTTTTAGCTGATCCGGTGTGCAGCCAAAATCAGCCATTTGTTCCAGGAATCCATCCATGTCCCCTTCCAAACACGCCAAAGTGCTGATTCTGGGCTCCGGCCCGGCCGGCTACACCGCCGCCGTCTACGCCGCGCGCGCAAACCTCCAGCCGCTGCTGATCACCGGCATGGCACAGGGCGGTCAGCTCATGACCACCACCGAAGTCGACAACTGGCCCGCCGACGTGCATGGTGTGCAAGGCCCGGAACTGATGCAGCGCTTTCAGGAACACGCCGAACGCTTCAAGACCGACATCGTGTTTGACCACATCCAGGCGGTTGACCTCAGCAAGCGTCCTTTCACCCTCACCGGTGACTCCGAGCAGTACACCTGCGACGCCCTCATTGTGGCCACCGGTGCCTCGGCCAAATACCTGGGCCTGCCTTCCGAGACCGCCTTCATGGGCCGTGGCGTCTCGGCCTGCGCCACCTGCGACGGCTTTTTCTACCGCGATGAAGTGTGCTGCGTCATAGGCGGCGGCAACAGCGCTGTGGAAGAGGCCCTGTACCTGTCCAACATCGCGCGCAAGGTGTACCTGGTGCACCGGCGCGACCGCTTCAAGGCGGAGGCCATCCTGATCGACAAGCTCAACGCGAAAGTAGCGTCTGGCAACATCGAACTAAAAACGTTCTGCACGCTGGACGAAGTGCTCGGCGACGCCAGTGGCGTCACTGGCATCCGCCTGAAAAACACCCAGACCGGCGCCACCGAAGACCTCACACTCAAAGGCTGCTTCATCGCCATCGGCCACGCCCCCAACTCTGAAATCTTCCAGCAGCAACTCGACATGAACAACGGCTACCTGATCACGCGCGGCGGCCTCAATGGCTTTGCCACCATGACCAGCGTGCCCGGCGTGTTTGCCGCCGGTGACGTGGCCGACCACGTGTACCGCCAGGCCATCACCAGTGCTGGCACCGGCTGTATGGCGGCGCTTGATGCCCAGCGTTTTCTGGAACAGGACTAGTCCGCTGGCGCGGACACAGAAAACCACGCTATAATCGCAGGCTTTCTATGGGTTACCGCCACCCTTTTGGCGAGGTGAGGTTACAGCAAGGCAAAAACACTTCTGTAATGTTCGTGATATTCGTAATGCATGTAACACACATGTAATGCGTGCATGGGCAGAGCGTTTTTGCAGGATGCTGTGGCTGTTTTAATCGGAGTGTCCACATGGCACGCGTATGTCAAGTAACGGGCAAGGGCCCCATGGTCGGAAACAATGTTTCCCACGCCAACAACAAAACCAAGCGCCGGTTCCTGCCGAACCTGCAATACCGCCGTTTCTGGGTCGAGTCGGAAAATCGCTGGGTTCGCCTGCGCATTTCTAACGCCGGTCTGCGTCTGATCGACAAGAACGGTATTGATTCTGTGCTCGCCGATCTGCGCGCACGTGGCCAAGCTTAAGGAGTAGAGCACCATGGCAACCAAAGGCGGACGCGAAAAAATCAAGCTGGAATCTACAGCTGGCACCGGTCACTTCTACACCACCAGCAAGAACAAGAAGACCATGCCGGAAAAAATGCTGATCAAGAAATTTGATCCCGTAGCACGCAAGCACGTGGACTACAAGGAAATGAAGCTGAAGTAAAGCTTCTCGATTTTCAAGCTTGATCAGCTTCAGCAGGAATGGATGTCCTGTAGCAAAAAGGCCCGCAACAGCGGGCCTTTT
>Ga0316222_1002599_pt1 | contig 18982 bp, 15 predicted proteins | sample TBH18011metaG_FD_206008 | JGI IMG/M metagenome (GOLD analysis project Ga0316222, IMG submission 206008) | Freshwater microbial communities from Trout Bog Lake, Wisconsin, USA - TBH18011 | ecosystem: Environmental > Aquatic > Freshwater > Lake > Hypolimnion/Profundal zone | place: USA: Wisconsin...
TCAGCACCTTGCTGTCGTAGCGGTGCGCGCTGAACGTGCGCTTGGTGTAAACCTCGCCGCCGGGATCGCAGATGACCATGTTGGTGCCGAGAATCACGCTGAAGCTGCCGACATCATTGTGGTTGTGCGGCTCGTTGTTGTTGCCGCCCTTGAGACACACGGCCAACGGCGGTTCCGCGTCCGCCGCCGTGCGCGCAATCAGCACGCCGCCGCCGGGAAAGTAACTGCGCAGCGGACTGCCGCTGATAGGTTCCCCTGAGCGAACGACCGGCAAGGCTGCCGGCAGACTGGCCAGCATCAAGCCCAAGGCGAGTCCGCCACCCCCGGTCAATTTTTGGCCGCGCGGCGCCAGCCCCAGCCGGCGGCTGACATAAGCGGTGAACTGGGCGTCGGGCTTGGTGCCGGGAGCCTCATCGGAAATGGTCGGAAAAATGCCGGGCAGAATTTCGCTGCGCCGGGAGAACAGCGCCGCCGCCACCGCCTTGTCGTCGTTCAGCAAATCAATTTTCCCAGCGGTGGCCTGGCGCAGCGCCTCGGTCAGCAAAATGAAATGGCCAAAACCGAAGTTCCAATAACCGACGCCTTCCGCGCAGTAACCATCCGGCGTGAAGCCCGACAAATAAAAGCGGATGCAATGCTCGCCGGCGGCGGCGAAAAACGCGCGGTCAGCGCGCGAATCCAGCAGCGTCAGCGCGGCGAAAACGGTGTTGCCCACGCAAACGGCGTTCCAGTTCATCGGCGCGCGAATCCAGAATGCCTCCTTCTGCCGGCCTTCGATCATCGCGCGGAACGGTTCCAGCACGCGGCGGCGGACCTGGTCACGGATGAGTTTGCGCGTGGCCGGGGAAAGTTTGTCGCCGAGCACGAAGTCCGCCTCGGCCAACTCGGCGGCGAGGCCGGTCGCGCCGAGTTCGGGCACGGTTTCCTGGCCGTGAAAATTTTTCAGGTCGCCGTCGTGCGCCGGATAGACCCAGGTTTTTTCGGCGCACAACGCGGCGATGGTTTCTTCCAGCGCGGGCAGAAACCGGCCGCGATTTTCCAACGCCTCGGCCCCGGCGAAAAGCGCAACGCGGTCGCGCCGGCGGCCGGCAACTGCCTGCCAGTGCGTGCGATTGCCCGTCTGGGAGTATTCGAGAAACAAACTGTCTGGCTGCGCCGGCAAGGGCTGGCGCAGGGATTTTTCAGCCGCTGAGACCACATGGGCAAAGGCCGGTTCCGCCGCCAGTTTTGCCCAGGCGGCGCGGTCGGAAACGGGCCAAAAGAATCCTGCTGGCTGCGCGGGCAGCCACGCGGTGATCTCGCGGATGCGTCCGGCGTCAATCGTCTCTGCCGCGCGCAGGGCGAAACCGGAAACGGCCAGAGCAGCGGACAAAAATAAAAAATGCGCGCCGGGTGAAAAAGGAATTTTCATTATCAGGAATTCCCGAACCAGACGTCCGCGTTGGGCCGACGGTTACTTGCCGCAGCAGTTCTTGTATTTCTTGCCGCTGGCGCACGGGCACGGGTCGTTGCGGCCGACCTTCGGACCGGTGCGGACGGGCTTGGCCTTGGCCGCCGCCTCGGCCGCGTTCGCGGCTTCGCTGACGACGTCGCTCGCTTTGGCCTGTCCGGTGCCGGTGCTCGTGCCACCGAATGCGCTGGTGTTCTGGTGCAAGGTCTGTTGCGGCGCGTTGCGGAGAAAATTTTCAAACGCCAGCAGGCTGGACGCGCTACGGAAAACATTGTGGCAGATTTCCGTCTTCACGTTGACCATCAGCTCGTCAAAAATCTTGAACGCCTCGGCCTTGTATTCGAGCAGCGGGTCGCGCTGGCCGTGCGCGCGCAGGCCGATGCTGTGGCGCAGGCTGTCCATCTCATAAAGATGTTCCTGCCATAATTTGTCAATCGCCTGCAAAATCGTGTAGCGCTCGACGGTCGCCAGCTTGTCCGGTTCCTCGAAGCTGACCTTGAGGTCGTAAGCCTTGCGGATGCTGTCGCTGATAAAGTTGCAGACGGCAAACTGCGCCGGGCTCAGGCCGTCATAAACAGAATTTGCCACCGGCTCTTCCTTGCCAGCGGCGGCGGCTTTCAAAATTTCCGCTTCCGGCAAACCAAGCGGGAAATTCAAGTTCACCCAGTCGGCCAGCGAACGCACGCGCCACTCGACAACGTCGGCATCGGCGGAAGTAAATTCCTCGATCTTGAGAATCACCACTTCCTCGATGATGTCCATCAAGCGGTCGCGGACGTCGTCGCTGTTGATGATTTCGTTGCGGAAGCCATAAATGACTTCGCGCTGCTTGTTCATCACGTCGTCGTATTCGAGCGTGCGTTTGCGCTGCTGGAAATTGTGGCCTTCGACGCGCTTCTGCGCCTGCTGGATGGAACGATTGAGCAAACCGTGTTTCAATTCCTCGCCTTCTTCGAGACCCATGCGCTCCATCAATTTCACGATGCGGTCGGAACCGAAGAGCCGCATCAAATCGTCTTCGAGCGAAATGAAAAAGTGCGACGAGCCCGGATCGCCCTGACGCGAACAGCGGCCGCGCAACTGGCGGTCAATGCGCCGAGATTCGTGGCGTTCCGTGCCGAGCACATGCAGGCCACCGACGTTTGCGACGCCTTCGCCCAGCTTGATGTCCGTGCCGCGGCCCGCCATGTTCGTGGCGATGGTGATGGCGCCGCGCTGGCCGGCGCGCGCGACGATTTCCGCCTCCTGCTGGTGATACTTGGCGTTGAGAACGGAGTGGATGAGCCCTTCCTTCTTCAGCATCCGCGAGAGCATTTCGCTGGTCTCGACGGAAACCGTGCCGACCAGAATCGGCCGGCCGAGCGTGTGCAGCTCCTTGATTTCGCGGACAACGGCGTTGAATTTTTCGCGCCGCGTCTTATACACAGAATCATCCGAGTCCTTGCGGATATTCGGCATGTTCGTCGGGATGGTCATCACGCCGAGCTTGTAGATGTCGTAAAATTCCGACGCCTCGGTCTCCGCCGTGCCGGTCATGCCCGCGAGCTTGGTGTAGAGGCGGAAATAATTTTGAATGGTGATCGTCGCCAGCGTCTGCGTCTCGCGCTCGATGGCCACGCCTTCCTTGGCCTCGACAGCTTGATGCAAACCATCGCTCCAGCGGCGACCGGCCATCAAGCGTCCCGTGTGCTGATCAACGATGATTACCTTGTTGTCCTGCACAACGTATTCCACGTCTAGTTGGTAAAGGCTGTAAGCCTTGAGCAGTTGCGAAATCGCATGGATCTTCTGCGCCTTGCCCTCGAAGTCCGCCTGTAACTTGGCTTTCATCTCCAGCCGCTTGCGCGCGTCGGGTTCCGAGCCAGCGTCCACGTCGTGCAGCATCGTCGTCAAATCCGGCAGCACAAATGCGTCGGGATCTTGCGGGCTGATGTGGTTACGGCCTTTCTCGGTAAGATCGGCCTCGTGGCTTTTCTCGTCCATCGCGAAGAGCAGTTCTTCCTTCTCGCGATATAGGTCAACTTTCTTCTGATCCTTGTGCAGTTCCAATTCCGCGCGGTTCATCATGCCGGCGTTTTCGGGAACCTCCAAAATTTTCATCAACGCTTCGGAACGCGGCTGGCCGGTCTTCACGCGAAAGAGCAGCAGGCCGATTTGCTTTTCCAACTCGTCGGCGTTTTGCACCGGCTTACCGTCGGTTGGATGCAGCTTCTTGATGAGTTCCTCGGCTTCTTTCAGGAAGCGACTGCAAAGCTGCTGCTGCGCACGCACCAAACCATCCACGGTCGGTTTCCATTGCGCGTATTGCTCGTCAAACGTGTGCACCGCCGGGCCGCTGATGATGAGCGGCACGCGTGCTTCATCAATGAGAATGGAATCCACTTCGTCCACAATCGCGAAGTAATGGTCGCGCTGGACTTGCTCCTCCTTGCGGAGCGCCATGCCGTTGTCGCGCAGGTAATCGAAGCCGAATTCGGAATTCGTGCCGTAGGTGATGTCGCAATAATACTGCTCGCGACGGACGCGCGGCGGCTGGTCGTGCAGAATCACGCCGACGGTCAGGCCGAGAAATTTGTAGATCGAGCCCATCCATTCCGCGTCGCGCGCGGCGAGATAATCATTCACCGTCACGACATGGACGCCGCGGCCGGTGAGCGCGTTGAGATAGACCGGCAACGTGCCGACGAGTGTCTTGCCCTCGCCGGTGGCCATTTCCGCAATGTGACCGGTGTGGAGAGAATAGCCGCCGACGAGTTGCACGTCGAACGGCACCATCTCCCAGCGCAGCGGACGCTCGCGGACAATCACGTCCGTGCCGCACAGGCGGCGGCAGGCGTTTTTCACCACGGCAAAGGCTTCCGGCAAAATTTCATTGAGTTTGGCCGCAAGCTCGGCCTTGTCCTCGATTTTGGAAAGCTCCTCTTTCCACGCGGCTGTTTTGGCGCGCAGGTCGTCGTCGGACAGCTTTTGCAGGCCGGCCTCGATCTCGTTGATGCGATCAACGACCGGCCGGATTTTCTTCACATCCCGGTCGTTTTTCGACGGAAAAATCGCTCTTAAAAAATTCACATCAATCCTTCAATATGGTTAAAAAATGAATAGATACGCTACGCGACGAAGCGCGCAGCGTCAAAGCGAAACGGAATGGAAGATTGGTCAGGCTGCCGCCTGCGCCACCGGCTGGGCGGCGGCGGCAACGGTCGGGCGGGAACGCGGATATGTGGAATGCCGCACCAGTGACTCGGCGCGCTTGACGTTTTCGGCGATCAGCAGCAGTTCCGGGCGCAAGGCCTGATTCTCGCCGTGCTTGATCAGCATCCGCTCGGCGTAGCCGCGGACGATGGTGAAGATGTTGTTCAATTCATGCGCCACCTCGCGGCCAACCTGCTTTTGCGCGTCAGGATTCGGCGTTTCGTGGTGCACGGTCGCCAGCGTCGCGGGCTCCAGCGTCGGCGACATTTTCAGATAAATGTTTTCGAGGGATGACATTTGAGCTTTGGAAAGCAATCGCCTTGCCAAAATTGTTTGCTTGAGATTATTAAAGAACGACAGGGTCTCGGCGCGGCGGCTTACAACAATTTGACACTCATGGCAGAAATGTGGACAGTAATTCGCAGCTGGATTCCCGACGCTGACCGGCTACACTGACCGTCCAAACCGCATGAACCTTGCGCCCGAATCCATCGGCCTCATCGCCGGCAGCCGTTCGCTGCCGCTCGATTTTGCGCGGCTCGCGCGCGCCGCCGGCGTCCGGCGCATCGTCTGCACCGCCGTCGAAGGCGAGACCGATCCCGCGCTCGCGCCGCTCGTGGACGACCTCATCTGGCTCAACGTCGGCCAACTTGGTAAAATGATTTCCGCGTTCACCTCGCGCGGCGTGAAGCAGGTCGTCATGGCCGGCCAGGTCGCGCCGAAAAATCTTTTTGATTTGCGCCCCGACCTGCGCGCGCTGGGCGTGCTGATGCGGCTGAAGGAAAAAAATGCCCACTCCATTTTCGGCGCGATTGCCGATGAATTGAAAAAAGATGGCGTGGAACTCATCGAGGCGACGCCGTGGCTCGCGCCGCTGATGCCGCAGAACGGCTTTGCGCTCGGCCCGAAACTTTCCGACGCGCAAAAGGCGGACGTGGAATTTGGTTTCAAGATTGCCAAGGAAATTTCGCGGATGGAAATCGGCCAGACGGTCGTGGTGAAAGACGGCACGGTGCTGGCCGTGGAAGGTTTTGAGGGCACGGACAAATGCCTCGCGCGCGGCGGCGAACTCGCCGGCAAGGACGGCGGCGCGGTCGCCGTGAAAGTCGCCAAGCTGAACCACGACATGCGGTTCGATATCCCGTGCATCGGCGCGAAAACATTGGAGATTTGCGCTGCCGCCAAAATTTCCGTCCTCGCGCTGGAATCTGGCAAATCGCTTTTGCTCGAACGCGAGGCCTGCGAGGAGCTGGCGAAGAAAAACAAGGTTTCCGTCACGACGATTTCCTGATTCAAAAACTAAAAACTAAAAATTCAAAACTTTTAAGATGCTAAAATCCCACGAACTCCTCGGTTTCATGTCGCCCGCGCTGGCGACGGACATTTTGTCCTTCATCTTCGAATCCGACAAGCCGGCTTACAAGGCTACGCTCGCCGCCGTCGCGCAGGCCAAACACGTCCGCCCGGTTTTCCTCGAACGCCAGCCGCGCGAGGCACGCCACGCGATGATGCTATCCGCGCTCACCAAGCCGCAGCTCGACGGCGCCGCCGCCGCGTTCATCCGCGCGTGGCTGGTAAAAAAACACATGGCCATCCTGGCGGAGTTCATGAACGCGCTGGAAATCCCCAACGAAAACGGCGTGGTGGAGGATTTGCCGGCGGCGGTGGACGACGCAAAACTGAAGGCGGCCGTGGAAATTTTGCTGGGCAAGTATCCACACGAAACGGTGTCGGTCTATCTGAACGCGTTCAACGACATGAACACCGCGAACTGGCCGAACCTGAAGACGCTGCTGGAAACCGACACGCGGCTCCAACTCGGCAATCACGCCTGAGTCTATTTGTTTCGCAATATCTGGATTTGATTTGGCAAGAAACTGCTGGCGCGAACTGATGGCTTTTGTATCGTGCCAGCCTGAATTTAACGAAATAAAATTATGGAACAACCTCAAGGTGACATCGCATTGATCGGCCTGGCCGTGATGGGCCAGAATTTGATTCTCAACATGAACGACCACGGCTTCACCGTCGTCGCCTACAACCGCACCACGAGCAAGGTGGATGAATTTCTCGCGAACGAGGCGAAGGGCACGAAAGTTCTCGGCGCGCATTCCATCGAAGAAATGGTTTCCAAGCTCAAGTCGCCGCGCCGCGTGATGATGCTCGTCAAGGCCGGCAAGCCGGTGGACGACTTCATCGAGCTGCTCGTGCCGCACCTGTCGCCCGGCGACATCATCATTGACGGCGGCAATTCGCTGTTTGAGGACACAAACCGCCGCGTGAAATACTGCGAGAGCAAAGGGCTTTTGTTCGTCGGCACCGGCGTAAGCGGCGGCGAGGAAGGCGCGCGGCATGGCCCGAGCATCATGCCCGGCGGCTCGCCCAAGGCGTGGCCGTTCGTGAAGGAGATTTTTCAGGCCGTCTCCGCGAAAGTGGAAGGCAATGTCCCCTGCTGCGACTGGGTTGGCGAGGGCGGCGCGGGACATTATGTGAAGATGGTCCACAACGGCATCGAATACGGCGACATGCAGCTCATCTGCGAGGCGTATAACATTCTGAAAAATGGCCTGGGTTTGTCCGCTCAAGAAATCCACGAAGTTTTTTCCGAATGGAACAAGGGCGAGCTGGATTCTTACTTGATTGAAATCAGCCGCGACATCATGGCGTTTAAAGATGAAGACGGTTCGCCGCTCGTGGACAAGATCCTCGACACCGCCGGCCAGAAAGGCACCGGCAAATGGACGGTCATCAACTCGCTGGACATGGGCATTCCGATCACGCTGATGGCCGAGGCGGTTTATGCGCGCTGCGTCTCCGCGATGAAAGATGACCGCGTCAAGGCGGCGCGCAAATTAAAAGGCCCGCGCCCTGCCCTCACCAGCATCGCCGCGAATCCCGAAAAGAAAAAGGCCTTCATCAACGACATCATGAGCGCGCTTTACGCCTCCAAGATTGTCAGCTATGCGCAGGGCTATATGCTCATGCGCGCGGCGGCGGCGGAATACAAGTGGAACCTCAACTACGGCGGCATCGCCTTAATGTGGCGAGGCGGCTGCATCATCCGCTCGCGCTTCCTTGGCAAGATCAAGGAAGCCTACGACAATAACCCGAAGCTCTCGAACCTGCTGCTCGACGATTATTTTCGCGGCGAAATCAAACGCTCGCAAAAAGGCTGGCGCAACATCGTCGCAACGGCGGCAAAAAAAGGCATTCCGGTGCCCGCGTTCAGCACCGCGCTGGCGTTCTACGACCAGTATCGCTCCGCCGTGTTACCGGCGAATTTGCTCCAGGCGCAGCGGGATTATTTTGGCGCACACACCTACGAGCGCGTGGACAAGCCACGCGGCGAATTCTTCCACACCAACTGGACCGGCCGTGGCGGCACAACCGCCAGCAGCACTTACAACGTATAAGCCACGATTGAAATTCAAGGCGCGGGCTTCGGCTCGCGCCTTTTTATTTTTCCAAAACGCAAAGCTTTGTTGACGCGCCAGCGCATCGCGGTAAAAATCCGGCATGGCAAAACCTGACTTGAAGATTGAAAAGCTCGCCACCGGCAACGGCGCAACCCCAAAAAAAGGCGACACCGTGACCGTCCACTACACCGGCACGTTCACCGACGGCAAGAAGTTTGACAGCTCCGTGGATCGCGACGAGCCGTTCGCGTTTGTGCTCGGCGAAGGCCAGGTCATCGCTGGCTGGGATCTCGGCGTGGCGCAAATGAAAATCGGCGACAAGGTGAGGCTGACCATCCCGCCGGAACTTGCCTACGGCCGCGACGGCTATCCCGGCGCGATCCCGCCGAACGCCACGCTGATGTTTGAAGTGGAACTGCTCGGCATCGGCTGAACCGGCCTGAATCCCATCGTGACCGGCACCGCCAAGAACGTCCGCACAGGAAATTTTCTGGCGCGGCACTCTTTTGGACTAGGCCTCATCACAGTCGCGGCCGCCTTCATCACCGGAGCGGTGCTGACCTGGCGCAGATGGCCCGACCTCTTCGGTGATTTTGGGATGCAGCTTTACATTCCGTGGCGGCTGGCGGACGGCGCGGTGCTTTACCGCGACCTGTTTTACATGGCCGGCGGGCCGCTCTCGCAATACTACCACGCCGTGCTGTTCAAGATTTTCGGCGCATCCTTTTTGACGCTGATTATTTCCAACCTCGCCATCGCCGCCGCGCTGCTGCTGTTGATCTACCGCCGATTTCGGCTAGCGGCGGACACGCTGACGGCCACGCTAATCGCGCTGGCCATCGTCATCGGTTTCGTTTTTGCGCAATACACCGGCATCGGCAACTGCAACTATCTCGCGCCCTATTCGCACGAAATGGTGCATGGGCTCGCCCTGTCCATCCTGGCGCTGGCGCTGATGACCGGCTGGCTGGCGGAAAAAAATCTTCGCGTCCTTTTCGGCGCCGGTTTTTGCGTGGGGCTGGTCACGCTGACCAAGCCGGACATTTTTCTCGCGCTGCTGCTGACGCTGGTGGCGGCGTTTGGCTTGTCGTGCCTGAAAACCGGGGCGCGCAAAATTCCATTCAAGGCGATGGCGTTTTTCATTTTGGCGATGCTGGTTCCTCTGGTCGGCTGCTTCCTGTTTTTTTTGCGCCCGGCCGGCTGGCGGGAAAGTTTGAGCCTCGAATTTTTTTGCTGGCGGCCAATCTTCGTGGCCGGCGTGGTGAACAACCCGTATTACCAGTGGAGCCTGGGGCTCGACGCGCCGTTCGACCACACACGACAAACTGCTTTATATTTTCTTGTCTGCGGATTGATTGTCTTTTTTTATGCCGCCGTTTTCAAGTGGACAAAAAATCTGCCCGCGCCCGGACGCTGGTTCGCCAACGGCGCGGCGCTCGTGCCCGTCTTGCTGGCGGCGATAAAATTCAACTGGCCGGACGCCGGCGCGGCGCTGCCCCTGCTCGGCCTCGTGACCGTGGCAATTCTGTGGCGGCAATTTCGCCGCCAGCTGGACGACCAAAAATTTTTATTCCCGCTACTGTGGGGCGTTTTTGGCATTCTGCTGCTGGCCAAGCAGGGTGTATTTCCGCGCATCTGGCACACCGGTTTTGCGCTGGCGATGCCGGCGTTTGTCAGCGCCGTTTATTTGCTGCTCCGGCTGTTACCGGATTTTTTGGAAGAGAAATTCCAGGTGCCGCACCGCCCGCTGCGCGCCGGGGCGATTGCGGTTTTGCTCATCACGCTGGCCAGCCTGGCACACACCTCGTCACAATTTTATTCCCCAAAAAATCTGCGGGCCGGCCACGGCGCAGATTTGATCATGGCCAGCGGCCCGGAAGGAAACGCTGTCGAAGCCCGCAATCTGAACCTCGCGCTGGACTGGATTGATAAAAATACCCCACCGCACGCCACACTCGCGACCTTGCCGGAGGGCGTAATGCTGAACTATCTCTCGCGGCGCGTGAACCCGACGCCCTGCTTCGACTGGAATCCTACCGTCCTCGCGGTCTTCGGCGAGGCGCGGATGACCGCCGTGTTTGAGCAGAACGCGCCCGACTATATCGCGGTAGTCGAGTGGCAGACCTATGAATTTGGCGTTGGCTATTTCGGCAGCCAACCCGGCTACGGCGCGGAGCTGATGGGCTGGATTCAAAACAACTACCAGCCCGTCGCGCTGTTCGGGAGCGAACCGCTGCGGAACGGGCTGTTCGGCGTCAAAATCCTGAAGCACAAAACTGAAACCCCGGCGACGAACAAAATTGAAATCCGTCCGGCCATTCCTTAAACTTACAACGATATGAAGAAATACTTGGTTGAATTCATCGGCACCTTTTTCCTTGTTCTGACCATTGGGATGACGGTCATTGCCCCGGTCGTGGCCGTAGGCTTTGCGCCGCTGGCCATCGGCGCGGCATTGATGATCATGGTGTATGCGGGCGGCCACGTTTCCGGCGGCCACTATAATCCGGCGGTGACGTTCGCGGTGTGGCTGCGCGGACGTTGCGCCAGTTGCGATGTGCCGTTTTACTTCATCGCGCAGGCGCTGGGCGCAATGGCGGCGGCTTTTATCGCCCTGCATCTCAAGGGCAATCCGACGTTGACACCCAAAGAAGTGAACCTGCTTCCCGCCCTCGTCGCGGAATTCATCGGCACGTTTGCGCTTTGCTACGTCGTGCTGAACGTCGCCACCGCCAAGGCCACGGCGGGCAATTCCAACTACGGCCTCGCCATCGGCTTCACCGTCACGGTGATGGCCTACGCGCTCAGCGGCATTTCCGGCGGCGCGTTTAATCCGGCGGTCGCCATCGGGGTCATGCTGATGAACCTGGTCAAGGCCTCCAACCTCTGGATTTACTTTTTCGCCAACTTTGGTGCCGGCGCGCTGGCCGCATTGGTGTTCAAGTTCGTGAACCCGGACGACAAGTAATTTTACTCTCCCACTCGTGCCGCCGGCGACCTTTCTTCGCGAAACGTCCGGCGGCACTTTGCTTTCCGTGAAGCTCCAGCCGCGCGCTTCCAAAAATGAAATTTGTTCACCGCTCGGCGACGAGTTGAAAATCAAAGTCACCGCGCCGCCCGTGGACGCCGCGGCCAATCAGGCGCTCGTGGAATTTCTGGCCGACAAGCTGGACTGTTCGCGCGGCAAGGTGGAACTGCTGCGCGGCCAGACCTCACGGCACAAAACCATCATGCTTCATGGTTTCAAGCCGGAAGAAATCCTTCAGCGCTTGGGCTGAATTTTCTCCGCCAGTTCCTCCGCCGGATACGTCCAGATTTCCGCAAGCGTCGGATGATAATGCGGCACCGCCGTCAGTTCGTGAACCGTCATCCGCTTCGCCATCGCCGTGACAATTTCTTGAATCAATTCGCCGCCGACCGGGCCGACGCACGCGCCGCCGAGGATTTCGCCGGTCTTGGGATTAGCCAGCAGTTTCACAAAACCGTCCTTTGCCTCCATGATGAGCGATTTGCCGTGGTCGTTGAACGGATAGCTCGCCACAAGAAACTGAATCTTCCGCGCGGCGGCTTCTTTTTCCGTCAAGCCGACTGTTGCCACCTGCGGCTCGGTGAACACGACGGAAATCAGCAGGCGGTAATCCATCCAGCGCGGCGACTTCGGTTTTACGATGTTGTGAACCGCCGTTTCGCCCTGCTGAATGGCGATGTGAACAATCTCGTGCGGCCCGGTGCAGTCGCCCGCCGCGAAGATGTGCGGTGCGCTGGTCTGCATTTTGTCGTTCGCGATGATGCGGCCATTATCCGCTTTCACGCCGGCATTTTCCAAGCCGAGCGACGCCGTGTTGGGCACGCGCCCAAGCGCAAATAAAATTTCCTCGGCGGCAACGGAAATGACTTTTTCATTCTGCTCGAACGAAACGGATTTCAATTTCCCCTTTCGTTTCGCGCCGACTAGCTTTGTGCCGGTGAAAACCGAAATCCCTTCGCGCCGGAAAACTTTTTCAATTTCCATTCCCGCGTCGGCATCGAACTCCTTCAAAATTGTTTCGCTGCGCTGGATGAGCGTCACCTTGACGCCGAAGCGCGCGAAGAACTGCGCGAACTCGCACGCAATCGCGCCGCCGCCGAGGATGATGAGCGACTTCGGCAGCTTCTTAAGCGCCACCGCCTCGTCGCTTGTGATGAAGCCAACTTCGTCCAGTTGCGGCAGTGGCGATGGCGCGACGCGCGAGCCGGTGGTGATGACGAATTGCTTGGCGGTAATTTTTTTTCCATTGCTCAATTCCACCGTGTGCGCGTCGAGAAATCTGGCATTGGCACGGATGAACTTGAATTTGCCCGCGTTGAGCTGCTGCCCGCGAAAGTCGGCAAAATCTTTTATCTGCGCGTTTTTCCGCGCCATGACTTTCGCGAAATCGAAACCGACTTTCCCCGCGCGCACGCCCCACGTTGCGGCGTGCTCGGCGAGATGCTTCACTTCCGCCGCGTAGAGCAGCGCCTTTGTGGGCATGCAGCCGCGCAGGATGCAGAGCCCGCCGACTTCCGCGCCGCCCTCGATGACCACCGTCTTCAGGCCCGCCGCCGCCGCCGTGCGCGCCGCTGCGTAACCGCCGCTGCCACCGCCAATGATGGCGACCTCAAAGTCATATTTTTTCATGCCGCCAGCATGGTTCAGAAAATCGTTCCTGACAAGCGGGCACCGGTTCAGCGGCGCGCGGAACCGGCCGCAAATCTATTGCGGCATTTTTTACCGGCCTTATCATCCCCGCATGAACCTCGCCACCCGCCTGTCGCTGATCGGTCTGCTGCTGGTCACGCCGTTGCGGTTGGCGCTCGCCGCCGATGCGGCCCACAATTTTGAAAAGTGGGAAACGGACATCGCCGCGTTCGAGGCGGCCGACCGCACCAACCCGCCGCCGACCAACGCGGTGCTGTTCATCGGCTCGTCCACCATCCGGCTGTGGACAAACCTGGCCAAGGATTTTCCCGAAGCGCGCGTCATCAATCGCGGCTTTGGCGGATCGGAGATTGCGGATGTCACCCACTTTGCCGGCCGGATGGTTATTCCGTATGCGCCGCAGGCGATTTTCTTTCGCGCCGGCGGCAATGACATCGCCGCCGGCAAATCCCCGGAGGCGGTCTTTGCCGATTTCAAGGATTTCGTCGCCACGGTTCACGCCCGGCTGCCGGACACCGATATCTTCTGCATTTCCTGGAACGCGACGCCAGCTCGCTGGCAAAACCAGGACAAGGAAACGATCTTGAACAATCTGGTGGCCGGATACGCCCGCCAGGCGCCGCACCTGCAATACATCGAGGCCAACGCCTTCGTGCTGGGCGCGAATGGCAAGCCGCGACCGGAACTGTTCCGCGCCGACGGGCTGCATTTCAACGCCGCCGGCTACAAACTGCTGGCCGAACGCGTGCGCCCTTATCTGCCGAAGTAACCGGCCGGCTGGAGTTCACGCTTTAGCGTGCCCCACGGGAACAAGCTGTAGCTTGAACGCCAACGGCGACGCGTCCCGTTTTTCAATTTGAAATTTTCCACGCCGTGGCCGATGATGCCCGCCATGAGCGACCTTATCTATCCCCGCAGCCCGCGCGAAACCATGGACGGCTGGCATTACCTGCCCCGCTACGTTGACAAGATCCGCCTGCACCTCGCCGGCAAACTCCACGCCGACTACCAGGAAAATCTGGGCAAGGCCTTTGACGGCTTCTGGCTCAAGGCCGCCGGCCTGACGCACGAGCAGTTCGTCGCGGTGGTGAAAAACTCCCTCACCGACGGCGAGGTCTGCGACTGGGTGCGGAAAAATGTGAAGCGCACCGCCGGCGAAAAGGACGCGCACTGGCAGGATGTCTTGAGCCGCCCGCTGGCGAACGACGAGGCCGCCGTTGCCCGGCTCAAGATGCGCAAGGAGCAAGCGGGCATCGGGCACCGCGACGACATCAAATGTTTCGCGGACATGCTTGACGCCGACGAGAAGCGGATTTAGGCCGCCGGCCAGCCGCCGGTTCCCGCCGTCTTTTTGCGACTCCCGCCGACCGGCCGAAAGTTCCCGCTCGCCCGACAGCGGCTCCCGCCATCTTTTTGTCGTTCCCGCAATCTTTCTGCGAGTCCCGCCGGGATTTCTGTCACTCCCGCCCGCATTTCTGGCGTTCCCGCCATCTTTTTACCGCTCCCGCCGGCATTTCTGCGATTCCCGCCATCTTTTTGAGGCTCCCGCCGGCATTAAAGCCGCTCCCGCCAAGCGGTTTAGGCCAAAACAGCCCGTTTTTGCTCCCGCCACCGCCTCAACCGCCTGTTTTTAGACACCCACGGCCGCCGCCGATGCCGGGGAGGTAGGGCGCGTCACTCCGTGCGCGCCGTCGGGATGAAGCCGGACGCGTTCGTTAGCAGACGGCGGCGGTCAGCGGACTGACCGCCCTACCCGCGCGGAGCGTCTTGGACTGCGCCAGCCCCCTGGCGCTTTGGGCGGGCGGGCGGGATGACAATAGCCCAGCCATTTATGGCTGGGATTCGTCGTCCGCTGATTCCAGATTCCCGTCCCGGGACGAAAGGTTCTTGCGGGCGGCCATCCATTTTTCTGCCGTCCCTCGCGGGATTTTTAACTTTGTCTGACGCGATACCCAGCCATAAATGGCTGGGCTATTTTCAGGTTGCCCCGTTGGGACGAACGCGGCGGCGGGCACGCCCCGGAAAAACGGCTTGCCAACAGGTTGCGCCCGGCGCAGCCTTGCATCCATGAATCCTGATAGGCCACAAAGGTTGAGGTCTAATTAGATGTTAGCATCATACGCATGTTCTTTTCCATTTTGTCGCTCGCGATGCTTTGTGCTTGCGCTTCGCATACTCCGAAGCCAGCAGTTTCAGATTCTTTGATTCGTCCCGGCGATTGTTTATTATTCCAAGTCCAGTTTGCTTCGGAAGGGCCGAGAGTGACAGTTGATTCAGCCGGTGATATTGTTTTGCCAGACATTGGAAGATTGCACGTTTCTGGCATGACATTGGATCAGATAGCTCAAGCTGTCAGAGAGCGTTATATGCCGATTGTGTCACATCCATTCACTATTTCCAGATGTTCACAATGATGCCTAACAGCCTGATAGGCTGCAAACCCTGAACGGCTCACTGCCCGGCGTAATAGTCGTCCACCTTCTTGCTGACGTCGCGGTAGGTCACGTCGGATTCGTAGATGATGAGGAATTGCTCGATGGCCTCGGCCTTCTTGCCCATCTTCTCATACACAATGCCAAGGTTGTAGATGAGGTCTTTCTTTTCCTCGTTGAAGGCGGGATTTTCCTTGATGGCGTTCTGGAGGGTGCGCACGGCGGAGTCGTTCATGTTGCGCTTGGCGAAACATTGCGCGAGATAGCTCATGGCGGCGAGGCGCTTGTTGGGGTTGCCCTGCGCCTTCTGAAATTCCGCCGTGGCCTCGCCAATCTTGCCGGCCTTGAAATACAGCACGCCCAGCTCGAACTTGATGGCGAGGTCGGTCGGGTATTTCTCGGTGCGAAGTTTGCATTCGGCCAACTGGTATTCCGCCTTCTCGGCATTGACGGCCGCCACCTTCTCGGCATGGTCGGCGTCGAAAGGATTCAATTGCGCGATGCGCGCGTCGAACTGCCGCAGCTTCACGTCGGCCACCGCGCGGTCGAGCGTGGCGTCGCCCGCCATGCCGGTCTGCTGAATGCGTTCGTAAAGCGCAAGCGCCTCGTCGAACCGCCCTTTCTGCGTGTAAAGCTCGGCGAGGGAACGGATGAGCTTGAGGTTGTCCGGCTCGTTGGGCAGGCGCGTCTCGTATTCGCCGATAAGGCGCTGGGTCACGTCCTCGGATTTTTGCACGCGCTTTTCCTGTTCGAGCGAGACGGCTTCCTCCTTGTTTTTCAAGACGTCGCGGAAGGAGCCGGTGCCGCCGGCAAGCGCGTTGTAGCCGCCTTCGTCGAGGATCTTGTGCGCGGAAAGATTCTTCTGCGCCTGCGTCAAATCCGGGTCGTAGGGCGAGGTGCGGATGAGCTCGTCCAGAAACTGCTCGGCGACGTCGGCCCTCGCGCCGGTCTCGGCCACGGCGTTGGCGAACTCGATGACGAGATGCTTGTCCTTGGGCGCAAGCCGCACCATCGTCTCGATGGACAGCAGGGCGGTCTGCGGCAGTTCCAGCGCGTGCGCGGCGTCCACGATGATGCGGTGGGCGGAGGGATTGTTCGCGTCGCCGTTGAGCACCTCCTCGGCGATGGCCATGGCCTCGGCGGGATTTTTGTTCAGCGCCATCTTCGCCTTGGCAATCTGCGGCGAGGAGCCGGCGCTGCTCATCATCTTCTTGAAAAAACCCTTGTTGTCGCCCGCCGAGCGCCGGGTCTGGGCGGCGCGCAGCGCCTTGCGCGCCTCAAAGAGTCCCGGCTCGGTCTTCAGCACCTGGCAGAAGAGCGTGGTGGCATAGTCATGGTTGTCGCGCTGGGCGGCCTCGACGGCCTTGGCAAACAGCCGGCGCAGGTCCGGGGGCAGTTCGTTGAGATGTTTTTCAGCCATAAATTTTTCAGCAATAAAATTCAAAGGTTGCGCCGCCGCGCAGCGCCCCAGTTGGAGTTCAAGCTTTAGCTTGTCCGCCCCGGCACGCTGAAGCGTGGACTCCAACTATCCGCACTGCGCCTTCTGCCGCAGCGCGTGATCCACGAGCACGAGCGCGGTCATCGCCTCGACCATCGGCACGGCGCGCGGCAACACGCACGGATCGTGCCGGCCCCGGCCCTTGAGCGTGGTGTTGCGAAACTGTTCGTCCACCGTGTCCTGCGCGTGCATGACGGTGGCGACGGGCTTGAACGCGGTGCGGAAAAAAATCGTCTCGCCGTTCGAGATGCCGCCCTGAATGCCGCCGGAACGGTTCGTGGTGGTGAAAACTTTTCCGGCCTTCGCGCGGAAGGCGTCGTTGTGCTCCAGACCGGTCAGCAAAATTCCTGCGAAGCCATCGCCGCTCTCAAAGCCCTTGCACGCGGGCAGGCTCAACATTGCCTTGGCCAGATCGGCTTCGAGCTTGTCGAAGACCGGCTCGCCCCAGCCGGCCGGGACGCCGCGCGCGACGCCCTCAACGACGCCGCCGACGGTGTTGCCGGCGTTGCGGATTTTTTCGATGAGCCGAATCATCTTCGCCGCCGCCGCCGCATCCGGGCAGCGGACGATGTTGGACTCGACTTCTTTCAACGTCACCGTGTCGGGATTCACGTCGCCGATGATTTTTTGCACCTGCTTGACGTAGGCGAGAACTTCCACGCCGAACTTCTCGCGCAAAATCTTTTTGGCAATCGCGCCGGCGGCGACGCGGCCGATGGTCTCGCGCGCGCTCGCGCGGCCACCGCCCTGCCACGCGCGGATGCCATATTTGGCGAAGTAGGTGAAGTCCGCGTGCGACGGGCGGAACTTGTCCTTCATCTCGGTGTAGGCCTCGGAGCGCGCGTCCTCGTTTTTCACCCAGAGACAGATGGGCGTGCCCAGCGTCTTGCCGGTCATGGAAATGCCGGACATGATTTGCACCGTGTCGGATTCCTTGCGCGGGGTGGTGATTTTGGACTGGCCGGGCCGGCGGCGGTCAAGGTCGGGCTGGAGGTCGGCCTCGGAAAGTTTCAGGCGCGGCGGGCAGCCGTCCACAACCACGCCGACACCGCCGCCGTGCGATTCGCCCCACGTCGTGATGCGGAACAATTGTCCAAAGCTGCTTGCCATGGGTAGATGATGCAAAAAAAATCCGGCGCGGTCAAATCTCCTTGAAACTTGAAACCTGAAACTTGAAACTGCGGCGAATGAACCGCATCGTTGAAAAGTTCGCGCAGTTGAAAAACGCCGGCAAAAAAAGTTTCGTCGTCTATGTCGGCGCGGGCGATCCGAATCTCGAAACCACGCGCCAGCTCGCGCTCGCGTTCGACCGGGCCGGCGTGGACATTTTGGAACTCGGCGTGCCGTTCAGCGACCCGCTCGCCGACGGTTTGGTGAACCAGCTCGCCGCGCAGCGCGGCCTGGAATCCGGCACCACACCGCCGAAACTTTTGGCGACGATTGCCGCCATCCGCCAGGAATCGCAGATTCCGATTGTCCTCTACATTTATTTCAACCTGATCCACAAGGTCGGTTTGGAAAAATTTATTGCCGGCTGCGCGCAGGCCGGCGTGGACGGCCTGCTCGTCCTGGATTTGCCGCCGGAAGAATCGGACAATTACGAGGCGCTGATGAAGTCGGCCGGCCTCTGCCATATTTATCTCGTCGCGCCGACCACGCCGGAAGACCGCATGGAATATATTGTGAAGCGCGGCAGCGGATTTATTTATTACATCTCGCGCGAAGGCGTGACGGGAATGCAAACCAGTGTCGCCTCAAACCTCGCCTCGCAGGTCGCCAAAATCCGCGCGCATACTTCGTTGCCCATCGCCGTTGGCTTCGGGATCTCGAATCCGGCGCAGGCCAAGGCCGTCGCCCAAGAAGCGGACGGCTGCGTGGTCGGCAGTGCCATCGTGAACCAGATTGCCGAACATGGCAAATCGCCGGAGCTGGTCGCGAAAGTGGGCGCGTTTGTGAAGTCGCTGGCGGACGCGGTGAAGTCCGCCTGAACCGGCATTTTCCGCCGCCTTATTGCTGCTGCGACTGCAGTTTGGCCGCGTGGACTTCCGTCATGGTCGGCAGCGACATGAATTCCACCGCGTCCAGCAGGGCTTTCTTCTCGCCGCTGTCGGTGGTGGCGGCGGCCTGCTCCTTCAGCAACGGGATGGCGCTGCGGTCGCCGAACTGGATGGTCGCCTCAATGGCCGCCATGCGGACCTGCTTGTCGGGATTCACCAGCTCGGTGAGGATGGCCTTGAGCGAGGCGGGGTCGTCGTTGGCCTGCAAATCCTGAAGCTTGTCAATCTGCGCCTGGACGGCGGCCTCGTGCACGGCATT
>Ga0316222_1002602_pt1 | contig 18976 bp, 17 predicted proteins | sample TBH18011metaG_FD_206008 | JGI IMG/M metagenome (GOLD analysis project Ga0316222, IMG submission 206008) | Freshwater microbial communities from Trout Bog Lake, Wisconsin, USA - TBH18011 | ecosystem: Environmental > Aquatic > Freshwater > Lake > Hypolimnion/Profundal zone | place: USA: Wisconsin...
TGCAAGGGCTGGCAAGGGTGAGAGGATCAGTTCTGCCCCGCGCATGGCTTCACCGATATCGGTGGTTGGCAGGGCAATGCGAATGTCGCGCTCGCCCTTGAAATCCTTCAGCCGGATTGTGCGGGTCTCCAGCACAGGCGCGAAATCTGCCGCGTCGCGACGCCAGAAGCGCACCTCATGCCCGGCCTCGCTCATATCGGCAGCGGCGGCGTAACAGCCGTGACCGCCGCCGAGAACGGCGATGCGCAAAGCCTCACTCATGGCGCGCTCCAATGTGGGGCGAGCGTGCGGCGCTTGCCGTCCTCGGTCTTCGTAACCCCCGGCGCGTTGAGATTTTCGCGGTCCCACAACTGGCAGGTGACGGTTTTGTGCTTCTGATCCAACCCCTCGCAATAATTGGAATACTGGCACAGCCGCACAGCCCCCCCATGGCCGCTGCGCACCTTGGCAAACCAATCTGGATCGGCCAGCGCCTGACGGGCGAAACCAACGATATCCGCCTTGCCGCCTTGCAACACCGCCTCTGCCTGCTCGAAGGCATGCATGCCACCCACGGCCACAATCGGGGTCTGATACCCCGCCGCCCGGATCGCCGCACGCACGATGCCGGACGGCTCCACATTGCGGCCAAACGGGCCGAAATTGTCGGAAATCGCCCCCGGCATGCACTCAAAGCCACTCCGGCCAGTGTAGGGATAGGCCGATTCACCCAGTTTGGGCTGCTTGGCATCGTCGAATTTGCCGCCGCGCGAGAGTGAGATGAAATCCATCCCGGCCTGCGCGAAGGCGGTGCCGATGTGCGGGGCTTCTTCCAGAGTGTTGCCACCTTCGATGCATTCATCGGCGAGATAGCGACAGCCCACCGTGAAATCATCGCCCACTGCCTGCCGCACGGCGCGATAGACCTCCAACGGCAGCCGCAGCCGGTTGTCCAACGCGCCGCCATAGCCGTCTGTGCGGGTGTTGGTGCGTGAGAGGAAGGAAGCCATGGTGTAGGCGTGGGCGTAATGCAGCTCCACCCCATCAAACCCCGCCTCGCGCGCCCGCCGCGCCGCATCGGCGAACAGGCCGGGCAGAACTGCGGGCAGTTCGGCGATGTGCGGCATCTGGGTGTCGGTGACGCGCTCACGGAAGCCGGATTGCAAATCCTCCAACTCACGCGGTGCCAGCACGTCGCGCAGTCGCTCGGCGGACAAGGCCGCGAGGGCAGCCCTCACCTGAGCTTCGTCTGAAATCCCCAGCGCCTCACGGTGGCGGTCAGTGATGTGCAGGAAGCGTTCGAAGAATTTTGCAGGCTCCGGGCGGCGGCGGATGGAGAGGAAGTCGATCAACTGAATATACAGCCGCGTCTGCCCGCCACTCGCTTCGCGCACAGCACTCGTCAGCCGCTTCAGCCCTTCGACAAAGCGATCATGGCCAATGCGCAGCAACGGGCCGGAGGGCACGTCGCGAATACCGGTGGCCTCCACCACCACCGCCCCAGGCCGCCCTTCGGCGAAGCGGGCATACCAATCGACATTGTGTTGGGTGACAAACCCATCCTCCGTTGCCCGCCACGGCACCATCGCGGGCACCCAGGTACGGCTGGTCAACTGCATCGCGCCATGGCTGAGCGGGCTGAACAGCATCGACGCCGCTGCCCGTTCGGCATTGGGCCACGTCGCGACAGAGGTTTCGAATTTGATTTTTTCGGGTGGTTTCCACATGAGGGCTCTCCCCGGCGCGCAAGGCGCTGAGTTGTCGGTGGACTTATCGCTGCACGATCGTCACTGCGTGGCGGCGCACCACCACGCAGTGACGTCTGACATCACTTATAGAAATTCCACTTACCGCCCTGCAGCTTGACCAGCACAAGCGCGCGCATATCAGTGCCGTAGGGGCTGGCTTCGGTGAAATTATAGACGCCGTGCACCCCAGCGAGTTCATGGACGTTGTAGATCTCGTCGCGCAGCGCGCTGCGGAATTCCGGCGTGCCCGGCTTCGCCTTGGCCAGAGCCCGCTTGCCTGCATCGTTGAGAACCAACCAGGCATCAAAGGCATAGGCCGAGAAGCCGTCATTGGACGGCACACCATTGGCTTTCTGATAGGCTTCCTTGAAGGCCAAACCGATCTTCTTGGACGGATTGCTGTCCGGCAACTGATCGACAACCATCACCGGGCCGGTCGAGCAAATCGTCCCCTCTGCCGCAGCTCCGGCAAGGCGGACGAAATCCGGGTTGATCAGGGCCGGCGTGCCGAAAATCGGACCGCGATAGCCACGATCCGCCAGCGCCGTATAAGGCAACGCGCCGCCCGTGCCGGAGCCGCCATTCAACACGCCATCCGGATGCGAGGCGATCACCTTGAGCACCTGACCGCTCACCGAGGTGTCGGCGCGGCCATAACGCTCATTGGTGACGATGTTGATGCCCAGCTTGTCGGCAGCCGCCTTGCCGTTGTTGTAAACCAGATCGCCCCAGCTATCGGAAAAGCCGATAAAGGCAACGTTCTTCAGCCCTTCGGCCTTCATCTCCGTCACCACCGACCCCACCATGTCCGACGCCGGCTGCACCACCGTCATCGCCCAGGTCTTGCCGTCATTCTTCGGCAGGGTGGACACCGGTGTAATGCCAATCACCGGCACCTTCATCTCGGTGGCCACCGCCATGATCGCTGCCGACCCAGGGGCACCCGCCGTGCCGATCAGCACGTCCACCTTGTCTTCTTCGATCAGCTTGCGGGCGAGTTTGGAGGCGTTGGAGATGTCGGAGGTGTCGTCAAGCTCGATCACCTTGATCTTCTCGCCGCCGATCTCGCTGGAATAGACCTGACCGGCCTTGATGCCCTTGGAATAGGGAATGCCGATCGAGGAGACCGGGCCGGACATCGAGGTGATCAGACCGACGGTGATATCCGCACGGGCGCTGCTCAGGGCGCTGGAGGCGAAAAGCCCCGCCACCAAGGCCGCTTTCAGAATGCGATTCGACATGTTCACTCCTGTTGTCAGACGTCACAGACCTTTGGGGTTGGCCATGAACTCTTCAAGAATCTCCAGCGGCGGCTGAAAGAAATCAGACACCCGACTGGTGTTCAGCCCGCTCATCCGACGCAGCTTGACCGCCATTTCGGCCATCTTGACCGCAATCGGGATACCGTTGACCACAGGCGCGCCGTTGATGGTGTGGTTCTGGATGTCAGAGAACAACAGCATCGGAATGCCGCCACCGGGAATCAACACGTCCACCCCTTGGGCGATCAACGGTTCGGCCTGCTCGGAAAACAGCCGCTCGACTTCCTTCGCTCGCTCAGGGTCATCGTAGGCGCCCAAAATCTGCCCCGGTGCGAACGACATCGCATGCACGCCGGTGACGCGATGTTCGAGGCCGTATTTGCGAATCTGATGATGGAACCAGGGAATATAGCGCGTGTTGATCGTCACGATGCCGATGCGCTGGCCGAGTTGGCAGGAATACAGCATCGACGATTCGCCCAGTGCGAGCACCGGAATACCCACCGCCGCCCGTGCCTCATACAATCCGGCATCCTGGAAATGGCCGATGACGAAGGCATCATAGCCCTCACGTTCAGCCTGGATGGCATTGCAAATTACCTCGCGGCCACAGCGATATTCCACAATGGCATGCGCGTAATTGTCGAACGGCGATATGCCGTGCACCTCCACCGTCGTGCCGGGATCAACGATCTGTGCGAGGTGCGCCCGCAACTTATCCCAGTAGGTTTTACCGTTCTCGTAATCGACATAGCTCTGATACCAGATGCGGATCGGCTTGCTCATTTTCTGCCTCTTGGTCGGCCTTTGAGCGACTCTAGGGGGCGATATTTTAAATGCAAAGTATTTTCTTGACGCGCCGTTTTGGCCATTCGAGACTGACGGCGATCAGGAGGGCGGCATGGATTTTCAGATCGCTGCATTTCTCGCAGTGGATGGCATTGCGAACGGTGCGATCTACGTTCTGATAGCCTTGGGCACGGTGCTGATCTTCTCCGTCACCCGTGTCTTGTTCGTCCCATTCGGCGATATTGCGGCTTTTTCCGCCCTCACATTGGCGATGATCCAGCTTGGCCGCCTGCCCGGCACGGTGTTGCTGTTGTTGCTGTTGGCGAGCATCGCGCTGGCGCTGGAGCTGTTCACCCTCACCCGTCAGCGCAAATGGCGGGCGATGCCGTGGGCGATGTTGTATTACGGCATCCTGCCCACCCTACCCGCTTTGGTTGCCTGGTTGACGCTCGGCACGACGCTGGCAGTGGGCTGGCAGATGCTGCTGGCGCTCGCACTGGTATTGCCGATTGCCCCACTGCTTGATCGCATCGCCTTCCGCCCGCTGGCGGACGCCTCGGTGCTGGTGCTGCTGATTGTCTCGGTGGCGGTGCATTTTGCCATCTCTGGGCTGGCCCTGATGTTCTTCGGCCCCGAGGGCTACCGTACCGAGCCGCTGACGCGCGCGATGTTCGACATTGCCGGCATTCCGGTCGGCGCACAGACGGTGCTGATGGTGGCAGCAGCAGCGGCATTTTCCGGTCTGCTCTACGTGTATTTCGAGACCACAATCTCCGGCAAAGCACTGCGGGCGACGGCGAGCAATCGTGTGGGCGCACGCATTGTGGGAATCCGACCGGGGCGCACCGGCACCTTCGCCTATTTGCTCGCCTCGCTGCTCGGCGGGGTATCCGGTCTGCTGATCGGGCCGGTGACGACGCTGTATTACGATTCGGGCTTCTTGATCGGCCTGAAAGCGTTCGTCGGTGCCGTGATGGGCGGGCTGACAAGCTATCCGCTGACGGCATTGGGGGCTGTGGTGATCGGTCTGCTGGAAAGCTACGCCTCTTTCTTCTCCAGCCAATTGAAAGAGACACTGGTGTTTGGCTCCCTCATTCCAATCCTGATCTGGCGCTCGCTGACGAGCATCCAGGTTGAGGAGGAAGAGGAGGATATCTCGTGAAATCTCCCCGACTCTTGCGCGCATTCCCGATGCTGGCGGCTGTTCTGCTCGCGCTGGCACCGATGGTGGTAAGCCCGTTCACCGTCACGTTGATGAATTACATCGGCATCGGCGCCATTGTGGCGCTGGGATTGGTGTTGCTGACCGGCTTTGGCGGGCTGACCTCATTCGGACAGGCCGCCTTTGTCGGCATCGGCGCTTATGCCACCGCCTATGCGACCACCGCACTCGGGCTTCCTGCGGTGGCAGGGCTGGTGCTGTCGCTCGTGGCAACCGGCGCGGTGGCGCTGTTTCTGGGGGCGATCACGTTGCGCCTTGGCGGGCATTTCCTGCCGCTGTCCACGATTGCCTGGGGCATTGCGATCTATTTTCTGTTCGCCAACATTCCCGGCCTTGGTGCCTATGACGGCGTGAGCGGTATTCCGCCGATTGTGCTGGCGGGCGTGTCGTTGCAGTCCAATGGGGCCATCTACTATCTGATCTGGCTTCTGCTGGCGGCGGGAATGTGGGCGATTGCCAATCTGCTCGATTCCCGCGAAGGCCGCGCCATCCGCTCTCTGCGCGGTGGCGCTGTGATGCTAGCCAGCCTTGGCGTGGATCTGTTCCGGGTACGTCTGGCAATCTTCCTGATCGCGGCCCTGCTCGCAGGCCTCGCGGGCTGGCTATATGCTCATATGCTGCGCTTCATCAGCCCCTCGCCGTTCGAAATGCGGCCAAGCATCGAATTCCTGCTGATGGCGATGGCGGGCGGCGCGACCTCGATCTACGGCGCAGTTGTCGGCTCGGCCCTGGTGATTTTGCTGAAGAACACCATCCAAGACATCCTGCCTTTACTGTCGAGCAACGCGACGCAGATGGAGATTGTGGTCTTCGCGGTGTTGCTGATCCTGTTGCTGCAACATGCGCGCGGCGGTGTGATCTCGCTGGTGCGGCGCTTCCTGCCGGTAAATGTCACCCCACCGGAGGCCGCCGCCGAAGGACTGGAGACGCGCACCATGCCTCAGCCCGGCACGGAACTGCTCAAGTTGGACGCCATCATGCGGCGCTTCGGCGGGTTGGTGGCGGTCAACAAGGTGTCGTTCGAGATGAAATCGGGCGAGATCATGGGTCTGATCGGGCCGAATGGCGCGGGCAAGAGCACGCTGTTCAACCTCGTCACCGGGGCGTTGAAATCCAATAGTGGGCAGATCACCTTCCTCGGCCGCGACATCAGCCGCGCCCCGCAACGGGCCATTGCCAAAGCGGGCATGGCGCGCACCTTCCAGCATGTGAAACTGCGCCCAGCGATGACGCTGATCGACAACACGCTGATCGGAGCCTATCCGCGCACCACCTCCGGCTTTCTGCGCTGCCTGTTGCGGCTGGACCGCGCTGAGGAGGCGCGCGCCACACGGGTTGCATTGGACGCGCTGGACTTTGTCGGCCTGGGCGATAAGGCGATGGAGTTGGCAGGCAATCTCCCGCTGGGCAATCAGCGCGTGCTGGAAATCGCCCGCGCGCTGGCCGCCGATCCGATCCTGATCGTGCTCGATGAGCCCGCCGCCGGTCTGCGCAAAGCCGAGAAACTGGCACTGGCAGCACAGTTGCGGGGGATTCAGGCGCGTGGGGTGAGCATTCTGCTGGTCGAACACGACATGGATTTCGTCATGGGGCTGTGTGACCGCATCGTGGTGCTCGAATTCGGCTCCAAATTGATGGAAGGCACGCCTGCCGAAGTGCGCGGCAGCGCGCGCGTGCAGGAAGCCTATCTGGGGGGCGTGGCATGAGCGCATTGCTGCAGATCCGCGATTTATCTGTCTCCTACGGCAAGGTGGAAGCCGTGCGGAATGTCTCGCTGGACATTGATGAAGGCCAGATTGTCACCATCATCGGGGCCAATGGCGCGGGCAAAACCACCATGCTCGCAGCGCTGATGGGTCTGCTGCCGTCGCAGGGCAGTGTGAGTTACCAGGGCCGCGCGCTGGATGATGTCGATGTGGAAGACCGGGTGGCCGCCGGGCTGTGTCTGGTGCCGGAACGGCGTGAATTGTTCTCCGACATGTCCGTCGAAGACAACATTCTGCTCGGCGGCTACACGCACCGGCACAACAAGGCGCTGATGCGTGAGAATTTCGAGATCGTCTATCACCGATTCCCTCGGCTGAAAGAACGGCGGCGGCAGGTGGTGGGCACGTTGTCGGGTGGTGAGCGGCAGATGCTCGCCATTGGTCGCGCCTTGATGGCCCGTCCGCGTCTGTTGATGTTGGATGAGCCGAGCCTGGGTTTGGCCCCACTGATCGTGCGCGAGATTTTCCGCATCATCTCCTCGCTGCGTGATTTGGGCGTGTCGATCTTGCTGGTCGAACAGAACGCCCGTGCCGCGCTGGAGACTGCCGATGTCGGCTATGTGCTGGAAACCGGCGAATTCTCGCTCTCCGGCAAGGCATCCGATCTGCTGCATGATCCGCGTGTGGCCGAGACCTATCTCGGCGGTCACACCTGATGTCTTGCCTCAGCCCCGCCATTCTGGAGCCGCAAGACCGCACCATTCCGCGCATGCTGTTGCGTCAAGCCGAACGATACGGCACGCGGGAATTGTTCGTCTGCGGCGGTGAACGCTGGCGCTACGCCGACACCCCCGACATCGCCGCCCGCATGGCGGGTGCCTTGGCAGAGTGGGGCATCGCGGCGGGCGACCGTGTGGCGATCCTGTCGCCGAACCGGCCAGAAGTGATGCGCACGCTTGTCGGCTGCGGCTGGCTGGGGGCGGTGAGTGTGCCGATCAATGTCGCGGTGAAGACGCGGCAATTGCGCTTCTATCTGGAAAATTCCGGCGCGCGCCTGCTGGTGGCCGATGCCGAACTGCTCGCACAACTCGCCCCCGGCGCATTGGCCGGATTGCCGCTCGAAGCGATCTGGCTGCTGGGCGATGCCGTCTTACCCGATCTGGGGGTTGCCGTGCTGCCGTTCGTCGCGGAGGCGACAGCGATTCCGGCCTATGCTGCCCGACCGGGCAGTGCGTTTGCCATTCTCTACACCTCCGGCACCACAGGCGCGCCCAAGGGCGTGGTGTGTCCGCATGCGCAATTCCATTGGTGGGGCATTCACGCCGCGCGCTTTTTGGAAATCCAGCCCGGCGACGTGCTGGCCACCACGCTGCCTTTGTTCCACACCAACGCGATCAACTGCTTCTTCCAGGCCTTGCTCTGCGGGGCGACGCAAGTGGTGCTGCCGAAATTCTCCGCCTCCGGCTTCTGGCGGCACATGACGGAATGCTGCGCGACAATTGGGTATTTGCTGGGAGCAATGGTGCCGATGCTGCTCGCGCAACCGCCCTCGCCGTTCGAACGCCAACACCGCCTGCGCGTCGCCCTCGGCCCCGGCGTGCCTGCGTCGATGCATGATGTGTTGGCCGAGCGCACCGGCGTGCGGCTGGTGGATGGCTTCGGCTCAACGGAGACCAATTTCATCATCGGTGGCACCGCAAGCACGCGGCAGCCGGGCCGGATGGGGTGGCTGGCCGATGGCATTTCCGCCATCGTGGCCGATGAGGATGATGCAGCCCTGCCCGATGGAACGCCGGGCGAATTGCTGGTGCGGGCGGATGATCCGTTCGCCTTCGCCTCCGGCTATTTCGGCCTGCCCGACAAAACCGTCGAGGCATGGCGCAATCTCTGGTTCCACACCGGCGACCGGGTGATCCGCCACGCCGATGGCAGCTTCGCCTTTCTCGATCGTCTGAAGGATGTCATCCGCCGCCGTGGCGAGAATATTTCCTCTTTTGAGGTCGAACAGGTGATCGCCGCCCTGCCGGAGATCGAGACGGTGGCGGTCTATCCGGTGGCGTCTGATCTGGCGGAGGATGAGGTGATGGCAGCGCTGCTGCTGCGGCCCGGTGAGAGGCTTACCGCCGAGGCATTATTCGCCCATTGCGCCCGCGAATTGCCACGCCACGCGGTGCCGCGCTTTGTGCAGTTTGTCAGCGCGTTGCCGCGCACCGAGAATGGCAAAGTGCAGAAATTCAAACTGCGCGAGATCGGTGTCACCGCGCAGACCATCGACAGGATGAAAGGGTGAGCCGGCACCAGCAGCCCGCAGGACATCGCCCCCTCACCCCACACTCACAGCGACCTAACCACGCCTCGCCAGATCCATCGCCGCCACATGCCCAAAGGTCAGCCCTGGCCCTAAGGTGATGCCAGGGCCGGGATAGGTGCCGCCCATGACGGAATTCATGTCGTTGCCCACGGCATACAGTCCCGAAATAACGCCACCCGCCGCATCGAGCACCCGCGCGCGCCCGTCCGTCACCAAACCGCCCGCCGAGCCGATATCACCCGGATAAACACGCACAGCATAGAACGGCCCTGTCACGATCGGGCCGAGGCAGGGATTGCCGTCTTTCATGCTCGGATCGCCGAGATAACGGTTATAGGCCGTGCTGCCTTTGCCGAATTCGGCATCCTCACCGCGCGCCGCCGCCTGATTGAAGCCCGCCACCGAGGCCGCCAGATTGCCTGCATCCACACCGATCTTGCCCGCCAAGGCTGCAATCGTCGCTGCCTCGATCAGGTACCCCGCCGCCCGCAATTCCCGCACGCCGCGACCGCCCGGCTTGACCAGCCCCATGCCCCATTTCGCCAGGAAATCGGCATCGCAAACCAGGAAGGAGGGAATTGACGGCACCGACTTTTGGCTCTCGATCATCGCGAGGCAAAACTCGTGATACGAGGTTGATTCGTTGACAAACCGCCGCCCTGCCCCATTCACCGCCATCAGCCCCGGCTTGGCGCGATCCCAGATCAGATGCGGGAATTTCACCTCGCTGCCATCAGGCCGCTTGAGGATGGAGACCGGGCTGTAGAAGACATTCGAGGCGTTGTCGCTGCGCATCACCGCCCCCGCCGCCTCGCCCAATCCCAGCCCGTCGCCCGTGTTGGCGGCGGGTGACATCGACCACATGCCCGTCTCGATCGGCATGAAGTCACGGCGACGTTGCGGGTCAGACGGAAAGCCGCCAGTGGCCAGCACCACGCCACGCCGCACATCCACCTGCACCTCGCGCCCATCACGGGTGATGATGGCACCCACCACCCGACCATCGGCCACGATCAACCGCTTGGCGGGAGCGTTGAGCCAATACGGAATGCCACGGTCGAGCATCGACTTGAACAAACGCCCCGCCAGCGCATTGCCCAGCAACAGCCGCGTGCCGCGCTTGTAGCGCAAGCGGTCGGCGGCGTAGCGCGCGAGTAGCTTCATGCCGTGTTTGAACGATGCGATTTTCTTGGTGATTCCCAGCAGATGATACACATCATAGGTGTTGACCATCATGCCGCCGAGCACGGTGAATTCCGCCAAAGGTGGGCGCAATTCGTCGAAATGCGGGCCGAGCAACCGACCATCGAACACTTTCGGATCAACCCCGCGCCCGCCGAGCTTGGCCCCTTCGGCATCCGGATAATAATCCGGCGAATAAACGCGCCCCGTCACTTCCAGATCGGTGTTGCGCTCCAGATAGGCGAGTGCCGCCGGTCCCTTTTCCAGAAACGCCAGCTTCATCTCATCCGACGACCAATTGCCGACCACGCGATCCAGATAGGTCTTGGCCTCGGCGACGCTGTCCGGGTGGCCGCAGGCTTCGGATTGGTTGTTGTTCGGAATCCAGATGCCACCGCCAGAAATCGCGGTGGAGCCGCCAATATATTCGGTCTTCTCCACCAGCAGCACGCTCAGCCCCTCAATGGAAGCCGTCAGCGCCGCCGCCATTCCGGCAGCGCCCGAGCCGATCACCAACACATCGACGGCAGTCTCGCTCATAGCGCCGCTCCCCGCCGCGAGTAATTGGTCACGCTCCAACCGCCATCGACTGCCAAGGTATGACCATTGATGTAGGACGACTGATCCGAGCACAGGAAATATGCCGCATTGGCCACGTCTTCCGGGCGGCCCAGGCGGGGGAACGGGATCGGGTCGATGTTGAGTTGATTGAAGCGCTCATCGGTGTCGATGCGGGCGCGGGTCAGGGGCGTCTCGATCACCCCCGGTGCCAGCGCATTCACCCGCACGCCATTCGGCCCGCAATCGGCAGCCATCTGGATCGTCAGCCCCACCACGCCCGCCTTGGTGGCGGCATAGGGGGCCACGTTGGGATGGCCGAACAGGCCGAAGACCGAGGCCATATTGACGATGGCGCCAATCCCTGGCCGCAGATGCGGCAATGCCGCGCGCGAGAAGCGGAAGACGGCGCGCAGATTGATGTCTGAATAGCGGTCCCATTCCTCATCGCTGGTCTCGGCGGCCGATTTGGCGGCACCGATGCCCGCATTGTTGATCAGATAATCCAGCCCGCCGAACAACCGCACCGCCTCGGCCACCGCCGCGTCCGGCGCTTCCTTGGCGCGCACATCGGCGATGAAGGTTCCGATCTTGGCCCCCTCGCCTGCGAGCGCCACTGTCTCGTCCAACCCGGCTTGGTTCTGATCCACCCCCAGCACCGCAATCCCCTCACGGGCAAAGCGCAGCGTGATGGCGCGGCCAATGCCGGAGCCGGCACCCGTGACGAGTGCGATGCGGTGTTCGGTCATCTCAATCTCCTCAAACTGCCGTGCCGCCAAGCGACTTGCCGCCATCGACGAAAAACACCTGTCCGGTGATAAAATCCGTGCGCGGGGAGGCCAGGAACGACACCGCATGCGCAATATCCTCCGGCCGCCCGGCCTTACCGGTGGGTTGCAACGCCAATTGCGCCGCCATCCGCTCCGGCGTCAGCGCACGCAGCAACGGCGTGTCGATCAGGCCGGGAGCGACGGCATTGACCAGAATGCCGCGGGTGATCACTTCCATCGCCAGCGCACGGGTGAAGCTGACCACAGCGCCCTTCGATGCCACGTAATCAATATGATTGCGCGCGCCCAGATAGGCCCGCGAGGCAATGTTGACGATGCGGCTGCCATCCTGCATCCGCGCCAGGGCGGCACGGGCGAACAGGAACTGTGCGATCACATTGATCTCATACGTCTTGCGGAAATCCGCCACCGTCGTTGCCTCGAATGTGCGCTCGACGAAGATGCCCGCATTGTTGACCAACGCTGCCAAAGACGGCAGCGCGGCGACCAGATCATTGACGGCGGTCTCGTCAGTGATGTCGATGGCATGCGCACTCGCCTCGAAGCCAGCCGCCTGCAATTCCACCACACGGGCCGCGCCAAGTTCGGCGTTGAGATCGACAATGGCGACCTTGAAGCCGTCTTCCGCCAAGCGCCGGGAGATCGCCCAACCGATGCCGGAGGCACCGCCGGTGACGAGGGCAACTGGTTTGGTGCTCATCTTCATCTCCTCACATGCCCAAATAGGCAGACGCCACAGCGTCATTGGCAGAGAGTTCGGCGGGCGTGCCATGGGCCGCCACTTCGCCGTTCTCCAAAATATAAGCGTATTGCGCCACATCCAGCGCGATGGCGGCGTTCTGCTCCACGATCAGCAGCGTCAGCTTCTCATCGCGATGCAGTTGCACGATGGTGTCGAACACCTGCTGCACCAGCAGTGGCGACAGGCCGAGCGACGGCTCGTCAAGCAGCAACAAACGCGGCCGTGCCATCAGCGCGCGGGCGATTAACAACATCTGCTGCTCGCCACCGGACAGCGTGCCCGCCATCTGGCGATAGCGTTGCTTCAGAATGGGGAAATAGCCGGCCATCGTCTCGATATCGCGCGCAATCCCCGCCGCATCGCTGCGCTGATGTGCACCGAGCAGCAGATTTTCCTGCACACTCATATGGTGAAACACCTCGCGCCCCTCCGGCACCTGCGAGATGCCGAGCGCGACGATGCGTTCGGAGGACAGCCCGTCAATGCGCTGACCATCAAAATGGATCTCGCCCTTACGCGCTGCCACCATTCCGCAAATCGTGTTCAGCACCGAGGTCTTACCCGCCCCATTGGCCCCGAGCAGCGCCGTGATGCCGCCATCCGCCACAGCCAGCGAGACCTCCGACAACGCCTCGATGCGCCCATATCCGGCGGAGATGCGGGAGAGCGTCAATAAATCAGCCATGCGCATGCTCCCGCGTGCCCAGATAGGCTTCGATCACCTGCGGATTGGCGCGGATCTCATCGGGTTTGCCCTCGGCGATCTTCTGGCCGAACGACAGCACGGTGATGTGGTCGCTGACCGCCATCACCAATTGCATCACATGTTCCACCAGCAAGATCGTCAGCCCCTTGGCCGCCAGATCGGTCAGCATGCGGTCCAGCCGCGCAATCTCACGCGCGCGCAGACCGGCAGCGGGCTCGTCGAGCAATAGCAGACGCGGCGAACCCGCAAGTGCGCGGGCGACTTCGAGCATCTTCTGACGACCGAAATCGAGCGAATTGGCGCGGGCGTGGCGGAAATCGGCCAATCCGGCCTGTTCCAACAACATCTCCGCCTGCTCCCGCGCCCCACGGGAGAACGGCGACAGGCGAGCGAGCAGTGAGGTGTCCCGCACCGCATGCGCGCCGAGCATTACGTTTTCCAGCGCGGTCAGTTCGTTAAACAGTTCAAGATTCTGAAAGCTGCGCGCCACGCCACGCTTGGCCATCGCATGTGCGGGCTGCGCGGTGACATCCTCACCACCGACAAAAATCCGCCCGGATGACGGATGATACAACCGCGAGATACAGTTGAAGACCGTGGATTTTCCCGCACCATTCGGCCCAATCAGCGCGTGAATCGTGCCGGTTTCCACCGACAGTGACAGCTTATTGATCGCCACCAATCCGCCGAAGCGCATTGTCAGTTCGTCAAGCTGCAGCATCGTCGTGTTCATCGCGACCTCCGCAACGCTGCGAATAATCCGTGCGGGGCGAACATCATGAAGCCCATCAAAATCGCGCCATAGATCATCTCTTGATATTGCGGCATCTGGCGCAGCAATTCGTTGAGTAAGCCGAACACAACAGCGCCCCCCACCCCCCCCCACACCGAGCCGATCCCGCCGACCACCACCACCGTCAGCACCAGAATGGTCGCTGAAAATCCCAGTGAATCCGGATGGATGAAGGTGGAGAAGGTGGTGAACATGCCCCCCGCCGCCCCCGCCAGCAGCGCTGAGACGGTGAAGGCGGCCAGCTTCATCGCGCGGACATTGATGCCCACGGCAGAGGCCGCGATCTCACTCTCCCGCACCGCCCGCAGCGCCCGGCCGAAGCCCGAATGATGAATGACCAACGTCACGCACAGCACCAGCACCGCCAGCGCCGCCACCAGCGGAAATGCCATCCGGTCGGAGATGATCTCCAGGCCGAAGACGTGCATCGGGCGAATGTTGTAGCCATTCGGCCCGCCGGTGACGCTCTCCCAGTTCATGAACACCCACTGCATCGCCTCACCGAAGGCGAAGGTGGACAGGGCAAGATAGATATCGCGCATCCGCAATGCCAGCAGACCGATCACCAGCCCGACCGCCGCCGAAGCCACACTGCCCACCAACAGCGCCAACACGAACGGCCAGCCCGCGCTGGTCGCCATCGCGGTGGTATAAATGCCAATGCCATAGAAGGCCGCATGGGCGAGCGAGAACTGCCCGCTTTCGCCAATCACAATATGCAACCCCAACGACAGCACGATTGTGACCAGCAGAAGATTGACGAGATAGACCACGTATCCCGTAGCTATCATCTCAAGGGCCACCGCAGCGGCCAGCACCAGAAGCGCTGCGAGGATAACAACAAGCCGGTTCATACTTTCCTCACCCGGATCGCACCACCGAACAAGCCCTGTGGCTTGAGGGTCAGCACCAGCATGATCACCACAAAGGGGGTGACGATAATTGCGCGCGACGAGGCGAACAGCCCCACCATGTTCTCGGCAATGCCGATGATGAACCCACCCACCACCGCACCGGGCAGCGAGGTGAAGCCGCCGACAATGGCAGCGGCGAAGGCGAGAGTTGCGATGTGCCCCATCTCCACCGTCAGCAGCAATTTCGGCGCGATCAGCAGCGCGGCGATGGCGGAAATGCCGCCGGAAAACGCCCAAACCTGCATCTGCACCCGCGAGAGCGAAATCCCCACCAAAGCTGCCGCCCTGCGGTTCATCCCCACCGCCCGCATCGCACGCCCAAGCTTGGTGTAGGTGAACACCCAGAAGAACACCGCCATCACCACCAGCGATGCGGCGAAGATCACCACATCCAGATAGGACAACGAGGCGTCACCGATCATCACCGTGCCGTCTGGCACCACTGAGGGAAAGGAGCGCGGTGCGTCGCCAAAGCCGGAAAACCGCACCATCCCCTTGAGGAGATAGGACAATCCGAGGGTGGCAATCACCAGATTAACCGACACCCCTCGCGCCGCCGCCACCCGCGTCAACACCAGCCGCTGAAATGCCGCCGACACGCCGCAGACGATCAGGATCGTCACAGGGATCGCCACGAAGCTGGGGGCGGCAAACACCACGATCAGGAAGAACGCCAGATAGGACGCCGCCATGTAGATCTCGCCCTGGGCGAAATTGGCGACATCCGTGGTGCGATAGACAATGACAATGGCCAAAGCGAGCAGGGCGTAAACCGCCCCACTCACCAAACCGGATGCGACACCTTGCTGCACAAACAGCCAGATAATGTCCCAATCCATCACAGCCGCTCCAAGCCGCAGAACGACATGATCAATTGGCCTTGTAGGTCCAATGCGAGGCAAACACGCCCGGCACCTCGGTCAGATCGTCGCCATCGAACTTAAAGTAGATCGACGATTTCTGCGCGGCGTGTTCGGTGTGGGTGAAGGCGATCGGCCCGGCCATGACCGAGTTGAAGTTCAAATGCTCCACCGCATCGATGAACTTCGCCCGCGTCACATCACGCCCCGCCGCCTGCAGTGCCTTGACCACCACTTCAGCCGGGGGAATGCCATAGGGCATATAGACCTGCGGATGGCCCGGCTGGGCAGACAGCTCCGGATAGGCCTTCTTATACATGTCATACACCCAGGCCAGCTTCTCCGAACCTGGCTTGGCCATCAGAAGTTCCTGGATATAGACGTTTTTGAAGGCATCCTTGGTGCCGACATTGTCAACCATCTGCTTGAGGTTCGCGATGGCGTTCACCGCGACAATGATCGGCTTGTTGAAGTGCAGTTCCGCCGCCTTCTTCAGAATAAGCTGCGCGGGGGCGGCATAGGTGGTCAGGATCAGCACATCGACATTGGCCGCCTTCATCTTCAGCACCGGAGCGGTGACGTCGGTGATTTTCGGATCAACCGATTCAGACAGGAACGTCGCGCCATGTTCTTTGGCCTGCGGACCAGCGGCTTCCAAATTCCACGCGCCATAGGCGTCATCGTGGTTGATGTAGCCGATCTTCTTGGCACCGAATTGCTTGACGGCAAATTCAACCGTCGAGCCACCAACCGCACGCTGCGAGATCGACATTGCGCCGAAGATATTCGGCTGCGGCGGATACAGCGCACCGTCACCAGAGGCGTTGAGCATCACCCACGGCACTTCCGACCGCACCACATAATCCTTCGCCGCCACCACCGGTGCCGAGCAGGAGCCGCCATTGAGGATGAATACCTGATCCTGTTCGACCAGCTTCTTGACCGCCGCCACCAAATCATTCGGCGAGCAGCGATCATCTTCCTCGACGATTTCAATCTTGCGACCATTGATGCCGCCATCGGCGTTAACTTTGGCATAATACATCTTCGCCGCATTCATCACGTCCTGGCCATAAGCCTGCGCCGGGCCGGACATCGGGCCAAACAGGCCGATCTTGATAGTGGTGTCGGTCAACCCCGGCTCAGCAGCCATCGCCACACCCGACAGGCCAAGCAACGCGCTACCCGCCAGCAATCCCAACATTTTGCTCATTTTACGCATCGTATCCCTCCCAAGATTTTGTTTGTTTTTCGTTGATTGATCCGGCCCGGATTACTGCATCCGATAGCCGCCATTGACATCCATGGTGGTGCCGGTGACGTACGACGCCGCTTCCGAGACCAGAAAGCCCACCGCATCGGCCACTTCCCGTGCGGTGCCGATGCGCCCAAGTGGCACCGCCGACGGAGTTGCCGGCGTTTTGCCCGCACCACCGGCGGCCAAGCGCAGCATTTCCGTATCAATAATTCCCGGCGCAATCGCGTTGGCGGTGATACCCAGCGGGGCTGCCTCACGAGCAATCGCCTTGGTCAGCCCCAACACTGCCGCCTTCGCCGCAATATAGGCTGCCGAAGCGTTGTAGCCGCCCAATTGCGCCGCACAGGAGGAGAAGGTGACGATGCGACCATGCGGCACCGGGTTGTCCGTCCGACGGCGCAGCATGGCGCGCGCGCAGAGGAATGGCCCGGTGGTGTTCACCGCCAGCATCTCCTGCCAATTTCCCAGCGCGGTTTCCGTGATCAGCGGCCGCCGCCCGTCCTGCAACAGCAGCTTGCCCGCAGCACAGACGAGAACCGCCACCGGGCCAAGCTCCAACTCAACCCGCTCAAACGCCGCCTCGACCGCATGTTCATCGGAGACATCCAGCGTGACGCCGATATGCCCCAGACCCGGCAATGCCGCAGCCGTGGCGGTCGCGTTGGCGCCGTCGATATCGGCCACCGCCACGATGCAATTCGCCGCCGCCAGCACATGGGCAATCTCTGCCCCGATGCCGCGGCCTGCCCCGGTGACAATGGCCACACGCCTCATTCTAGCCTCCCCATCGCCCAGATGCATTCAGCCTGAGCGCTCATTCTCAGGCGATCATGTACACATGATCATGCATCGTCAATTCAATATGGGGTTTTCCAGCCGATAATTCTCATCTATGTATCCATGCCATGCGAACACGCTCACAAGACATCACCGAAATTCTGCGCCAACAAATTTTGGCGGGTGCGTATCTGCCCGGAGAAAGGTTGGAGGAAATTCCGCTTGCCGAGGCGCTCGGCGTGTCGCGCACTCCGGTGCGCGCGGCACTGACATTGCTCGCGCAGGAGGGGTTGATCGATTACCAACCCAAGCGGGGCTATCAGGTGCACGGCTTCTCACCAGAGGAGATTTTTGCCGCCTATGAGGTGCGGGCCGCCATCGAAGGTCTGGCTTGCCGATTGGCCGCCGAACGCGGGATTGACGCTGACTCTGCCGCAGCCCTTGAACACTGCCTCGCTCAGGGTGACGCCATTCTGGCGGGCGGCGCGCTCGCCCCGGATGACCTCGCGCCTTATCAGGCGATGAACGTGACCTTCCACGACAGGATCATCGCGCTGTCTTGCAACCAATGGGTTGGCCGTTTTGTCGAGCAGACCCATGCGATCCCGCTGGTGTCAGACCGCATCATCCTTTGGCATGATTATCCGGTGATTTTGCGCTCGCATGATGATCATCACCGCATCCTGGCCGCCATCAAACGCAGGCAGGCCGCGCGGGCGGAAGAACTGATGCGCGAACATGTGACTTTCGCCGGTGAGTTCCTGCGCGAAAACTTCCACCGCCTTGCCAGGCAAGAAAAAACGAAACCAACCGAGGATTTCCAATGAAGCTGTTCTTCTCGCCGGCCTCCCCTTTCGTGCGCAAGGTGATGATCGTCGCCCTCGAACACGGTGTGGCCGACAGTATTGAAAAGCTGGCCTGCGCTGCCGGTCCGATCAAGCGCGACATGACCATCGTGGCGCAAAACCCGCTGGGTCAGGTTCCGACGGCGATCAGCGATGATGGCGTGGCACTCTACGATTCCCGCGTCATTTGCGAATATATCGACGCTGCCCATGGTGGCAGCCTGTTCGGCAGTGGTGCGGCGCGCTGGCGCAATCTGGTCGATCAATCGGTTGGTGACGGCCTTCTCGATGCGGCCCTGCTGATCCGTTACGAAAACCTCGCCCGCCCGGCTGAACTGAAATTCGTCGATTGGGAAGTCGGCCAATACGGCAAAATCAACTCAGCCCTCGACCTGCTGGAAAGCCGCGCGGCTGAACTGGCTGGCCGGGTGGATATCGGCACGATCACCATCGGCAGCGCGCTCGGCTACCTCGATTTCCGTTTCGCGGAATTCGACTGGCGCACCGCACACCCGGCCCTTGCGACCTGGTTC
>Ga0316222_1002606_pt1 | contig 18962 bp, 14 predicted proteins | sample TBH18011metaG_FD_206008 | JGI IMG/M metagenome (GOLD analysis project Ga0316222, IMG submission 206008) | Freshwater microbial communities from Trout Bog Lake, Wisconsin, USA - TBH18011 | ecosystem: Environmental > Aquatic > Freshwater > Lake > Hypolimnion/Profundal zone | place: USA: Wisconsin...
GATCCGGTGCTCCGGAGCTGGCTGCGGCGACGCGCCCTGGGGTTGACGCCGGCCGAGCCGGCCTTCACCCCCCATCACCCGCCCTATCTGGGCGCCGATTGGCGCGGCTTGCCGCTGGAAACCCCGTCGGCGGTGTTCGCGCCGCTGCCGGAGGGCGCGCCTACCGGCGAACTAAGCCTGGCTCTGGCGGGAGCGACAATCGCCCTGCGACCGGGCGAAGAGGACGAACTGTTCGCCCGCGACTTCGCCGATGTCGAAACGATGCTGTCGCTGCACCGCTTCGCCTGGGTCCCGCTGCTGGATGCCGGTGCCGACCCGCGCTGGGTGGGCGCGCTGTGGCGGGCTTGGGCCAAGCGCTTCGGCGCCCCCGATCACGGTTGGGCCTGGCACCCCTACACCGCCGCCGAGCGGGCGATTAACCTTTTGACCACGTTCCGCCGCCGCGGCGTGCCGGCCCCGGCCGACGACACTTTGGCTCTGCTGGCCGCCCACGCTCCGGTCATTGCCCAGCGGCTGGAATGGTTCGGCGACCACCACACCTCGAACCATTGCGCCAATAACGGCCGGGCCTTGGCCTTGCTCGGGCTAGGACTGGGACTGCCCAAGGCCGCCGATGCCGGCTTGGCCATCATGGTGGCCGAGGGCAACCGCCTGTTCCGCCCCTCAGGCGTGCTGCGCGAAGGCTCCAGCCATTACCACCTGCTGCTGGCCCGGCAATGGGCCAGCGTCTGGCTGGCCGCCCGCGCTGCCGGTCGGCCCGAAGCGGCCGCTCTCGAAAAGGTGCTGGTGGCGGCGCTGGCGGTGCTGCCGCGTCTTCTGCTGGACGGCCATCTGCCGCTGGTCGGCGACATTTCGCCCGATTGCCCGCCCGGCCACCTAGGCGGCCTGCTGCCCGGCGGCGATGCCATGACCGGCTGGACCGGCCTGTTGCCGCCCGAGGATCGCGCCGCCTTGGTCGCGCTCAGGGACCGAATAATCCCGGTGTCGGTCGAGTCCCTGGCCGCCGATGGCTGGCTGTCCGGCCGCTTCGGCCCCTGGGCCGGGCTGTGGCACGCCGAGCCGGAAGGCTGGTCGCCGATGCCCGGCCACGGCCACCAAGATTGCGGCGGCGCCGAGCTTCATTTCGATGGCATTCCGATCTTTGTCGATCCCGGTCGCGGCTCCTATGCCGAGGCCGGCGAGGCCGATTCCATGGTGCGGGGCGAAAGCCACAACGGGGTGATGATCGACGGCATCGACCCTTATCCCCAAAACAGGCCCTATTACGCCCCCCAATTCCGCGCCGCCTTCGCCGGCCCAGCCTGCTTGGCGCGCAGTGACGACGGGGTGACGTTGACCCATCACGGCTTCCTGCGCCGGTTCGGACTGGAGGCCGAGCGCCAATGGCTATTCGCGCCGCGGCGGCTCGACATCATCGACCGCTTCACCCGCCAGCCCGGCGGTCACATCGTCACCCGCCGCCTGATCACGCCTTTGGCGGTGGTCGAGACCGAGCGCGCCGCCATCGTCCTGCAAGCCCCCTCGGGCCGCCGCTTTCGTATCTCGGCCGAAGGGGCGGTGCCGGTGGTCGGCCCAATCCCGCTCTGGCACGCCTATGGCGAATCGCGGCCGGGTAGCGTCATCACCTTCACCATCCCGGTGGTCATGCCGATCGAGTGCCGGCTGATCATCCAGGTGGTCTAGCCATGTGCGGTCTGGTTGGCCTGTTCCAGCCGCGTCGCGGCCCGCTGATCGAAGCCGATCTCGAATCCATGCTGGCGGTGATCCGCCATCGTGGCCCCGACGGCACCGGCCGCCATGTTTCCGAGGATCACCGCTTCCAGGCCGGCTTCGCCCGACTGGCCATTATTGATCTGGCCACCGGCGACCAGCCGCTGGTCGAGGCAGGTGGCGCCCGAGTGCTGCTCGGCAACGGCGAGATCTACAATTACCGGGAATTGCGCGCCGAATTGGCCGAGCGCGGCCATTCCTTCGCCACCAGCGGCGACATGGAGCCGGCGCTGAAGCTGTACGGCGAGCGCGGCCTGGATTTCGTCCACGCGCTGAACGGCATGTACGGGCTGGCCCTTTATGACCGCGCCCCCCACCGGCTGGTGCTGGTGCGCGACCGCTTAGGGATCAAGCCGCTCTATTGGACCCGCCTGGCCAGCGGCGGGATCCTATTCGCCTCCGAAATAAAGTCCCTATTCGCCTCGGGCCTGTGCGAGCCTGTGGTTGATGAGCGGGCCGTCACAAGCTTCCTCGCCCACGGCTATGTGCCGGCGCCGTCCACCCTGTGGCGGGGCATCAACAAGCTGCCGCCCGGCCATCTGCTGATCGCCGAGGGCGACAGCGAGCCAAAAATCCAGCGCTATTGGCGGGCGACGCCGACCAAGGATGGCCCCACCGATGCCGCCGGCCTCACCGCTTTGCTGGAAGATTCGGTACGCCTGCAATTGCGCTCCGACGTGCCGGTCAGCGCCATGCTGTCGGGGGGCCTCGATTCCGGGCTGATCGTCGCTTTGGCCGCGCGCCATCTGGAGCGGCCGCTTTCCACCTATACCGTGCGCTTCCTGGGGGCGCCGGTGGACGAAAGCCCGCTAGCAGCCGAGGTGGCAGCCCGCTACGGCACCCACCACACCACGTTCGACCTTGATGCCGACCAGGCGGCAGCGCTGCTACCGCGCTTGGCCTGGTTCGCCGACGAGCCGCTCTCCGACGCCACCCTGCTGCCCAGCCACCTGATCAACGTCCTGCTGGCCAAGGAAACCCGCGTGGTGCTCAACGGGACCGGCGGCGATGAATTGTTCGCCGGGTATGGCCGCTATTTCCAATTGCCGGTCGAGGCCCGTTATCTGCGCCTGCCTGGCTGGGTCCGCGCCGGCATCGAAAAGGCTTTTGGCGCCTTCGATCCTTTCCTGGCCTGGCAATTGGCCCGCTCGGCCAAGTTCGATGGCAATCGCGGCGCCTATCTGCACGACCATTGCACCCAATTCCCGCCGCCGCTGCTGACTCTGATCGGCCATCGCGGCGCCCCGGTGGTCCCCGCTCAGGCCGCCTTCTTCGCCGAGTTCGCCGGCCCGGCCCAGAGCGCCGGATTGTACGCCGAGCTATCGACCTATCTGCCCGAGGATTTGCTGACCCTGTTGGACCGCACCACCATGGCCAGCAGCGTCGAGGGCCGGGTGCCGTTCCTTGACCACCGCCTAGTCGAGGCGGCACTGGCGGTGCCACCCGAGCGGCGCACGCCCCAGGGGCGGCAAAAGGCGCTGGAGCGCGAGATGGCGGCGGGATTGCTGCCGGACTCGGTGCTGAATGCGGCCAAGCAGGGCTTCGCCTCGCCGGTGCCAGCCTGGTTCCGGGGCGATCTCGGCCCCCTGTGCCGCCGCGTACTGACCCGGCGGGCGACGCTGGAACGCGGCTGGTGGACCAAGCAGGGCATCGAACGCCTGCTGGCCGATCCCAGCCGCCACGCCTTCCGGCTTTACACCCTGACCATGCTGGAATTGACCGTCCGTATCCACGCCGAGCGACGGGACAGGACACCGACCACCGCCACCCTGGCCGAGATGGCTGAGGAGTCATGAGCATTGCGATAAATGTCATCCCGACAGAGCGAAGCGACGAGGGATCTTTCACGCGACAACCTCAGACGTTCTCGCGTGAAAGATCCCTCTCTGCGCTCGGGATGACAGCCTCTAAAGCGGGTCTTTGAACAATGACCTTCGTCGATGTGTCGGTCGTCACCCCCGCCTTCAACAACGCGGCCACCATCGGCCGGGCGCTGGCCAGCATCGCCGCCCAGGAGGCCAAGCCGATTGAGGTCATCGTCGTCGATGATGGCTCGACCGATGCCACCATCGAGGCGGTGCGCGCCGTGGCGCCGGCCATGAACGGGATGCGACTGAGACTGTTTCGCCAACGCAACAGCGGCGCCGGAGCGGCGCGCAACCGCGCCATCGCCGCCGCCTCGGCCAAATGGCTGGCCTTTCTCGATGCCGACGATGCTTGGGCGCCGGCCAAGCTGAAACGCAGCGTCGAGATCAGCGAAGCCGAGGATCTGGTGATGAGTTCCCACAATCTGTGGGGCATCGATGCCAAGGGCGAGCATCTGATCGATAGCCGCGCCCGCTGGCTGACCAATCCCGCCGATCCCTACCGCACCTTGTTCCTGCGCGGCTTCATTTCCAGCTCCACCGTGCTGGTGCGGCGCGACGCGGTGCTGGCGGTGGGCGGCTTCGACGATTCCTTGCGCTCGGCCCAGGATTACGAGCTGTGGCTGGCGGTGCTGGCCCAGGCGCAAGGCCGCTTCGCCACCTTCGCCGATCCGCTGTTGCGCTACACCCTGGCCGAGGACGGCATCACCAGCCGGCTGGAGCGCAAGGTGGCTTGCAGCCTGGCCATCCTTGACCGCCACATGGGCGTGATCAAGACCTTGCCCGGCCCGGTGCTGGGTCCGGTGGCCTTGCGCACCGTGATCATCCATGTCGAGGCCATTCGCGGCTTCCTCGCCCGTGGCGAGCATTGGGCGGCGTTGCGGCAGGCGGCGCTGTTCCCGGCCCGGCTGGCCCGCGCCTTGATTCGTCTGCCCTTCGCCAAGGGCGAGCGTCCCGATTATCTGGCCCGCCTGGTCCCGGCCGAGGAGGTGCCCCTGTGATCCACACCACCGCCCCGCTTCCCGATTGGTCGGCAATCAAGACCGCCCTGGCCCCGCCCCGGCCCGACCTGGCGGCTTTGGCTCGGCCCTGGCTGCGCGGAGGCGACCAGGCTCTGTGGTTTTCCCAAAGCGCCTGGTCCCTGGCGGCCCTGGCCGAGACCTTCGCCGAAATCCTGGGCGAGCCGGCGGTGATCGCGGTGCCCGAGTACATCTGCCATGCCGCCTTGACTCTATTGGCGCGGCGGGCGCGACTGGTGTTCTACCCGGTTTCGGCCGAGACCCTGGCCCCCGATTGGGAGGGCTGCGCCACTCTCGCCCGCTTCGATCTGTTCCTGCTGGTCCATTATTTCGGCACCCCCAACGATGCCGCCACCGCCACCGAGTTCTGCGCCGACCGCCACGCCGTGCTGATGGAAGATTCCACCCATGTGCTGCGGCCGCTGCCCGGCGTGGGCGAGGCCGGGGCGGTCACCCTCTATTCGCCCCATAAGCTGTTGGCGGCACCCGATGGCGCCATCCTGGTGGTCGCCGAGGGTGGCGAGGATCTGCTGCCGCCCTTGAGCCAGGCCGCCGCCCGAATCGGCGCCACCGCTCCATCGGCGCGCCCGTGGGCGCTGCGCCGCGCCGTACAGAAAACGCCGTTGGGCCGGTTGATGATGCGACTCAAGCCCGGCGGTCAGCCCGATTTCGCCTCGGACCCGGCGGCCACCGAGCCACCTTTGACCCCCGTCTTGTCCGATGCCGGCGCCGCTTTGATCGGCGCCAGCGACCTGGACGCCATCGCCCAACGCCGCGCCGCCAACGCCCGCCTTCTGGCCGAAAACCTGACGCCACTGGCCGCCTGGATGCCATTGTTTGATAGTCGTAACGATATTGTCCCCTATCGCCTGGTGATGCGCTGTCGCGACGGTGACGTCGCCGCCGACCTCTATGCCCGCCTGCGCCGGGCCGGTATCCCGGTGGAAAGTTGGCCAGACCTGCCCCCCAGCCTTACTCCCGATTCGGCTGCGCGCTTGTTACGCTCGACCCTGCTGCTGCTGGCCTGCCACCAGGGCATCGACGCCGAAGCCATGGCCGCCCAGGCGAAGCGGGCCATCGAGGCGCCGCGATGATGATCGGCATCGAGTGGATCAGCGACCGCAATTCCTGGGAGGCGCTGATCAGCGGCACCGGCCGCTCCAATCTGCTGCAAAGCTGGGCTTGGGGTGCAGCCAAGGCCGAGATCGAGGGCTGGCGCCCGCGCCGCGCCGTGCTGGCCGCCGGAACGCTGGCCATCGCGGCGGTGCAGGTCTTGGAAAGGCGATTGGGACCGGCCCGTCTGGCCCGGATCAATCGCGGCCCGCTCTGGCTGGCCGAGGATTTGACCGCCGAAGCCAAATCGGCCTGCCTGGCGGCGCTTCGTCGCCAATGGCGCTGGTATCGCGGCGGCGCCCTGCTGATCGCCCCCGAACTGGCCGAGGCCGAGCAATCCCTGGCCCTGGCCCAGACCTGGCGCCCCCGCGCCGCCCCCCTATGGGGCTCGGCCTGGATCGATTTGAGAGCCGACGAAGCCACCTTGCGCAAGCGCCTGAATGGCAAATGGCGCAACATGCTGGTCAATGCCGAAAAGGCCGGCCTGGAGGTCGCCGTTCTGGAGGGCACGACCGGCCTCGACTGGCTGCTGCCGCGCTACCAGGCGATGATGGCCGAGAAAGGTTTTTCCGGTATCGCGCCCCCGCTGCTGGCCGCCCTGGCCCGCCACTCCGATTCCGCCGACCTGCCGCTGCTGACCGCGAAATCCGGCGAAGAGGATGCCTCCGCCGTGCTGATCTGCCGCCACGGCGCCGCCGCCACCTATCTGATCGGCTGGAACAGCGATGCCGGCCGCCGCACAAAGGCCAATTATCTGCTGCTGTGGCGGGCCATGCTGGAGCTGAAGGATCGCGGTTGCCACTGGTTCGATCTGGGCGGCATTGACGACAGCCTCACCCCCGGCGTGGCCGCCTTCAAACGGGGCCTGGGCGGCGAGGAATACCGGCTGGCGGGAGAATTTCTGTCGGTGTAGGGGGGCTGGTTGCCTTGGTTGAGGGACGGAATGGCGGCTGACGTGACGGCCTATGCGGGACAGGTCCGGCGGCTATCGGAGGACGAAGGCGGCGGATGGCGAGACGGCGCCCTGGGGAAAGGCGAGCGCGATAAGCAGCTGACGCAGATGGAAAGTCCAAAAATCTGCGCAAACCTATCTTCAACCGCGGATCACAAACCGTCACTCGCCGCCCCATGCACGACCCTGGCCCAGCTTCGCAAGTTCGGCTGGCCGAGCCATTGCGTAATCGGAACGAAGAAGCCGGTCTTGGGGCGGTTGAGCACCGCATCGGGCAGCGGCGGGCGGGCTGAATTGGCCATGTCGCGCTTCGACGGCGGGTTGGGGCCGGCCAAAAGCGGCAGGAGGGCTCGGAATAGCTCGATATCCACCAGAGGCACGCGGATCTCGATGCCATGGGCCATGCCCGCCCAATCGGCGTCGCGCAAAAGCTGGTTGCGCATGTAGCCGGCCATTTCCAGCGCGCTGACCTTGAGGCGTGGAGCGGCGATGCCGGATACCAGACCGTCCAGGGTGGCCTCTGGCGCCAGGCGCTTCCAGCCGTCGCGGGCAAGGTCGGGATCAAGCACCTGGGACAGTTCCCAGGGCATGTACAGGCCGCGACTGAGCAGGGTGGCGCCGCCCCAGCCGCCGCCATACTCGAACAATCCGGCCATTTTGGGCGAGGTGAAGCGGCCGATCCAGCCTTGCGTCGCCAGCCGCACCAGCCGGCCGAGGGGGCGCGGCACCGACAGACCGGCCAGGCGGGGAATGCGGGCGAAGCTGTCATAGCCGGCGAACACTTCATCGCCGCCCAGCCCCGACAGCGCCACCTTGAGGCCGCGCTGTTTGGCGGCGCGAGCCACCAGCCAGGTATTGACGCCATCCACCGAGGGCTGATCCATCGCCGCCAGAATGTCGGCCTTGGCCGCTGCAAAATCGACGGCGGCGATGCGGCTGGTGACGTGATCGGTGCCATAGGCGGCGGCCACCGCCTCGGCCATCGGCACCTCGTCCCGCGCGGTTCCGGCGAATTCGGCGAAGCCCAGAGTCAGCGAGCGCACCGGCGCCGAGGCCTCTTTCGCCGCCAGCGCCAACAGGGTGGTGGAATCCAGCCCGCCCGACAGGAATACCCCCACCGGCACGTCGGCGATCAGATGGCGCCGCACACTGGCGGCCAGAGCCGCCGCCAATTGCTCGGCGGCATCTGTTGCGTTATCGCAACGGGCACTGGCCAGCCCGGCACTCAAATCGAAGTAACGACCCTGCCGGCATTCGCCGTCCTGACCCGCCCAGGCCCAAGTGCCGGCCGGCAAAGCGCGGATGCCGCGATAGAGGGTGTGCGGCTCGGGGACATGGCCCCACAGGAAAAAGCCGACATGGCCGGCGCTGTCGGGGCTGGTGTCGATACCGCCGCCGGCCAGCAGCGCCTTGACCTGGGAGGCGACTTTGATCCCACCGGAATCCTCGGCAACATAGAGCGGCTTGATGCCGAAGGGATCGCGCGCCAGCAGCATGCCGCGCCGCTGGCCGTCCCATAGGGCGAAGGCGAACATACCGACCAAGCGGTCGAGCATGGCGATGCCGAGACGTTGATACAGCGCCAACAGCACCTCGGTATCGCTTTCCGACCGGAACACCTGGCCCGCCGCCTCGCACTCGGCCCGCAATTCCCGGTAATTATAGATTTCGCCATTGAAGGCGATGTGCAATCCGCCATCGGCACTGGCCATTGGCTGGGCGCCGGACTCGGACAGATCGATGATCGACAGCCGGCGATGGGCCAGCCCCACCGCCCCGTCATCCGACAGCCACAGGCCAAAACCGTCCGGCCCGCGCGCAGCCATGGCGTCGCGGGTGCGAATCAGGGCGTCACGATCGACGGCGCCGTTATAGCGAAGGGTGGCTGCTAGGCCGCACATGGAAGTCTCATGGGGTGATCATCCCGTTCACCCGGACGGCGTCAAGGGCCTTGTTCGGAGCCAGCCCTTGCTGGCGACTGGGCCATTGAGGCCCCGCGAAGCGTGAGCGGAGTGCACGCCAAGCCGCCGGAGGCGGCGCCCGGCGCTTGAGGGCATCAACAAATCCAAGCCTGATCTAGCCTCCGGGCGCCTTCCGGTGTATGTGCTAACGCCATGAAACAAGTCATTCAAAGCGCCCGCAGCGGCAAGCTGCGCCTGAAGGACGTCCCCGAGCCGCGCGTTCGCGCCGGCTCCGTCCTAGTCCGCACCCGCGCCTCGCTGATCAGCGCCGGCACAGAGCGCATGGTCATCGACTTCGCCAAGAAGAGCCTGGCCGGCAAAGCCAAGGAACGCCCCGATCTGGTGCGCAAGGTGCTGGACAAGGCGCGCCGCGACGGCCTGGCCGCCACCTTGAAGACGGTGATGGCGCGGCTCGACGAGCCGCTGCCCTTGGGCTATTCCGCCGCCGGCGAGGTGATGGCGGTGGGTGCCGGGCTGGAAGGCGTGTACCGCGTCGGCCAGCGGGTGGCGCTGGCGGGGGCTGGACTGGCCAATCACGCCGACCTTAATGTGGTGCCGCGAAGCCTGGTGGCGCCGATCCCCGACGATGTCGCCGACGACGAGGCCTGCTTCGGCACCCTGTCGGCCATCGCCTTGGCCGGAGTGCGCAGCCTGTCGGCCCAATTGGGCGACGTGGTGGCGGTCATCGGCGTTGGCTTGGTTGGCCAATTGGCGGCGCAATTGCTGGCGCTCCAGGGCGCCCGCGTCGTCGCCATCGACACCAATGCCGCGCGCCTGACCCTGGCCAAACAGACCGGCGCCGAGCTGACCTGGGTGCTGGGCGAGGCCGGGCTGGTCGAGGCGGTGGGGGCGCTGTCGGGCGGGCTGGGCTGCGACGGCATCCTGATCGCCGCCGCTACCGACTCGAGCGAGCCGTTGTCCCTGGCTGCCGAATTGGCCCGCGACCGCGCCAAAGTGGTGATGGTGGGTAAGACCGGCACCGAATTCCCCTATGCCGCCTTCATGAAGAAGGAATTGGCCCTGACCGTGTCGCGCTCCTACGGGCCGGGCCGCTACGACGAGGATTTCGAAGGGCGTGGCATCAAGTATCCCGCCGGCTGGGTGCGCTGGACCGAGACCGAGAATTTGCGGGAATCGGTGCGCCTGATGTCGCCGTCGCTGACGCGGCGGCTCGATGTGGGTGCTCTGATCAGCCACCGCTTCGCCTTCGAGCGGGCCGAAGACGCCTATGCCCTGGTCACCGGCAATGCCGAACCTCATCTGGGCGTGGTGCTTCGCTACGAGGGCGAAACGAAGACGACGGCGCCGGTCTTCGCCGCTCCCAGGGCTGCGGCGAAATGCGTGCTGGGGGTGATCGGCGCCGGCAGCTTCGCCCGCACCGTGCTGCTGCCCGAGTTGAAGCGGCTGCCCTCGGTCGAACTTCGAACGCTGTGCACCACCAGGGGCCAGACCGCCGAGCACGGCCAGGCCACCTTCGGCTTCGCCCATGCCACCACCGATATCGAGGCGGTGCTAGGCGATTCCACCATCAACGCCGTGCTGATCGCCACCCGCCATGCCGACCACGCGGTGCTGACCGCCCGCGCCTTGGCCGCCGGCAAGTCGGTGCTGGTGGAAAAGCCGTTGGCGCTCGACCGCGACCAATTGGCCCAGGTTGTGGCGGCCCGCAATGCCTCGAACGCCTTCTTCTGCGTCGGCTTCAATCGCCGTTTCGCGCCGATGGCGGTGACCGCCCGCGCCCATCTCGCCCGCCATGCCGGGCCGAAGATGCTGGTGCTGCGGGTCAATGCCGGCGCCCTGCCGGCGGAAAGCTGGGTCAACGCCGTCGATGAGGGGGGCGGCCGGATCCTGGGCGAGTTGTGCCACTTCGTCGATCTTGCCCGCATGCTGGCGGCCAGCCCTGTCGTCGCGGTCCAGGCCGATGCGGCGCGAGTCGCGTCGGGGGCCTGCGACGACCTGACCGTCACGCTCTCCTTCGCCGACGGCTCGCTGGCCACCATCGTTTACACCGCGTTGGGCGATTCCTCCCACGCCAAGGAACGCTTCGAGTGTTTCGCTGGCGGAACGGTTGTCACAATCGACAATTTCCTGCAATTGACCATCACCGAGGGCGGGCGCAGCCGCACCAGCAAGGGCGGTTTCGGCCAGGATAAGGGCCACCACGCCGAATTGGCTGCCTTCGCCGCCGGCATCGCCAGCGGCATTCCCCCGGCCGACGAGGCGGAATTGCTGGAATCCAGCCTGGCCACAATCGCCGTGCTGGATTCCTTGAGAAGCGGCGGACGGGTGGCGCTGTGATCTCGGGGCTGGCGCTCCAGGCCGCTTGCGCCGCCCTTGCCGCCGCAATCCTGTCGGTGCTGGCCACCGGATTGGTGCTGGGCTATTTGCGCCGCCGCCAGATCCTTGATCGCCCCAACGAACGCTCTAGCCATACCCTTCCCACTCCGCGCGGCGGCGGCTTGGGGGTGGTGCCGGCGGTGCTACTGTGCTGGGCCTGGTTGGCCCTCGGCCCCGGCCCGATCGGTTATTGGGCCTGGGGCTCGATCGCTGCCGCCCTGCTGCTGATGATTGCTTCGTGGATCGACGACCGCCATTCCCTGCCCTCGGCGCCGCGCTTCCTCGGCCAGTTCGTGGTGGTGGCCGGCACCTTGGCGCTGCTGCCGGCGGACGCGCTTGTGTTCCAGGGCTGGCTACCCTTCGCCGCCGACCGCGTCGTCGCCGCCATCGCCTGGGTGTGGTTCGTCAACGTGTTCAATTTCATGGACGGCATCGACGGCATCACCGGCGTCGAGGCCGGCGCCCTCGGCATCGGCATCGCCCTGGTCAGCATTATTGGCGAATCGAGTCCCGACCTCGCCCCTTTCGCCCTGGCGGTGGCGGGAGCGGGATTAGGCTTCCTGGTGTGGAACTGGCATCCGGCCAAACTATTCTTGGGCGATGTCGGCAGCGTCCCGCTCGGCTTTCTGCTGGGAGGCCTGCTGCTGCGGCTGGCCATGGGCGGCCAGTTGGCGGCGGCGCTGATTCTGCCGGCCTATTACGTGGCCGATGCCACCTTGACCATTATCCTCCGCATCGTCCGGGGCGAGCCGTTCCTGCGCCCCCATCGCCAGCATTTCTACCAGCGCGCGGCTCTCGGCCGGCACCGTCACGACCAGGTGGCGCTGGCGGTGCTGGTCGGCAATCTGGCTCTGATCGCCTGCGCCCTGCTGGCCGCCCAAGGCCGTGTCGCGGAAGGCGCCGGAGCGGCATTCCTGGTGGTGGCGGCGATGCTGACCATGCTGCAACGCTGGTCACGGCCGTGAGAATCCTGGTCACCGGCGCCAATGGCTTCGTCGGCGGGCCGGTCTGCCGCACTCTGAGGGATGCCGGCCATCAGGTCGTCGGCGCCATCCGCCGTGAATTGCCGCCGCCGCCCGGCATTGACTACCGCCTCGTCGGCGGATTGGGTCCCGACACCGATTGGCGCGCCGCGCTGGAGGGCATCGAGGCGGTGGTGCATCTGGCGGCGCGCACCCATGTCATGAACGAGACCGAGGCCGACCCGCTGGCGGCATTCCGCCGCGTCACCCGCGACGGAGCGATTTCGTTGGCCTCCCAGGCCGCCGCCGCCGGAGCGCGCCGGCTGATCTTCCTCAGTTCGGTCAAGGTCAATGGCGAATCCACCCCGCCCGACCGCCCCTTCCGCACCGAAGACCCACCCACGCCGCAGGATGCCTATGGCATCGCCAAGGCCGAGGCCGAGGCGGTGTTGCGCCTCCAGGGGGGACTCGACCTGACCATTCTGCGGCCCCCGCTGGTGCATGGCCCAGGGGTTAAGGGCAATCTGCTGACCCTGATTGGGGCGCTGCGGCGTCGTCTGCCGCTGCCCTTGGGGGCCATCGCCAATCGCCGCAGCCTGATTGGGGTGGCCAATCTGGCCGACGCAATCCGCTTCTGCCTGGAAACCCCCGCCACCATCGGCGGGACCTTCCTGGTCCGCGACGGCAAGGATGTTTCGACACCGGAACTGATTCGTCGCCTGGGTGCCGCTTTGGGCCATCGCCCCCTGCTGCTGCCGCTGCCGGTGGGGCTGCTGCGCTTCGCGGCAAAGCTGACCGGCCGCCAGGCGGCATTCGAGCGGCTAACCGGCTCGCTGGCGGTGGATGATGGGCCGCTGCGTCGGTTGGGCTGGCAACCGCCGCAAAGCCTGGACCAGGGGCTGGAGGCGATGGCCGCCTCGTTTTCCTGATGGACAGAGGCCCGGCTTGTGGCCACCATGAGGCCGCCGCACTCGAGGAATCCGTTGATGAAGGCGATTTTGCTGTCGGTGGCGCTACTCGCCCTGGCAACCACGCAGGTCATGGCCAAGGAGGTCCCGTGCAAGGGGGCCACCCTAGGTGATGCCAAGATCGACGACGTGCTGATCGACTTCTACAACGAGGTCGCCGATGCCGCCGTGACCGACAAGACGGTGCCGCTGAAGACCACCTGGCACAGCATTGCCAATAGCTGTAAAGTGTTCCGGGCCTTGGACGATATCGGCCAACAAGTCGAATACGTCACCTTCGCGGTCAAGGACTGCCCGTCCTGCCGGGTCGAGGTCATGCCGCTTTCGGCTGATCGCATCTTCGTCCTGTTCCGCAGCCCGGTGGCCGAGGCCGCCACTCACAAACCCGACGGGCTGGGCTATTGCTACGACGTCAATTCCGCCAACGCGGTGGTGGGCGAGTGCAAGTGATGAAGATCGCGGTTGCGTCACGATCCTTTTCGCGACATCCGATCCTGCGCGCCGAGTTGTCGGCGCAATTTCCCAATGTCACCTTCAACGACGCGGGAACCAGCCTCAAGGGCGCCGCGCTGGTCGAGTTCCTGCGCGGCCACGACGCCGCCATCACCGCGCTGGAAACCATCGATGACTCCCTGCTGGCCGCCTTGCCGGACTTGACGGTGATCGGCAAATACGGTGTCGGCCTCGATATGATCGACCTTGAGGCGATGCGCCGTCGCGGCGTGCGGCTGGGCTGGACCGGGGGCGTCAACCGGCGTTCGGTGGCCGAACTGGTGATCGCCTTCGCCATCGCTTTGTTGCGTCATATTCCCCAGGGCCATAACGAGATCAAGGCCGGCATCTGGCGCCAATTGATGGGCCGCCAATTGTCGGATCGCGTGGTCGGCATCGTCGGTTGTGGCCATGTCGGCAAGGACCTGGCTTTGCTGCTGAAGGCCTTCGGCTGCCGGCTGCTGGCCCACGACATCCGCGATTTCCAGGACTTCTATGCCGCCCACGGCATTGAGGCGGTTGGGCTAGAGCGCCTGCTGGCCGAGGCGGAGGTGGTGAGTCTGCATCTGCCGCTGGATGCCTCGACCCGCAACATCCTATCGGCCGAGCGCTTAAGCCTGCTGCGCCCCCAGGCGATCCTGATCAACGCCGCCCGCGGCGGTCTGGTCGATGAAGCGGCGCTGAAAGAGATGCTGAAGAGCGGCCGCTTGGCCGGTGCCGCCTTCGACGTCTTCGCCAGCGAACCGCCCGAGGATAAGGAATTGCTGGCTCTGCCCAATTTCCTGTGCAGCCCGCATATCGGCGGCAGCGCCGAGGAGGCGGTACTGGCCATGGGCCGCGCCGCCATCGCCGGCCTCACCGACAACGCGGTGCCCCAGCCAGGCAGCGAAGTCTGGCGCGCGGCGGGAAAATAGTGGCTACCGCGCCCCGAAAATCGCCGTGCCAATCCGGACGTGGGTAGCGCCGGCCTTGATCGCCGCCGGGTAATCGCCGCTCATGCCCATGCTGATAATGCCCAGCTGATTGCGGGCGGCGATGGCGGCCAGCATTTCGAAATGCGGCAGCGGATCGCCCTCGACCGGGGGAATGCCCATCACGCCGGCGATCGGTAGGGAATATTCCTGGCGGCAGACGGCAATCAGTCGGTCGGCCTGATCGGGATCGATGCCGGCCTTCTGGGGTTCCCTGCCGGTATTGACCTGAACCAGGCAAAGCGGCCAGCGATCGGCGCGGCGCATTTCCTCGGCCAGCACGCGGGCCAGCTTGGGACGATCTAGGGTCTCGATGACATCGAACAAAGCGATGGCGTCGCGCACCTTGTTGGTCTGCAGCGGCCCGATCATGTGCAATCGCAAATCGGGACGCTCGGCCTTGAGGGCCCGCCATTTGTCCCGCGCTTCCAGGACCCGACTTTCGCCAAACACGACCTGACCCGCCGCCAGCGCCGGCATCACCATTTCGAGCGGCTGGGTCTTGCTCACCGCAACCAGGGTGATGGTGGCAAGATCGCGCCTGGCGGCAGCGGCGGCGGCGGCCAGCCCCATGCGGATCTCGGCGAGATTGGCGGCGACGTCTGACACCAAGCGGCAACTCCGGTATGATTGGGGGGATGACCCTAGCAGACACCGCTCGCCAACTCAATTCAGGCCACCCCGATCTGCCGGCGCTGCTGCTGGTGACGGACCAGCGGCGTCTGGCCGACCCGCTGCCGGCCGCCGCTCGCCTGCCGACCGGCGCGGGCATTCTGCTGCGCCATTACGAGGCGCCGGATCGATCGATCCTGGCCGGGCGATTGGCGAAGCTGGCGCGACGACACCGTTTGGTCCTGTTGGTGGCCGCCGATTGGCGGCTAGCGGCGGCGACCGGCGCCGGTGGTATCCATCTGCCCGAGGGCTTGCTGCGCTCGGGCCGGCTGTCGCCGCTGTTGGGCTGGGCGCGCAAGCGGCACCGTCTGGTCACCGCCGCCTGCCACGATCAGGCCGCTTTGGCGCTGGCGCGGCGCCTCAAACTCAGCGTCGCCCTGCTCTCGCCGGTCTTCGCCACCGCCAGTCACCCCGGCACCAAAGCGCTGGGACCCCTGCGCTTCACCGCCTGGTGTGGCCAAGCCGGCTTGCCGGTGCTGGCGCTGGGCGGTATCACCGCGATTACCGCCCGGCGCCTGCGCTCCAGCGGTGCCGTCGGGCTGGCAGCGGTAGGAGCGCTGGGCTACCATAAACCCGGTTTGGGGCACGGAGAGTTGGGAAAATGATGGCCGGTTTTGGCCTGCTGCTAGGCGCGTTGGCCGCGCTGTCCTGTTTCGGGTGGGGCCGAACCTTGTGCCGCGCCCCCTTAAGCTGGCCGCTGGCGACCACCCTGGGGCTGGCGGTGGTCGTCCTGATCGGCGGCCCGCTCAATCTGGTCGGCCTGGCGTATGGCTGGGCGCTGGATGCGGTGGCGGCAGCCGGTTTGGTTCTGGCCGCGCTGGCTTTGTGGCGGCAACCGCCATCGCGTCCGTCGGGATCGCTGCTGGCCGCGCTGGCCTTGGCGATGGTGCCGGCCATCTTCGTGGCGGCGACCCAGCTCCCCATCACCCTGTTCGACTTCCTCGACGACTTTTCCAAATACTTCGCCTATCCGATCCGCATGCTGGCCACCGGCAGCCTGGCCGGCGGCGGACTCGATTCCATGGGGGCTGAAACCCTCGGCGGACAGGCCTTCCTCGACGGCTTCGTCCTGGCCCATTGGGACTTTTCGGCGATCAACGCCGTCGATGCCATGTTCGGCCTGATGCTGTGCGGCCTGATGCTGGCGGGATCGACCCGTCGCGCGCCCTGGCTGGTGGCGGTGGGAGTGATCGCCCTGGCCGTCATTCCAAGTCATTATGTTAACGTATCGACGCTCTATCTGGGCGCCGCTTTGATGATGGCCCTGGTGCTGGTCTTGACCGGCGACGGCGCCCCGCCCCCCTTGGCCGCCGCCTTACCCGCCGCCGCCCTGATCGCCATGAAGGCCAGCTTCGCACCGATGGTGGTGGCGCTGCTGGTGGCCGCTGGCATCACCATGGCCATCGGGAATGGGCGTCGCAAGGCAGCGTCCTGGGCGGCCAAATGCGGAGGCCTGACCCTGTTGGCGCTGGCACCGTGGCTGGCCCTGCACCACGCCAATCTGCTGGCCTGGGCCGGCGGCGAGGGAGGCTTGGCCGAGGCGGCGGTGACCCAGGCGGCGCCGTCCGGCGATCCCTGGACCATTCTGTCCTTCAGCGCACTGCCCTATGGCGGCAGTTACGGCGCTTATACCGTTCTGCTGGCCATCATCGTGGCCCTGGCCTCGTTGCTCGCCGTCAAGCGGCGCGCGCCTGCTCCGGCGGCGGTGGGATTGGCGCTGGCCCTGGTGGTCGTCGCCCAGTTGGAATACACCCTGCCGCGCGACTTCGCCCATTTCACCCTGCGCTACACCATTCCGGCCTTGTTGGGGGTACTGCTGGCGCTTCTCGCTGGCATCGCCGAGGCGGGATTGGATCGCCGCGCCCAAGCGCTGGCGGCGCTGCTGGCCCTGGCCCCGCTTGCCCTGTTCGGCGGCGACGCCCCGGCGCGGTGGGAACGGATGATTGACGGCAAATCCATGCTGGCCTTCCACTGGCTGGCCGACAAACCCGACTTTCAGGCTTTTTCCACCGCCATGGTCCAGCCCGAGGCCTTCGCCCACCTTCAGGCCATCCAAGCCAAGGTGCCGGCGGGGGAACCGCTGCTGGCCTGGGTGACCACCCCGTTCCAGCTCGATTTCCACCGCAACCCGGTTGTTGTCTCGGATTATTCCGGACTCGGAACGTCTTGGGCGCGGCTGCCGGCGGCGCGCTGGGTGCTGTGGGAGGTCAAAGGCTGGGCGGTGGCCGGTCATGAGTCCTACCGCAAGGACGCCGCCTCGCCGATGGATTACGTCGCCCGCCAGGGCCGCCGCGCCATGGTGCTGGCGGCAAGGCTGGAGAATGCCGCCAACCATTCCCGGGTGGTCTATTACGACGGCCGCTACGTCCTCTTCGAATTGAGCGGGCCGCTCGATGGCTTCCCCGCCGGCCTTCCGGTTATGACCCCGCCGGGGTGACGTCGCTGTCGTCATTGGGGCCGCAGACGATGGGTGGGAAGCAGCATTTGGCCGAGACCAGGCCCTTTTGCAGGGCCAGATTGATCATTCCGTCCAGGGCCTTGGGCGGCACCGTGCGCTCTTCGACGTGAAGCAGAATGGCGTTCTCGGAGGAGAGCGGGAAGCAAGCCGCAAGCAGCCGCGCCGCGCCTTCGGGCGTAATCATGTAGCCCAGCGTCCCCCACGCCCTGGCCGCCTTGAACACCGAAGGCGGCGGTGTTTCGGGTGCGGCTTTGGCGAATTTCTCGAAATAGCCTGGCTTCTTCTTGGCGTTGTCGTCAAAGACGATCACCCCGAACAGCGCCTCGGGGGTGATCACCGCAATCGCCGCATCGGTGTTATAGCCGAAAAAGAAAATGTCCCAATCCGTGCCGGCCACCGCCAGCGCCCCTTCGGCGATGCGGAGGAAATCCTTGCGCAGGCAGGCATCGTCCTCGAAGACCAGCATTGGCTGGTCGGATTTGGCGCATTGGCGCCATAAGGCGTGGTGGGACAGGGCGTTGCCGATGGCCCCGTCCGGGTAGAAATGCGGCCCCGCCACCAACAATCCGTCCTGGACCAAGGAATCCTTGGCCAGACTCTTGCCTTCAACCGCCGGCACGAAGGTGAAATCGATGCCATGGTCGGCATTCCAGGCCAGGAATTGCCGCTTGCGATCGGAACGCCGCTCCAGATTGATCACCATGCCGCGCATCGCCCGCTCCCGAATTCGGAACCCTGGGCGCGATCTATCACGGTTGCCGACGGAAAAGAAGGGCCGTGGAGATCGATCTTTCCCTGCGCTATTGTGCAACCATCGGCGTGGTCAAGGATTGCCATTTTGTCCCTCATCGGATCTGCCAAGCGCGATGCGCATCTCGAGACTTTGCGGGGGCTGGCCGCCCTGTCGGTGCTGTTCTGGCACACCTCGCTGGGCTTTTTCCCGGTTCTGTCCGGGATATTCCCCGCTTTTCCCCAGGATCAATCGCTGCGCGGCAGCCTGGCCTATGGCCTTTTCAATGGCACGGCGGCAGTCGGCTTTTTCTTTGTGTTGTCCGGCTATGTGCTGACCCGATCGTTTTTCCAATCCGGCAATAGCGTCGTTCTCTACAAGAACGCTATCAAGCGGTGGCCGCGACTGGCGGCTCCGGTGGGGGTGGTGGTGCTGCTGTCTTGGGCAGCAATCGAAATGGGCTTTTATCATTTCACCTCGGTAGCCCGGATGACCGGCAGCCCGTGGCTGTTCACCTTCGGCTATGCCTCGCGCGAGCCGTTCGATCCCGACTTCCTCGGCGCCCTGTCGCAAGGCTTCGTCACCACTTTCTTTCGCGGCGACGCCACCTATGACAGCAGCATCTGGTCGATGAAATTCGAGATGATCGGCAGCTTCATCTCCTTCGCCCTGGCGATGATGCTGGCCATTGC
>Ga0316222_1002607_pt1 | contig 18956 bp, 16 predicted proteins | sample TBH18011metaG_FD_206008 | JGI IMG/M metagenome (GOLD analysis project Ga0316222, IMG submission 206008) | Freshwater microbial communities from Trout Bog Lake, Wisconsin, USA - TBH18011 | ecosystem: Environmental > Aquatic > Freshwater > Lake > Hypolimnion/Profundal zone | place: USA: Wisconsin...
CTTACGGTTTCCCGGTGCCGACGGGCTGGAGCAGGCCAAGGGCGCCCCGGTCCAGTTGGATAAGGCCGGCAAGCCCTACGCGGTCTTGCCCCCCATCCTGGACGAGGCGACCAGGCAGCCCGATCCCCGCTTTCCCGCCGATCTCGCCAATGGGCCGTTCGATGTGGGGCAATACGTCAAGCTGAACGAGAAACACCGCGATCTGGTCCACCGTTTCTACCAGAACCAGGAGCAGATCGACGGCGGCAAGAACGATAAATATGCCGCCTGGTCCGATGCCGGCGGCATGGTGATGGGCACTTACGACACCTCCACCACCAGGATGTGGACGCTGGCCCGGGAATTCACCCTGGCCGACCATTATTTCCAGGCGGCGTTCGGCGGTTCATTCCTCAACCACGTCTGGCTGATTTGCGCCTGCACCCCCAAATTCGACGGTGCTCCCGCCGCCATCCGCGCCCAGTTGGATGCCGACGGCCATCTGGTCAAGGACGGCGCGGTGACTCCCGATGGCTATGCCGTCAACACCATCTTCCCGTTCTATCCGCCCTATCCTCCGGCGGCGTCCGATTCTTCCCGCCGCCTGCCGCCGCTCACCGACGCCAATATCGGCGACCGCCTGACCGGCAAGAAGCTCTCATGGGCATGGTATTCCGGTGGGTTCGCCGCCGCCATGGCCGGGCGCAACGAGGGCAACTTCCAGTATCACCACCAGCCCTTCGCCTATTTCGCCAGCACCGCCGAAGGCACCAAGGCCAAGGCGCTGCATTTGAAGGACGAAGCCGCGCTGTTCGCGTCGGTGGCCAAGGGCAGGCTGGAGCGGGTGGTGTTCTACAAGCCGGTGGGCGACGAGAACGAGCATCCCGGATATGCCGACGTGGCCAGCGGCGACGCCAAGGCCGCCAGGCTGATCGAGGCCATCCGCAAGAGTTCCCTGTGGAAGGATGCCGCCATCATCGTGACCTATGACGAGAACGGCGGCTTCTGGGATCATGTGGCGCCGCCCAAGGCCGACCGCTGGGGGCCCGGTACCCGCGTTCCCGCCATCGTGATCTCGCCCTATGCCAAACGCGGCTTCGTCGATCATACCGTCTACGACACCACCTCGATCCTCAAACTGATCGAGACCCGGTTCGGCCTCCCGCCGCTGGGCGAGCGCGACGCCCACGCCAACGACATGACCAATGCCTTCGACTTTAAGACTGACTGGTCTAAGGCCAAGGCGAGATAAGGGGACTCCCACTAATAAACGCTTCGAGATGGCGCTGGATTTTTGTTCGTCCGCAAGGCCCGGAAAGGGGCGCATACCCAGGGTATGTAACCCTTTCCGCAACGCGGCGGGCGGGCAACAAAGACAAGCCAGATGATGCGGTTATTTGTGGGGGTCTCCTAAGCGGGCCGGGGAAGACCTACCAGGTCCGGACCCGGCCGGTATCCATATGGACGAAGTCGGAATCGGGGTAGATGCCGACGCCGCCGCCCTTGAGCGCCCGGGCGGCGCGGCCGACAGAGCGGATCGGGTGGCCGGGCAGGCGGATATCCACCGCCTTGCCTTCCATGTGCAGGCTGTGGGCGGCGACGCCGTCGCTGGCGGAGGCCAGCATGGCGTTGGTGGTGGGGGAGCGGTAGCCGCTGATGATATGGATGGCGCCCTTGCTTCCCACCTTGTGCTGGACCGAGGCCATCAGGTCGAGCAGGCGGGGGTCGATGGGGTGGACCGAGCCGTCGCGATGGTCGCGCAGAAAGTGGCTGATCCGGGCGATGGTCTGGGTCTGATAGTGCCCTTCGGTCCAGTAGACCATCTTGAGCGATTCGCCGGTATGGGTGTTGTAGAGGTGGAGAGAGCGTTCCGGCAGGCGGCTGATGGCCGCCTCGGCGGGGCTGGCGATGACAAGGGCAGCGGCGGCGCCGATCCCCATATGTAGGAAGCCACGACGGCTTTTGGCCTTCTCGATCATTCCCCCTCCCTGCGTCCGCCCCGGTTTCTTCCCCCTCGGGTGAGGACCTTATTACCACTGTCGGGTGGGCCGGAGTCAACAGGCCCGTTTAAAGGCTGATGGTCACTCGGGTTCCCCGCCCGACCTCGCTGACGATGCCGACCCCGCCGCCGTGAAGCTCGGCGATGGCCTTGACGATGGCCAGGCCGAGGCCTGATCGCCCCCCGGCGCTAGACCGTTCGACCCGGTAAAAGCGGTCGAACATGGAGGGGAGATGCTCCGGCGCGATGCCGCAGCCGCTATCGGCGACCGTGATTCGGATTCCCTCCCGGTCCGCCGCCGCCGCCAAATTCACCGTGCCGCCGGACGGCGTGTGACGGATGGCGTTGGAAATCAGATTACCGATGGCCCGCAGGATCAGCAGGCGATCGATGCTGGCCACCAGCGGCGCGCCGGGGACGGTTACGGTCAAGGCGATCCCGGCCTCGCTCGCCAGGGGATCATACAGGTCGTGGACGTCCTGCAATTCGTGGCCGAGATCGACATCTTCCCGCGTCAGGGCCATGGCCTGATTCTCGGCGCGGGCCAGGAACAGCATGCGGTGGACGAGATCCGACAGGGTCACGATTTCCTCGAGCGAGGATTCAAGCGTGTCCCGGTAGTCGGCGCCGGACCGCTCGGCCCGCAGCGACACCTTGATCTGCCCGCGGATGATGCCCAGCGGCGTCCTGAGCTGGTGGGCGATGTCATCGGAGAACTGGGAGACGCGATCGAAAGATTGCTGAAGCCGCTCCAGCATGGCGTTGAAGGTCTCGCCCAGGGCTATCAGTTCCACCGGCAGTTTCGACATATCGATGCGCTGGCCCAGGGTGGAACTCTCGATTCCCCGCATGGTCTCCACCAGATTCCGTACCGGCCGGATGCCGTGCAGCGCGATGCGGTAGCCGACCCCTCCGGAGATGATGAAGGCCACCCCGAACAGAATCCACATGCGGCCGTGATAGGGCGCCAACAGCCGGACTTCGTCGTCGGCCTCGGTCGCGACCTGGATGGTTTTGCCGTTCATATTGGACGTCGCCACCCAATAGGCCCGGCCCGAAACCCCGCGAACGACGGTGGGCCGGCGCGAGGCCGGAATGCCGGCGGCGGGAAGCTCGGCATCCATCCCGTTCGTCTGCGCCTGAATGCCACCATCGGGCAGCAGCACCCGGACGAAGGTGGTGCTGTCCAGGGAGGATTCGTCGGAATTCGCCAGCATTTGAACCGCATTGGGCGGCGGCAGGGCGTCGCTCAGCAGCGCTTCCACCAGCAGCAGCTTCATGCCGGCGAGCATCTCGTCCTCGCCGGTCAGATGCTCGGCGACCTTCCAGTACATCAGCACCGCCGCCCCGAACAGCAGGACGAACGCCATGACCGCGAACCAGATGGTCAGGCGGGCGGCCAGGGAAAAGCGGATCAGATGGAACAGGCCGTCCCCCCGGGCGGTCGCCGTCACGCCCTCTCCTCCAGGACGTAGCCCACACCGCGGACGGTGTGAATCAGGGGCGAGGCGAACGGCTCATCGACCTTTTGCCGCAGCCGGCGGATGTGAACGTCGATGACGTTGGTTTCGCTGTCGAAGTTCATGTCCCACACCTGCTCGGCGATATAGGTCCGGGTCAGCACCTCGCCGCTGCGCCGGCACAGCAGCAGCAGCAGGCTGAATTCCTTCTGGGTCAGGTCGATCCGCTGCCCGGCGCGCGAGGCCTTGCGTTTCTGGCTGTCCACGTCCAGATCGGCGATGGTCAGGAACTCGGTTTGCCGGACCGGCCCCCGCCGCAAGATGGTGCGCAGCCGCGCCACCAGTTCGGAAAAGGCGAAGGGTTTGGCCAGATAATCGTCCGCCCCCAATTCGAGGCCCTTGACCCGATCATCCACGCCATCGCGGGCGGTCAGGAACATCACCGGCAGATCCAGGTTGTGCCGGCGTATTTCGGTCAGGATTTGCCAGCCGTCGCATCCCGGCAGCATGATGTCGAGCAAAGCGAGGTCGTAATTGCCGCGAAGCGCCATGTGGAGGCCGTCTTCGCCATTGTCGGCGATATCGGCGACGAATCCGGCCTCCTGAAGCCCTTTCTTCAGGTAATCTGCGCTTTTCTTCTCGTCTTCGACGATGAGGATCTTCATGGCCGTGAGCAGCCGCCAGTCTATTGAAAGGGAAGCAAAATACGACTCCAACCATAGCGCCTCAACATTACGGAAACATGAACTGGAGATTAAGAAGCGCCCCCCCGATAATTAAGGTGCGGGTCATTGCTGCGTAATGTTCGCCTGCTAGACTCGAATGGTCGAGGGCGGCTTGGCGCGAGGAAACGCCACGGGCGCCAGATTTGGGTCGATGCCATGACCGGCTCTGCCGAATTGATGAGGGAGTAGGGTGGTGTCATATGCATGGGGACGCGGCGGGGGGTCTCGCGCGATGCTGGTGGTGCTCGCCCTCGTGGCGGCGCGGCCGGCCGCCGCGGTCGAGGTCGAAGCCGCCCGTGCGCTGGTGCGCTCGGCCGCCACCGACACATTGGCGGCTTTTGCCGGCAAGACCCTGGCCCCGGACGAGGCGCGGGCCGGCCTGCGCCGTCTGCTTTCCCGCTACGGGGACATGGAAACCGAGTCCCAATTCGTTCTTGGCCGCTACTGGAGCCGGGCAACGTCCGAAGACCAGCAGGAATTCGCCCATCTGTTCGAACGCTTCGTCGTCAGTTCGTTCGGCGGCATGATCACCGAGGTGCCGGCGGGGCTGCGCTTCGAGGTTTTGGGCGGCGAAGTGCGGGGCAATACCGTGGTGGTCCATTCCGTCGCCACCTCACCCGGCGAGGAGCCGAGCAAGGTGGAGTGGGCGGTGACCGAAACCGCGAGCGGCCGGCCGGTGATCGTCGATCTTTCGGTGGACGGCGTCACCTTGGTCACGACCCTGAAGGCCGACTTCACCTCCATCATCCGCCTCGCCTCCGGCCGGCTGGAGGCCCTGTTCGATCCGCTCCGCCGCAAGGTTTCCGCCCTGGGGGGGACCACGGACAACTGAGCTACGGGGCGGCGTGCGGCGCCGTGGCCCGTGCCCGGTCGAGGGCCGCGGCCAGGCGCCGGTCGTGGCCGTAGATGTCGTCGCGGAACGAGATGATGCCGTCCTCGTCGGCCCAGACGCTGAGATAGACCAGATAGACCGGCATGGTGCGTTCCATCTTCAGGGTCCGGGTCGCGGCATTGGCGGCGATGTTCTCGCTCAGCCGGCCCTGCCAGTGGCTTCCCAGCATCAATTCGCCCAGTTCGATGGGATGCTCCAGCCTGACGCAGCCATGGGACAGCGCCCGATTGGACCGGGAGAAGACCTTCCGGTTCGGGGTGTCGTGCATGTAGATGTCGTCGGAATCCTTGAGGTTGAATTTCAACTGTCCCAGGGCATTGTCCGGTCCCGGCGGCTGGCGCAGGCGGTAGGGGAATTTCTTGCCGATGGCATTCCAGTCGACGCCGTCGCCGGCGGCCTCGGGGCTGTCGGCGGGGTATTCGGTGATCTTGAGATTGCTCGATGCCAGATAGTTGGGATCGTGCCGCAGCTTGGGCAGGATTTCCTTGTTGGCGATGCTGGGCGGCACCGACCACGAGGGATTGAGCACCAGCGAATTCATGTCGGCATCCATGCTGGGGGTGGGATGGCGGGCATCGCCCACCACCACCCGCATGGACAGGGTGATGGCGCCATCCTCGACCAGATCCAGCGTTTCCGCCGGAATATTCACGACGATGTGGTGGCGCCCGAACTCGCGGGGCATCCAACGCCAGCGTTCCAGGTTGACGGCGATCTGATTGGCGCGCGCCTCGGCCGAGACGTTGAGGGTCAACAGGGTGTGGGCGCCGATGGTGCCGTCGGGGTCGAGACCGTGCCGGGTTTGGAAACGCTTGACCGCATCCACCAGCGGGGCGTCGAAATCGCGGCCCTCGGCCAGGGCGGGGGCCAGATCGCCGGAAATGATCAGGCGCCGCCGCAGGATCGCGATCCTGTCGTCGGCCGCGCCGGGAACCAGCTTGGGGCCGTCGGGGAGGGTGGGCCAGCCGCCGGCGCGGGCGATGGCGCGACTCCGGTCCAGGGCGTCCTTGAGGCGGAGATAACCGATGAAATGCGGCGTGGCGGCGGCGACCTGCTCGGCAAGGGGTTTGCCCGCCGCCAGGGGGAGGAGGAAATGGAGGCCGTCGAACCCGCCTTTGGCGTCATGGCCGAAGCCGCCATAGGCCCGCTCGGGAAGCACCGCGCCGATGGCGAGGTCGTGGCCGAACCGCAGCAGGGTGTCGCTGATCAGCACATCGCGCGGGAGATCGGCGGCCTGTTCGGGGACGGCATAGGCGCCGGGGCGCAATCCCTCGACCTGGGCGATGGTCTGGACCTCGGCCAGCAAGCGCTCGGCCAGCGCCGCATTGGTCCCGGACCATGCCGGCTGAAAGGCGCGGGTGCGGTAGAACTCCCGCAGCGCCTTGGTTTCGGCGGCGGGACCGGTCTGTGCCGTCGCGACAATCAGGGAATCAAGGCGCTTTTGCATGTCGTCCGCCGGTTCGGCCCGAACGGACACATCCATCCCGGCGGCTGCCAAGCCGAGGGCGAGGGTAACGAACAAGGGACGGGTAAACGACAAAAGCAACCTCGGCCCCGATGGCGGGGAATTGGCGGATATTTCCTTGGCAGCCGATATCGATCCATTCCGCCCCAGTGTCAACGGTCAACAGCAGGTTGAAGATTAATATTCTTCGCTCTTATCCCTGCGCCCAGGGCAGGCCGGAGAACTTCCAGCCGGCTTGACCGCCGCGATGCTTGTTGCCGTCATGGGGACCCTCGAACCCATCGGTGACGTTCCAGGCCGCCTGATATCCCTGGGCGGTGAGGAATTCCGCCGCCGCCTTGGAGCGGACTCCCGAGCGGCACAACAGCAGCACGACGTCGTCCTTGCGGATGCCGTGGTTCTCCAACTGGGCGGCGAAGGCGCTGTTGCGGTCCATGCTGGGGAAGACCTGCCATGAGATCAGCAGCACTTGTTTTTCCAGGGTGGCGAGATCGGGGACGCCGACGAACGACCATTCGGCCTGGGTGCGGACATCCACCAGCTTGGCATTCTTCTCCTGGGAAAGGCGCTGCCACGCTTGGGTTGGGGTGATTTCCCCGGCATAGGTCAAGGGCTGTGCGAGGGGGGTAACAGCATTCATCACGAAGGCTCCTGTGCGGCTTAAACTACATAAAATCTACTGCAGAATAAGACTATATAACACAAAAACATGTTGACCGTTGTGTGAAATACAGGTTATTCCGTAGTTATGATACATCATACACATGAAGATGTGTAAATAGAAAAGAGGCCAGTCATGAAGGACGCCGTTACCGCCGATTTCGGCGGCACCAATGGAAATGCCATCGAGCCGCTGGTGCGGATGTCGGATCTCCAGGAATACCGGCAGGCTCTCCAGCTCCGGCTGGCCGGAGAATGGGATGACGAGACGTTCACGTCATTCCGTCTGCGCTATGGCGTTTACGGCCAGAAGCAGCCGGGCGTCCAGATGGTGCGCATCAAGATTCCCGGCGGCATCGTCCCGACGCCGTGGCTGAAGACCCTGGCCCAGGTCAATCGCGACTTCGCCCAAGGGCCGGCGCATATCACCACCCGGCAGGATTTCCAACTGTATCATGTGCCGCTGGGCCGCAGTGCCGACATGCTGGAGATCCTCTACCGGAACGGCATCACCACCCGCGAGGCTTGCGGCAATACCCTGCGCAATATGAGCGCCTGCTCGCTGGCCGGGGCATGCCCGCGCGAACTGGTCGATGCCGGGGCGGTTGCCGAGCAATTGTCGCGGAGCTGGATCCGTCATCCGCTGGTGCAGCATATGCCGCGCAAGATGAAGTTCACCGTGTCGGGCTGCGCCACCGATTGCGGCGCGTCCTCCATCCACGACCTCGGCTTCATCGCCACCGAGCGGGACGGCCGCAAGGGCTTCCGGGTGCTGGCCGGCGGTGGTCTCGGTGGCCAGCCGATCATGGCGGTGGAGGTTCTGGCCTTCGTCGCCGAGGAGGATCTGCCAGTGGTGGTCGAGGCGACGGCCCGTCTGCACCAGCGCTATTCCAATCGCCGCGACCGCGCCCTGGCGCGTCTGAAGTTCGTGCTGAAGCGGTTTGGGGCCGAGACCTTCACCGCCTTGTTCCAGGAAGAGTTCGAGCGGTTGAAGGGGTTGCAGCAGCGCCCCTGGCAGCCGGTGGCCTGGCGGGTTCCGAGCGAGGCCGCGGTGGCGCGGACCCCGGTGGGGGTGGTGTCCGGTCACGACGGCACCTCCGCCGTGGTCGTCTATGTGCCGCTCGGCCTGCTGACTTCGGACCAGCTGGACCGGCTCCATGATATCGCCGTGGCTGCCGGGGTGTCGCAGCTGCGCACCACCCGCGACCAGAAGATCGCCCTGCTGGGGGTGGCTCCCGATCGGCTCACCCAGGTGATCGCCGCTATCAAGGCCATCGGCTTCGACGTTCCCGCCCATGCCGAGGATGTACCGGACGTGGTGTCTTGCCCCGGCACCACCACCTGCCGCATCGGCATCACCAATTCCCAGGGCTTCGGTCTCCAGGCGGAGCGCCAGGCCCGTGGCGAGGTGGCGGGACGCGGCGTTTCGGTGCACGTCTCGGGCTGCCAGAACTCTTGCGGTCTGCACCATGTGGCCGATATCGGCCTGCACGGCATGGCCAAGAAGATCGACGGCCGGCCGGCGCCGCACTACCAGGTGCATCTTGGCGGTGACGCCGCCAAGGGGATCGTCGGCTTCGAGGGGCCGGTGGTTCCGGCGCGGCTGGCCGATCAGGCGGTCAAATTGCTGCGCGCGGAAGTCGGCGCCGCCCGGGGCCGGGGCGAGGAGGTGCGCGCCTGGGCCGAACGGCTGGGCAAGGAGGGCCTCGCCCGGATCCTGCAGCCGCTGGAGGGAACCGGCGGCGAGGAACGCTTCATCGATTGGGGGGATGCCGATGTCTTCGCCGGTCCGCCCAAGGCCAAGGGCGAATGCGCCGCGCCGCAGGTCAGCACCACCTATTATGCCGATCTGGCCGATGACGGGCTGATCAATCTGGACCGTAATCTGGCGCGGGGCCGTTGGCCCGAGGCGTTGAAGGCGGGCGAGGTGGCGACGGTCTATGCGGTCCGTCTGCTGCTGGCCGGCAAGGGGGTGGTCACCGAGGATGGCGAGGAGACCGAGATGGTTTACGCCCGCTTCCGCGCCAGCCCCGCCGCCGTCGCCGAGGCGCTCAACGCTTTCGACGCGGTGCAGGCCGAGCGCACCGGCGCCCTGGTCACCGGCGAGGCGGAGGGCTACCGCGAGGCGCTGGCGAGCTTCATCGATACCGCCGGCTATCTGCTCCGTCAGCCGGCACCGCTGGTGGTGGCGGAATCGGGCGACCTGGCGTCTCTGTTGGTGGGGGTGGCGTGATGAGCGAGCGAAGCGAGTGCGGCGCCATTGAGGCGCCCGGAGCGCAGCGGAGGAGCCGTGCAGCCCATCGGGCAAACGACGCATCGCAGATGCGGTCCCGCAGGGACGAGCGAAGCGAGCAAGGGCGCGCCCGCCCGGCGCCTGAGGGGCGTGCACAATGAGCGCGCTGGAGCAGGGTACGGCGCAGCGGTTGCGGGCGCTGTTCGGCCATCTTGACGGCAAGGACCTGCTGGAAGCCTTGATCCATGGCGAATTGCGCGGCCGCATCGCGGTGACCTCGTCCTTCGGCGCCGAATCGGCGGTACTGCTGGATCTGGTCGCGGCGGTCGATCCGGCAACCCCAGTGATCTTCCTCGACACCGGCGAGCTGTTCGACGAGACCCTGGCCTATCGGTACCAGATCGAACGCAGGCTGGGGCTGACCAACATCATGGTGGTGCGTCCTACCGAGGCGGAACTGGCCGAGGCGGAGGATCTGTGGCGCGACGATGTGGATCGCTGCTGCGAATTGCGCAAGGTCCGGCCGCTGGCGCGGGTGACGCGGGCCTTCGACGCCCTGGTGGACGGCCGCAAGCGCGCCCATGGCTTCGAGCGCCAGGACATCAGCACCATTGAGGACGGCGCCGGCATCATCAAGATCAGCCCGCTGGCCAATTGGAGCGCCGAGCGCATCGAGCGCAGCTTTGCCGAGCGGGGATTGCCGCGCCATCCGCTGGTGGAACAGAACTATCGCTCCATCGGCTGTTGGCCTTGTACGCGGCCGGTGGAGCCGGGGCAGCCGGCCCGGGCCGGCCGGTGGGCCGGCGTGGCCAAAAGCGAATGCGGAATTCATACCCTTGTCCTCGGCCGTGACGGCGCGGGCATTTGAACAGAAAGATTGTAAGACCATGAGCATGAATGATCTCGATGCCCTGGAGGCACAGTCCATCTACATCCTGCGCGAGGCGTTCAACCGCCTCGACAAGATCGCCATGCTGTGGTCGATCGGCAAGGATTCCAACGTGATGCTGTGGCTGGCTCGCAAGGCTTTCTTCGGCCATGTGCCGTTCCCGGTGGTTCATGTGGATACCAAGCACAAGATCCCCGAGATGATCGAGTTTCGCGACCGGGTCGCCAAGGAGTGGAATCTGCCGCTGATCATCGGCGAGAACAGGCCGGCGCTGGACGCCGGCATGGGGCCGCATCAGGGGCGGGTGGCGTGCTGCTCCGCGCTCAAGACCGATGGGCTGAAGCAGATTCTGGAAGAGCACGGCTATACCGGCGTCATCGCCGGCATCCGCCGCGACGAAGAGGGCACCCGCGCCAAGGAGCGGGTGTTCAGCCCCCGCACCGAGGATGCCGGCTGGGACTTCAAGGATCAGCCGCCCGAATTCTGGGACCAGTTCAAGACCGATTTCGCGCCGGGCACCCATCTGCGCATCCATCCGCTGCTGGCCTGGACCGAGCTGGATGTGTGGCGCTACATCCAGCGGGAAAGTATTCCGGTGGTGGACCTCTACTTCGCCAAGAACGGCAAGCGCTATCGCTCGCTGGGGTGCGCCCCGTGCACCAGCGGGGTGGCGTCGACCGCCGCCACGGTCGCCGAGATCATCGAGGAATTGGCGACCACCCGGATTTCCGAGCGCTCCGGCCGGGCCCAGGACCAGGAATCCGAGGATGCCTTCGAGCGCCTGCGTGCCGGCGGATACATGTAGCCCGCCAGGCCGTTCCTGCCCGCAACTCCGAACCCATGAACGGGTTCGCCGGTATTCAGCGAGTATAAAAATGACCCATATCGCATCCCCCATGAAGATCGTCGTCGTCGGCCATGTGGACCACGGCAAGTCCACCCTGGTCGGCCGGATCCTCCACCAGACCGGCGCCCTGCCCGAGGGCAAGGTCGTATATCTGCGCGAGGTCTGCGACAAGCGCGGCATGCCGTTCGAATGGGCCTTCGTCATGGACGCCCTCCAGGCCGAGCGCGACCAGGGCATCACCATCGACACCGCCCAGATCCGCTTCCGCACGGCGGCGCGGCCCTATGTCATCATCGACGCGCCGGGTCACAAGGAATTCCTCAAGAACATGATCACCGGCGCTGCCTCGGCCGAGGCAGCGCTGCTGGTGATCGACGCCGACGAGGGCGTGCAGGAGCAGTCGCGCCGCCACGGCTATCTGCTGCATCTGCTGGGCCTGCGTCAGATCGCGGTGGCGGTCAACAAGATGGATCTGGTGGGGTTCGATCAGGCCCGCTTCGAGGTGGTCAAGGCCGAGATCGTCGCCTATCTCGCCTCCATCGGCGTGGTGCCGACCTATGTGGTTCCGGTGGCGGCCCGCAGCGGCGTCAATATCGGCTCTCAGGCGGCCGAAACCCCTTGGTACACCGGTCCCAGCGTGCTGGAGGCCCTCGACCGGTTCGAGCCGGCCAAGCCCGCCACCGAATTGCCGCTGCGTCTGCCGGTCCAGGATGTCTACAAATTTGACGAGCGGCGCATCATCGCCGGCCGCATCGAATCCGGCCGTCTCAAGGTCGGCGACACCCTGGTCTTCGCGCCATCAGGCAAATCGGCCCGCATCGCCACCATCGAATCCTGGAGCGGGGTAACCGGCGGCGGCAGCCCGCTGGCCACCGTGGCCGCCGGGGCCGGTCAGTCGGTGGGGATCACCCTGGACGAGCAGATCTTCGTCGAGCGCGGTCAAGTGGCGAGCCTGGTCGAAACCGCGCCGAGCCTGTCGCACAGCCTCAAGGCCCGCCTGTTCTGGCTGGGGCATCAGCCGCTGAAGGTGGGCAGCCGCTACAAGCTGAAGCTGGCCACCGCCGAGCATGTGGTGGAAGTGACCGCCATCGAGCGGGTGATCGATGTGGAGGATCTGGCCAATCATCAGGGCGCCGAGGTCGGGCGCAACGCGGTGGCGGAAGTGGTGTTCCGCGGCAAGGCCCCCATTTCCTACGATTCCTTCGTCGCCAATCCGCGGCTGGGACGTTTCGTCCTGGTGGAAGGCTACGACATCGTCGGCGGCGGTGTCATCGCCGAGGCCGATCTGGTGCGTCACGACCACAAATCGTCCAACATCACCTTCGTCGATCACAAGGTGAATTTCGAGAACCGCTCCCTGGGCAATGGCCATCGCGGCGGCGTGGTGTGGCTGACCGGGTTGTCGGGCGCCGGCAAGTCCACCATCGCCATGGAAGTGGAACGTCAGCTTTTCCTCAAGGGCTGGCAGGTCTCGGTGCTGGACGGCGACAATGTGCGTCACGGTCTGTGCTCCGATCTGGGGTTCAGCCCCGAGGACCGCACCGAGAATATCCGCCGGGTGGGCGAGGTGGCCAATCTGTTCGCCCAGGCCGGCATGCTGGTGGTGACGGCGTTCATCTCGCCCTATCGCAGCGACCGCGACCGGGTGCGGGCCATCGACCCGGAACTGTTCCACGAAATCTATGTGGCCACCGGTCTCGACGAATGCGAACGCCGGGATCCCAAGGGCCTGTACAAGAAGGCCCGCGCCGGCCAGATCCCGGAATTCACCGGCATCACCGCTCCCTATGAGGAGCCCATCGTGCCCGAACTGGCCGTCGTCACCGATGGCAAGAGCATCGAGGAAAGCGTTGCCGAGGTGCTGCGCTATATCGAGGATACCTTCTCCCTGTCGGCCCGCGAGCAGGCGGTCGGCTGGGGGCTTTAGAGCGGGATGATTTCAAGTCGACTCATCCCGCGACAGAGGCCGTTGAGGCCGAGGCCAAGCAAACCGGAGGTTTGCTCCCGGCGAGGGACATCCAAAATGGTTAGAGCATGATGCGACCTGATCGCATCATGCTCTAACCCGTCGCCGTCATGGCCCCCGGCAGCCGCTGCCGGGCCCGTCCGATGGCGTCGGGGGCCATGTGAGCCGATTGGGTGAAGTCGAGCAAGGCCGGCTCGTTGTCCAGCAGGAAGTCCAGGACCGAGCCGAGAACCTCCGGCTGCCCCGCCCGTTGGCGCAGGGATTGGCCGTCGCAGCCGGTCATGACCAGGAAGCGGCCGGCGAGATCCTCGTCGGCGATCAGCCACGCCAGGGCTTGCAGGGCGATGACCTCTGCCTGCTCACGGCTTGGTCCGACACCCCGCCCCATTACAGGCAGCCCACCGGTTCGCCCCGCATGCAACGGCTGGTCAGGCTTTCGATGCGGCTCAGCATCAGCATGGCCCGGTCCTGGTCCCGCCAATCACCGCGGCGCGCCAGATCCATGGCACGGCGGGTGGCGACATCCACGGCCTGACTGCCGAAATAGGCGACCATCTCACGCGCGGCGTATTCCAATGAATTTTCCATGTGCTGATCCTCCATTTGGAACAACACTAGAACATATCGGTACAAAATGGCAACACGTTTATGGGCCGGCATTCCGCCGATGGCCTGGGGGCAAATGGCGCGGGCGCATCCAAGGGGGATGCGCCCGCTTGGCCGGCCGGCTACTTGCCGGTGATGGGGATTTTGTGGGCGATGTCCTTGGGGTGTTCGCTCCGGGGCAGGGTGACGGTGAGCACGCCATTGTCGAATTTGGCGGTAACGGCGGTCTCGTCGATCTCGCCCACCGCGACCGAGCGTTCAAAGCGGCCGTACCAGCGTTCGGAGACGATGCCGCGCTCGGTCTTTTCGCTGGTCTCGGACTTTTTCTCGCCCTTCAGGGTCAGGACGCCGTCCTTCAGGGTCAGGTCCACGTCGTGCTCGGTCATGCCGGGCAGTTCGGCGATGACCCGGACCACCTTGTCCTCATCATGGACTTCCAGGCTGGGGAAGCCATGGCTGACCAGGGTGGCCGGCATGTCCAGGCCGTGCCAAAGGTCGTCGAACATGTGGTTGAGGCCCCGTGGCAGGGCGAAGAAGGGATCGGTCCGCAGATCGAAACCGGCCAGCGGGCCATGGCCCTTCGGAATCATCATGCGATTCATGATTGTCCTCCATCGACAGGTTCCATCGCACGAACCGCGAAACGGAACGGGGGAGACGCTCCCGATGGACGGCACAATGCCGGAGCGGTCATGATGTCATGGCGACCGACACGCACACACCCGCGCCCGCTCGTATGCGGCTCGCGCCCGGGGACCCCATAAGGCGTCCCCGGTACACCCAGGATGTAGGGTGAATTCGCCCGCTGTCAAGACCGGCGCGCCGCTAAAATGGCAATATATTACAATGACCTAACCTATTCCAGGTCCATGGCCGGGGCGGTGGCCGGCGGATCATTACCAAAGGTTAATCGCGGGGAAATGCTACGGTAACCTCACTGCTGGCATGCTCTCGCTTGTAAGGTCGAAGACGATGGTTGGGCAGCAAGTTTGCGCTCCCTGCCGACACCTCTCGGAGACCCGGCGGACATGAACTCCCCGCCGCCCGGCGTGCCGCTTGCCCCCCAAGTCAGGCGCGCCGCTACCGGAAGCGCCCCCCCGCGACCGGCGACTGGAAAGAAAAAGGCCCTCGCGTCTCCCCCCCTTGGCGCGAGGGCTTTTCCATTCCCTCCGAAGACGCTAGGGTGTGTCGCCAGTTACCGCATGAGCCGCGTTGCTGGCAAAATTGGCCGAATGACAGGAGAAAAGCGATGAGCGTAGCGGCGCTACGGTCGAGATTTTCGACACATCAGTCGGCCAATTTCGGCGCAACCCGAAGGGGCGCGGGAATTTCCGCGCCTGGGTTCGTTGCTCGTCGCTCATGGACATCCAGTCCATGTCGCTCCTCGTGCCTGCCCAGCCACGCAAATTCCTCGCGTTGCGGTTATGTGCTAACTGACGGCACACCCTAGGGTTGGCGCCAGAAAAACCGGATACCCAAATCCAGATGCGAATCCTGCTGATCGAAGACGATTGCGAAGCCGCCGCCTACATGGCGAAGGGCCTGAAAGAGGCCGGACATGTGGTCGATCATGCCGCCACCGGCACCGATGGGCTGTTCCTGGCGACCTCGGAACGGTGGGACGCCATGGTCATCGACCGCATGTTGCCGGGATTGGACGGTCTGGCCATCATCCAGGCCATCCGCGCCGCCGGCAATACCACGCCGGTGCTGGTGCTGTCGGCGCTGGGCAAGGTGGATGACCGGGTTCGGGGGCTGAAGGCGGGAGGGGACGACTATCTGGTCAAGCCCTATGCCTTCGCCGAGCTGCTGGCGCGCATCGAGGCACTGTCGCGGCGGGTGTCGGCGGCGCAGCCGGAGACCCGGCTCAAGGTCGAGGATCTGGAGATGGATCTGCTGGCCCGCAGCGTCAACCGCGGCGGCCAGGCCATCGACCTCCAACCGCGGGAGTTCCGCCTGCTGGAATATCTCATGCGCTATGCCGGCCAGGTGGTGACGCGGACCATGCTGCTGGAGAATGTCTGGGAGTATCATTTCGACCCCCAGACCAATCTGATCGACGTCCATATCAGCCGCCTGCGGCAGAAGGTGGACAAGGACTTCGCAGTTCCGCTGATTCACACGGTTCGCGGCGCAGGATACACGCTTCGTGCGGCCCGCTAATACCAACCTTCTCGGCACCACCACCTTTCGGCTGGCGCTCAGCTATCTCGGCATCTTCACCGTCTCGGCCATCGCCCTGCTGATTCTGGTGTCGTGGAGCACCACCATGTTCATCGAGTGGCAGGTGCAGGAGACGGTGGAGGCCGAGGCCACCGGCCTGTCCGAGGTCTACCGGGATCGCGGACTCGGCGGCCTGGCCGAGGTCATCGGCCAGCGGTCGCGCCAGGACATCGACGGCCGTGCCAGTTATCTGGTGATGGGCCAGGACGGCAAACCCTGGGCCGGCAATCTGCGGGCCTGGCCGCCGGAGGTCAACGACCTGCTGGGCTGGGTGCGGTTCCGGGTCCTGCCCATGGGTGGGATCGGCCCCGGCACCGAGGTCATGGCCCATGCCTATGAACTGGCCGATGGCTATCGCCTGCTGGTCGGACGGTCGCTGGCCGACGCCAAGCGGGTCAAGTCGGCCATCAACCGGGCGCTGGGCTGGGGGTTGGCCCTGACCATCCTGCTGGGGGTGGTGGGCGGCTATTTCACCAGCCGCCACATGCTCCAGCGGGTGGAACAGATGAGCCGCACCGCCCGGCGGATCTTCGGCGGCGATATGAGCCAGCGCATGATGTTGTCGGGTGCCGACGACGAATTCGACTCGCTGGCCGAAAGCTTCAACGAGATGATGGACGAGTTGGAGCGGCTGCTGGAGGGCATCCGCACCGTATCCGACAACATCGCCCACGATCTGCGCACCCCCCTCAATCGCCTGCGCTCGCGCATTGATCTGGTTCTGCTGGGGGCGCCCGATTGCGAGCTCTATCGCCGCACCCTGGAAGAAACCATGGCCGAGGCCGATAATCTGCTGGCCACCTTCAGCGCCATCCTGACCATCTCCCACGCCGAATCGGCGGCGCGGCTGGAAGGGTTCCTGCCGGTGGATCTCGCCACTCTGGCCGCCGACGCGGTCGAGCTTTACGAACCCCTGGCCGAGCAGAAGGCGGTCGAACTGCTCTGCCGCGCCGAGCCGGAGCTGATGGTCAAGGGGGATCGCCATCTGCTGTTCCAGGCGGTGGCCAATCTGGTGGACAATGCCGTCAAATACACCCCGGCCGGCGGTTGCGTCACCGTCTCGGTCGACGCGACGGAACCCGGCGTGGTGGAGCTGGCGGTGGCCGATTCCGGGCCGGGCATCCCGGCGGAAGCCCGCGACAACGTGCTGGAGCGTTTCGTGCGCCTGGACTCCACCCGCTCGACTCCCGGCAACGGCCTGGGCCTGTCGCTGGTGCAGGCGGTAGCGCGGCTGCACGGATCGCGCCTGACCCTGGGCGATAATCGGCCGGGTCTTCGGGTTCGGCTAGACTTCGCGAGACTTGACGACGGGCCCGGGGCAGCGTAAAGCCGTCTCTGTCCAGCATCCCGGAACACGGTGTAATTCCGTGGCGGTCCCGCCGCTGTAATCGGGGACACGGACCACTCGGACTTCGAGTCCGGCCACTGGCGGTTCACTGCCGGGAAGGTGTGGTTGCGTGGTCGATCCGAAAGCCAGAAGACCTGGTGGACATGGTTGAACGAGGGGCGGAATCCGATGGTAAAGGGTTTCGGCGAGGGCGCGTCCGTGCCTTGGCCGATGCCCCGGGCACATCGGAGAACAGCCCATGACCAGGACCGAGGACGTCACCACCCAACAGCCTCAGAACAAGACCCGCCCGGCGATCATCGCGACGCGCAAGACTTGCGATGCTGACGGTACCGGCCTGTCCCATTATGTCCTGATGGACAAGCAGGTGAAGCGGTGACCATGGCGGCCCCCATTGTCGGGGGCCGTCTTCCCGACGGCCTCCAGCGGTTCTCCATCGGCCATGCTGAGTACACCGCCCTGATCGATCCCGATAGCGCCTTCTGGGCCTTGGAGCGGGGGGATCAGCCCGGCGAGCGCGCCGCGATCATCGCGGAGTGGCAAAGCCGGCGGGAAGAATTCCTCCGCGAGATGGACACCCTCCGCTTCCACCTCACCCCGTCGGCGGTCTATTTCAATCCCACCGAACGCTGCAATCTCGACTGTTCCTACTGCTATATCCCGCGCGACATGCGGCGCAACGGCGAGCATATGAGCCGGGAAAAGCTGTTGGACGCCATGGCGCGGCTGGACGATTACTTCGCCCGTACCGTACCGGACGGGCGTCAGCCGCAGATCATCTTCCACGGCGCCGAACCGCTGCTGAACCGTGACGCCATGTTCGCCGCCATCGATGCCTATGGCGAGCGTTTCCGCTTCGGGGTCCAGACCAACGCCACCCAGTTGGACGGCGCGGCGGTGGACTTCCTGACCCGCCGGGGCGTCAGCATCGGCCTGTCCCTGGACGCGCCGCTGCCCGAGGTGGCGGACCGCTCACGCAAACGCTGGAATGGCGATGGCGTGTTCGCCTCGACGGTGGACGCCATCGAGCGGCTGAAGGGCTATGGCGGAACCAGCGTGATCTGCACCATGAACCGCGCCAATCTGGGGCAGCTGACCGGCATGGTGGAGTTCCTCCATGCCCATGAGGTGCCGACCTGCATGCTCAACGTGGTGCGGTGTACCCAGCCGGGCGGCCGCGAATCCTGGATCGAGGATGCGGCGGTGGTGCCGGCCTATCTGGCGGCGCTGGACCGCAGCCATCAATTGTTCCGCCAGACCGGACGCAAGCTGGTGGTGGCCAATTTCGCCAATATCCTGATTTCCATCCTGGCGCCGACGGCACGGCGGCTGATGTGCGACATTTCGCCCTGTGGCGGCGGCCGCAGCTTCTTCGCCCTGGCCCCGGACGGTTCGCTGTTTCCTTGCAGCGAATTCATCGGCCTGCCAGCCTTCGCCGGCGGCAATCTGTTCACCGACCGGATCGAGGATGTGCTGGACAGTCCGGCCTTCCGCCAGGTCACCGGCCGCAAGGTCGAGGATATCGCCGTCTGCGCCCCTTGTCCGGTGCGTCACTTCTGCGGTTCGCCCTGTCCGGCCGAAGCGCACGAGGCCAATGGCGGCATGGACCAGATCGGCGCCTATTGCGGCTTCTACCTGGAACAGGCGCGCTATGCCTTCCGCTT
>Ga0316222_1002610_pt1 | contig 18953 bp, 18 predicted proteins | sample TBH18011metaG_FD_206008 | JGI IMG/M metagenome (GOLD analysis project Ga0316222, IMG submission 206008) | Freshwater microbial communities from Trout Bog Lake, Wisconsin, USA - TBH18011 | ecosystem: Environmental > Aquatic > Freshwater > Lake > Hypolimnion/Profundal zone | place: USA: Wisconsin...
AATTGTGAACAACGCCTGGTGCTCCAGTTTCGTCGGGAAGTGCTATTGTCGTAGTTTGATTGGGATGGGGGAGGGCAACTTGCATATTTGATCCTTTCATTGTTACCGATTCGTGATGCGAATGGCAACATTAAACGATCTTAATATTCAAAGAAACAAGAGATTTCACGTAGAACGCATAGCAAAACTATTTGGCACAGGTTTAACTACACCCTGAATTGGAATGTGACCGGCATTGGCATCTCCGATCGCAGATTTGATATGGCAGCATCGGTCTGTCAGTAATAGAGTTCTTTCGGCCCTTTATACTCCTGCAGCGAATTTCCTCCATCCACCACAATCATTTGCCCGGTCAGATAGCTGCATCCCGGGCTGGCCAAAAATTTCACGACCTCGGCAACTTCATCGGCGCGTCCGGGGCGTCCCACTGGTGTGTGTTCACCGGCAGCGAGCTCTTCGGCAAAACTGGATGGCGTGGCAATCCAGCCTGGTGCGACGGCATTGACCATGATGTTGTGACCGGCGACTTCATGGGCCAGTGCGCGGGTCAGGCCCACCATGCCGGCTTTGGCGGCGCTGTAACCGGCCGAGCCTGGTACCGTTGCCAGTGGTCCGGTCACTGAGGCGATATTGACGATGCGGCCGTAGTTCTGCGCCAGCATGACCGGTACAACGGCACGGGTGACATGAAAACAGGTGTGCAGGTTCAGATCCATGTCGCGTTGCCATGCGGCGAAACTGGTCAGGTGCATCAGAGGTCCGTCGCCACTGTCATCGACACCGGTCTGGACCATCCCGGCGTTGTTGATCAGGATATCGATGCGGCCGTAGCGTGCCATGACGGCTGCGATCAGGGCGGTGGCCTGATCTTCGTCGGTCAGGTCGGCAATAAAACTCATGTGCTGATCGCTACCCAGTTCCTGTAATCGATCGTGAATACGTTTGGACGTGGAGGTAATGGCCACGCGCACCCCGGCAGCCGAGAGCAGTCGGGCACAGGCCATACCGATGCCATCGGCGCTGCCGGCGCCGGTGATCAGTGCGATCGTTGCAGCCGACATGTCAGTGCACCCGCAATTTGGAATTGCGCAGGCCATACACAAAATACAGCACAATGAAGACCGCCATCCAGATAAAAAATACCCGGAAGGTCAGATCGGACAGATCTTTCATGATGTAGATGCAGGCGAAGATACTCAATGCCGGTACAAAGTACGGGCCGAACGGCACCCGGAAGCCGCCACGCACTGCCTTGTCACTTTTGTGACGCATGATCGGTACGGCAATGGCCACGATGATGAAGGCGGTCAGCGTTCCCATGCTGACCATGTCCCACAGGAAGTTGGCATCAACCAGCGCGGCAACGATCGCCACGATGATGGAGACGATTACCGTATTGTTGACCGGCACAAACGAGGTCGGATTGACGTTGCGGAACACCTGCGGTGCCAGACCGTCGCGGCTGACCGCATATAAAATCCGGGTCTGGCCGTAAATCGATACCAGGGTAATGCTGAAAACGGAAATGATGGCGCCGGCCGAGAGCACGATGGCGGGCCAGGCCTGCCCGGTGACATCCTGCAGAATCACTGCCAGTCCGGCTTCCTGTCCGATAAATTTGGCGGCCGGTTGCGCGCCGACCGCAGCCACGGCGACCAGCATGTAAAACAGTGTCACGATGCCCAGCGCGGCCATGAGTCCGATTGGGACATTGCGTTTCGGATTGGTGACTTCCGATCCGGCCGTGGCAATGGTGTCCAGTCCGATGAACGAGAAAAACACGGTGCCGGACGCGGCGGTAACGCCGGCCATGCCGGCCAGTCCCTGACTGTTGTCGGTATTAAAAAACGGGAAGAAATTGTGTGCATTAAAACCTGAAAGAGCAATCACCACAAAAAACAGCAGAATTGCCAGCTTGATGACCACCATGATGGCATTGGTAGTGGCCGATTCTTGCGTACCGCGGCACAGCAGTATCGCGCACAGCGCAATCAGGATCACGGGTGGCAGATTGAACTGGTGCAGGTGAAATTCCGGGCCGGCTGCACCGAGCACGATCATCGGTGTATGCAGGGCCATCGGAATTTGCCAGCCGACCGTATTCTGCAAAAAATTGTTGACATAATCGGACCAGCCGATTGCCACGGCGCTGCATGCCAGTCCATATTCCAGCAGCAGGCATGCGGCGACAAAGAAGGCGGCAAATTCACCCAACGATGCATAGGCAAACGAATAGGCTGAGCCGGAAGAGGGAATGCGGAACGACAGTTCGGCGTAGCACAGCGCTGTCAGTCCGGCGGTCAGCGCTGCGATCAGAAACGACAGAATCACCGAAGGGCCAGCCTTGGGTACGGCCACGGCCATGGTGAAAAAAATTCCGGTGCCGATGGTTGCACCCACGCCGATCATGGTCAGCGGGAACAGACCCATCGAACGGTGCAGGGACGTTGCACCATGTTCGTGGTCATCTTCCAGTTTGAGATCAACCGGCTTGGTGCGTGTTAATTGCTGAAAAAGCGTTTGTCCCATTTGCTTCCTTATTGTCGTCTTATTTTTTAACCATGCAACTTTAAACGTTAAATAAGGTTCTGTGGGGAAATTTTTTCAGCGGCAAAATTTGTCAGCCTGGCAGCTGGGCTGACGTTATTCCCGCAGCATTTCCAGCAACTCGGCTCAATTCGTTAAACAGACAGTCACTGCAGCGCCTTGATGATTTCAGCCACCAGCGCCTGCGGCTGATAGTACAGATCATCCGGTGTGAGTCCCATGCGTACCACCGCCAGTTGCAGCGACGGGATGAGCGCAATCACCTGGATGTCGTGACCCTGCATCCAGTAGATATCGGCAGGCAGACCGAACGGTTGGTCCGCATTGCCGTCCTTCGGGGTATCGCGTGCCTCGGGACCTTCCAGCCAGAGCTGACCGCGGGCGTATTTGCCCCTCGATGCCGGTGCCGGACTGTGCATCATCGCCACATAGTCTGACCCCAGCAATCGCTGACCATCCCACATGCCGTCCTGCAGCAGAAACTGGCCAAAGCGGGCCCAGTCCTGCACGCTGGCATACATGTAACTGCCGCCGGAAACAATGCCGCTCTCATCGGCTTCGATAAAGGCGCTGCTCATGCCCAGCGGTGCGAACAGATGGGTGCGCGGAAAACTCAGTGCATCATGCTCAACCGTGTGCATCCAGATTCTGGCCAGCAGTACCGACGTACCGGTGGAGTAATTCCAGTCACTGCCCGGGGTATGCTGCAACGGTTTGCCGTGCACAAAAGTGGCCATGTCCGGTTCCAGATACAGCATGCGCGTTACATCCGAGACAGCGCCGTAATTTTCATTGAATTCCAGACCGGACGACATGGCCAGCAGGTCGGCCAGGGTGATCTGTTCGCGGCCGTCAGGTTTGCCCGCGCCATCCCAGAAATGATCCTGCTCCAGCGTCAGTTTGCCCGCGCCGACCTGCAGGCCGACCAGTGCGGCATTGACGGTTTTGGTCATGGACCAGCCAAGCAGCGGGGTATCCTGGGTGAAGCCCGGCGCATAGCGTTGTGCAATCAGCTTGCCATGCGAAATCACGGCGATGCCGCGCATGAACGGACCGGCCAGCTCATCTCTTTGAATGATCTGATTCACTTTGTCATTCAATACTGCCCTGGATCCCTGCGGCCAGTCGGCTTCGGCAGAATGGGATGGCAGCGGCCGGGGATCAAACTGAAATTGCAGGGCCTGGGCAATATTGCCGTCCGGGACCGCGGCGCAACCGGTGCCGGGACGATACACGGCGAGGCCATTGCCGATGAATCCCAGAATCCCGGCGCGCACGATGCCGCTGTCGCGGTCGACACTGACCTTCATGAGTTTGAGAAACGGATTGCCGGGCGACTGGACATCGACTTTCATGACCTCGTCGGCATTGCGGCCGGCCAGGAAGACATTGGTACAGACGATTTTGGCGCTGTAGTTGGAACCGATGCGAAACAATTCTGGTGGATTGTAATGCAGCCAGACTGCACTGGCGGCAAGCAGAAAAACGAGTACGGCACCGACTTTGATTTTTACATTCATGGTCAATAACTTTGCAGGATGAGTTTGATGGGGTTACTGGTTGGCACGCACAGTCAGCAGCAGCAACGCTGCCGACAGCAGAATATGCAATTGCTGTTCGCTGTCGAGCGGGTCAATGGTGAACTGCAGCAGACTCAGCGCGAAACAGCCCAGCAGGATCAGTCCACCCAGGATCGCAGTCAGTTTTTTGGACTGCAGCGCGCCGAGCATGATCAGCAGTGCTGACAGTGCCGGGATGATCTGTCCCCACGCGGCAAACTGCAGCACGTCAGTCATCCACAGACACACGGCACTGGCAATGATGAAAAAACTCACCGAGGCCCTGAGTCTTGTTGCCAGATCGCCGTCACGCCAGACCAGACTCAGTGCCAGCAGCGGCAGGGCGGCGCAACCGGCCAGCAGCGCCAGGAATGCATGCGGTCCGTTGGCTTCCTTCACCCCGGCAAAGATCAGCGCACCCAGCAGCGCTGCCAGGCCAATGATTAAAGTGCCGATGGCCACGCCCGGTCGGCTTTTCAGGTTGTGCCAGGTGATCCCGAGGGTGACGCCGGCGAGCAGGAATTCGGACAGCAGGTCGTAGTTCATGCGGCACCTGCCGGTTTTTTGCTGATCATCGTAATCCACACAGCGCTGCCCAGCATCGTGACGAGAATGGCGATTTTTACGGTGGCCGGCGCAGCGTAACCGAACCAGTGGGGACTCAGATAAAAAGCCAGCCCCAGGGCAACGGTGCGCAGCTGTTCCAGAAGATAAGCGTTGCGCTGCATGTTGAGCAGCGCGCCCAGTACCTGCATGGTACCGACCAGCACCACGATATAGAGCGTGAGCTGCAGGGCATTCAACTGTTCACCGATGCCGATGCAGTGCATGATGAGTGGCACCGTCAGCAGGTATTGCACCGCCACGTACCAGCGCACGGCAGTGCTTGTGTGCCAGACAAAGCGCTGCATGCCGGCCGTCTCCAGATGCGCCAGTCCGGCATCGTTCCACAGGCCCGGCGGTGCAATCCAGACACCCAGTTTTGCGCGCCAGCCGACCGCCTGGCGTGAAGCCTGCCACAACTCGTGGTAGTAATGCATGACACCCCACAGCGGGTTGTAGCTGTGCAGCGGATTGCGGATGCCGTAAATGACGGTTTCATCCTCCCGTTCTTCTTCAAAGGTCCCGAACAGGCGGTCCCAGATGATGAACACGCCGCCGTAATTTTTGTCGATGCAGTAATCATTTTTGCCGTGGTGAACGCGGTGATTGGACGGACTGGAAAAAACCCGGTCAAACCAGCCCAGCCTGCCAACCAGTTCGGTATGTACCCAGTATTGATACAGCAGGTCGATGAGTCCGACGCCGATGAACACTTCGGGTGGCACACCGACCACGGCCAGCGGCATGAAAAATATCCAGGTAAACAGCCAGGTGGTCGAGGGTTGACGCAGCGCGGTGGACAGATTGTAATATTCGGAAGAATGGTGCACGATGTGCGCAGCCCACAACACCCCGACTTCATGTTCGAACCGATGCGCCCAGTAGTAACAGAAATCGTAAAACAGCATGGCAAACAGCCACACCCACAGGCTGCTGTCACTGAGCGCGACGGTGCGGTACCGTTCATAGACCGTGACGTACAGACCAATGAAGACGAGTTTGAATACCAGACCGGCGAGCTGGCTGAGCACGCCATGATGCAGGCTGGTGACGGCGTCAGGAATGTCGTACACGACCCGGTTTTTGCGCCGGGCCAGCACGGCTTCAAACAGAATGGTGATTAAAAAAACAGGGATGGCAAAAAGTATTGGATTCACGGATTGTCTCGAAAGGTTGTTATAATAATTCCGCCAAGAAACTTTATAGCGGTTAAAAAAATTCCCGTCAATATCAATGACCGAGAGTGGCATCTAAAATTTACAGAAAGCAAATCTATGCGCATTTTCATTCGTCTGGCCGGCATTTTTGTTGCAGCCTGTGTCGTTTTTTTGCTCGGGCACACACTGTGGGCCAGTCTTGACCGGAGCGCTCAGAATGTCAAACCATTTGAGGCAAATCTGGCGGCCATGGAGACATTCGGCGTTGACGCCGGCAAGGGCAATCTGCTTGGCGTGCAACCCTGGCTGGTGCCGCAGGATTATGCCAATTCCGCCACACTGACTGCCAAATTTTCTGCGTATCTGCAGGCCGCGCACGACAAACGGTGGCTGTCTGATAAAACCGTGGCGGTGTTCCCGGAATATACCGGTACCTGGCTGATCGCTGCAGGTGAAAAAAACAGTATCTACGCTGAACAGAATTCTGAAGCTGCCATGACCACCGTGGCACTGACCCACCTGCCTGAATTTGGTTACCGGCTGGCCGGCGCGCCGGCGGTTGCCGACAAGGTCAAGTGGGCCCTGTTTTCGATCAAAGGCAAACCGGCAGCAGCGGCCTATCAACAGGTGTTTGGTGCACTGGCGAAAAAATTTGGCATCAATATCGTGGCCGGCTCCATCGTCCTGCCGCAACCGGAACTGGTGGCAGGTCAAATCGTGGTACACGAAGGACAGCCTTTGTACAACGTGTCGGCCGTTTTTGGTCCGGATGGTCAGATCATTCCACCGCTGGTGGTGAAGGTGTTTCCCATCACGGATGAACTGCAGTTCATTGCCACGGGCCGGTCCGAAGCGCTGCCGGTCTTCCAGACCAGCGCCGGTAAACTCGGCGTGCTGATCTGCGCCGATGCGTGGTATCCGGCCAATTATGCAGCGTTAAAAAAGTCAGGCGCCGAACTGCTGGCCGTGCCCTCCTTCAGTGCCCATGATCAGGTCTGGTCCACCATCTGGGCCGGCTACAACGGTGCTGCGCAACCTGCCGACGTGGATACAGCTGACATCGGCAAAATCACCGAAGGCGACGCGTGGATGAAATACGCCATGCCGCTGCGCAGTCAGACGGTCGGTATCAAGGCCGGCCTGAATGTGTTTTTACGCGGTGCCTTGTGGGATCTGGGTTCGGATGGTGCAACCATTCGCGTTGCCGGTTCTGAAACCGGCAAAGGGGCGGTGGTCAAGGGAGCTGCGCTGACCAACCTGTGGCTGCAATGAGCCATTCCGGCGAAGGCAGCTTTGTGTGGGACCTGCCCAATCCATTCACCCTGGCGCTGGCCCCGCAGGCTGCCGACATCGATGGACTGGATCACACCAACAATGCGGTCTACGTGCGCTGGTGTGAGCAGGCCGGCTGGGCGCACTCGGTTGCACTGGGACTGGGGCTGGATGATTACCGCCGGCTCGACCGCGGCATGGCGATCCGGCGCGGTGAATACGATTACCTGTTGCCGACTGCCGTGGGTGAACCGCTGCAAATGGGCACCTGGCTGCAACGCGGCGACAGCGCAATGGCCATGCACCGTGTGTTTCAGCTGATCCGGTCAAGCGACCACAGCACGGTGCTGCGCGCGCGCTGGACCCTGGTTTGCATCGAGTTGTCCAGTGGACGCCCCAAGCGCCTGCCCGCCGAATTCAGTGATATATATCTGCCGGTAATGGTTAAGTAGGGTGCAATAACATTGCACCGCCTCGGGAAGCGCTGACAATGGCGCATTGATTGAAAGTGTCAGGCAGCAATCCGATGCCTGTTTGCGGCTTTTTTCTTTTCAGGCTTTTTATCAGGACTTGCCAATGACGCGGCGTACTTGACAGCAATTTGTTTCAATTCCGCCTGTGCAAACAATTGCAGCGCTTCACGCATCAATGGCTGATATCCAATACCACGCAGTTTCGCAATCAGTTTAAATTCATCGATTAACTCAGTTTGCAAACGAATTGAAATCGACTGCATGCCCAGTGATTCGTTAATCTGCTTTTGCAGCTCAGGATCAGCCGGTTCGGCATGGTCCATGTCCCGCCCCAATTTTCCGGTTTCCCACGCTTGTTCAGTGCCGGTTATTTTGTTCGATTTGGCCATGATATTTCCCTTCAGATTAATTTACCCTTGAGAGTGAAGATGCCGGTTTCTTTCTCATTGGGTTCATAGGCAGTCTTAATGTGGATGTGTCCTTGTATGAATATGAAAACCACCTTTAACGATCTGCCCTGATTCGTTTCCGCTATAAACCACAAAGTGGGTGGATCTGTCCTGTGATCTTCCCGGTTATCGATTAAATAGTTGCCCTCCCTGTTTTCGAAACATTCGACAACCTCAGTCAAGCTGACACGATGTTTTAAAAGTAGTTTTTCCTGAATCGCTGAAGAGATTTTTATCGGCATTTTGCAGTTTAATGTATATACAATATTATCGACAACTGTTTTTTATTTCAATGATTAATTTCAATATTCAGTCATTTTTATCAATATAAACAGAAGATATTTAATTAATAAGCAATAAATTTAAATAAATTTATATTTAATGTATATACGTGTTTTGTCTGTGTTTTGCCTTAATTGGGCAAAAAAAACCGGACTGTCCCAAAGGATCAGTCCGGTTTTCAATTGCTGCTTAAGAATTACATGCTGGCCGTGAATTCAACACCGTAAAAACGCGGTGGTGTAATCGTTGCGTACGGCACGCCGATTGAGGTCAGCTGACCGCCCATGAACTGCACATAGCGTTTGTCAAACAGGTTATTGACGACCAGTGAAACACCATACTGGCGCGTGCTGTTCATCCAGCCTAAACGGGTGTCAAACTTGGTCGTTGCGGTGCCGGTCTGGATGTTGGCATAGGACAGGCAGGGCAGTCCGGGCGCATCGCTGCAGCGGCGGGAGGCGCTGGTGTGATTGCCCTGGAAGGTAAAGTCCATGTGACCATCCAGCATTTCCCAGTTGATGTTGGTGCCGGCCATACCGGTGAAATACGGCGTGCCTACCGGTTGCCCTGCCAGATTGGTTAATGCACCGGTGGTGCCCTGTTCATTGTATTTGGTGAAGGACGCATCGATGAATTCGAAGCCGCCGAACAGGGTGACATTGCTCATTGGCCGGTAACGGCCATCCATATCCAGTCCCATGGCTTTCTGGTCACTGGTTGTGACGTTGTAAGTCGGAACGGAACCCGGCTGACCACTGCCGGTCAGGCTGATATTTTGCAGATTGTTGAAGCGGTAGGCAAACAGGGATGAATTCAGTGTCGCTTTATATTCAGGGAAGGTCTCCTTGATACCCACTTCCAGATTGGTCATTTTCTCCGGAGAATAGCTTGGGTCGCGCTGGTTGGCTACTGTTGAGGTCGGATTCGGCGGGGTGAAGACATCGAAACCGCCGGCCTGATAACCCTGCGACAGTGACGCAAACACCATGGTGTCCTTGTCATATTTGTGATCCAGCACAAAACGCGGACTGACATTGGTCCAGGATTTGGTCCGTTCCACCGGGGTGGCAGATAACTGCGCTGCGGTGGCAAAGGCCACATTGGACGGGAACGATGCCGGCGTAAATGGTCCGCCCAGCTGCGGTGGAACCATCGAACCCCAGGCATTGATGAACTGGTCAAACTGGACCGATTCACGTGGCGGGGTATACCAGCTCATGGTTTTTTTATCTTCTGAAAAACGCAGACCGACAGTCAGATTGGACTTGGCATCGAGATGCCAGATCGAGTCGCCATACAGCGACCAGGCCTTGGTATCGGTAGTGTTGTATTCATATTCAGCCCATGGGAAAGTCGTCGCCGCGCTGACGCCCGGCACGCCGCCTGCACCCAACGCACCAAACAGATAGCCAAACGTATTGTAGATGCTGCCACCCTGAACCAGATTGAGCGTATCAATGGTGCCGGTATTGGTATCGGCGCCGGTGATCTGGCTTTCGGCATTGTTATAGAAACTCACGCCGCTGATCCAGTCCATTGAATCGTTTTTACCGGACAGTTTGAACTCCTGCTGAATGCTGTGCGATTTTTTGGCGTCCAGCGTACTGATGGCTGTGTAGATATTGTTGGTGCCGGAATTGTCAGTGGCATCCCAGGTCTGGAAGTTGCGGTAGCCGGTGGTGGAGTTGAATGTCATGTCGCCGACCGGTGCTTCAATACGCAGAGTCAGTCCGTCAAATTTGCGTGACTCCGAACCCATGTCGGAAGAAATCAAAGGGCTGGTCAGCGGATTGCTGAAATTGGCTGCGTAAGTGGCATCGTAGACGCCCTGATATCCGCCCAGTGGCAGGGCAGGGTTGCGGATCACGCCAAAGGCCGGACGACCATCCTGATTCAGCTCTTCATGCTCCCAGGAGAAAACGACTTTGGCGCGGCCAATCGTTTGCTTCAAGGACAGCCGGGTAGCCCAGTCATCGGAGCCGCCGGTGACCTTGTCGGTGGTTTCATTGGTGACCCAGCCGCGGCTGCCGACGCGCGAAAACACAAAGCGCACTGCGGTCGTATCAGTCAGAGCGGCATTGAGCATCAGATCACCCTTGTGGGTGCCGAAATTGCCGATTGTGTAATGCAGCAGTGCATCCAGATCCTGTGACGGCTCATTGGTCACGACAGAAATTGCACCGGCAGCGCTGTTGCGGCCGAACAGGGTGCCCTGCGGACCCTTGATCACTTCAACGCGCTGCACGTCAATAAAATTCATCATGGCGCCGCCGGTTTTGCCGGTGTAGACACCATCTTCATAGATGCCAACGGGGGAATCGGTACCGATACCGAAATCGCCGCCACCCTGCACGCCGCGAATCGAAAATACCGGCTCGGTGGCTTCGGTATTGTCGGCGGTAAAGCCCGGGATGTAGCCATTGAGTTCGGACAGATCCTTGGCGCCCAGCGCCTGAATATCTTTGGCTGATACAACATCAATTGCGATCGGTACATCGGAGAGCACCTGATGGCGTGATTGGGCAGTGACCACGACCACGCTGACATCGTCATCCGCCTGGGCAGGGATCGCAAAAATCGCAGCACTGCCGGCAAAAGCAAGTGCCAGGCTGCTCGCTAAGATGGTTCGGCGGTTTAATTCCATGTTTTCTCCGTAATTATTAATTTTTTAGTGACTCTGTAATTGCGTCGTGATGACGGTTCCAAGTATCTGACGCCAAGTCCCTTATTGCAATTCGGAAATTAAGTTTGTAGATCTATTTACCACAGTTAGAGTGTGAATTCTAAAAATAAGCCGGAGCCAACTTGATTTTGAGCAGGTGCTGCGCTACGCTCAGTTGCTCATAATAAATATTTCGACACGGTTTGCGCTTTCGGCGTGATTGAAAATTCTAGGGACGCGCAAATGCAGAAAATCTTTTTGGGCTGCCTGGTTTTTTTATGTGCTGTACTGGCCTCGCAGACTGTATCCCATGCAGAAATCAAGCCGGAAAAAGCCCACTCGGAAGTGCTGGCAGATCATCACGACAAACAATGGTTCTGGGTGTGGGGCAATCGCGCCCCATCGCAGATTGACGGACGTGCATTTCTGTTCAGCTCCGAGGGCAAACAGCTCGGGCAACTCAATACCGGCTTTTGGCCGAACAGTCTGATCCCTTCAGAAAAGCGCAACGAACTGTTTTCGGTGGAAACCTATTTTGCGCGCGGACTGCGTGGTGAACGTACCGATGTCGTGACTGTCTACGACCCGAAAACGCTGGATGCCAAACGCGAAATAAAAATTCCGCCCAAACGGATCAACGCCCTGTCCAATACCGGTCTGGCCGTGATGTCCGACGATGACCGATTTCTGCTGGTGCTCAACTACACGCCGGCCCAGTCGATTTCGATTGTGGATCTGGACTCCAGCCAGTTTGTGACCGAAGTGGAAACGCCGGGCTGTGCGGCCATTTATCCGGCCGGTGCGCGCGATTTTTATTCGATCTGTGGCGACGGCGGTTTTCTGCACCTGCGTCTGGACAATAACGGCAAGCCGGTACTGCGCGAACGCATCGCACCGGTGTTTGATGCTGCGCATGATTTCCTGACCACCTCGGCGTCCCGTTCCGGCACTACCTGGTATTTCATTTCCAGCGACAACAATGCGTATGCGCTGGAGATGACACCGGAGCGACTGAAAGTTATCGGGAAATGGTCATTGGTGACGGAGAAGGAGCGCGATAAAAACTGGCGCATCAGCGGCGTGCAGCATACTGCCATCCATCGCGCCAGCGGACGTCTGTATGTGCTCATGCATCAGGGCGGCCCGGAAACCCGGGAAGAGCCCGGCACCGAAGCCTGGGTGTTTGATGTCAAAAGCCATCAGCGCGTCGATCGCATCGAACTCAAGGAACTGAGCCTCGGGATCGGTGTCACCCAGACCGGCAAGCCACTGCTGTACAGCGTCGATTTCTTTGTGCCCATGCCCTATTTGGCCATGTTGTGGGTATTCATTACCCAGGGGCAGGACGGCATCATGAAAGTACTGCAGAACTGCATCACGATTTACGATGTGCAGTCGGGAAAATTGCTGCACAAAATTGACGGATTGCCTACCGGTTATCTGAACATGGTTTTACCCTGGTAAGCGCGATGTTCCTGCACATTAATCCGCTCGTTGATCCGCTCGTTGTTTATCCTTCCAGTTTTGGATTGGGACTGTTGCTGTGCGGTGCGGCCGTGCACAAGCTGCGCGACGCCGGTCGGTTTGCAGTGGTCCTTGCGGGCTACCAGATTTTTCCGCGCTGGTTAATTGCGCAGCTGGTTTGGGCGGTTCCGGCACTGGAACTGCTGACCGGTCTCGGGCTGTTTTTTTCCGGGACCAGCCAGATTGCGGCAATGATGTCGACGACTCTGTTGCTGGGTTATGGCGCACTGCTGTTGATCAGTCTGAAACGCGGAACGCCGGTCGAAGACTGCGGTTGCAGTTTTGGTCCGGCCAATCATCAATCTGGCAGCGGGCTCAGTGGCGCACTGATCTGGCGCAATCTGGTGCTGATCCTGATTTCTCTGAATCTGGAACGGGGCATGGTGCAGCGTGATCTCGGCCTGTTTGACGTGACGGCCATATTTTTATTCACTGTGATCGGCGCGGTTTTTTACACTCTGGCCAATACGCTCATCAGTACCCAACAATCAACGCGGGGTTTGTTTCATGACTGAAGTTTTAATTATTTCAAATGTCCTCAGCTGGATTCTGATCCTGGTTCTGGCGCTGACCGTGCTGGCCCTGGCGCGCCAGATCGGTGTGCTGCATGAACGGATCAAACCGGTCGGCGCGCTGTCGTTTGCCAAGGTGATCAAGGCCGGTGAGGTGGCCCCGGCATTTACCTTGCCGAGTCTGAACGGCGGTTCGGTCAGTCTGGGCGGCACAGCCGCCAGATCGACGCTGCTGTTCTTTCTGTCACCAAGCTGTCCGGTGTGCAAAACGCTGCTGCCGTTGCTCAAATCGGTACAGTCGGCCGAGCAGGACTGGCTGCAACTGGTGCTGGCCAGTGACGGCGCCGAACCTGAACATCTGGAATTCATCCGGCAGCAGCATCTGGAAACGCTGCCGTATCTGCTGTCGCGCGAAGTGGGCATGGCATACCAGATTGGCAAGCTGCCCTACGCCGTGCTGATTTCTGAAGCAGGTGCAGTCAGTGCCCATGGTTTGATCAATAACCGGGAACATCTGGAAAGTCTGTTCGAAGCAGACAGGCTGGGATCGAATCCCGGCATTAATGGTGGAAGTGCTGGGATTTCATCCCAGCCTGCGCACTGAAATAGAGGCTGGACATGAAAAAATACTGGTTCAAACATGTTGACGACGTGACGGAATTGCTGTTGCGCCAGAACGCGCGCACCAGTTCACGGCGCTCGTTCCTGTCGCACTTCGGTCTATCCCTGCTTGGAATTGGCGCGCTCACGCTGCTGCCGGTGTACAGAGGGGGTGCCAGTGAAACTGTGGATGAAAAGGGCGATCCAAACAGTTGCGACTACTGGCGCAATTGTGCCATCGACGGTTTTTTATGCGGGTGCTGCGGCGGCACCAACACATCGTGCCCGCCCGGCACCACGCCATCCGACATCACCTGGATCGGCACCTGCCTGAATCCGACCGACAAAAAGAATTACATCATTTCCTATAACGACTGTTGCGGCAAAAGTACCTGCGGCAGTTGCGGCTGTCAGCGTGATCTGAACAATACGCCGATCTACCGGCCTCAGACTTCGAATCATCTGAACTGGTGCAGTGGCTCTCAGGCCGGTGTGCCTTACCACTGTTCATTGTCAGTGGTGCTCGGTGTTAAGGATTAAAGTATGAAATCCGTTCTGCTGGCACTGCTGTGCCTTGCCACGACCTGCGGTGCTACTGAAAAAGTAGTGACCGACTATATGCTCAACTGCATGGGCTGTCATCTGGATGACGGCCGTGGTTATGCGCTGCGTGGTGTACCGGCGTTGAGCGGTTACATGGGAAATTTTTTGAAAGTGCCGGGCGGACGTGAATTTCTGGTGCAGGTGCCGGGCTCGGCGCAATCAGATTTGAGCGACGCGGAACTGGCGACACTGCTGAACTGGATGCTGCATTCGTTCAGCCCGCAGCAGCTTCCGGCGGATTTTGTGGCCTACAGTGCCGCTGAAGTGGCGCGGTTGCGCCATCGTCCTCTGGTCGATGTGGCCGGTACCAGAGCCTCGCTGGTGCGGCAGATTGAGCAGCCTGATGCAAAACGAAAACAGGCAGGGCACAGAGATGAATAAATGGCTGGGATTAATGACGCTGTTGACCGTGACGGTACTGCATGCAGAAACCCTGCAGCAGAACATGGCACTGTGTGCGACCTGTCATGGTGCACAGGGTGAAGGCAATCAGACTTTGGCCGCACCGCGTCTGGCCGGGCAGGATCGAGATTATCTGGCGCATCAGCTGCACAGTTTCAAGGAAGGCAAACGTGGTTACCATCCCGACGATCAGCCTGGCATTCGCATGCGCTCAGTCGCCCTGAAATTGGGTGATGGCGAAATTGCTGAGCTGGCAGCGCAGTTTGGCAGTATGCGTCTGACGAGGACAGGTACCAATGTCAAAGCGGGCGCCGAGCAGTACAACAACACCTGCCTGTTCTGCCATGGCCAGTATGCCCAGGGCTACGCGCAGCTGCACAGTCCGAATCTGAATATTCTGGGGCCGTGGTATATCGCGGCGCAGATCGCCGCGTACAACAAGGGCTGGCGCGGGGCTGCCGAAGGACAGGACCTGCCGGCCCTGATGATGCGCACCATTGCTTCGCATATCAGTTCGCAGAAAGAACTGGATGCGGTGAGTGCCTATATTGTTACGCTGTCAGGGCCGGTCGGTCCAGTGAAAAATTAACCTTCCTTTGCATGAGTTTTAACCCATTCTCGCATTACATCATTGACTCGAGTTTGCCAGCCTCTGCCAGTTGCGCGCAGCGCAGCGCGTACAATCAGAATTCTTCCCAGCCCTGATCAGATTTTGTGTTGTCAGAGGAAATGTTTGGCGTATTGCCCGCAATGCGCGCCTGCTTTTGCCTGACCGGTTTGGCAATAGAGCGGGTGGTCGGTGGTGTCGTGCGTAGCGCAACAGGTTTTACAGAGGCTGGCCGGGTTGTCACTTCTCTGACTTTGAAGATGCTGACCACCTGCGACAGTATGGCGGCCTGATCCTGCATCGAGCCGGCTGCTGCGGCGGCCTGTTCCACCAGAGCTGCATTTTGCTGGGTGACATTGTCCATTTCGATGATCGCCTGATTGACCTGCTGTATGCCCTGGGCCTGTTCCTGGCTGGCCTGGGTGATTCGGGTCATGATTTCCGTGACGCTGGTGATACTGTCGACCACTTCGGTCATGGTGGTGCCGGCCTGATTGACCAGCCTGCTGCCGATATCCACTTTGTCGACCGAGGCATCAATCAATTCCTTGATTTCTTTGGCCGCAGCAGCAGAGCGCTGGGCCAGATTGCGCACTTCCGAGGCCACCACGGCAAAACCGCGCCCCTGCTCACCGGCGCGCGCCGCTTCCACCGCCGCATTCAGGGCAAGGATGTTGGTCTGGAATGCAATGCCGTCGATGACACTGATGATATTGACGATTTTTTTGGACGAGTCATTGATCATGACCATCGTGTCGACCACCTGTGTCACCTGGTCGCCGCCGCGTCGTGCCACTTCGGACGAATCCCTGGCCAGCTGATTGGCCAGCTGGGCATCAGTCACATTGTGTTTGACGGTGGCAGTCAGCTCTTCCATGGACGCAGCGGTCTGTTCCAGTGAACTGGCCTGGGATTCGGTGCGGGACGATAAATCCAGATTGCCGGCGGCAATTTCGGCCGACGAGTGGGCGATGACTTCAGTCCCCTGTCGGACCTCATTGACGATTTTGTTCAGATTGTCGTTCATGTCACGCAACGCCTGCATGAGCTCGCTGAGTTCATCATTGCCTATGACTTCAATCTGCGAAGTGAGTTCACCATCGGCTACGCGGTGTGCAACCTTGAGTGCAAACTGCAGCGGCGCGGCGATACTTCTGGTGATGGACCACGCCATGAACATGCCGATCAATACACTGACCACGCAGATGAGGTTAATCATGATCCCCTGGTTTTTGGCTGTAGAGGACACTGCTGCCTGGGTTTCCAGAGTCGTGTTCTGGGCCAGTTCAATCAGTCGGTCGATCTCAGCGATGGTTTTTTTGTTCAGAGGGTCGATCTGTGAAGAGATCGTTTTGACCGCAGCATCGCTGTCAAAAGCGAGTGCCTGATCCATGGCGGTTTTGGTGGGCTTGGCCGCTGCATTGTCGGCTTCGGTGATGTCGGCAACGATTTTTGTTTCTGCGTCGGACAATCCAATGGCAATGAGCTGGTCACGTGCAATGGCATATTCCTTCTGCTTTTGCTTGACGTTGTCTTCGGCTTTCTGCATTTCAGCCGTATCAGCCTGCAGGCCAATATTGCGAATTGAAATACCGCTTTCCAGCAGGGCTGCCTTCATTTTGACAGCCAGAATCACTTTGGTACCGGAGGTACTGAATTCCGAAATCAGTAAACCGCGATTCCGGTTATTTAACACACTGCTGATCACATAGCTCATGACCAGCAGTCCCATGACCAGACCAAACCCGAAAATCAGGCGGGTGCCGATTGAATAATTTCTGAAGCTAAACATGATTGCCTGACATTTTTAATTATTTTTTGTAGTAACCCGAAGCGATGACCAATCCCTCAGCCTGTTCAAAATAGACAGATTTGAGCTGAATTTCCTTGGTGGTCGGATTGGGCCATCTGTAGTCAATCCAGCCTGAACCGTCACTTTTTGCCTTGGCCAGAATGTCTTTGATGAAGTATTTGCCATCGGCATCCTTCAGATCGGTTACATCCTTGCCGATCAATTTTGGATTGGTACCATGTGCGACAACATGCCCGGTTGCATCGTAAATGCTCAGATAGGTGTCACCGGAAACGAACTGTCCTTTGGGATTGCTGGCTTCGGCCAGCGTCTTGTCTTTGCCGTTGGCCTTTAAGAACACAACGGCTTTTTTAACCATGGCCTGCGCATCTTTGGCCGTGCCGGCATCTGCGGCCAGTGCCGTGCTGCCGAAAGAAAAGGATGTGATGCAAACCATTAAAAGATTGACCAGGTGTTTCATGATATCTCCTGTATTTGTTAGGTCATTCGTAAAAATTTACTGAATGCTATGTACCCCATCATTGGAAAAAATGATGGGGTAGTCAAGGTAAATGTTAATTTTGGTTAATTTTAATCAAGCAGTCTGCCCATTTTCGGACGGATTTGATCGGTACCGGTACTTTTCGCAAAAGCGCTGAAAAGTCAAAAGCGTGCTTTGCTCATAATGTGCTAAGCCATTGATTGGGTTGGTTTTTACCTTGCATTATGAACTTCCGCTTGAGCCAGTGTTGTTTTATGTGCCACAAGGATGATCAAAATCTGTGCGTTGGCTTAATATGGCAGGTCTCGCCTGTCATTCAGCGTGGTCTGAAAGCCTGCCGTATTAAAAAAGCACCGGTTCGGTGTCGGAATTTTTTACAGTTTTGGCCTTCTGCATAACGGGACCGACATTGCTGATTGAATGTAATCGCTAAGCTGTTGAAACTATTGGAAATTTAAAACGACCCAGCGCTTGGAATAATAATTGCTTCTGCTGTATTGATTGTATTTTGTTGTTTGCATGGGTTATATGTCTGTGACTTCTTCATTTGTGGCATGAGAAGAAGTTGTATGTAAATTGAACAACACCCTCAGGAATTACTATGTTGACCGATCCATCCAAAAAGGATGATGCGCTATCTAACCATCCTGAAAAATCAGTCGGGCCTGTTGCCAATGATGCCCGTCGCCGTTTTACCAAGGCGAGTCTGGCTGCCTCTGGTGTATTAATGACATTGTCCAGCCGTTCGGTACTGGCCTGCGAAGCCATTTCTCTTTCAGGTTTTTGCTCGGTCAATCAAAGCCGTCATGGCACGTATCAGGAAAGCCGTTGCCGCAGGCCTTATTACTGGGCCGGTGACTGCAAATGGCCGTGCGACAAGGAAGTCCTGTTCGGTCATATTTTTAATCAATGTCCGCCCCAATCCCCCTATCATCAGCAAACCTGCCAGGCCATTGTCAGCGGCAATTTCCACTACGATACGTCCGCCAATCAATGTTTGGGGCAATATCTGGTGGCCGCTTATCTGAACGCCTGCAGCGGTTATTCAGCCGATTTTCTTTCCCCTAATGAATGTATCAATGTCGGCAATGAATGGCTTACTAAAGGCCATTTTAATCCGACCGCAAACGTCACCTGGAACACGTCTCAACTGGTGCAGTATTTTGAGTATACGCAGTTCTAGAACATTCCTGGAGAAGTGGAACAGCGCATGAAGTGGCGAACCAGATTGAAGTCAGAAGAACAGCTGCGTCAAATGGGTGAGGAATATGTGGTCTATGATGTTGGCGCCGACTGAATATTGACCCACCCTGCCGATTGAATATTGACCCAGGGCGAGTTGCTGTTTTGTGAACCAGCAATTGTGGATAAGTCTAACAAACAGTTGGTTTTTAACCTATTCATTTG
>Ga0316222_1002612_pt1 | contig 18926 bp, 21 predicted proteins | sample TBH18011metaG_FD_206008 | JGI IMG/M metagenome (GOLD analysis project Ga0316222, IMG submission 206008) | Freshwater microbial communities from Trout Bog Lake, Wisconsin, USA - TBH18011 | ecosystem: Environmental > Aquatic > Freshwater > Lake > Hypolimnion/Profundal zone | place: USA: Wisconsin...
GTCACCTCAATCTGCCGAAGCAGCGTCACTATCTGCTCCGGCGTCGGTCTCTTCTTCGCCATGTTCAAGCTCCTTTCCAAGCCAATTTCTATCAATTCGCTTGGTACAAAAAGAGCCATGCAGGTCATGTCAATCTCAGCAGCGTCGGCTCGGATCTGGTGGCGCAGGAAAGCACGGTCACCACTGCCGACATGTCCAATGTGTTCGGCGCCCTGTCGGCGATGCTCTATCCCTATTCCACCACGCCGGCCCAGATCACCATTTCCAGCATCACCGACAACAACTCTGGTGCGTCGGCGGGCGCCGCCAATCCCACCGGCGCCGTGGCCTGGAGCTGCACCCAGGGCGGCACTGTGCGCAGCGGCACCTACAGCTTTCCCACCGCGGCCCAAGGCGTCATCACGCGCGGCAGCGGCGGCAGCGTCATCATGACGGAAATCAGCTACAGCTATACCCTGCCGGTCCCCATCGCCATTCCGGGCGTCATCAACCTGTCCGGGCCTTATGCGATGAGCAGTACGTTCTATTCCAGGCCGCGCCGCGTGGCGGTGATTCCCGCTCCGACCTGTCCCTAGGCCGATTAACGGGGGCGGATCAGCCCTTCCTGCGCCACCGAAGCGATCAGCGTCCCGTCGCGTGAGAAAATCGCGCCGCGATTGAAGCCGCGCGCCCCCGAGGCCGAGGGACTGTCCTGGGCATAGAGCAGCCAATCCTCGAATCGGAAGGGCCGGTGAAACCACATGGCGTGGTCGAGACTGGCCACCTGCAAATTCGAGAAAATGCTTTTGCCATGCGGCAGCAGTGACGTGGAAAGCAGCGAGGCGTCGGAGGCATAGGCCAAAAGCGCCTGGCTGAGCGCGGCGGGCACCGGCCCGGCAGCGCGAAACCAGACATTATCATAAGGCGGGCGCGGTGGCCGGTCGCCCGGCGGATCAATGATGACCGGGCGGGTTTCAAATGGCCGGGGCCGGGTCAACCATGTCCGCAGCAATTCGGGCATCAGTTCCGGATTTTTGCGCCGCACTTCGATTTCATCTTCCAGCGCTTCGGGTGGCGGCACATCGGGCATGGGAAATTGATGGTCATAGCCCTGCTCCAGCGCCTGGAAGGATGCCGCCAGAATGAAAATCTGCTTGCCCTGCTGCGTCGCCACCACCCGCCGCACACTGAAGCTGCGGCCATCGCGCGAACGGTCCACTTCATAGAGGATCGGCACCCGCGGATCGCCGGGGCGCAGAAAATACGCGTGCAAAGAATGACAGATGCGTGACGCTTCGACCGTGCGCGTCGCCGCCACCAGAGCCTGGCCCAGCACTTGACCGCCGAACACGCGCTGGATGCGGCCTTCCGGGCTTTGGCCCTGGAAAATATCGTCTTCGATTCTTTTCAGATCGAGCAGCGCCAGGGCATCGGCGAGCGCCGCCTTGCCGTCATCCGTCATGGCTTCGCCAATCCGTCATGCAAATGCCCTATCCCATTCCTGTCGATTCGCGAAGGTGTCATCATGGCCAATCTGCTCCTGGAACGCGCCGCCCATCAACGTCCCTTGCGTACCAGCCGGGGCGCCATGGAGCGGCTTTTCACCTTGATGTTTCAAGGCTTCGTCTACAATCAGATATGGGAAGACCCCAGCGTGGATCTGGAGGCGCTGCAACTGGCGCCGCATCACCGCGTGCTGACCATCGCCAGCGGCGGCTGCAACGTCCTGAATTATCTTGCCGGCGCGCAGTCCGAGATTATCGCCTTGGACCTGAACCCCAACCATGTCGCGCTGACGCGGCTGAAGCTGGCGGGGCTGGAACATCTGCCCGACCATGAAAGCTTTTTCCGTTTTTTCGGCATGGGCACGGATGCCTCCAATATCGCGTTGTTTGACGATTGCCTGGCGGACAAACTGGATCCCCACACCCGCACTTATTGGCAAAAGAAGGTCGGGCCGCGCCGCCGCATCGAGATGTTTGCGCGCGGGCTTTATCATCATGGGCTGCTGGGCCGCTTCATCGGCCTGCTGCATATCGTGGCGCGGCTGCATGGCAAGAAATTGGGCGGCCTGCTGGATGCCAAAAACCCCCGCGAACAGCGGCTTGCCTTCGACACGTTGATCGCGCCCTTGTTCGAATCCAAGGCGGTGAAATTCATTACCAAATCGCCTTTGTCGCTTTACGCGCTGGGCATTCCGCCCGCCCAATATGACGCACTGGTTTCTTCCAGCAATGGCGACGCCATCCATGTGCTGCGCGAACGGGTGGAGCGGCTGGCGTGTGATTTTCCGATGCGCGACAATTATTTCGCCTGGCAAGCATTTGGCCGCTCTTACGACCTGGATCACCGCGAGGCAGTGCCGGCCTATCTGCGGCGCGAAAATTACGACACGCTGAAGGCCCGGCTTGGCCGGGTCAGCGTGCACCATGATTCGCTGGTGGATTATCTGAAGCGCCAGCCGGCGCAATCGTTGCACCGCTTTGTCCTGCTCGACTCGCAGGACTGGATGAGCGCCGATCAGCTGGCCGCCCTGTGGGCGGAAATCGACCGCACCGCCGATTCGCGCGACGCCAAAGTGATTTTCCGCACCGCCGGGCCGGATTCGCCGCTGGGCGAGAAACTGCCCCCCGATCTGCTGGCGCCTTGGCTCTACCATGAGTGGCAGAGCCGGGTGCTGCATGCCCAGGACCGCTCCTCCATCTATGGTGGCTTTCATGTCTATACCCGCCGCCCCCTCTGCTGAGGCCGGCCATTTTGGCCGCATGGACAAGGTCTATCGGCGGCAGCGCTATATCTATGATTTCACAAGGAAATATTACCTTGTGGGGCGCGATTCCCTGATCAAAAATCTGGCCTTGGAGCCGGGCGCCAGGCTGGTGGAAATAGGCTGCGGCACGGGCCGCAACCTCATCGCCATCGCCCGGGCTTACCCCCACGCCAGGTTGTATGGCCTGGATGCCTCGGCCCAGATGCTGGAGACCGCGCAGGCGCAGCTGGCGCGCGCGGGGCTGGGCGGACGGGTAACCCTGATCCATGGCCTGGCGGAAGATCTTCGCCCGGCTGCGTTCGGCGAAGACAGTTTCGACCACGCTCTCTTCTCTTACAGCCTGTCGATGATTCCGGATTGGCGGAAGGCGCTTATTGCATCTGCGAACGCGCTATCCGCCAAAGGCCGTGTTCATATTGTGGATTTCGGCGACCTGCAGACCCTGCCCGGCAAGAGCCTACTGCGGGCCTGGCTGGCGCTATTTCACGTCACACCACGCAGCGCGCTGCTGAAAAGCCTGGAAGAGCTGTCGCCAGAAGGGTTTAGACTGTTTCCTGGGCGCTATGCTTTCCAGTTTTCGGCGGCCAAAGGTAAAATGGGATCATTACCATGTGGCCCCACCGACACAGGGCGGGACTAAAACCCTGCCGAGGGTCAACCAATTCGTTCCAATGGTGCAGTTGCGATGGAGACTTTTTCGATCTTCGCAGTTATTAAGGGCGTCTATTCATTCTGACGAAATTTGGCAGGGTCTTCCTGCCCGCCGGTCATTTGAGAGGGTTAAAATGAAAATTCGTATGATCGCCTTGGCAGGCGTCGCGGCGCTTGCGCTTTCGACACCGGCAATGGCTGCTGAAGGTTGGTATCTGGGTCTGGGCGCTGGCTGGGATCAGCAGACGGGCATCAAGACCACTTCGGTTCCGTCTCCGGCGGCTTTTGCCGGCCGGACGCAGGCCAGCAATAGCGCACTCGTTGCGGGCTCCTTTGGTTACGCCTTCGGCAACGGTTTTCGCCTCGAAGACGAAATCGCTTGGGAAGGCCAGGATCTGATCGGTTACGGCGTCGGCAGCCTCAAGGGCTCGCGCGGCTACAACTCGGTCAGCACCGACATGGCCAACCTGGTTTATGACATCCCGCTGGATGACAGCTGGAAGTTCTCTATCGGCGCTGGTATAGGCGCTGGCCGCAGCCACATCCACATCAATGGCCCGGTTGCCCCTGGCGGTGTGAACTTCGACGTCGTCAATGGCGCGCGCGTCGGCCTAGCCTATCAGGGCATTGCCGGCATCGCCTATTCGGTGTCCGATGATGTCGATCTGTTCGTTGATTACCGTTATCGCAACATCCAAGTCGGCAATATTGCGAGTGGCCTGACTGCCTTTTCGCCGATCAAGATTGGTAATGAGTCGGAAAACGCTGTGATGGTTGGCCTGCGTTGGTTCATGACGCCGCCGGCTCCGCCCCCGCCGCCGCCTCCGCCTCCGCCGCCGCCGCCTCCCCCGCCTCCGCCGCCTCCGCCTCCGCCGCCTCCGCCCCCCCCGGCGAAGACGTACATCGTGTTCTTCGACTTTGATAAGTCGAACCTCACAGCGGAAGCGCAGTCGACCGTTACGCAGGCCGTTGCCGCAGCCAAGCAGCTGGGCTCCGTCCGCATCATGGTCACCGGCCACACCGACACGGTCGGCTCGGACAAGTACAACCAGGCTCTCTCGATCCGCCGCGCCACGTCGGTGAAGGACGAGATGGTTCGCCAGGGTCTGGGCAACGACAGCATCGCCATCGAAGGCAAGTCCTTCCATGACCCGATGGTGCCGACGGGCCCGAACGTCCGCGAGCCGAAGAACCGCCGCGCGGTCATCGATCTCGGTGGCTGATCGGACGAAAGTCTGACGAAGAACAGGGGCCGGTCGAAAGACCGGCCCTTTTTCTTGATGCATACCGACCAATAAAAACGGCGCTGAGATCATCAGCGCCGTTTTTATTTGGCTTGGCTTTTCTTAGGGGCGCAGTGAGTTAGAAAATCTTGCCCGCACCGGTTGGTAGCGACAGCGTCGCCAACGCGAGAGCGGCTTCAGCTGTGCCGCTCTTACGGGAAGAGATTTTGATTGGGCGGATCACCCGGCAAGTCTGGACGCGGGCTCGGCATCACATCGGGGCCAGCCGCAACACCTTGCAAGGTCGTGCCGACCGAAATCACGCAGACATCAACGGGTGTCTTTTCCTCGACCGGCACGCCGGCGACGAAATCTTCCAGCACCGGCTTGTCCGGCGCCAACGCCGCGGCAAAGACAATATCCGCAGTACGGCAGAAATTGGCGGCCTCGCCGGGGATGGTGCGGCGCTGTTCGGCATGGGCGATGGCGCGGGTCTTGTAGGAATCATATTCGGCGTTGCCGCGTGCCGAGCCGTTGAGGCGCTTGAACATGGACAGCATCACGGCATCGGAACGCCGCAGCTCCTTGTTGAACACGGTCTGGAAGCGGTTGTAGAGCCCGGTTTCTTTGTCGCCGCAGGCCAGCGCGGCATCCGTCAGTTCCTGCTGCACCGCCGAAACTTGGATGGCGCTGACTTCGGCCGCGCTGGCGCAGGCGCCAAGGCTCTTGGCCTCGGCTATCTGGCAGCCGCTGAAAACCGTCAGGACGACAAAGGCACTGCGCTGAATTTTCCGGTTCATTCCTATTGTCTCCCGACCGTTCCCAAAACTCCGGGCATTTTACCCCATTTGACGGCGGATAATGCCTGAAATTTCCTTCCAAGCCATCAAAGAGATGCAACCAGGGCGAGGCAAATCCGTTTTCATGAAGCAACGAGTAAGGTTCCCTGCCATGCGGTATGCGGCTTATGGAGTGATCGGATTGATGCTTGCGGCAAATATCAGCCCGGCGTTGGCACGTGAGGCCTATACTGACGGTGCGGTATCGTCCTCCCCGGCGGATTACCCGGGAGCCCCGAAACGGGTCAGCGACGAGCCGGCGACTCCCTACGCCATGAATTATGTTGATGAAGCGGCCCGGAATATCGGCGTCAGCGATGGGCGCTGGAACATGTTTTCGTCGAATCCGGCGGAAAACCGCCCTTATCTGCCGTCGGTAAGCGGCGCGGTGGGCGGAAGCGGACCCATGCTGAAACTGCAGTGGCATCCGGGCGAATAACCCCTTTCCAGCACCCCCCTATTTTAGTATCTGTCCCGCCGCGCCGGCGGGTGGAACCCCGCGTGGCGCCAAGCCGCAAAGGATGCACCCGTGGCCTACAAAATCGCAGTGGTTGGCGCGACCGGTAATGTCGGGCGCGAAATGCTGTCAGTGCTGGCGGAACGCCAGTTCCCCGTCAGCGAAGTCGTGGCGCTGGCCTCGACGCGGTCCGTCGGCACCGAAGTGTCGTTCGGCGACGGCGTCCTCAAGGTCAAGGCGCTGGATTATTATGATTTCAAGGGCACCGATATCTGCCTGATGTCGGCGGGCGGCGCCATCGCCAAGGAATGGGCGCCCAAGATCGCGGCCCAGGGTTGTCTGGTGATCGACAATTCCAGCGCCTGGCGCATGGACCGCGGCGTGCCGCTGGTGGTGCCCGAGGTCAATGCCGACGCGCTGAACGACATCAGCAAGGGCATCATCGCCAATCCCAATTGCTCGACCGCCCAGTTGGTGGTGGCCCTGAAGCCGCTGCACGATGCGGCCAAGATCAAGCGCGTGGTGGTTTCGACCTATCAATCGGTTTCGGGCGCCGGCAAGGAAGGCATGGATGTGTTGTTCCGCCAGACCCGCGCCGTGTTCGTGGCCGACCCGATCGACGTGGAGAAATTCACCAAGCAGATCGCCTTCAACGTGATTCCGCACATCGATGTCTTTCTGGATTCCGGCTACACCAAGGAAGAATGGAAGATGGCAGTCGAAACCCAGAAGATTCTGGATCCCGATATCCAGGTCTTCGCCACCTGCGTGCGCGTGCCGGTGTTCATCGGTCATAGCGAGTCGGTCAATATCGAATTCGAGCAGCCCATCACCGCGGAGCGCGCCCGCGCCATCCTGCGTGCCGCGCCCGGCGTGCTGGTGGTCGATAAGCGCGAAGACGGCGGCTATGCGACGCCGCTGGAATGCGCCGGCGAAGACGCCACCTATATCAGCCGTATCCGCAAGGACCCCACGGTCGAGCATGGGCTGGCGCTGTGGTGTGTGTCGGACAATCTGCGCAAGGGCGCGGCTCTCAACGCCGTGCAGATCGCCGAATGCCTGGTCAACCGCAAATTGCTGAGGGCCGCATAATGCCGAAAGCCTATTGGGTGGCGCGCATTGATGTGCATGACCCGGAAACCTACAAGCAGTATATCGAGACCGGACGCCCGGCCTATGAACGCTACAATGCCAAATTCCTGACGCGTGGCGGCAGGACGGAGGTGCTGGAAGGTACCGCGCGCGGCCGCAATGTGATCATCGAGTTCGCCTCGATGGACGATGCGCGGGCCTGCTACAATTCGCCGGAATATACGGCGGCGCAGGTCTTCCGCAAAAAGGCCAGCACCGGCGAATTCATCCTGGTCGAAGGCGTCTGACCCAGCGCCGGATGGAAAAAATCCGGCCCAGACGCTCCGTATTATTCATGCCCGGCTCCAATGGCCGCGCCTTGGAAAAGGCGCGCACGCTGCCCTGCGATGTGGTGGCACTCGACCTGGAAGACGCGGTGGCGCCCGATGCCAAGCATGCGGCACGCGATGCGGTGTGCGCCCTGGTGGCGGCAAAAGCCTTTGGCTCCCGGGAAGTTGCGGTTCGGATCAATGCCTTGGGTTCACCCTGGGCGGAAGATGACTTCAAGGCCGTGGCCAAGGCCGGCCCAGACGCCATCATCCTGCCCAAGGTCACGAGCCCATCGCAGATTGCCGCCGCCCAGCGCGGCGTGGATATCTGGGCGATGATCGAAACGCCGCGCGGCGTATTGAACGCCGCAGCCATCGCGCAAGCGGGCGCTTGCTGCCTGATCCTGGGCAGCAACGATCTGACCAAGGACATGCGCGGGCGCGCCATGCCAGCGCGCGAAAACCTGTGGGCGGCGATGAGCCAGCTCGTCCTCAGCGCCCGGGCGCATGGACTGACGCCGATCGACGGCACTTATAACGACATCGCGGATGCGGCGGGGCTGGCGGCGTCTTGCGCACAAGGGCGGGCTTTCGGCTTTGACGGCAAGACATTGATCCATCCCGCCCAAATCGAAGCCGCCAATCAGGCCTTTGCCCCCAGCCCGGAAGAAATTACGGCAGCCCGGCGTATCATCGCCGCCTTCGCCGCCGTGCCGGACAAAAGCGTGCTCGCGCTGGATGGGCGCATGGTGGAAAAACTGCATGCTGTGGAAGCTGCCCGCCTACTGGCCTTGGCCGATGCGATTGCCAGCCAATGTTAGAGGCCTATCGCGCCGCCATCGCGGATGAAAGCTTGAAACCTGATGCCGCGCAGGCGTCAGCGGCAGCAAAGCTTGATGCGCTGTCGCGGGCGCTGGGCGACTACAAGCCGGGCTTTTCCTTGTTCGGAAAAAAAGAAGCTCCGAAGGGACTTTATCTCTGGGGCGATGTCGGGCGCGGCAAATCCATGCTGATGGACTTGTTCTTTGAAAGTGCACCGGTCGAACAAAAGCTGCGGCTGCATTTCAACGCTTTCATGGCCGATACCCATGCCCAGATCCATGCCGAACGGCAGCGCGGCAATGATCCTATTCCCACCGTGGCCCGCGTCATCGCCGCCAAGGCCAGGCTGCTGTGTTTTGACGAATTCCAGGTGGGCGATGTCGCTGATGCCATGATCCTGGGGCGGTTGTTCGAGCAGTTGTTCGCGGCGGGAACGGTGATCGTGGTGACCAGCAATGTCGCGCCGGATCGATTGTATGAAGGCGGTCTCAACCGCCAGCTTTTCCTGCCTTTCATAGAAGAAATAAAGGCGCGGCTGGAGGTGGTGGAGCTGAACGGTCCCGATGATTATCGCCTGCAGCGCATCAGCGGACTGCAAGTCTATCTGACGCCCTTATCCGCCGAGGCGGACCTGGCGATGGACGCAGCTTGGCGGCGGCTGACCGGCGGCGCCAAGCCCGCGCCTTTGACCCTGACGGTGCTGGGGCGGGTTTTGCTGGTGCCGGCGGCGGCGCGCGGCGTGGCGCGGTTCGACTTTGCCGACCTGTGCGAAAAGCCGCTGGCGGCGCCCGATTACCTGGAGATCGCGCGGCATTTTCATACTGTGCTGATCGACCATATCCCGGTGATGAGTGAGAATATGGCCAATGTGGCGCGGCGCTTTATCGTGCTGATCGACACTTTGTATGACGAGAGCGTCAAGCTGATCTGTTCGGCGGCGGCAGAGCCGCAGGCGCTGTATCCCGCTGGCACCGGCTCGGACGCTTTCCGCCGCGCCGCCTCACGCCTTGCCGAAATGCAGAGCGAGGACTATCTACGCAAAGGTCACGGCGTGCACGGGTTATCCTGATGGAAAATATGCTCTGGGCCTGTGCTTTTGTGCTGGCCTGTATCCTGTTTTACCGCTTCGCGATTCCCGCCCTGAAGCGGTTCGACGCGGAAAATGTGCAGCGCATTGCGGTTCAGGAAACCGAGACCGCCGATCCACAGGCGCATTTTCGCCACGCGCTGGACGCCGCCAATGAGCAAGTTGAGTCCATACAGGAAATCCGCAACGGCGGCGCGGTGCAGTATCTGTTCGAGACGGTGCTATATTTCACCCGCGACGAGGCCGAGGAAGCCCGCGCCGAACGGGTGGGCGTGATCGCACGGCGCTTTTATCAGGAATTGCCTGCAGCGCTGGCGGGCGCGCAACAACGCGGCAAGATGTCGGCCCGCGAGCGGGCGTCACAGAAGTGGCAACGCCGCAATGGCGAGACAATGCATTAGGCCGCTTCGCCCTTGAGCAATCGGGGCAGCTTGCCGATATCCCCTCCCGCATGGCGCATAAAAAATCTGCGCGCGGGCCCTATGGCATCGACAATTCCCAATCCCAGATCGCGCAACTGGCGCAGCGGCGCGATATCGTTGGAGAATAGCCGGTTCATCGCGTCGGTGCTGGCGGCCAGGGCGACGGAATCAAAACGGCGCCAGCGTTCATAGCGTTTCAAGGTATCGAGCGCGCCCAGATCGCGGCCCAGCCGGGCGGCATCCAATAAAGTTTCCGCCAGTGCCGCGGCGTCTTTCAGGCCCAGATTGAGGCCCTGCCCCGCGATGGGATGAATGCCGTGGGCGCAATCGCCTGCCAGCGCAAAGCGCGGTTTCACGAAATCGCGGGCGAGATGGAAACTGAGCGGATAAGACCAGCGGCCTCCGACAATCTGCGTCTTGCCAAGATGGGCGCCAAAGCGGCGCGCCACTTCGGCATTAAACCCCGCTTCATCCAGCGCCAGCATCGCAGGCGCCTTGTCGGCGCGCTCGGTCCATACCAGCGACGATCTGTTTTCCGTCATCGGCAAAATCGCGAAAGGGCCCGCCGGCAGGAAATGCTCATAGGCGACGCCATCATGCGGCCGTTCGTGGGCGACGGTGGCGACGATGCCGGTCTGGGGATAGGACCAGCCGATCGTGCCGATGCCCTGCTGGCCACGCAATTTTGAATCCCGGCCATCGGCGGCGATAGCCAGCGCCGCTTCGATCTGTTCGCCATTGCTGAGATGCGCGATGACATGGCCGGCGCCGGTTTCCAGTTTTGTCACCGTCGCCGGCGCGATCAATTCCAACCCCGGCGGCAAGGCGGCATAGAGCGCGGCGCGGATATGGCGGTTCTCAGCGATATGGCCCAGCGAAGCCGCGCCCACTTCCGCCGCATCGAAATGCAAAGAGAAAGGCGAGGCTGGCCCCTCTGCCTTGCCATCGGTCACCAGAATCTCGGTGATCGGCTGGGCGTGTTTTGCCAGATGCGGCCAGACCCCCAGGGCCGTCAACATCCGCACCGAAGCGTAGGCGAGCGCCGAGACCCGGCCATCGAAGCGGGCATCCAGCGTCTGGCTTGGCGCCATGGTGTCAATCACAGCCACGCGAAGGCCGCCCTGGGCGGCTGCCAGGCCCAGCGGCAGGCCGACCATGCCGCCGCCGCAAATGATGATGTCGGCCTTTTTCATGCTGCCAAGCTAAAGCAGAAACAGGGGCAAAAGCATCTGGTCAAAAACTGTGCAAAAGCAGTTTTTTGCCTATTTTTTATGCAATGTGCTCTGGCTAAAGTTTGGCCAGATTTCTGCAAAAATCGTCTTTTATCCAGCAAAAACAACATAGTACCTGTTTTCCCAAATCGCGGCACGGTTCTTGATAATTCCTTAAAGCGCCGGGCCTTCTCCGGCCGACGGCAGCAACACGGAAGGACGGCAGATGAAGCTTATTACGGCGATCATCAAGCCCTTCAAGCTCGATGAGGTGCGGGAACAGCTTTCCGCATTGGGCGTGCAGGGTATGACGGTGACGGAAGTCAAAGGGTACGGACGACAGAAGGGGCACACCGAAATTTATCGCGGCGCGGAATACGCCGTGAGTTTTCTGCCCAAGCTGAAGATCGAAGTGGCGGTGAAAAAAGAAATGGCCGAGGCGGTGATCGACGCGATCACGTCCAAGGCCAAGACCGGCCAGATCGGCGACGGAAAGATTTTCGTCACGCCGCTTGAGCAGGTCGTGCGTATCCGCACCGGCGAAACGGATGGTGACGCGCTGTAAGCGCCGTCATCGCCACAAGATAAGTCAAGGGGACTTGAGATATGAGAATTGAAACACTGAAAAAAGCAGGACTGGGAGTGGCGGCCACGGCCGCAACACTTCTCGTCACGGCGGGGGGCGCGTTTGCGGCCACCAAAGACCCGCTGAATTCAGGCGATACCGCCTGGATGATTACCTCGTCGGCGCTGGTGCTGATGATGACCATTCCGGGCCTGGGATTGTTCTATGGCGGCATGGTGCGCAAAAAGAATGTGCTGGCGACGCTGGCGCAAAGCTTTGGCGCAACCTGCCTGATCACCGTCTTGTGGATGATCATCGGCTACTCCATCGCCTTCACGGCCAATCCGGACGCGGGCATGAATGCCTGGATCGGCGGCTTCTCCTACCTGTTCCTGAAACCGATGGGCCTGAACGCGGTGTCCAGCCTGGCCGGTACCATTCCGGAATCGGTCTATATGTTCTTCCAGATGACCTTCGCGATCATCACCCCGGCGCTCATTGCGGGTGCTCTGGCCGATCGCATGAAGTTCAGCGCCTTTCTGTGGTTCATGGGTCTGTGGCTGATCCTGGTCTATTGCCCCATCGCCCATTGGGTGTGGGGTGGCGGCTGGCTCGGCGCGGGTACGGGCTTCCTGATCCCCAAGGGCGCTGGCGCGCTGGACTATGCCGGCGGCTCGGTAGTGCATTTGAACGCCGGTACGGCGGCTCTGGTAACCTGCCTTGTCCTGGGCAAGCGTATCGGCCTGGGTACCGACAATATGTCGCCGCACAATCTGGTGCTCAGCGTCATCGGCGCCTCGCTCCTGTGGGTTGGCTGGTTCGGCTTTAACGCCGGTTCAGCTGTCACTGCCGGCTACAATGCCGGTATGGCTGCCGCTGCGACGCAAATCGCGACGGCTGCTGCGGCGCTGGCATGGATGTTCGCCGAATGGATCATCGCCAAGAAGCCTTCTGTCTTGGGCATGATCTCGGGTGCGGTTGCCGGTCTTGTGGCGATCACCCCGGCGTCGGGCTTTGTCGATCCGGTGGGCGCGCTCATCATCGGCGTTGCCGCTGGCGTGGTCTGCTACATCTCGGCAGTCTGGGTGAAGAAGGCCATTGGCTATGACGACAGCCTGGACGCCTGGGGCGTGCATGGTGTGGGCGGCGCGCTCGGCGCCCTTCTCACCGGCGCCTTCGCCAAGAACGCCATCAACTCGGCCGGCAAAGGCTGGCTGGCTGACGGCAATGGCGCGCAGATGCTCTATCAGGCGATCGATATTGCCGCTGTGTTCCTCTACTGCGCTATCGTTACCTTCGTCATCCTGAAGGTCATCGACATGATCGTGGGCCTGCGTGTTTCCCCGGAAGTCGAAGTTGAAGGTCTCGACATCAACCTCCATGGCGAAACGGTTCACGACCACTAACCAATAGCGTTCCTGAAAACTGGGGCGTCACCGCAAGGTGGCGCCCCTTTTTTCTGTCTGGGCGCGACCTTTTTCTTTGGCTTAGGTTTTCTTGGCGAACGCAGTGAGCCTGGAAAACCTTGCCCCGCACCGAACGAAGTGAGGGCGGATGCTGCAAGCAGCGCCTTTTGCTTTCCTAGCCACCCCTCTAAAGTCCCCGCGCTTTATGTCCGGGGACCTGCCTTGTCTGACACGCTTCTCACCGCCCTGCCGCCCGGCCCCTTCGCCCAACTGGCAAGGTTGCTGAGCGATGCCCCGCCCGGCAAGCCGCCGATCAGCCTGGCGATCGGCGATCCGTCAGGCGTGGTGCCGGACTTCATCACGCAGGCCTTGTCCAGCCAGGCCGCAAGCTTCGGCAATTATCCCGCGATCAATGGCACAGCGGACTGGCGCCAGGCCGCAGCCGATTGGCTGAACACGCGCTTTGGCCTGAACGGCAAGATGGATCCGGAGCGTCATGTGCTGCCGCTGGCCGGCACGCGTGAGGGCCTGTTCAGCGTGCTGTTCCCGCTGGTGCCGCTGACCAAGGGCGGCGGCAAACCCATCGTGGCGATGCCCAACCCTTTCTACCAATGCTATGCCGCCGCCGCGCTGTCGGCGGGCGCCGAACCGCTTTATGTGCCCGCCACGGAAGCAAGCGGCTTCCTGCCCGACTATGCCGCGCTGCCGCAAGCCGTGCTGGCGCGCATTGCGGCGGTCTATATCTGCTCGCCGTCCAACCCCGAAGGCGCGGTGGCAACTGAAAGCTATTGGGAAAAATTGTTCGCGCTGGCCGAGCGCTATGATTTCATTGTGCTGGCGGACGAATGCTATGCCGATATTTATTTCGGCACGCCCCCGGCATGCGCGTTGCCAATGCGGCTGAAGCAAAGCGGCGGCCTCAGCCGGCTGCTGACATTCCATTCCTTGTCCAAGCGTTCGGGATTGCCCGGGCTCAGGTCCGGCATGGTGGCGGGCTGCGCCAATCTGATCGAGACATTCCGCGCCTTCCGCAATGTTGCCGCTGCTGCCGTGCCGGGGCCGATCCTGGCCGCATCGGCGGCGGCCTGGCGCGATGAGGCGCATGTGAACGCCAACCGCGCCGCCTATGCGCAGAAAATGGCGGCGGCCAAGACCATCCTGGGCAACCATTTCCAGCAGCCAGGCGGCGGCTTTTTTCTCTGGATCAAAACCGGCGATGGCGAGGAAATGGCCCTGCGCCTATGGCGTGAGCAAGGGGTGCGGGTGCTGCCCGGTGCTTATATGGGCCGCGAAATTGTGCTGGGAAAACCCCAGTCAAACCCTGGCTTTTCCTATATCCGGGTCGCCCTTGTTAGTGATTTATCAACCATTATGACCGCACTCGAAAGGGTCAGGGAAATTCTCGATCTATAGGGTCATCGATGGCACAGGGCAGTCGCATGGTGGGTGGCGTCTATCATCCCCGGTCCAAGGGTGGCGCCATGAGCGACGCCCTGGCCGACGCCAAAAGGGCAATGACGCGGCTGGCCAAGGTGGCCGCGATGCGCGGCGCGGGCTTGGTGCTGTTTGCCGCCGCTATGGCGGCACTAGTGGCGCTGGCCAGCTATCATGGCGATGACGCCAGCTTCAACAACGCCAATGGCCGCCCCGTTTCCAACCTGCTGGGGCCGCTGGGCGCCACCGCCGCCGACCTGTTGCTGCAGACATTTGGGTTCGCAGCCATCTTCGCTTTCGCGCCCCTGCTGGTGTGGGGCATCCGTGCCCTGACCGGCCGCAGCTTGCGCCATGCCATGTGGCGGCTGGTGGCCTGGCCGCTGGGCACCATCATCGTGGCCGCGGGGCTGGGAATTCTGCCGGCGCCCGCCAGCCTTCCGGCCGGAGCCGGCGGCTGGATCGGCATTGCCGTGGTGGGATTGTCCGCCCATGCGGCGCAGATTTTCGCGGCGCCGTCCTTGTCGTGGGTGCTGCCGCTGTTTCTTCTGGTCACCGGATTGCCATTGGCATTCCTGGCCACCGGCCTGCGCTTCATGCCGATCCTGCGCGGCGTGTGGAACTTGCCCGCCGGGTTTGTGTGGTTCGCCAGCCTGTTCAAAATTTCAAATCTGCGCATGCCCGCCATCCGCAAGCCCGCGGCAAAAGCCTCTGGCAAAGCCGCGCTCTATGACGATGAAGACGAAGAGCATGACTATGACGAGGACAGCGACGAGGAAGGCTATCACCTCGACGAGGCGCCGGAATCTTTGGCCGCCGCTCGCCTGGCAGAACGGCGCGAAAGCCGCGTCAAGCGCGAGGAAGCCCGTAGAGCCCCGGTCGCACAAGGCAAGCGCCAGCAGCCCGCCCTCAGCCTAGCCGCAGGCGAGTATCAGCTGCCCGCGCTGGAGCTTCTGGCCGAGCCGGTGGCGCTGAAAGACACGCACCGGCTGACCGATGAAGCGCTGGAAGAAAATGCCCGCATGCTGGAAGCGGTGCTGACGGATTTCGGCGTCAAGGGCCGCATCACGGCGGTGCGCCCCGGCCCGGTGGTGACCTTGTATGAATTCGAGCCGGCGGCGGGTGTGAAGTCCAGCCGTGTGGTTTCGCTGTCGGACGATGTGGCGCGGTCCATGTCGTCGGTGGCGGCGCGTATTGCCGTGATTTCCGGCCGCAATGTCATCGGCATCGAACTGCCCAACCAGATGCGCGAGACCGTCTACCTGCGCGAAATGTTCGCCAGCAGCGATTATGAAAAGGCCCGTGCGCCGCTGACCTTGGCGCTGGGCAAGACCATCGGCGGCGAGCCGGTGATGGCGGATCTGGCCAAGATGCCGCATTTGCTGGTGGCGGGCACCACCGGCTCGGGCAAGTCGGTCGGCCTCAACACCATGATCCTGTCGCTGCTCTATCGCATGGGGCCGCAGCAATGCCGCATGATCATGATCGATCCCAAGATGCTGGAATTGTCGGTCTATGACGGCATTCCGCATCTGCTGGCGCCCGTCGTCACCGACCCGCGCAAGGCGATTGTCGCTTTGAAATGGGCGGTGCGCGAAATGGAAGAGCGCTACCGCAAAATGTCCAAGATGGGCGTGCGCGGCGTGGAAGCCTTTAACGACCGGGTTCGCAAGGCCAAGGAAAAAGGCGAAGTTTTAAAGCGCACCGTGCAGACAGGCTTTGACCGCGAGACTGGCAAACCGATCTATGAAGACGAGAATCTGGAATTCGAAGTAATGCCGTACATTGTGGTGGTGGTGGACGAAGTCGCCGACCTGATGATGGTATCGGGCAAGGAAATCGAAGGCGCGGTGCAGCGCCTGGCGCAGATGGCGCGCGCGGCGGGTATTCATTTGATCGCTGCCACCCAGCGCCCGTCGGTGGACGTGATCACAGGCACCATCAAGGCCAATTTCCCCACCCGCATTTCCTTCCAGGTCACCAGCAAGATCGACAGCCGCACCATTCTGGGGGAGCAGGGCGCCGAACAGCTGCTGGGTCAGGGCGACATGCTGTATATGGCGGCGGGCGGGCGTATCCGCCGCGTCCATGGCCCCTTTGTGTCAGACCACGAAGTCGAAGATGTGGTGCGCTTTCTCAAGAGCCAGGGCCAGCCGGAATATCTGGATGCCGTTACCGAAGAACCGGAAGAAGAGAGCGACGATCCCTATGCGGTGATGACCGCGGGCAATGGCGAAAGCGGCGACGATCTTTATGACAAGGCGCTGGCCGTGGTGGCGCGGGACCGCAAGGCCAGCACCTCTTATATCCAGCGGCGTCTGGCCATCGGCTATAACCGCGCCGCCAGCCTGATCGAACGCATGGAACAGGACGGTGTGATTTCCAGCCCCAACCATAAGGGGTTTAGAGAAGTCCTGCTTCCAGATCACGACAGGTAGATAGCGCCCGCCAAACGCGCTAGGGTTCTCGCAGCCGCAGCGGGAGTTCCCATGTCCTATATCGACAATTCCCTGGGGGACGGCGAGACCGTCATTGCACGGGCCCATTTTCACTGGCTTTACAGCGCGGCGGCGTGGCTGGCGCTGCTTGTGCTGGGCGTTGTGGGCATCGGCATCATCATCTTCATTTCCATGATGGTGAAGAAATGGACCACCGAAATCGGTGTCACCAGCCACCGCTTTGTGGAAAAGAAGGGCCTGTTCTCCTTGCGGAGCAACGAGATCGCCCTGCCCAATATCGAAGGCGTCAAAGTCGAACAGAGTTTTCTGGGCCGCATTTTCGGCTATGGCACGGTGCGGATCGAAGGCACCGGGGTTGACGCGGTGACCACCCCCACCATCGCTGATCCCGTGGGATTTGTGCGCGCTATACAAACAGCGAAAGAACACGCGCGCTAAACGGCGACAGCCAGTTCTTCCATCGCGCGCGGCGGGAACGTCACCGTCACCTTGGTGCCCTTTTCGCGGGCGCTGTCGAATGTCATGGCGCCACCATGCAGTTCGACCAGCGCGCGGGTGAGCGGCAGGCCAAGACCCGTGCCCTCGTAACGCCGCTCCAGCCGGTTAGTCGGGCAAGCCGACATAGGTGTGATGCAGGGTGACGCCGACACCGTCGCGGGTGCCATAGCCGGTGATCAGGGCCCAGGGCGCCAAGCCGCCGCCGCCTTCGCCTTCCACGGCACTGACACCGCCGGTGGCCAGCAGACGGCCTTCGTCGAAATTGATCAGGCCGGAGGATGCGTCTTCGGCGAACGCCGCCTGGGGAAAAAGCAAAACCGCAACAATTGATGCCCCTAAAGCAACGCGCATCACACACTCCTGAAAACCAGCGGAAATACTGACCGGCGAGCCTTAAAACCGGGTAAACCGTACAAAAATCGGGCAATATCAGCGGCTCTTATGCGGGGGTGGACACCTTTGCACCCATGGCCTATATCCGCGCTCCCTTTGAAAGGGACATGACGCGGGGTGGAGCAGCCCGGTAGCTCGTCAGGCTCATAACCTGAAGGTCACAGGTTCAAATCCTGTCCCCGCAACCATTGAAAAGCCCGGCCCAAAAGGCCGGGTTTTTTAATGCCTCCGCGGCAGCGTAGGGCCACAGCCTGGCCGGTATCCGTTATTCGCGGCCGGGTTTTTGCTGTCGCCACCGTTAACTACCTAAATTTCATGCAAGAACGAACGGTACGAGACCGTATCGACCTTGTCATACAATACCGATTGCTGGGGGGGTATCGCGTCGCTATAACCCCGGCCTCCCGGAGGGGTTTGCCCGCCGATTCTACGTGCCTCAAGGAGTAAGCATGGGAATCCAGATCCCGGCCGACTACCGGCCGTCCGACACCGAACCTTTTATGAATGAGCGCCAGCGGGAGTATTTCCGCCGCAAGCTCAATGGCTGGAAAGAGGAAATCCTCAAGGAAAGCCGCGAGACCATCCAGAATCTGCAGGCGGAAACCGTGCCGCATGCCGATCTGGCGGATCGCGCCTCGACGGAAGCGGAACGCCAACTCGAACTGCGCACCCGCGACCGCCAGCGCAAGCTAATCGCCAAGATCGATTCCGCCCTGCGCCGGATCGAAGACGGCTCTTACGGTTTCTGCGAAGAGACCGGCGAGCCCATCTCGCTCAAGCGGCTGGACGCCCGTCCCATTGCCACGCTTTCGATTGAAGCGCAGGAGCGCCACGAAAGACGTGAAAAAGTTTATCGCGACGATTAGCTTTCGGTCGCAGCAAAAAATAAAAGAGCCCGGTCTTATCTGACCGGGCTCTTTTTTTACCCCACCGTTTAAATCGTTAGCAGGCCATCACCACGGCATGATGATGTCGAAGAGCTGCGAGCCATAACGCGGCTGCTGTACATTCGTCATGTTGCCCTTGCCGCCATAGCTGATGCGGGCTTCGGCGATCTGCGCCAGGTCCACCGTATTCTCGGAGGTGATATCCTCGGTGCGCACGATGCCCGACACTTGCAGGTCGCGCATCTCATTGTTCACCAACACCTGCTGATGACCTGAGATCACCATATTGCCGTTGGGCAGTGACCTGCATGGCTCTTTTTGTACCAAGCGAATTGATAGAAATTGGCTTGGAAAGGAGCTTGAACATGGCGAAGAAGAGACCGACGCCGGAGCAGATAGTGACGCTGCTTCGGCAGATTGAGGTGA
>Ga0316222_1002613_pt1 | contig 18923 bp, 17 predicted proteins | sample TBH18011metaG_FD_206008 | JGI IMG/M metagenome (GOLD analysis project Ga0316222, IMG submission 206008) | Freshwater microbial communities from Trout Bog Lake, Wisconsin, USA - TBH18011 | ecosystem: Environmental > Aquatic > Freshwater > Lake > Hypolimnion/Profundal zone | place: USA: Wisconsin...
CGCGGTCAGGGGCATCAGGCGTCTCCGAATCAGGGAGACTCAGAGAATCACGCCCGACGCAAGACGTAAACCGCGTTAACCTGAGTTCGGAGCCCTGCCTGGGCAGTTACGTGTTTACCCATAATATGCTATGACCCTATCTCATTGCCCATCGCGAGCCCCATGTTGGGGTGAATTTCAGGATGGTTTCGGTGGATCTCCCCAAAAAGAGAATCGGAAGCTCACTCATCTGGCTGGTGGTGGCCGGCATTTTGCCGATCATCGCCTTTTCCGTCGGCGTGGCATGGCGGTTCATCGACCAGGAGAAGGCGGCCGCCGAGGCCGAGCTGGGCAGCACCGCCCGCGCCTTGATGGTGGCGGTCGACCGCGAACTGGCAAGTCAGGTGGTGGCCATGCAGATTCTCGCCACCGCCCACAGCCTCGACGGCAACGATCTGGACCGTTTCCGCGAGCGCGCCCGGCGGGTGCTGGCCGAGCATCCGGCCTGGCTGGACATCGTCCTGGTCGATCCGGTCTCCAAGGCCATCGTGGCCGGCCCGTTGCCCATTCCCACTCCCGCCCCCATGACCAGCGCTCCCGCCGCGGTGGATGAAGCGGTGGCAACCGGCAAACCCGTGATCGTCGGCGCCTTTCCCAGGGGCAAGATCATCGCCAAGCCGATGATCTTGCTGGCCGCCCCCGTCGTTCGGGCCGGCATCGTGCGTTCTGTCATGATCGTCATCGTCGATCAGTCGGTGTTCAGCGACATCTTCACCGATCAGCGTCTGCCGTCCAACTGGACCGGGGCGGTGGTCGATGCCGGCATGCGGCTGGCCGGACGCTCGCGCGATCCCGGGCAGTATGTCGGCCGCCTCGCCACCCCCTCGGCGGCGGCCCGCATCCGCACCGCCGAGGGCGGCTTGTTCGAGGCGCTCAATCAGGAGGGCGACAAGGTCTATACCGGGTTTAGCCGTTCCTCCCGCACCGGCTGGTCGGTGATCATCGGGATTCCCGCCGCCGAGTTCGAAGGGCCGATGCGGCGCACGGTGGTCATGGTGGCGGCGGCGGGAGCGGCGCTGGTCACCTTGGCCCTGGTGTTGGCGGGGCTGGTCGGCCGCGCCATCATCGTCCGGCGCCGGGCCTACGAGGAGGCGCTCGAGGAGAGCGAGGGCCGCTATTCGACCATGTTCACCAATGCCAGCGCCATCATGCTGCTGCTGGACCCCACCGATGGCGCCATCGTCGATGCCAATCTCGCGGCGTCCCAATTCTACGGCTACGATATCGAGCGCCTGAAGCGCATGCATATCTCGGACATCAACATTCTCAGCCCCGAGGAGATCGCCCGGGTCATGGCGACGGCCCGCGACAAAGGCGGCGGCCATTTCAACCTCCACCATCAGCTTGCCAACGGTGAGATCCGCGATGTGGACGTGCATGCCGGGCCGTTGACCATCAACGGCCGCTGTCTCCTGCTTCCGATCATTCACGATATCACCGAGCGCAAGCAGGCCGAGGCGGCGCAGAAGGCGAGCGAGGAGCGGATGCGCCTGTTCTTCGAGCGCCAGTCGGTGGGCATGGCCATAACCTCGCCGGAGAAGGGCTGGCTGCAGGTCAATGATCGGCTGTGCCGGATGCTCGGCTATTCCCGGGATGAACTGGATCACCTGACCTGGGCGGAGTTGACCCACCCGGCCGACCTCGCCGCCGATCAGGCCCAGTTCGAGCGTCTTCTCGCCGGTGAAATCAACGACTACTCGTTGGAAAAGCGGTTTATTCGCAAGGACGGGTCGGTGGTCTATACCGAGCTCTCGGTGGGGTGCGTCCGTCGTCCCGGCGGTTCCGTCGACTACGTTCTGGCATTGTTGGCCGACATCACCGGGCGCAAAATGTTGGAGAGGGAATTGCAGCGCTCCAATGCCGAGCTGGAACAGTTCGCCTCGGTGGCGTCCCACGACCTGCGGCAGCCCCTTCGCATGGTCAGCAGCTATCTGTCCCTGGCGGAACGCCGCTTGACCGGCGTGCTCGACGACGACACCCGGCAATTCATGGACTTCGCCCTCGACGGGGCGAAGCGCATGGACCATCTCATCATCGACTTGCTCGAATATTCCCGCACTGGCCGTCACGCCACCGCCAACGAGCCGGTCTCGTTGCGCCGGTCGGCGGAAGAGGCCGTCCAGAATTTGGGCGTGGCCATCGAGGAGGCCAAGGCGGAGGTCGTCATCGCTCCGGATCTGCCGACCATCCAGGGCTATCCGTCGGACCTCGTCCGCCTGTTTCAGAATCTGATCGGCAACGCGGTGAAATACCGCACGCCCGACCGGTCCCCCTCGGTTGCCGTGACCTGCCGGCGGGACGGCAAGGAATGGATCGTCTCCGTGCGCGACAACGGCATCGGTATCCCCGCCGACCAGCGGGACCGTGTTTTCGGGCTGTTCCAGCGTCTCCATGCCGGCGATCAGTACGAGGGCACCGGCATCGGCCTCGCCGTTTGCCGCAAGATCGTCGAACACCACGGCGGCCGCATCCACGTCGAATCGGTCGAGGGAGAAGGCAGCGATTTTCAGTTTACCCTGCCCGTCGAAGTGCCTGAGGAAGGAGTTTCTTGATGTTTCAATTGCGTCTGGCCGGAAAGGTCTATTTCGCCGTGGCGGTTCTGGTGACGGCGGTTGTGGTGGTGGGCGCCATGGGGCTGACGACATTGAGATCCTACAAGGTGGTGGTCGACCAGATGGGCGATGTCTCGCGCAGCGCCGTCCTGGGCGAGCGGGTCAACGGCCTGATCCTGTCGGTGGTGATGGATTCGCGCGGCATCTACATGGCCCAGGATCAGGCCGAGGCCGAGAAATACGCGGTGCCGCTGCTCAAGACCTTGGACCGGCTGCGCACGGTTCTCGGGCAATGGCGCGACCAGTTTCCCGCCGACAAGCGCGGCAGCTTCGCCGAGGCGGAGAAGGCCACCGAGGATTTCATCCGCTTTCGCACCGAACTGGTCCGTCTGTCGCGGGAGGCGACCCTGCCCGAGGCCCGGGCCTTCGGCGACAACGACGCCAACCGCAAGGTCCGAGCCGCCCTCAACGACAGGATCAAGACCCTGGCCGCCGATAACGAGGGCGAGGTGATGCGTCTGCGCGATCTGGTCCAGTCCGAGTTCGGGGCGCAGCAGGGACGGCTGGTCGGCGTCCTGGCGCTGGGGCTGCTGTTGGGGGTCGGCACCGCCATGTTCGTGGTGCGGACCAGGATCGTCACCCCGCTTCGCCGCATCACCGCCGTGATGAAGACGCTGGCCGCCGGGGACCTGTCCGTGCCGGTGCCGTTCGCCGACGCCAAGGATGAAATCGGCACCATGGCCGCGGCGGTCGAGGTCTTCAAGCGGAACGGGCAGGAGAACGAGCAGTTGCGGAGCGCCCAGGAGCAGGAGCGGAAGCAGGCGGAGCGCGACAAGGTCACGGCCCTGCAGGCCATGGCCGAGACGGTGGAGCGCGAAGCCGGCATCGCCGTCGAGAAGATCGCCGAAATGACCCTGCGCATGGCCGACAATGCCGGCGGCATGGCCCAGTCGGCCGCCGCCGTCGGCGACAATTGCCAAAGCGTCGCCGCCGCCGCCACCCAGGCCCTGGCCAATGCCCAGACCGTGGCCTCGGCCGCCGAGCAATTGTCGGCCTCCATCCGCGAAATCGCCTCCCAGGTCGATACCGCTACCGCCGTGACCGGCACCGCCGTCGAATCCTCCGGCCGGGCGCAACGGACCATCGCGCAATTGTCCGAGGCGGTGAAACGCATCGGGCAGGTGACCGAGTTGATCAACGATATCGCGTCGCAGACCAATCTGCTGGCCTTGAACGCCACCATCGAGGCCGCCAGGGCCGGAGAAGCCGGCAAGGGCTTTGCCGTGGTCGCCAACGAGGTCAAGCATCTGGCGACCCAGACCGCCAAGGCCACCGAGGAGATTACCGCCCAGATCGCCGAGGTCCAGGCCACCACCCAGGATGCGGTCCGTTCGGTGGGCGACATCACCCTGGCCATCGGCGATGTTCAGGGGATCTCCGCCGCCATCGCCGCCGCCATCGAGGAACAGGGCGCCGCCACCCAGGAAATCGCCCGCAACGTCTCCCAGACCTCGGATGCCGCCCAGGAGGTGGCCGAGCGCATCGCCCGCGTTTCGGTCGAAGCCTCGCGGACCGGCGAGCGTGCCGCCCAGGTCGGCAATGTCTCGGGCGAGGTCGCCGGCGGCGTCACTCAGTTGCGCGAGATTCTGGTCCGGGTGGTGCGGACCGCCACCGAGGAGGTCAATCGTCGCCGCAAGCCGCGCTATGGCATCAACCGGTCGGCCACCATGTCGGCCGCCGGGCAAAGTCACGCCGTGACCATCAGCAATGTCTCCGAAGGTGGTCTGATGGCGTCGGGGCTGCCGGCCGGCATCGCCGCTGGAACCCGGGTCGAGGTTGCCATTTCCGGGGTATCGGTTCCCCTCACCGCCGTCGTGCTCACCAGCGAGCATGGCCGGCTGCACGGGAAATTCGAGCTGGTCCCCGATACGGGGGAGAGGTGGCGGCAGGAATGCGCCCGCCTGACCGCCGGTTTGACGCCATTGAAGGAAGCGGCTTAAGGTGGGGGGGAAATCCCTTCCCCGGAGTCCGGGCCATGAAGATCGGCAAGAACGTATCCATGGCGATGGCTACTGTTGCCATATTGCTGCCAATGACCGTCGTCGTCGTGGCCTTCCTGCAAATCGTCAGTAAGGACGTGCGTCAAGGCAATGAGATCGCCCTGAGCAGCACGGCCCAGGCGCTTGGCGACGCCATGGAGCGTGAACTCCTGTCCCAGATCCAGCAGATCGAGATCCTGGCGGCATCGGACGAGTTGGATCATGACGATATCGCCGGGTTTTATCGCCGTATGACCCAGGTGGCCCGGAGGAAGACGGACGTCTGGCAGAACATCGCTATCGTCGATCCGACCGGACAAGTGCTGGCCATAACCGGCGAACCCTTCGGAGCCGCCCTGCCCAGAACAGCGCGGCCCGATCAGTTGGCCACCGTGATCCGGACCGCCCGTCCCGACGCCTATGGCGTGCTGCCGCGCGGGATCATTTCACCTTCGCCGCTGGTTCTGGTGGGGGTTCCCGTCATCCGTGGCGGGGTGGTGAAATACGTCCTTCACGTCACCATCCTGCCGCAGCGGCTGAACGATGTCTTTTCCAGACATAAACTTCCGGAAGGCTGGATCGGGTCGATGCTTGATCCCGCCATGCGGATCGCCGCCCGCTCGCAAGATGCGGATAAATTCTATGGACAGACCTCGACGCCGTCCATCGCCGAGCACGCCCGGCGTGGGCAGGAGGGGCATTTCTTTTTTGCGACCAATCTGGATGGCGACCGGAGATTCATCTATTACCAGCCGCTGAACCTGGCCGGATGGTCGGTGTTTGTCGGTGTTCCCGCCGAAGTGGTGGAAGGTCCGCCCTTGAAGGTCCGTTTGTTTGGCGGTGCCGCCATTCTTCTTGCCATTTGCGCCTCTCTGATGGTGGCCTGGTTTCTCTCCCGGAGCGAGCGCCGCCGTCGCGAGGCCGAGGCCCGGAGGATAGAGGAAATCCAGGCAGCCGCCCACCAGATCGACGAGTTGTCGCAGTTGAACCGGAGGGTTATCGAGCATTCCCCGGTGGGAATCACGGTCTATGACGCCGCCGGCCCCTGCGTGATCGCCAATGCGGCTTGCGCGTCGGCTGTCGGCGCGTCGGCCGAGTACTTGCTGTCGACGAATTTCCGCGAGATTGCTTCGTGGAAGGATTCTGGAATGCTTGCCGCCGCCGAAGAGGTCCTTGCCCGTAAAACGACGCACCACACGACACTGCACATGAACACCAGTTTCGGCAGGGACATCTGGGCCGAAATGGACCTATCCCCCATTTCAATCCTCGGCAGGGATCACCTCCTGGTCATTTTCCGGGATGTGGGGGAACAGCGGCGGGCGGAAGAGGATTTGAAGCGAAGCGAAGCAGGCTTGCGCAAGCTGTCGTTGGCGATCGAACAGAATCCCAACCTGATCGTTATCACCGACCGGAACGGCGTGATCGAATACGTCAATCCCAGCTTTTGCCAGAGAACCGGCTATTCGTCGGCGGAAGCCATCGGGCAGAATCCGCGCATCCTGAAATCCGACGAGACCCCCGCCGAGCTCTACCCGGTTCTCTGGAGCACCATCCTCGCCGGGCGTGAATGGCGCGGCGAGATCAGGGATCGCTGCAAGGATGGGCGCATGTTCTGGTCGTCGGTGGTGATTTCACCGGTTTTTGATGACCTCGGCGTTATAACCCACTTCATCGCCATGCACGAGGACATCAGCGGACGGAAGCTGGCGGAGGAAAGCACCCGCCAGGCCAGGGAGCAGGCCGAAATGGCCAGCCGGGCCAAATCGGAAATTCTGGCCAATATGAGCCACGAGCTGCGAACTCCGTTGAATGCGGTGATCGGCTATTCCGAAGCCCTGCTGTCCGGGTTGTTCGGGAGCGCCCCCCATCCGCGATTCACCGAATATATCAACGACATCCACGAATCCGGGCTGCATCTCCAGGATATCATCAACGATATCCTGGACGTATCGGCCATTGATGCCGGCAAGATCGAGCTGCACGAGGAGCATCTCCATGTCGGGTCGGTTGTCGAAGCCTCGATCCGGCTGGTGGCGCCCCGTGCCGAGGCCGCGGATGTGCGGATGTGCGATGAGGTTCCGCCGGACCTCCCCCGTTTGCGGGCCGATCCGCGACGGCTGAAGCAGATTTTGCTGAACCTGCTCTCCAATGCGGTGAAGTTTACCCCCCAGGGTGGCGCGGTCACGATTTCGGCCCGGCAAACCCCCGCGGGGGAGATGCGGATCATGGTCTCCGACACCGGCATCGGCATGGATCAGGCCGGCCTTGCCAAGGCCCTATCGTTGTTCGGTCAGGTGGATTCGGGGCTGGCTCGCGCCAATCAGGGCAGCGGCCTTGGTCTGCCCCTGACCGTGGGCCTGGTGGAGCTGCATGGCGGGACTCTGGATATCACCAGCGAGAAGGGCGTCGGCACCACCGTCACCGTGACGTTTCCGGCCATGCGGGTTGAGGGTGAGGAGAGCGCGATGACAACAGGGTGAAGCCGTCAGGCTTTACCCTGTTGTCTGAATCGCCCTCTCATGTCGTGATGAGAGACGGATTCAGCTTCTCGGTCGCATCGCCTGCGCGATACGACTTCAAAGTATCCGGCTCTTGTCGCCGAGTCTGGCGGCCTCCTGGTAGATGGACCGGATCAGTTCCTTGCCGACCCGGGCTTCCATCTCCTGGTGGACCGGCAGCAGGGCTTTGCGCCAGACCGCCATCTCGGCCGGCTGGAGGCGGGTGAAGGCGGTCATGCCGGATGCCTCCATGGCCGTCAACGCGGCGTCGTTCTCGGCCTGGGCGATGGCATTGGCGAATTCGGTCGCTTCGGCCATGGCGCCTTGCAGGATGGCGCGGATGTCGGCCGGCAAACCGTCCCAGAACGCCGTGTTGACGATCACCGCATAGCCGAGATAGCCGTGGTTGGAGAGGGTGGCGCATTTCTGCACCTCGTGCATCTTCTGGGTATACATGTTGGAGGGCGGATTTTCGGTGCCGTCGACCACACCGGTCCGCAGCGCCTGATAGACATCCGAGAAGGCCAGCACCTGCGGCAGGGCGCCCAGGGCGCGCATCTCTGCGTCCAGCACCCTGGACGACTGAATCCGCATCTTGAGGCCGCGGAGATCCTCGGGCGTCTTCAGCGGCCGGTTGGCGCTGATGATCTTGAAACCGTTATCCCAGAAGCCCAGGCCGGTGATCCCCTTGCTCTCCAGTTTTCTCAGCAGGCCGTGGCCGATGGGGCCGCCGGTGACGGAGCGCAGCACCTCCTCGGACGGAAAGATATAGGGAAGGTCGAAGACCTCGAATTCCGTGATGCCCAGCGGCTCGAACTTGGCCAGCGACGGCGCCAGCATCTGCACCGCTCCCAATTGCAGGGCCTCCATCTCCTCCTTGTCCTTGTGGAGCTGGCTGTTGGGATAGATCTCGACCGTGACGCGGCCCTTGGTGCGGGCCTCGGCCAGCGCCTTGAAATACTCGGCCGCCTTGCCCTTGGGGGTGTCGGGGGCAACCACATGGCTGAACTTGATGACGATCGGCCGCGCCGGTCGCGGCTTGTCGCAGCCGGTCAGCATGACCGCCGCCGTTGCCGCCGCGCCGATGATGAACGTGCCCCGTCTTATGGCGGAATCCTCCAGGGGGTGTTTTCCTCGGCCTCCACCATATAAGGATTTTACTGCGCTCGGCATTGGGGTAATCCACAATAGGTCATGGGGGTGAAGGTGAAGCTTGCTCCGTTCCGCAGTCGCGACGCGATTCAGCTCATGCCGCTTGTCGCCATGGGGCTGGTGGTCATGCTGCTGGGGGTGCTGCTCTGGCTGCTTCATCGCAACGAGGTGGAGGACGAGCGGCGCGCCCTGATCCAGGATATTCTGTGGGTCGAGCAGAATCTGCACTTCAGTCTCGATTCCGACGCCGAGCGATTGGAACAACTGGCCGATCTGCTGGGGCGTGACGGAATCGATTCCGATGCCTTCACGGTTCAATCCCATGCCATCATCGCCAATAATCCGGAGGTGGAGCGGATCATCCTCCGCCGGGCGGATGGAACCCTGGCGCGGTGGTCGCCGCCGACCCAGGCCGACCCGGATTCGGATGCCGATCCGGCCTGGCGCAATACCTTCACCCTGGCCAGGACCAACGGCCACCGGGTGTTCGGCGGGCCGTATGTCCCGGCGGGCCGGGGGGCGATGTTCGAAGCCCAGGTGCCGGTGTTCAAGGCGGGGCGGTTCGACGGCATGCTGGTGGGAGTGTTCTCCCTGGATGCCCTGCTGGCCCATCATGTGCCCTGGTGGTTCGCCCAGACCTACCGGCTGGACATCATCGACGGCAATGGAACCCTGCTGGCGGCCAGGTCGCAGGTGCCCATGGAGGATTCCGGGCTGAGCTATCGGCTTCGCTTCGAGCCGCCGGGCCAGGGGCTGGAATTGGTGGCCACCGTCCATCGCGGCGATCCGCGTCTGGTCCGCAACGTCCTGGCTGTCGCCATTGTCGTGCTGGCCCTGTCGGCGGTCTGGAGCCTGTGGGCGCTGCGCCGCCATGCCCGGCGCCGCCTGGAGGCCGAACAGGCGCTACGGGCCGAGCACGCCTTCCGCAAGGCCATGGAGGATTCGCTGACGGTGGGCATGCGGGCGCGCGACCTCAGCGGCCGCATCACCTATGTCAACCCCGCCTTCTGCCGCATGGTGGGCTGGAGCGCCGAAGCCCTGGTGGGCGCCATGCCGCCCATGCCCTATTGGCTGCCCGAGGATATGGAGCAGACCTATGCTATCCATCAGGCGGTCATGCGCGGCGACGCCCCCCAGGATGGTTTCGAGATCGTGTTGCGGCGGCGGAACGGCGAGCGTTTCAACGCCCTGATCTACGAGGCGCCGCTGATCGATTCCGATGGCCGCCACACCGGCTGGATGGCGTCGGTGCTCGACGTCACCGAACGCAAGCGCGCCGAGGAATTGTCACGTCTGCACCAGGACAAGCTTCAGCGCACCGCCCGCCTGATCACCATGGGCGAAATGGCCTCGACCCTGGCGCATGAGTTGAACCAGCCGCTCTCGGCCATCGCCAGCTATGCCACCGGCTGCCTCAACCGGCTGGCCGCCGGTGATACCCAGCCCGAGGAACTGACCGCTCCCCTCGACAAATTGGCGGTGCAGGCGCGGCGCGCCGGTTCCATCATCCGCCGCATCCACGATTTCGTGCGCAAGAACGAGCCGCTGGTGGTGCCCTGCGCCCTGAACGACGTGGTGGAAGAGGCGGTCGGCTTTCTGGAGGCGGAGGCGCGCAAGCGCGGCATCCGGGTCGAACTGGCGCTGGAAGCGCCGTCGGTCCAGGTGGATGCCGACCGCATCCTGATCGAGCAGGTGATGCTCAATCTGGCGCGCAATGCCATGGAGGCCATGGGACAGACGGTGCGGGAGCGGCGTATCCTCGGCATTGCCGTCCGCCGCCACGACGGTCAGGCGGAGGTGCAGGTGGCCGATAGCGGGTCGGGCATCGCCGGGGATGTGGCGGCCCGTCTGTTCACGCCATTTTTCACCACCAAGGACGAGGGTATGGGAATGGGCCTGAATATCTGCCGCTCCATCATTGAATCCCACCATGGCCGGTTGTGGTTCGAGCCGGCCCCCCAAGGGGGCAGCGTGTTTCTCTTTACCTTGCCGGAGCGTGAATCATGAGCCTGGGGGTCGTGTTCATCATCGATGACGACGAGGCGATCAGGGATGCCCTGGCTTGGCTGTTCCAGTCGCGCGGCGTAGTGGCGGAAACCTTCGCCTCGGCGGCGGATTTTCTGTTTACCTGGACGCCGCAGCGCCGCGGCTGCCTAGTGCTCGACATCCGCATGGAGGCCATGACCGGGCTGGAATTGTTCGATCGCCTGCGGGAGTTGAAAAGCCGCCTGCCGGTGATCTTCCTGACCGGCCACGGCGACGTGCCCATGGCGGTGGCGGCGTTGAAGAACGGGGCGCGCGACTTCGTCGAAAAACCGTTCAACGACAACGATCTGGTGGATCGGGTGATTGATGCCTTGCGCTGGGACGCGGCGCAGCGGGAGAGCGATGCCGACGCCGCTTCGCTGGCGGCCCGCCTCGCCAATCTGACCCTGCGCGAGCGCCAGGTGATGGATCTGGTGCTGGCCGGCAAGCTCAACAAGGTGATCGCCGAGGATCTGGGGGTCACCATGCGGACCGTGGAGGTCCATCGTTCCCATGTCTTCGAGAAGATGGCGGTGCGAACGGCGGTGGAACTGGCCCAGTTGATGTCGCAGAAACGCGAGGTGTGACGGGGGCGGACATCAAAGGGGCGCCCACTTGCGCGGGCGCCCCTTCGTCGTGTCCAGAAAGTGGAGCGCCGCACTGTGCTGTGCTGGGGCGCATCCCTGTCGAGGAGGGTGGGGATGGGCGGGAAGGCCCCCCTCGGCAGATTTTCCGGTACCGGAGACGTCGGCTTTCACCTTCGTTCGGCTCACGAGAAATAGACTAGCAAAGTATCTTGATGATTGAAACAGGAAGATCACCCGTTCAATTTTATGAAAATCAAGCATCAACTATGAATATATTTAATAACATTTCTTGTTAAAATTTTAGCAAAATCCAGTGGAGCTAGGAATTCAGCGCCTTTCGCCGCCGGTGCCCCTCTTCTCCCATCTCGGGGTTTATGGCGGCGGGCTTGGGAGACGCTGGAATTGTGCCGTGCGGGTTCAGTATAAATTCCTATTTTGGCGCCCCCTTGAGTCCAGGCGCCATTGCATGCAGGATGGGGCAATACGGGAAGGATGCCATGAACATGCGGGCGGTGCTGGTCGGTTTGGTTTTTGTCCTATGGGGAATGGGCGGCGCCCCCGGGTCAAACCCGGGGCAGGCTCTGGCGCAGACGGTTTCCTTCGAGCAATCGCGCCTGGAGGTTGTCGGGGGGGATGGACGCCATCATCCCTTCGTCATCGAACTGGCCGCCACCGAGGAACAGTTGTCGCAAGGCTTGATGTTCCGCAAGACTCTGGCGGAGGACGCCGGCATGCTGTTCAACTTCGGGCGGCCCCGGCAGGTGGCCATGTGGATGAAGAACACCCTGATTCCCCTCGACATGCTGTTCATGGATCGCAGTGGAACGGTGATCTATATCGAGGAATACGCGGTGCCTGGAACCTTGCAGCCGCGCGGGCCGAGCGGCTTGGTCCAAGGGGTGCTGGAGGTGGCGGCCGGCACCGCCCGGCGGCTGGGGCTGCACGCCGGCGACCGGGTCCTCCATCCCATCTTCACCGCCGGCCGGTGAGACTTGCCATCCGCGGCCAAACCCCTTAAAACCGCAGCATCGGGGCGTAGCTCAGCCTGGTAGAGCGCTAGCTTTGGGAGCTAGAAGCCGGAGGTTCGAATCCTCTCGCCCCGACCAGAACCGAAGATTGCCCATGGTTTCGGCAGACGATCAGGAGAATTGCGATGCAGGTCCGTATCTATCGCCCGGCCAAGACGCCCATGCAGTCTGGACGCGCCGGCAACGCCAAGGCGTGGGTGCTTGAGTACGAGCCGGTCGCTCCCAAGCAGCCGGATCATCTGATGGGGTGGCTGGGATCGGCCGACACCACCTCCCAGCTGCGGATCAAATTCGCCAGCAGCGAAGAGGCGGTCGCCTTCGCCAAGCGCAAGGGACTCGACTATCAGCTGTTCGAAGAGAATAGCCGTCAACAGAAGCCCAAGAACTACGCCGACAATTTCCGCTTCGACAAGTTGGAATTCGGCAGGTTCTAAAGTATGGCGCCATCCTTCGTCTTGATGGTAAAGGTATGGGTTATGGATCGGACGATGCTCTGGCATTGTACGGAGGACGTTCGTCATCCATGATCCGGGGGCGGTGGCGTCTCGACTGATCGCCGGTCCCGTAAGGAGACAAGACGCGTGCGGACGTGCAAGACATGATGTGTGTCGCCCATGGCTGAGCCGCCCCACGGTCCGATCGTCCCCCATGTTCTGATCGTCGAGGACAGCATGACCCAGGCGTTCAGCCTGGAATACCTGCTCTCGGAAAACGGCTATGGGGTCACCATCGCCACCAACGGCCTGCAGGCCCTGGAAATGGCGCATCTGCACAAGCCCGATCTGGTGGTCAGCGATATCACCATGCCGGTCATGGGGGGCTTCGAGTTCTGCTCGCGGGCCAAGTCGGATGGGGCGCTGCGCGACATCCCCATCCTGCTGCTGACCGATCTCAGCAATCCCGACGACATCATCCACGGGCTGGAGGCGCGCGCCGACGGCTATATCACCAAGCCCTACGAGGAGGGCTTCCTTCTCAGCAAGATCAAGGCGCTGCTGGCCCGGCCCCCCGAGCCGCCGGTGGAGGACGAGGCGGCCGGCGCGGCGATCGAATTCGCCTTCAACGGCGAGAGCCACGTCATCACCGCCAGCCGCCGGCACATCCTCGACATGTTCATTTCGACCTATGAGCATTCGCTGGCCCAGAAGCGGATTCTCGAACAGAAGCAGCGCGAGCTGAACGATATGAACGCCAAGCTGGCGTCGAGCATCGACAATCTGAAAATGTCGGAAGAGCGGTTCCGCAGTCTGGTGGAGACCGTGCCGGATATCGTCTATCGCCTGGATTCGGAAGGCCGCTTCAGTTTCCTCAACAGCGCCATCGAACGGCTGGGCTATCATCGCGGCGAGCTGATCGGCACCCATTTCAGTGAAATCATCAGCGCCACCGAACTGCATGCCGTCAGTTGGCAAAGCGCGGTCGCCAACCGGAGTGAGCCGACCCCGCCGACGCCGCCCAAGCTGTTCGACGAACGGCGGTCGGGCCAGCGCATGACCGCCGGTCTGGAAGTGCGCCTGAAGACCAAGTCGGGGGTTACCGTCGAGCATGGCGAGGTCAAGCCGCTGTCGCACAGTCCGCTGGTGGTGGAGATCAGCAGTTCCGGCCTCTATGGCGAGGGTGCGGAAATGCGGCGCAACTACGTGGGAACGGTGGGCGTCATCCGCGATATCACCGATCGCAAGCGGGCCCAGGACGCTCTCCAGCATGAACGGGAATTCCTGGAGACCCTGATCACCGCCGTGCCGCTGCCGATTTTCTTCGTCGATACCCATGGCGCGCTCCAGCGGGCCAATTCCGCCCTGTTCCGCTTCTTCGGGCTGAAGCCCGGCGCGACCCTGGGGCTGCGCTGGCACGATTTCCTCTCCGCCGAAACCGCCGAGCGTCTGGCGGTCGGCGATCTGGACGCCAACGAGGAGAACATCTACGAGGCCATGCTGACCGCCGCCCATGGCGAGGAGCGCATGGTGCAGGTCATCAAGGTTCGTTTCAACAAGCCGGGCGAAGAGGTCTACGGCCAGATCGGCGTGCTGATCGACGTCACCGAGCGCAGCCGCACCGAAACCGAGCTGCGCACCGCCAAACGTCTGGCCGACGAGGCCACCAAGGCCAAGTCCGAGTTCCTGGCCACCAAGAGCCATGAATTGCGCACGCCGCTCAACGCCATCCTGGGCTTTTCCGAAATGATCTCCATGCATGCGCTGGAGGGCGATACCCCGTCGCGCTATCGCGACTATGCCGGCAGCATCTACGAATCCGGCTCGCATCTGCTGGAGATCATCAACGATATCCTGGACATCTCGGCGGTCGAGGCCGGCAAGCTGACCCTGCACCCGGAAGATATCGATACCGCCGCCCTGGTCGGCTCGGCCGGGCGGCTGATCCAGGTCCGGGCGGAAAAGCACAATCTCAGGCTGGAGGTCGATCTGGCGACCGCGCCCAGGCGGTTGCGGGTCGATAACCGCCGTATCAAGCAGATCCTCATCAACCTGCTTGGCAACGCGGTCAAGTTCACCCCCAAGGGGGGCGAAATCATGCTCCAGGTGCGGGGCACCGAGGATGGTGGCGTCCGCTTCGTCGTCACCGATAATGGCATCGGCATGGACGCCGAGGGCATCGCCAAGGCCCTCACCCTGTTCGGCCAGGTGGACAGCCGGCTCGCCCGCAAATATGAAGGGACCGGCCTCGGCCTGCCGCTCAGCCAGCACCTGGCCGAATCTCTCGGCGGCGGCCTCACGGTCCAAAGCGTCCTGGGGCGCGGCACGACCGTCACGGTGACCCTGCCGGCCGCCTGCGTCATCCCCTGAGGAATATTGCCGCCGATGTGGAAGTGGTGCTAGGAAAGCCCACGACACGCGCCCTTAGCTCAGTCGGATAGAGCAGCCGCCTTCTAAGCGGCAGGTCGTTGGTTCGAATCCAACAGGGCGCGCCATTTTCCCAGGGTTCCTTGACACGAACCCTGGTTTTGGGGAAAATGCGGGGAAAATAACACCTCGGAGTCCCCACCTATGGCACGCGGTCGGAAATCCCTTGATGGCAGAGAAAAGCCTGCGGACCTCCAGGGGTGGCCCATCTATGAGAGGTGGTCGACCGACGGACGGCTGATGGGCTTTGTCGTCAAGATCGCCAAAAAGGGCCACCCCACTGTAACCCGGCTGTTTGGTGAAGTCGGCAAGACCCCCGCAGCACTCAAGGCTGAGGCCAAGAGGTACGCCACGTCTGTCCTCGGCGAAATGGACCGTGGCACATTCGTTGACCGGCGGGAAATCGAGGCCATCACCTTGGCCGATGCCCTCGATAAATACGACCGTGAGGTCGGGCCACAGAAGAAGCGCCCCGATGGCGTTACCGCCTATGTACGGCGATGGAAGCGCCATGCCCTGGCGCCTCGAATCGTGGCGAGCCTGCGCCCTTCCGATTTCGCCAAGTACCGTGACGAGCGATTGGCAGCAGGGTTGAGTGGTAATGCCGTGCGGTTGGATCTGGGCCTGATCCGCCATCTCTTCACTATTGGGATTAAGGAATGGGGTTGGCCAATGGCAAATCCGGTGTCGCTGATCCGTATGCCAAAATGTGCATCTGGCCGAGATCGGCGGCTCAGCACGAAGGCAGATCGAGATGGAAAGGTCGAGGAAACCCGTCTGATTGAGGCGTGCAAGGATTCTCGGTCGAAATGGCTTGAGCCAGTGGTTCGCCTCGCCCTTGAGACTGGTGCGCGGCAGGGGGAACTGCTGGATCTGACATGGTCTCGCGTGGACTTGCGCAGGGCCACAGCCCACTTTCCCGACACAAAGACCGAGACGCCTCGGACGATCCCCCTCTCACGAGAGGCGATCAAAATTCTAAAGACCATGCCCGGCACCCGCCTGAAAATCGAAATCCGGCGGAACGATCAGCGGATTGAGTGGAAGCGCCTTCATCATGACCTCAAGGTCAAGGCGCGCCGATCACGACTTTCTCCATCGCAGGTGAAGACTCTCCAGGGGCTTGTGCCGTCTGACGACCGAGTTTTTCCGCTTGGGGGCATGGCGGTGACCCATGCCTTTCAGCGAGCCTGTAAAAAGGCTGGGATTGAGAACTTGAGATTTCATGACCTACGTCATGAGGCTGTTTCTCGGCTGTTTGAAAAAGGCCTAAACCCCATGAAAGTTGCTGCAATCTCTGGTCACAAGACATTGCAGATGCTCAAGCGATATACGCATCTGCGTGCTGAAGATATTGCAAAGGAACTTGGATAAAGGCCTGCGATCTATTGATCGTGACCTTGAGGCTGTAGATCGCTCTGAACTTCCCTAGCCTCGACATCGCCAGGAGCGCGCCATCGTTTGCACTGCCTTGGTGTCATTCTCCAGTAAGTGGTGAGCATGGCGACGTCGACGACGAGCCCGTAGCATCCTGGGAAACCGTTGGGGTCGGGCCGACCTTCAGCATCTTCCAGCATATCGGCCCCCCATGTGCCATCTGGCAACTGGTTCTCCAGCACAATTACCCGGCCGTCCGGCCGCCGCCAGATCGATCCGATTTCAGGGGCAGGCCCGCTCTGTCGCGTTGGGCGCTCCCGCGTCCTACTCATGGTCTCCCTCCTGCCTCTTGACCCTGACCCCATCGCCCTTTCCATCCTCGGGAAGGAACGTCGCGCCAGCGGCTTCTAGTGCTGCCTGTAACCGCCGGATGGTCAAGGTCTCGGTGTTTCCCCCGCCTTCAAAGCGAGTGACCGTGTTGACGCCAACCATTGCCAGTGTGGCTAGGTCGCGAACGGTCAGTTTCAGTCCGGCTCGGGCCATGGCGGATTGGCATGATGTTATCATGTGGTGACTATATCACTGCTTAAGGTGTTTACGCAACCACATCGAATGGGCGTAAAATCACCATACGGTAATAATGACGACACCGAGAGATGTCGCCCTGTCTACGGCGTTGAGTAAATTATTCCGAAAAACAGGATGAAGAAGTAGACGCTGATACACGGGCGACTGTAAAGCCGCCTTCGGCGGCGAGATGCCGATAGGGAAAAGGGCGAAATGTAAAGAAAAAAGATTGCCGTCGCGGCGTTTTATATTGAGGTAATGGGCCGTTTTCTGTATATTAAACTTAAGGAAAACGAGTGAAACGCCACTCAAACACAAGACGGAGAACAGAAATGCGCACCATCAGCAACATCATCATCTTCACCATGGCCGTTTACGCCGGGCTCAATGTCTTTGTCACCGCCCCGAACGACCTGGCCACCAATACCACGGCCCATGTCGAATACCAGGTGGCCTCTCGGTAGCGAGGGTCTGCTTCTAGAACGGGAGGTCATTATGAAGCGGCTGATCCTTACCTTCGTGACGGTGATGGCAATGCATGGCGGGGCGGGGGCTCTTCAGCCCCACCAGGCTCCGGCGGCGGCCGGTATTGGAGCGTATGTGCACGACGTGATCAGTCAGGGGCCGACCGGATATTCAGGGGCTGCATATACCGTGGCCGCCTTCGGGGAGAGTGTCCCGCGGCCGCCCAGCGCGTCGGTGAAATACGGCTGGTGAAAGGCCTGCACACAGGGCAACCCACGCAGTGGTGCCCGGCTGTCCACATGTCCGGGATCACCTGTTATCCGCTAACCATAATGAATTATGGTTAGCGGATATTACAAAGCGTGCACGAATTTACTAAACTATATTTACACGACTGCTGTTTGCATGCAACTTGTGCCATCTCCTATCATTTCTGCAGGTTATGATGGCCATGAAGCGTTACGCGGAATTTAAAGTTGGGAATCTTTTTCGGCGCCAAGATGGCGCAGTGATTGTTCTGGAAACGCGGCTGCCTGATGGCCGGTGGGGGGGGGATCTTCTGGAAAACGGCGAAGGGCAGCCGGATCCGGAAGGCGACCCCGCGTGTTGCGGCCTAATCGTCGATGCCGAGACCCTGATGCAATCAGACCCCATCAGGAGGCGCTGATGACTGTCTCTGCCGAGGTGGCGGCGGTCTACCGCAGATATGACGCCGAACAATTGGCGGATGCGGTTCGACGACCGCTGTGGACCACCGTGAGCGCAGCCGGGTTGGTTTGTGCGGGAACTTGGTTGGCAATGGCTGTCCGCTCGCCGACTGCGGCCGCTGCCGGCCTCTTGGGCGGCATGGTACTTTTGACGTGGCTGCTCGCCTGCACCCGCCCCGAGCGCTATGACCGCCGCCCCTGGTGGGCGTGGCCGCTGGCGATGGCGGCGCTGGGAATCCTGTTGTTATCTGGCTGGCTGATCCCGGCGGGCATCATCTCCCCCATCTGGAACATCAAGCCCCAGGAGACGGTCCCGGCGGTCTATTACTACGCCCCACCCACTCCGCCAGCGCAACGCGCCCCGGTTCTTCCTTCGGCACCTCGGCCGGCACCGCCGGCCCCTGCATCGCCGCAGGAGATGCCTGCGCCGCCAGCATCGACGTCGTTGCCTGACGTTCCCGTTCAGCCGGCATCCCCTCCCGCTGCAACCGCAACACCGCCCGCTGCACGGCTCGTGGCGCCGGAGCTGCCCCGCCGGGTCGTTCTCCGTCGGGACACCGCAGTGCGCCTATCGCCTGAGTACGATTCCCTGTCATTTTTTGTGCGGGGCGGTGTGACGGTCGCCGTTCTCGGGGACACACATCCTTCGTCCATCGCCGGCAGCGCCCTTTGGCATGTCCAGGTCACCGACGCCGGGTGCGTCCCCCGAGACACCGCGTCCCCGGAGGGCATTTCATCGGCGTGCCTGGACGGCTGGGTAGTCGAACGCGATTTGTGGAGGTGATGATGAGTGATGAGGCAAAATGGCTTCCCAATATCGGGAAGCTGGGCGGGGAGGAATCACCCGCCTTGCAGTCGATGATCGCCGATTTCGCGGCATTCGACCTCGCCGAGCTTGAGCCCCTGGTGCGGATTCCGACACGTTCCGGCCACCCATTCCGATTTGATTCCGGCCACTGATTCCGATCGCGTTCCGGCCACCCATTCCGATCCGGTTCCGGCCACCTATTCCGATCGCGTTCC
>Ga0316222_1002618_pt1 | contig 18904 bp, 16 predicted proteins | sample TBH18011metaG_FD_206008 | JGI IMG/M metagenome (GOLD analysis project Ga0316222, IMG submission 206008) | Freshwater microbial communities from Trout Bog Lake, Wisconsin, USA - TBH18011 | ecosystem: Environmental > Aquatic > Freshwater > Lake > Hypolimnion/Profundal zone | place: USA: Wisconsin...
TACGGCGTGCTTCAAACGCGCCCTCTCAACCAACCACACCGCCTTGCACTCCCTCGCTCCACCGCCCAAACTCCGCCCGAAAAGACGACGGAGGAACCACCACATGGATTTCGCACTCTCCCCCGAGGTGGACCGCATTCGCCTGAGCATCCGCGAATTCGTCCAACAGCGCCTGATCCCGCTCGAATCCGACCGCGCGACCTACGATGAACACGAAAACATCACCGAAGCCCTGCTCGAAACCCTGCGCGCCGAGGCGAAAGCCGCTGGCCTCTGGGCGCTCAACATGCCCAAGCAGCGCGGCGGCCTGGGGCTCACGCTCGCCGAAATCGCGCCCTGCTATGAGGAGATGAACCGCTCCATCTTCGGCCCGGTCATCTTCAACGCCGCCGCCCCCGATGACGGCAATATGCGCGTCATTCTGCAAACCGGCACCGAGGAGCAGAAAACCCGCTGGCTGCAACCGATCATCGATGGCGAGGTGCGCAGCGCCTTTGCGATGACTGAACCCGATGGCTGCGGCTCCGACCCGTCGCTCACCTACACCACCGCCACCCGCACCAACACCGGCTGGAAAGTCCATGGCCGCAAATGGTTCATCACCGGCGCGGGGGCGGCCAGGCATTTCATCCTGATCGCCCGCACCTCTGATGATCCGCGCAAAGGCCTCTCCGCCCTGCTCTTCCACGCCGACCAACCCGGCTGGCGCATCGTCCGCCGCATCCCGATCATGGGGCCGGAAGAACATGGCGGGCATTGCGAACTGGAATTCGACGGGCTGGAAATCCCGCGTGAGAACATCCTGCTCGGCGAGGGTGACGGCAATAAAGTGCTGCAAACCCGCCTCGGCCCGGCACGTCTCACCCATTGCATGCGCTGGATGGGCCTCGCCCGCCGCTGCCTGGAAATCGCCCTCGCCTACACCGAACAACGCGCCTCATTCGGTGCCAAGCTCATCGACCATGAAAGCGTGCAAGGCCTGCTCGGTTCGGCGGCGTTGCAGGTGCAGATGGCGCGGATGCTGACCATGCAGGCGGCGTGGAAGCTTGATCAGGGCGATTACGCGCGCAAGGAAGTCAGCCAAGCCAAAATCGTCGCCGCCGATGCATTGCAACAGGCGGTGGATACCTCGCTGCAATTGCTCGGGGCGAAAGGCTATTCGAAGGACACCCCGCTGGAATGGATCTACCGCTACGCCCGTCAAGCCCGCTTGGTCGATGGCGCGTCGGAGGTGCACCGGATGGTGATCGCGCAGAATTTGCGGCGTGATCCGAAGGGCTTCTTCGATTGGGGGGCGGTGAAGGGCACCGGGCATGGATGAGGCCAAACGGGCGGCCCTCACCGCTCGACTGCCGCACGGCACCCGCATCACCGGCATGTCGTTGCTCTCCGGAGGGGCGATTCAGCAGAATTGGGCGTTGAACGTGGACATCCACGGCCAGCCCGCGCAATGGGTTCTGCGCACCGATTCTGCCGCCACCCTCACCCATTCCCGCCCCCGCGGCGAGGAATTCGCGTTGCTGAAGGCGGCCTTCGCGGCAGGTGTTGCGGTGCCGGAGCCGCTGCTGCTGTGCAACGACACCAGCGTGATCGGTGCCCCCTTCTTCATCATGCGCCGCGTGCACGGCACAGCCGCCGGGCATTTGCTGGTGCGCAGCGAAACCCTCGGCGGCGGTCGCGAGGCAGCCGTGGCAGCACTCGGGCGCGAATTGGCACGCATCCATTCGGTGAAAACCGCGCTGCCCTTCCTCACCCCGCACCCGCCCATCGCGCCGATGCTGCGCTTCGTGGCCGACATGCGCGCCCATCTGGATGCCACACGCACGCCGCGCCCGGTGCTGGAATGGGGTCTGCGCTATCTCGAACGCGCCGCCCCCGCCGCCGCCGACATCGTGCTGTGTCACAATGATTTCCGCACCGGCAATCTGATGCTCAACGCGCAAGGTGTGACCGGCGTGCTCGATTGGGAATTCGCCGCCTTCGGTGATCGCCACGAAGATCTCGGCTGGTTCTGCGCGCGCTGCTGGCGGTTCGGATCGAAACACGAAGCGGGCGGCATCGGCTCCCGTGCCGCGCTCTATGCGGGCTATACCGCCGAAAGCGGCCATCCGGTGGACGACGCACAGGTCCGCCTATGGGAAATCGCAGCTACCATTCGCTGGGCGGTGATTGCCATTTCGCAGGCCGAGAGGCACCTTTCCGGCGCTGAGGAAAATCTCGAACTGGCGTTGACCGGTCATATCGTGCCGGAGCTGGAACGCGATATACTCCGCGCCACAACATGATGGAGGAATGCTCGGACTTGGTTGACATCTCAGGCATGGAACACCCGCATCCACCCGCTCTGTTGGCCGCCGCCCGTGCGGCGCTGCTGGAGAAAGTGGTGCCGGCGCTGGAGGGAGCGCCGAAGTTTCAAGCCCTGATGATTGCCAATGCCATCGCCATCGCCCAACGCGCGTTGGAAGGGGGGACAGTGCCGGAACTGCCACATGCGGCGGAACTCTGCGCTGCCATCCGCGCCGGACTGCACGACGACGATGCGGCACTCGCCGCCACACTCGCCCAGCACAACGAGGCACGCTGTCGAATCAGCAGCAAACCCTCTCGCTAGATCAGGAAACCCCCGATGCCCTCAACGATCTACGATCAGGATCTCGACAAGAACCCGGCCAATTACACGCCGCTCTCGCCGATCTCCTTCCTCACCCGCGCCGCCCGTGCCTATCCGCACAAAGTCGCCGTCATTCATGGCGACCGTCGGATCACCTACACCGATCTCCTCGCCCGCAGCCGCCGCTTCGCCTCGGTGCTGGCCGCTCACGGCATTGGTCGCGGTGACACGGTGTCGGTGTTCGCGCCGAACATTCCCGCTTTGCTCGAAGCCCATTACGCCGTGCCGATGACCGGCGGCGTGATCTGCGCGATCAACACCCGCCTCGACGCCCCTGCCGTCGCCTTCATCCTCGAACACAGCGAGACGAAAATCTTCCTCGTTGACCGCGAACTCGCACCGATTGCGAAGGCGGCACTGGCGACGATGGAACACAAGCCGCTGGTGATCGGCATTGATGACGACATGACCACCGCCGGCGAATTGCTCGGCGAGGAATACGAAGACTTCATCGCCAAAGGCGACGCCAATTTCCCCATCACATTGCCCGCCGATGAATGGGACGCGATTTCGCTCGGCTACACCTCCGGCACCACCGGCGACCCGAAGGGCGTGGTCTGCCACCATCGCGGTGCCTATCTCAACGCCGCAGGGCTCGGGCTCGCCTGTGAAACCTCCGCGCGCAGTGTCTATCTCTGGACGCTGCCGATGTTCCACTGCAATGGCTGGACCTTCACCTGGGGCATCACGATGGTGGGCGGCACCCATGTCTGCCTGCGCCGCGTCGATCCGGCCCTGATCTATCCGCTGATCGCTGAGCACAAAGTCACCCATATGTGCGCGGCCCCTGTCGTGCTGACGATGCTCATCCACGCCCCCGCCGACGTGGTGCGCCGCTTCGATCATGAGGTGAAAATCTTCACTGGCGGTGCCGCACCGCCCACGCCGGTGATCGCTGCCATGGAAAGCCGGGGCTTCAATGTCGGCCATGTCTACGGGCTGACAGAAGTCTATGGCCCGTTCACCGTCTGCATGTGGCAGCCGGGGCTGGAGGAGATGTCGCTGGAAGAGCGCGCCAAATTCCTCTCCCGCCAGGGCGTCCCGCACCCGCTGGCCGAAGACGCGCAGGTGCTCGATGCGCAGTTGAATTCCGTGCCATGGGATGCGGAATCGATGGGTGAACTGATGCTGCGCGGCAATACGGTGATGAAGGGCTATCTGAAAAACCCGAAATCCACCAAGGCCTCGTTCGAAGGCGGCTGGTTCCATTCAGGCGATCTGGGCGTCATTCACCCGGATTCCTACGTGGAAGTGAAAGACCGCTCGAAGGACATCATCATCTCCGGCGGCGAAAACATCTCGTCGCTCGAAGTGGAGGAAGTGCTGTATCGCCACCCCGAGGTGATGGAAGCAGCCGTTGTTGCCGAGGATGACGAGAAATGGGGCGAAGTGCCGCATGCCTTCGTCACCCTGCGTCCCGGCCATTCCGACCCGACGCCTGCCGACATCATCGCCTTCTGCCGCGAGCACATGGCCCGCTTCAAAGTGCCCAAGCACGTCACCTTCACCCAATTGCCAAAAACCGCAACGGGCAAGATTCAGAAATATGAGCTGCGGCGCATGCTCAAGCAAAGCCTGAAAAAATAGGGCGGAAAAAGCGCAACCGTCATCCGCCATATGTGCCTCACGCACACATGGCGGATGACGCTACGCTCTTCCGCCCTACGAATTCTGAAGCATCAGCCTTCCGGCGGAGCCTGCATGATTTGAATCTCGCGCGGATCACCACCGGGCTGGTCGCCCAGACCGGCCGGCATGATCAGCGGCGGGATGATCTGCGCGCCTTCGCTTTCCGGCTCGCTTTGCTCGCCTTCCGGCTCAGCTGCATTCTGATTGCCTTCACCCTGCTCCTGCTGGCGCGGCGAACGCTGGCCGCCATGCTGCGTGGCCGGGCCTTGGCCCTGCTGGGCGGCGGCCTGGTTCATCGCATTCAAGATGCGGAAATAATGCTCGGCGTGCTGGAAATAACCTTCCGCCGTCACCCGGTCGCCAGAGCTGGTGGCGTCGCGGCCGAGTTGGAGATATTTCTCGAACAGCTGCTGCGCGGTGCCACGGATGCGCACATCCGGACCGGAGCTGTCGAAAACGTGGTTGCGATTGAGCGGCGTGCCGCCCGATTGCGTGCGGATCTGCGGTCCGCCGCCGCCACCACCGCCACCGCTGCTACCATTGCCGCCGCGATGATTGCGGCCACGCATACGCTTCATGTTCATGCGAGTGCCATCGCAAATTCCCCGGTGATACGAAAACTCCAACCGGTTCGGTGTCTGGACAGTCCAGGTCGAGCGGTGCGGAGTGGGTGGGCCTCGGCTTCAAAGAAGCCTTCTGACCCGGTGCCAGCCTAACCGTCATAGTCTGCGCAATTGCGCACGCGGCTCGCTAGCACTCTCTGCTTAGCGGCAAGCCCCTGCGCTGCCAAACGAATTCTGCATGCCAAGCACCAAAGCACGCGGAATTCCGCCCAGATCCGCCCGGCATGCAACCCTCGCGAGGCCATGTGGGCGCGCAATGGCCACAACATCGTCTTCCTGCCCCGCCCCAAGCTCAAAAATCGCCACCCCATCCGGCGCGAGCAGCCCTGGCAGGGCCGCACAAATGGCGCGATAAGCGTCGAGTCCATCCGCCCCGCCATCCAAAGCGCGGGCAGGTTCATGCTGGGAGACTTCGGGCATCAGGCCGGGGACCTCATCGGCCACGATATAAGGCGGGTTGGAGAGCACCAGATCGAACCGCCCCTCCAGCGCCCCGGCCCAGGAGCCAGCCAGAAAAACGGCCCGCGCGCCCAGCCGGTTCGCCACAGCATTGCGCGCGGCGAGGGCTGCGGCATCCGGGTTGAGATCCACCCCCACCCCAAAAGCCTGCGGAAACTCCGCCAGACAGGCGAGCAGCAGGCAGCCCGTGCCAGTGCCGAGATCCAGAATGCGCCCCGGCTGCTTGGCATGCGCCAAAGCCGCCTCGATCAACGCCTCGGAATCCGCGCGCGGAATCAGGGTGGCCGGCGAGACTTCCAGATCGAGCGTCCAGAACCCCTGCTGGCCGATGATGAACGCCAGCGGCTCACGGGCAAGCCTGCGGGCCAGAAGCGCTTCGAACCGCGCGGGCGGGGCGGCCTTGCGGTCGAGCGGGGCATTGGTGGGCTGGCCCAACGCATACGCCATCAGCCAGCGAGATTCGAGGGCAGCGTCGTCAATACCCGCTTCCGTGAGGGCGGCAGTGGCGGCCCGGAGGGTGTCGCCAACTGTGCTCACTCTTCCGCCGCCAACCGTGCCGCCTGATCTTCGGCGATCAGCGCGTCGATGAATTCGTCCAGATCCCCCGCCATCACGCGGTCAATCTTATACAAAGTCATGTTGATCCGATGATCCGACACCCGGCCTTGCGGGAAATTATACGTCCGAATCCGCTCTGAGCGGTCGCCGGTGCCCACCTGACTCTTGCGATCCGCCGAGCGCGTGGCGTGCAAAGCGGCGCGTTGCATCTCATACAGACGCGCGCGCAGCAGCTTCATCGCCTTGGCTTTGTTCTTGTGCTGGCTTTTCTCTTCCTGCATCGCCACCGCCAGCCCGGTCGGCAAATGGGTGATGCGCACCGCCGATTCCGTCTTGTTCACATGCTGACCGCCCGCGCCCTGCGCGCGATAGACGTCGATGCGCAACTCGCGCGCCTCATCAATCTGCACATCGGCCTCTTCGGCTTCCGGCATGATGGCAACCGTCACAGTCGAGGTGTGAATCCGCCCCTGGCTCTCCGTGGCGGGCACACGTTGCACCCGATGCACACCGGATTCGAATTTCAGCCGCGCGAACACGTCCCGCCCGGTGATTTCCGCCGTCGCCCCACGCAGGCCGCCGAGTTCGCTTTCGTCGTAATCCATCACCTCAAACCGCCAGCCATGCAGGCCCGCGTATTTCTGGTACATCTGGAACAACTCGCCGGCGAACAACCCCGCCTCATCGCCCCCAGCGGCCGGGCGGATTTCCAGCAGCGCCGACCGCTCATCGGCCTCATCCTTTGGCAGCAAGGCGAGGCGGATGGCGTGTTCGAGGGCGGGAATGCGCTCCTTGAGGCCGCGCAACTCCTCCTCGGCCATGTCCTTCATGTCCGGGTCATCAAGCATCGCCTCAGCATCAGCGCGATCGCGCTCCGCCATGCGCAATTCGGCCACGCGGGCGACGATAGGCTCGATTTCGTTGAGTTCGCGGGAGGCTTTGACGAAGGCATCACCGGTGAGCGTGCCTTCACCGAGCAGTGCTTCCAACTCCTCCGAACGAGCGACGATGCGGTCGAGTTTGAGGGCGAAGCTCATGTCAGCACGTGATCCAAACTTGTAAAACGTAGGGTGGGTTAGCGCAGCGTAACCCACCATTTGCGTGCAGGCTCGAAGACGGTGGGTTACGCTGCGCTAACCCACCCTACGGGCTCGCTATATGAACATGATAATTTGTTCTATCGGCATGATTTCCTGGTTTCCATGGTCCATGTTGCGCACCTCGACCATGCCGGAATTGTCCCGCACGAGAACGACATGGCTCGCGCCAATTTTGTCAGCACGAGCCATCCGACGCTTCAGATTGCCGCGATAGCCGATCTCCGCGCGGATGCCCGCCTTGCGCAGGCTCTGCAAAGCCACGATGCCAACGGCCTCAGCCTCATCGCCCACCGGAATCACCACCACCGACCGCGCCGCCGCCGGGGCCTGCTCCAGCAGCATCGACAACCGCTCAATCCCAGCCGCCCAACCGATGGCAGGCGTGCTCGGCCCACCCATTTCCTCCACCAGCCCGTCATACCGCCCACCGGCCAACACCGTGCCCTGTGCGCCCAACGCGGTTGTGACGAACTCGAACGCCGTGTGGCTGTAGTAATCCAGCCCCCGCACAATGCGCGGGTTGATGACAAACGGCACGCCGAACGCAGTCAGATAAGTCTGCACCTTGGCGAAGAACGTCGCGGCATGCTCGGTCAGATACGGCTCAATCGTCGGCGCATCGGCGACGAGCTTCTTATCGCCCTCGTCCTTGCTGTCCAGAATCCGCATCGGATTCTTCTCCAGCCGCATCTGGCTATCCGCCGACAGGCTGGCCTTATGCTGCGTGAAATACGCCACCAACGCCGCGCGATAGGCATCGCGGCTTTCGGCATCGCCCAGCGTGTTCAACTCCAGCACCGTCTCGGCCTGAATGCCCAGCGCGCAGAGAATATCCCACCCACAGGCAATCACTTCAGCATCCGCCAGCGGTTCCGCCGGCCCGATCAGCTCGCAGCCGATTTGGTGGAACTGCCGATAACGCCCTTTCTGCGGGCGCTCGTAGCGGAACATCGGCCCGGCATAGAACACTTTCTGCGGCAGTGATTGAGTCAGCCCGTTGGTGACAAGCGCACGACACACTCCCGCCGTGCCCTCAGGGCGCAGCGTCAGGCTGTCGCCGCCACGGTCGGAGAAGGTGTACATCTCCTTCGTCACCACATCCGACGTCTCGCCGAGCGTGCGCGAGAAAACGCGGGTATCTTCGAAAATCGGCGTGGCCCACTCCTCAAAACCATAGCGCGCGGAGATGTCGCGCGCGGTGTTGATCACATGGGCAAAGCGGCGAAAATCGTCGCCGATCAGGTCGCGCGTGCCGCGAACCGGTTGTAGATCAGACACTTTTTGTTCCCAGTTCAACATCAAACCGTCATCGCGAGGAACGCAGTGACGTGGCGATCCATCGAGATCAACGAGCGCGCTCTATGACAGCGATGGAGTGCCACGGTCCGCAAGCGGGCCTCGCAATGACAGATAAACCCGATTACTCGGCAGCAGCCTTGGCCGCTTCCTTCTCGGCTTCAAGCGAAGCGGCTTTCTGCTCAACCAAGCCGATAATGTGCTCGATCATGTCCGGCGTTTCGGTCTGGTGGTCGGTCTTGCCGGCCAGATAGACCATGTGTTTTCCGCTGCCACCGCCGGTGATGCCGATATCGGTCATCAGCGCTTCACCCGGCCCGTTGACGACGCAGCCGATGATCGACAGCGTGAGCGGGGTTTTGATGTGGGCGAGGCGTTGTTCGAGCTTGGCCACCGTATCCACCACGTTGTAGCCCTGACGCGCACAGCTCGGGCAGGAGATGATCTTCACGCCGCGATGACGAATGCCGAGGGATTTCAGAATATCCCAGCCCACCAGCACCTCTTCCTCCGGCTCGGCGGAGAGCGAGACGCGCATGGTGTCGCCAACCCCGGCCCACAGCAAATTGCCCAGGCCGATGGAGCTTTTCACCGTGCCCGCGCGACGCGAACCGGCTTCGGTGATGCCGATATGCAGCGGGTGGTCACACACGTCAGCCAACTGGTTATAGGCGGCCACCGCCATGAACACGTCTGACGCTTTCACCGAGATCTTGAACTCGTGGAAATCATTGTCCTGCAGAATGGCGGCATGTTCCAGCGCGCTCTCCACCAGGGCTTCCGGGTTAGGCTCGCCGTATTTTTCCAGCAGATGCTTTTCCAGCGACCCGGCATTCACGCCGATACGCATCGAGCAATTATGATCCCGTGCGGCCTTGATCACCTCACGCACGCGCTCCGGGCTGCCGATATTGCCCGGATTGATGCGCAAACACGCAGCCCCGGCTTCGGCGGCTTCGATGCCGCGTTTGTAGTGGAAATGGATGTCGGCCACGATCGGCACGTTCACCTGCTTGATGATGTGCTTCAGCGCCGCCGTGCTCTCCTCATCCGGGCAGGAGACGCGGACAATATCCACGCCCGCCGCTTCGGCGCGCTTGATCTGGGCGACAGTGGCGTCGATGTCAGTCGTCAGCGTGTTGGTCATCGTCTGCACGCTGATCGGGGCGTCTCCACCGACGGCCACCGAGCCGACATGGATCTGCCGCGACTTGCGACGTTCGATATGCTGATACGGGCGATAGGCGCTCATGCGTAGCGGCTCCTGCAAAGGCTGGCCGTTGATATCAAACCGACGATGCGAAGGCTAATTCGTCGTGGCGGGGCGGGGTTGTGCGGCAGGCGCAGCAGATGTCGCCGGAGCGGCATAGGTGGCGGCGAGCTTGCCGTCACGCACTTGATCAATCTCCAGCGGCAAATTCCGTCGCACCACACCATCCGCCCCCAGAGATGGGGTCGGCTGGCCGTCAAGCAAGATAATGGTGCCGGCCGCATTGCCGGTGGTGAGCAGCAATCCGCTACGATTGGGAACCGGCAACACTTCGCCAGCCTTCAGCGTGTGCTCCAGCACCACGGCACCGGTGGCTTTGTCGCGCAATTGCACCCAGGCATCCGCCCCACCGCGCAGCGACAGACGTCCGCCATCCGGGTTGAGCGAGGCCAAGGCATGCGACGTATCACCCGGAACGGGGGCGGGCGTGGCCGGTGCTGCCGTGCCCGCATTGGCCGGCGCAGGCGCTGGCGTCACGCCGGGGATGGTGCTCACCGGAACCGGAATCGGCACTGGAATTGAGATCACCGGCGCAGGCGCTGCGGCCAGGGGTGCCCCTGGGGCTGCAAGCGGCGGGGCGATCGGCGCAAGACGTTCGGGCAGAGCGGCGACAGGTTGTTGCTGCACATCGCGCGTGCCGCTGAGGCGATACCAGGCGGCATAGGCACCGATCACCACCACCAGCCCCACCAGCACCACCGCCAAGGCCGGCACGCCGCGCTCGGGCACTGGGGCGGGGAAGGCAAGTTGGGTGGGCGTGTTCAGATCGGCCACTTCGGCACGGAAGCGCCGCGCAATCTCGTCCGCATCCAACCCCACCGCCGAGGCATAGGCGCGCAGGAAGCCCACGGCGTAGGCATTGCCGGGCAGATCGTCCAGTCGCCCCTCCTCGATGGCTTCCAAATATGTCAGCCGAATGCGCAGCATCGCGGCGATCATCGGCAGATCCCAGCCGAGATGCTCGCGGGCCAGTCGCAGATCCGCACCGACATTGCTGGCGCGCACGGAGGGGGCCGACGCAGGCACCATGGCGTTCAGACCTTCCATCGAATGGGTCTCTGGAAAGCAACCCTGCGGCAGCTGTTCACGATGCGATCATCCATCCGCCGACGCACCATCCCATGACAGCGACCGCCAGCCTGCTGGGCCGATTACTAGACCGCCCCACGCCGCTTGCCAACCGTCACATGCAGTCGAAATTGTTTCTTTCTGACCACAAATTCGACAACTCATCACTGTGATACGGTGCTGCCGCCCCCATCAACCCAACGCAGAACGCTCTCGAATTACAAATACCCCATCTGAAATTCACAAATGCCGCCGATTGTGACGCCATTGATACACGCCGCCCAGGCTACCTCCTTGATGCATCTCGAAATACCACACTCATTTTGCCTGCAACGATCACACGGCCGCACCGGGCAGATACAAATTGTATATTTTGTGGATATTTAGATGCCCCCCTGCATCATGCTACTCCACCAGAAGCGCACATGGCTTTTGTGGTCCCGGAGGATGAATCGATGTCACGAGTGACAATGCTGCTGGCGGCAACTGTTCTAAGCGGCGCTGTTCTGGCGGGCCGCGTGGCTTTGGCACAGATGCCGGATCACGCGCCGAGGCATCAGGCAGCAGGCTTCAACGCTGCAGATTTTGACCCCGCACAGCTGCCGGAATTCAAGGGCAAGGTGGTGCAATATACCCTCGCGCCGGGCGGCCGCGTCACCGGGTTGATCCTCGCCGACGGCACTGAAGTGCGCATGCGCCCATGGCTGTCCACCGCCCTGGTATTCAGCATCAAGCCAGGCGATGAGATTTCAATCCGTGGCCTGAAGGCCCGCAACGCGCAGGTGGTGGCAGCCGTCACGCTGACCAATCTGACCAGCGGTGCCGTGGTCAGCGGCGCTGTCGGCGATCACCAGCACGGCGAAGGCCCGCGCATGGATGTCACCGGCAAGGTGAAAATGGCGCTGCATTCGCTGCATGGCGACGTTGATGGCGTGCTGCTGGAAGACGGCACCTCAGTCCGGCTGCCGCCACATGCGGCGCATATGTTGGGCGACCTGCTCAAGCCGGGCAACACGGTCGTTGTGCGCGGCTTCGGCACCACATCACCGCTCGGCACAGCAGTGGGGGCGGTGGAAATCGGCCCGTCCGCCGACAAACTGACCCGGCTCGACATGCCGCATCACCCGCAATGGGGCCAACATGAGAACGCGCCGGATGGCCATCCGGGCGGCGCGATGATGCAGCATATGCACGACATGATGCATGGCGGCCCGGCTCCGTCCCCTGCTCCTGCCGAGGCAGCACCGGCGCCGCGCTGATCAAAACCCATCACCGTCATTGCGAGCGCCGCGTGGCAATCCAGGAGGGAGGCCACGCCGCGCTCGCAATGACGGGTGAGGGTTAAACCCGCAACTCCGCTTCCAACGCCGCCGCAATCCGCAGCAATTTGGCATCCCCCATCGTCTCGCCCATCAGCATGAACCCCACCGGCGCCTCACCCGGCAGGTTGCAGGGCAGCGAGATCGCACAGCGATCCAGGAAATTCGCCGCCGCCGTGTTGCGCAGCATCAGCAAATTGGTGCTGGTATAGGCCGCGTCGTCATTCTCCAACTCGGCGATCACCGGCGGCACGCGCGGACAAGTCGGCATGGCGAGCACGTCGAAATCCTGCGTCTGCGCGTTCATTCGGGCGATGATCCGCGCACGGGCGCGCAGCGCGTCGATGTAATCATGCACCGGAATATTCGCGCCCCGCTCAATGCGGGAGCGCACGCGCTGATCGTAGCCATTCGCCGCACGCGCGAGCAAATGGCGATGCGTCGTCCAGGCTTCCGGCACATTCAAGCCGCCCTTGGCCTGCACGGGCGCGATTTCATCCAACGCCGGAAACGCCGTCTCAATCAGCTTCGCCCCAGCGGCTTCCAGGGCTGCCAGCGCATTGGCATAAGCCTGGGCAACCTCGTTCTCCATATCGTCGAGCACCAGATTGGCCGGCAGCGCCACCCGCAGGCCGGACAGGCTCATCGAGCCCGGCACCAATGGAGCCTCCCCCGCCATGATCGCATCCAAAATAGCACAGCACGCCACCGAATTGGCGAGCGGGCCAATCGAATCGAGGCTGGTGGACAGCGAAAACGCACCCTCGGTCGGCACGCGCCGGGCGGTGGGTTTATAGCCGACAATGCCGCACATCGCCGCCGGAATCCGGCAGGAACCGCCGGTATCGGTGCCAATCGCCGCCACCGCCATGCCATCCGCCACCGACACCGCACCGCCCGAAGTCGAGCCGCCCGGAATCCGCCCAGTCTCGCGATCCCACGGGCTGCGCGGCGTGCCGTAATGCGGGTTGAGGCCAAGACCGGAGAAAGCAAACTCGGTCATGTTCGTCCGCCCGACCGGGATCAGCCCGGCTTCCAGCAGACGCGCGATGGCCGGTGCGGTCTCCGTGGCAGGCGGCGCATCGGCCAGCACAACCGAGCCCGCCGGCGTCGGCTCGCCCACCATGTCGAACAGATCTTTCACACTGATCGGAATGCCCGCATAGGGCGAGGGTGCCCGCCCGGCCGCACGCAAATGATCCATCGCCGCCGCCGAAGCGCGCGCCTGTTCGGCATAGACCCGCGTGAAGGTGACAGCACCCTCCCCCAACGGATCGGCAATCTGCGACAGGCTGCGCTCGATCAAGCCTTGCGCAGTGACGGTGCCGGCAGCCAAAGCCGCCGCAAGTTCTGGAAGATTCCTCATCCCCCCACTCTTCCCAACCGCGCCGTTCCGCGCAAGTGTGTGTGACACAACGTGCTATCGATAACACGATCCAAGGAGAGACGCTGATGAGCCAGATTCCCGCACGTCCGGTGCTGCTGACCGGGGCTTCCGGGGCTTTGGGGCGGCAATTGACGAAATATCTGTCAGGCCTCGGCTGGACGCTCGTTCTGACCGATATTGCACCTTTTCCAGAGCCTTTGCCGCCAAATTGCCGATTCGAGCGTGCCGACCTCGCCGATGGCGTGGCGATTCTGCGTCTGGCCGAAGGCTGCGGCACGATTCTGCATTTCGGTGGCGTGTCAGTTGAGCGCCCATTCTCGGAAGTGCTGATGCCCAACATTGCCGGGCTGTATCACATCTACGAAGCCGCACGGCGCGAAAAGGCGCGGGTGATTTTCGCCAGCTCCAACCATTCCATCGGCTTTCACGAACGCAGCGAAAAGCTCGACGATGACTGCCAGATGCTGCCAGACGGCTATTACGGCCTGTCCAAGGCGTATGGCGAGCTGATGGGGCGGATGTATTGGTACAAGCACGGCGTGGAGAACGTGAATATCCGCATCGGCTCCAGCCTGCCCGAGCCGATCAATGAGCGCATGCTCTCCACGTATCTCTCCTTTGACGATCTCTGTCGCTTCTGCGAGCGCGCCACGCTGGCCGAGCGCACCGAAAGCTGCGTCATCTGGGGTGCCTCGGCCAATAAAAGCAGCTTCTGGGGCAAGGATGCGCGCGAGACCATCGGCTGGGAGCCCACCGACAGCGCCGACAGCTTCGCCGCTCAACTCACCGGCGTTGTCACCAAAGAAGCCGCCACAGAACGCTACCAAGGCGGCCCCTACACCGACATCGATCGGACACGGGTTGATTTAGCAAACCCTTTGTTTCGGTAATCAATAATGTAGAAAACGACATGCCAGAAATGTGACAAATCATGACGGGATTTTCACTATTGCGGCAATAGTGTGGGTCCTACCGTAATTCCCGCTCGCCCGGACCGATCTGGGCGAGCGTTTGATTTTGGAACGACATGATGCCCAATGCCTGCCGCCGCGCCATTGCCACTCTGGTGTCGGGCACCGCCCATCAGACGCCCTGGGCGATGCGGATGCTGCCGGGCTGGGCGATGTATTGCGAACGGCACCAGATCGACCTAATCGCCTTCCTCGCCCCGCTCGATCCGTCCGACTGGGCCAAGGGCCGCAAATTCACCTGGCAAAAATGCCTGATGCTCAGCCAACCGGCATTGGCGGGCTATGAGCAAGTGGCGATGCTCGATGCCGACATCGCCATCAATGCGCTGCACGCGCCGGATGTGTTTGCCAACTGCCCGACAGACAAACTCGGCGGCGTCGGCTATCGCGCCGAACCGCTTCAACCGCATCTCGCCCTCACAGCCGGTCAGATGCGCATCGACACGCTGGAACAATCCTTCGTCGCACGCGACATAAGTCAGCCGATTTTGGATTGCGGCATGGCCCCCTTCGATGTCGGGCAGGCCGAGGACGAGATCGCCGCCTATTATCAGGAAAAAGGCGTGGCGTTTGAGGTGCGGGATTCATTCAACACTGGGGTGACGGTGTGCTCTCCCGCGCATCATGCCGCCTTCTATGAGCGGATCTATCGCAGCTACGAAGACATCTATCGGCCAATCTCCGACCAATTCGCCGTGCCCGCTGAGGCGTTTCATGCAGGCATTGCGCACAACATCGACAGCCGCTTCAACGTGCAGGTGAACAGCGAACTGGCGACGAAATATCCCTATCTCGCCTTTGTTGGCCGCGAATATCCCGAGATGCTGTTTCTCGCCCTGCAAACCTCGTTTACCGCCGCCTATTTCCTGCACTTTGCCGCCGCCCAGCAGCGCCAGGAATATTTCCTGCCGCTGATCCATGATTGGCGAGACTTCCCCCGGCTGGGTGTCTCCACCTTCCCGTCCGTGCTGGTGCATCAGGAACATTTCGACCCGCAGGCGGTAACAGAGTCATATTTTGGCTTGATCAAGGCTCTGATGGAGGTGCCACAGCGCAAGCCGCAATTGAGCGGGGCGATGTTCAGCTTCCACCCGTCGAAACTGCGTCCGGTGCTCAATGCCGATCTGCCCTTGCCGGACGAGGAATCGGGATTCTATGCCGAGGACAAGCCGCCCCATCTTGATTTCAGCTTCCACTGGATTGATGGCCGCAAAGCCAGCGTGCCGTTCCTATTGGCCACCAATCTGCGCACCGACCGGCTGGTGAAATTCGTGCTCACCATCGGCTTCTTCCACGCAGGCGACGCTTCGGCCACCCATGCCATTCTGAGCACCACGCTGTTCGTCAACGGCTATCCGCATATCAGCCGGGAAGTTGTCGAGGGCATGCAGGCAGACGGCACGCCGCATCTCGCCCATCTGCGCTACACCGGCTATGCCTGGGTGGGGCCGGGGGAGAACCACATTCGGTTCATCGCCCCAAACTGGACCGCCTACTCCCGCTATGGTGCAGCCGATCCGCGCAGCATGAGCGTTGGGGTGTCAGCGCTGCGCGCGCAGTTCCTCACCGAATGGCACGCTGGCTGAACCTTCGAACAGCCGGTTCCTCAGCGCCGCCACCAGCACGATGAACTGTCCGGCCAGCACCGGGGCCACCAGACGCAGATCGGGCGAGGGGAACAGCGCCACCCGCACCAGCAACGTCGCCAATATACCCAGCGAGAGCATGGTTTCATCGCGCATCCACCCACGCCGCAAACACACCAGCCCGCTCGCCCCGAACACCAACAACAATTGCCACAGGCTGGCATTGCGGAAGCCGCCGATCAGATAGAGCACGAAGGTGGAGATCACTTTCCCCATGCCCACCGTTGCCGACAGCACATCCAGCGGGTTGGCCTTGAAACCGGCAATGAAGCTGATCTTGTAAAGAATCTCATAGCTATAGCCGCCCACCATCCGCTCGACGGCCTTGGCGATCACCACCGAGGCCAACAGCACGGACATCGCCAGCACTGGCCGTTTCGGCTCACGCAGCGTGGCGGCGAGGGTGGCCAGGGCAAGCAGGGCGTTCATCACAATCTGATCGCTGCGGGTCAGGGCGGCCAGCAGCAGCAGCACCGCGCCCACCAGCATGTGGCGGCTGACCAGCGCCAGCAGCCCGGCACAGACAAGCAGGCTCGACAGCGCATCCGGCGTGGACATTTGCGCCACATCGAACATCACCGGGCTCAGCGCGAACACGCCCGCCGCCGCCAATCCCCAGCGCGCGCCCAAACTGCGCAGGCTGAAACTGCCAACCAGAACATTGGTCAAAAACACCGACGCGGCAGAAATCCACACCGTCGCCGCCGTCATCGTGGCGGTGGCGTGCGCGACCAGCCAGAGCAGTGCCAGATAGAGCGGGCGGATGCGATAAAACGGCAGCTGATTCTGAAACGCCTGCGGGTCGGTGGAGACAGCAAGGCGGTATTCGTTCTGCGGATTGACCAGCTCGGCATAGAAGCGCTCCAGCCCGTGCGTGGCGGCGTAGCGATGTGCGTCGGCGAAGGTGGCCGTCAGAACATCGGCCGGGCTGTGTCCGGCCCAGGATTGCACGATGCCGATATAGGCCAGCATGTCCCAATTCAGCCGTGGCCAAAACAGCCCCGCCATCGGCGCGACGGCTGCAATCACCAGCATCGCGCACCAGATTGCCAGCGTAGGGGCTTCGTCGGATCGCATCACATCTCTCTCCTGCCTGCCTGCACCCATTGCCCAACTCGCACCGCCAGCGCAATGGCTGGGCGCTCGGAGATGTAGAACAGCCCCGCGGCCACCAACAGCGACACCACGATCAACAACGCCACGCTCAGGCACGCCACCAGCCAATACGCCAGACCAGTGCCCAGCATCCACAGGGCGGCCACGCTGATCACCGACATCAACAAGGGGATGTGAATCAGATACAGCGGAAACGAGACATGGCCGAGGAATTGCAGCGGCCTGGAGAGCAGCATGCGCCGAAACGGCACCCAATTCTCCGCCGACAGCAAAATCAGCAACGCCCCGGCTGCGTTCCAGAAACTCGCCAGACTATGACCAAACGGCATGAAAGACGGCAAAGGCGGGGTCAACCGCAGCAGAAAATCATACCCCTCCCAGCGCGAAGGCCCGGTGGGGAAAGTGCCCAGAAACAGCCCGAGCACAAACACCGGCACCACCACACGGCGATCCAGCTTCGGCAGTCCACCCCACATCGCCAGCAGCGCACCCAGCGCGAACAGACCCAGCGCTGAGCTATAGAACAGCACCGCCAGACCCAGCAGCCCAAGCTGCAAGCCGCGCAAGCGCGTCGCGGCGTTGTTCGGCAGCAAGCGGGCGAGTTGGAAGATCAGGATCAGGCCAAGCGAGCCATAGAACTCAATCGGCATCGTCCACAGCGAGCTGTCATAACTCGTCCCGCCCTGCACGCCGAGCATCAACGCCCCGAATCCGCCCTCACGCAGCGCGGCAAGCAGGCTCGGGGTTTGCTGGAACTGCCCATCCAACCAGCCGGATTGCGTCCAGCCCGCCAATTCATGGTTGTGCATCCAACCCGCGCTGAGCAGGGCGTAGGAGATCAGGCAGGCGATCAAAATCGGCAGCGCCAGCCGCACATAGCGCTTGGCCAATTGCGCCGCCAAACCCAGCTGCGCGCGATAAAACGCCTGCGCCAGCACATAGCCGCTGAGCAGGAAAAAGATGTTCACCGACAGGCTGCCGCTCAACGGCAGAAAAAACGGTGCACCCGACAAGGCGGCATCCCAACTGGTGCGCGCATCCTCTGGCCGCCCCGTCAGGAAGGCCATGTCAAACGCCACCAGCGGGTGATCCATCACCACAAACAGCGCCGCCAGCCCGCGCAGCCCGTCAAGATGCAGGTGGCGCTGGCTCACTGCATTACGCCTGACGGGTCAGACGTAATGCTCGGCGAGAGGTGCGAAACCGTTGAAGCTTTGGGCGGCATAGGTGGTGGTATAAGCGCCGGTCGTGAGCAGAGCCACACGCTCACCACTGCGCAGAGCGAGCGGCAGGCGGTAATTGCTCTTTTCATAGCAAATATCCGCGCCATCGCAGGTCGGCCCAGCAATCGCCACCGGCCCCAACGCCTCGCCGTCATGATCTGTGGTGATGCGATATTTGATCGATTCACCCTCGGTCTCAGCCAAACCGCCGAAACGGCCAATGTCGAGATACACCCAGCGCACCGGATCGGTGCCGCGACGGCTGACCAACACCACTTCGGCGCTGATCGCCCCGGCATCGGCGACCAGGAAACGGCCCGGCTCGATCAGCATTTCCGGCAGCGCATTGCCGAAATGCCGCGTCATCGCACCCATGATCGCATTGCCGAAGCTGTCGATCCCCGGCACGTCATCGCGATAGCGGGTCGGGAACCCACCGCCGAGATTGCACATGCGCAGATCAAGACCGGCCTGCTTGAGGTCGGTGAACAGCATCGCCACCCGGCCAATCGCGGCCTCATAGCTCGCAGTATCGGTCTGCTGGCTGCCGACATGGAACGAGATGCCA
>Ga0316222_1002619_pt1 | contig 18896 bp, 19 predicted proteins | sample TBH18011metaG_FD_206008 | JGI IMG/M metagenome (GOLD analysis project Ga0316222, IMG submission 206008) | Freshwater microbial communities from Trout Bog Lake, Wisconsin, USA - TBH18011 | ecosystem: Environmental > Aquatic > Freshwater > Lake > Hypolimnion/Profundal zone | place: USA: Wisconsin...
GCCGGGTCGTAGGCCATCGCCCGTATCAACTCGTGCAGGTGGTTGGTGCCGATCCGGCGGATGGCCTCCAGCAACTCCAAGGTCTCGGGTGCGTCGGCGGGGGCGTCCAGCCGCTGATAACGATCCACCCAGTCAGAAAGTGTGCGACCGCCATAACGCGCCTCGCGATCCCCAGAGAACGTCAGGAGCGCCACCGCCAGTCCGAACAGGACCAGGATCAGAATCCACCGGGTCGGTCGCACGAATGCACACTCAGCGGGCCGCTTGGCCGCGCTCCTTAAAATGGACTTCGGAGAGGGAACGCAGCTTCTGGGCGGCCTGCTCCGGCGTCAGGTCCCGCTGCGCTTCCGCCAGCATCTCGTAACCGACCATGAATTTTTTCACCGTGGCGGATCGCAGCAGCGGCGGGTAGAAATGGGCGTGGAGGCGCCAGTGGGAAGAATCCCCCGGGGCCATCGGAGCGCCGTGCCAGCCCATGGAGTACGGGAACGCGACCTCGAACAAATTGTCATAGCGGGTGAGCAAGCGTTTGAGGATGTCCGCCAGCGCGGTGCGGGCTCCATCATTCAAATCCGGCAACCGCTGGACCGGTTGGCGCGGCAGCAGCAGGGTCTCGTAGGGCCAAGTCGCCCAATACGGCACGACCGCCACCCAATCCTGGTTCTCCACCACCACCCGCTCGCCCGCTCGCACCTCCGTTTCGAGGTAATCGGCGAGGAGTTGCGAACCGTGCTCGCGTTGGTAGGCCAGTTGTTGCCGGTCTTCCTTGGCGGGTTCGTTGGGGATGAAATCGCTGGCCCAGACCTGGCCATGCGGATGCGGGTTCGAGCACCCCATGAGGTCGCCTTTATTCTCGAAGACCTGCACCCAGCGATAATCCTTCCCCAAGTCCTCCGTTTGGCCGGCCCACACCTCCACTACCGCGCGTATCGCCGCCACGGGCATCTCGGGGAGGGTCAGGTCATGTCGCGGCGAGAAACAGATCACCCGGCAGGCGCCGGTCACCAACTCACTGCGCAGCAAACCACCGGCTGGTGCCGTCGGCCCACCTTCGGGGAGGATCGCGGCAAAATCGTTTGGAAACACGTAGGTGCCGGTATAGACAGGATTGCGGAGCCCGGCGGCCCGATCGTTGCCAGGACAGAGGTAACACTTGGGGTCATGCGCCGGGCGGGCACCGTAGGCGGCGACTTCTTGCTTGCCCAGCCAGGGTCGCTTGGTGCGGTGCGGAGAGACGAGGATCCAATCGCCGGTTAGGGGATTGAACCGGCGGTGCGGGTGCGAAGCGGCTTCTGTGGTCATGATGATCAGCGCGGTTTGCAGCGCCCATCTATGACAGGATCAGCCGGATTGACAAGATCTCTTGCGCGACAGATCTCTTGCGGGATGGCGTCCAGACCAGCCAAGGCGACTGACAAAGTCGTCGATCAGGCACCCTGCGCTACCGGGTCAACCGCCCTGCCAGACCAGCGGGATTGCCGGCACGTGCCTTATTCCTCCGACAAAAGTACCCCGGCTTGACCTGTCCATGCGAACCCGTACCCTTTCCCGGCACTCAATCTGAAACGAGCACCCCATGCGTCGGACGCGACTGATTCTCATTCCTCTGGTTGGCTGTTTGCTGGCCGGCGGCGGGTGGTGGTTGCTGGGCACGGTCGGTGAGCCCCAATACCAGGGAAGATCGGTGGTCTACTGGTTCAGAGAGTTTTGTCAGGCACATGGAAATGGAGCCCGTACCCCGCGCCGCTATCGCAAGGCCTGTGACGCGTTGCAGCGGATGGGGACGAACGCGGTCCCTTACTTGCTAAATCGGGCGATGAACGACGAAAAGGACTCGGCGGGGCGGGCGGCTCTGTTTGACCTGTTGAGCCTCCTGCCCCAGTCCTGGAGCCCGCCCCACTATCTCACCAAGGAGGAGATCCGTCAAAACGCGGTGCAGGCTATCGGGCAGATCGGACCGCCTGCAGGCATGGTGCTCGGCCGGCTCCGCAAACCGCTGAGCGAGCCAAACTCGGTTCCCTTTGAGCGGGCGATCACCGTTTTGGAACGGGTCGGCGAAGGACGGCAAATGCTTGTGCCGTGGTTCGCCGCCGCGTTGCGAACGACGAACCTCCAGACACGTCTGCAGGCCGTCTGGTTCCTCAACCAACTGGGAGCGCAAGCCGCGCCCGCGGTCCCGGACTTGATCCGGGTGTTACGCAGCACGGAACGTACCAGTGCCCTGTTTCGTCAGGCGACGTTCACTCTGGCCAGCATCGGCAGGGCGGCCGCCCCCGCGCTCCCCGTGCTGACGGAGGCGTACCGGACGGAAACCAACTGGGATTGGAAGATCCCTCTCGCCACGGCGCTCTGCGAGATTGATCCACGGCAAACTGAGCCTTTCGACCTGCTGGTCCAGGTACTCACCAGCCAGCAAAGCTCTACGGGCCAAGTGCGCCTGGCAGTCTCACAACTGGGTTGGCTCGGGACGAACGGGGGAGCCTTCATCCCGGCGCTCGCCCAGGCGGCCGAGCGAACGGATGTCGATCTCCTCGCCATCTCACGGTGTCTGGATCGTCTTGGGGCTCCGCGTCGCCTGCTCCTGCCCAGGTTGCGAGCCGGGCTTAAGTCCGCGGACCCCGAGTACCGTGTGGAGGTGGCGGCCCGAATGCTGGAGGTTTCACCGTCGGATGCAGAAGCCCAAGCGGTGCTTTCGGACCAGATCCGCAGCCATTCCAAGTTCGAAGTTGAGGCCATTTGCTGGCTCGGGGAAGCGGGCACGAACGCGCAAGCGGCCGGGCACATGGTCCTGGAAGCCTTCAATGGCACCAATGCTCAGGCCTGGATGGCATTACCGCGTGCCCTCCAAAGAATGGGCCTGTCCCCAACTCCGGCACTGTCGAAGCTGCGGGCAAGGCTGAAATTCGCCGACGACAAGACCCGCGCGGCGATGGCCGGCACTATTCTAAGGGTCGAACCCGACGCCGAGGACGCACGATCGGCCTTAAATGATCTGATCAAGGGGCGATCCAAACAGGAGTTTGCGGCGATCCTGTTCCTGGGGCGGACGGGTCCCGCAGCCAGCAACAGCGTCCCGCTGTTGCGCCAGGAACTCAAGAGCCAGGACCCTGAGATTCGGGAAGCGGCCGCCCAAGCGATTGAGCGGATCGAACGGAAAACACGACGCACGCCCGACAGCCCTGAATCGTGAGGCATACCCCACCCCCGGTCTTGCGGCGGCTCTGGGGTGGCGTCGAAGCGGCCGGCGAGCACCCTCGGCTAGGCCGCGCCCTGGGCGAGCAACTGGTTCACCCGGGTCATAACGGCGAACGCGTCGGCGACATAAAGCACGTCCGCCTTGCCTCGAGCCCAACCGCAGTTGGGGTCCGTGTTAATGGCGCGGCGTTCGTTGACAAAGCGCCACCCGACGGTATGTGGCTCCTCACCGTGACAGCAGGTTGCCAGGCCCTTGGGGTGCCGGGGGGTCGCTCCCGTCTGCCCGATCTGGTTGAGATGGGTGAGGAAAGAGAGCACTGCCTGGCCTTCGCCCCCCAGGTCGACGAGGGACTTGCTGCTGCCCAGCGAGGCCCGCCCGAATTTCAAGCAGTCCAGGATCAGCCTTTCGGCCTCGCGGACGTGAGGTTGGCCGTCGGCCTGTTTCTTAGTCCAGCCGGCGCCGGCGACGAAGAGCAGATCGGCCTCGGGCCGAATGGTCTGGGCGTCCCCGGCGGGTTGGCGAAGACCGAGCACGGTAGTGCGTTGGCCGGACTCTGCCACCGTTACCGGAATTACCCGAACCGCGGCAGTGCCTGGTTGGACCGGGGCGAGGGGCTGGCTCCCGGGTTCGACCAGGATCAGCCAGGGGCGTTGGGCGCGGCTGAGCAGGCCTTCCATCCGCTGGCGGTAGTACCAGCGGCTGACGGAGACCGTTCCGCCGGCGGCGGTAATGCCGGTGACGTGAGTATCCACCCGCCCGCCCAACCGCTGGGCGAGGCCGGCGCTGACGCGACTCCAACGCGACGTGGCAGGGATAACGACAATGGTGGCCTGAACGGCGCGGCACAAGGCCTCGGCGGCCGCAGCGTCGGTGCCGTAGCGCGAGGGACCGAACTCCGGCCCGGCCACGCCCAGAAACTCGGCGGCGCCGCAGCCGGCGATGAGGTCCGCGCCCGGCTGCACTTGGACGCCAGCCAACCCGACGGTGAACTTCGCGCCACCCAAGGCAGCCGCCAGGGTCCGGACGGTGCCGAGAGTTTCGAGGGCGGCCTTGCCGAGCGAGCCATCAGCCTCTGTATGTGCCAGAAAGAGAATCGATTCCATTTTTTGAGAAAGTTGTGTGAGTCTTGAGGATGGGGTGTTTCAGGAGGCCTTCAGCCAGGCGACGATTTCGCGAGCGATTTCGTCCGGCGACTGGTCTTTGACGATGCGGGTGTCCCGGAGCTGTTTGGGTAGCGCCACGCTGGCGAAACTCAAACCCTCGCCCGGGAGTTTGACCGCCTTGGCCCGCTGCAAGGCGGGCATCACCGTGCGCATGTTGAGCATGCCGACCTGGGGGTTGTTCTTGGGTTCCGGGAGGTTCCCCGTGGCCCAGCCGAGGAGGGCCGGAGGGGAGGCGCATCGCGAGGCCTGATGTTTGCCGCCTTCGATGCGCTCGAGGATCTCCAAGGAACCATCGGCGGCGATCTTGAGTTCATCGACGCCTTGGAACTGGTCCAGGATACCCAGGCGTTCGCCGACCATCTGCATGGTCGCTCCCGCACCTCGCGAGGCGGACTCCCAGCCGCCAAACACCAGCAACCGGGAGCGGTCGAGACCGGGGATGGCCTGAATGGCCTCGGCCAGCGCCGCAGCCGTCTCCGAGGCGTCGGTGAATCCGCTGGCCGATCCGTCCAGGGCCACCAACTCGAACGGGACTTTTTGCGCCACGGTCATCATCACCTGCTGGAGCTTGGCCTTGGGGCCGAGGCTGACGAGCCAGACTTTGCTGCCGAGGGCGGTGCGCGCCAGGTTGCCAGCCTCGTAGAGGGCGTGGCTGGCCCACGGGTCCAGCACCGCCGGCAGCATCATTTCATTCTTCAGGGCGGGGCCGCCGGGACTCGCGACCGGTTCCAGGGTTTGCAGCGGGTCCGGCACGATGCTCCCGCACACGACAATCTGATACGCAATACTCATGCCGGCAATAATCGCGATTTCCCTCCCCTTTGTGAAGCGCGAAACGTGCAACTCGACCGGCCCAACCAAAACCCGGATTTATGGTCGAACCGGCCCCTTGCGGGGGTAGTTCGTGGTCCCAGCCCCGGCCCGCGCGGTTCCCTCCCGCCGGAGCCTGTTGTCGGCGGCGGAACCGAAAAAGTCGCCGGGCCCGAAAGAAAAACCGAATTGATTCCCCCGGTCCGGTGTAGTTCATTATGGTTGCGGTTAGCGGCCGGCAATACGTGAACGCCTTTTGTCATTATTATATCCGCCGGCCGTTTGGTTCACGCCGCGACAGAAAGAAAAGGTTCAAATGAAGATAAACATCTCGCGCAATCGGGGCTTCACCCTGGTGGAGATCATGATCGTGGTGGCCATCATCGGCATGTTGGCCTCGATCGCGGTCCCCAACTTCGTGAAGGCCCGCAAAACGGCCCAGAAAAACGCCTGTATCAGCAACCTGCACCAGATAGACGGCGCCATCCAGCAATGGGCCACCGATCTGAACAAAGCCGCCGGCCAGACGGTGACCTATAGCGACATCAGCAGCTACTTGAAAAACTCGGTTGCCTGCCCCGCCGGTGGGACGACCTTCGAAGACAGTTATTCCATCTCGACGGTGGAAGCGGTGCCGACTTGCCAAAAGGAACCTGCCACGCACGCCCTGCCGCAGAGCCAGTAGCCGTTGAGACCAACGTTCACCGGGTAATTGAGGGTTCTGTGCGGGTTTGGGTCTCTCCCAGGCCCTGCGCTTCACTGGGTGTGGACGACCCGGAAGACCGAAGCTGTCCAGTAGCCGCGGCGGAGCGCGGATCCCTTCATCTGCGTGGTTTAGGGCCCGCAGCGCGCGGATGAAGGCATCCGCGCTCCGGTAACGGACACCGAGCATGAGTACCGAGGCGACCAACGCAGCATCCGGCGCCGCCGAGTCACCGGCCCGAGAGGCGGTCATTCGGATTGAGGATTTGGCGGTGGAGTACCCACCGCGGGCCTTCGGAGAAGGCCCCACCGTGGCGGTGGGGAAACTCAGCCTGGAGGTCACCCAAGGCGAGGTATTTGGCTTTCTGGGACCCAACGGCGCCGGCAAGACCAGCACCCTGCAAGTGCTCCTGGGCTTCCAGCCCCCGACCCGCGGCGCGGCCTTCATCTACGGTCTCGAAGTGCGTCACCCCATCGCCCGCCAGCGCATCGGCTACCTGCCGGAACTGACTTACTATTACAAGTTCCTCAGCGCCGAGGAGTTGCTGCGCTTTTATGGCCGGCTTTTCAGAATCCCACGGGGCGAGCTCGAGGCGCGGATCGACTCGGTGCTAAAACTGGTGGATCTCGATCCAGTCCGCAAACGGCTCATCAAGACCTACTCGAAGGGAATGCAACAGCGCATCGGCCTGGCCCAGGCCCTGATCAATAGTCCCGACCTGTTGATCCTCGACGAACCCACGAGCGGCCTGGACCCGCTGGGCCGCATGAAGGTCCGCGAGATCATCCAGCGACTCAAGAGCGAGGGTAAGACCGTCTTTTTCTCGTCTCACGAGCTGGGCGAGGTGGAAACGGTCTGTGACCGGATCGCGATCATCAGCCAGGGTGAACTCAAGATGGTCGGACGCGTGGCCGACCTGGTCCGCCAATACCAGACGCACCTCGAGAGGATCTTCCTGAAGGTCGTGGGTTACGAACCCCAAGCCTCCGCATGAACAGCGTATTCTGTCTGGCCGGCATCGTCATCAAGGAGCTCTATCGGCGAAAGGACTTCTATGTCCTGTTCGTGCTGACCGCGATCATCACGCTCCTCCTGGGCAGCGTGAACTTCTTCCACGAGGACAAGATCGTTCGCTATGTGAAGGATATTTGCCTGCTGCTGATCTGGCTTTCCTCGCTGGTCATCGCGGTGGTGACGACCGCGCGCCAGATCCCGACGGAGCGCGAGAGTCGGACCATTTTTCCGTTGCTGGCCAAACCGGTGACACGCGGGCAGTTGGTGGGGGGCAAGTTTCTCGGCTGCTGGCTGGCCTGCGGGATCGCCTTGCTGGTGTTCTATCTCTTCTTCGCCGTGGTAGTCGGCGCCAAAGAGGGGCGATTGCCGCTCAGCCAGTATTTCCAGGTCATTTGGATGCAGTGGTGGATGCTGGCGATCGTGATCGCGATGGTGCTGCTTGGGTCGGTGCTCTTTAGCGCCCCATCCGCCAATGCCACCATCTGCTTTGCCGCCATCCTCGCTATCCTCATCCTCGGCGGTCACTTGCACCGATTGGCCGCGGTCCAGCCGTCCCCGCTTGGCCAAGCGCTCTCGGTGCTCTATTTTCTGATTCCCCACCTGGAGTGGTTCTACGCGGTTCGGGAGCGGTTGATTTTTGACTCGGCCCTGCTGGGCTGGGGAGATTGCCTGCTGGCAGCGGCCTACGCTGCCGCTTACGTGGGGCTGCTGCTCGTCGCAACCTGGACCGTGTTCCGGCGCAAGATCCTCACCGTCTGATGAAACTCCGGCGTTGGATTCTCGGTTTGTTCCTGCTGGCCGGCGTTTTCACCCTGGCCACGGAACTGCAACCGCGAGCTTTGGGGTGGATCGGCGAAAAGGACACGGACCAACTGGTGCAGGTGATGCTGGGCGACAGCCGGCAGATCCTTGCTGACCACCTGTTTGTCGAGGCCGATATCTATTTCCACAGCGGCTACTATCCCTCGGTCTTTGATCGCAGTTACGCCCCGACCAACTCCCAGCACCTGATCCGCGATGACCACCGGTCCCCCGCGCCCGACCGTGATCCGATCGCGGAGAGCGCCGATAACCACGACCAGGCCGAGCACGAAAAGGCGATGAGTTTCCTGGCGCCGCCGCTCGATTGGATCGAGCGCTTCGGCCGGCGCTTTGCCATCACTTCGCACACCCACCTCGCCCACGGCCACGAACGAGAGATTCTGCCCTGGCTCCGACTCTCCGCCGACCTCGATCCGCAGCGCGTGGAAACCTACACCACGGCGGCTTATTGGCTGCGACGGGACCTCGGAAAGGCCAGAGAGGCCGAGCAGTTCTTGCGCGAGGGACTGGCGGCCAACCCCTCCAGCTACGAAATCCTGCTCGAATTGGGGCGTCTGTACGACGAGAACTACCATGACAGCCTGCGCGCCCGCAATAACTGGCGGGCGGCCCTGAAGCGGTGGATGGAAACCGAACCGGCCAAGCCGAAGCCCGACGTCCTGCCGCTGGGTCAGATTGCTGTGCGCCTGGCCCGCATCGAAGAGCGAGAGGGCCGGTGCGACCAAGCCATCGCCCTGCTCAACCTGGTCATTAGTCATCAGGCGACCCCCAACCCCGAAGCCCTGCGGGAGCAAATCCGAGTCTTGCAGAAACGGCTGCCGGAAGGCAGCCAGGGAAAATGAAGTTACCGGTCCTCGGCAAGGAACCCTCGCGCCCGCCAGAACCCGCCCTTAGGCCACCGCTCTGGCCAAGCCCGCCAGTCCTGCCTTGATCTCCCTCACCTTGGCTTCCGGGACATCCTCCACCCCGTGCAGGGGGATAATCGAGAAGGCCCACGTTTTGCTGCCATGATAGATCGCCTTTTCCACCGGAGGCGTGCACTGGAAACTGACCGCGTAACGATCCACGCCGCCCTTTGCGAGACGGTACACGAACAGATGCTCCTGGTGGCAAACCACATACCAACTGTCACACCCTAGTTCGTGGAGTAGGAACTGGGTGGTTTCGCTCACATCCAATTCGTGAGCCAGGGGAAGGTCGATTTTGTGCGCATGTTCCATAGCTCTCATCTCCCAGTTGGAGGATTGACCGTGTGCTACGAGTTAATCATAAGCAAAACCGACTGGAAAATCAAGCCTTTTTGAACAGCCGCGAGCCCACGAGGGACCAGTGCCGCGGCTAACCAAACGTGTTGTTTCCAGAGGTTTCCCGTCCGAGGTATTTTTTTTCGGCGGTGTCAACGCGGATGATCTCGCCGTTGGCGATGAAGAGCGGCACCATGATCTGGAGGCCCGTTTCGAGCTTCGCCTCCTTCCAGGCCGAGTTCAACCCAGTGCGAACGGGGGGGGCGGTGTTCACCACTTTAAGCGGGATTTGGGGCGGCAAGACCATGTCGAGCAACTTGCCATCGAGCCGCAGGGCTTTATATTCCTCGTTCTCCTTGAGAAACCAGCGACGTTCGCCGAGTTGCTCGTTGCTGAACTCGAACTCATCGAACGTCTCGATATCAATGAAAACCTGGCCATCGGCCTTGGCGTAGCTGTAGGTGACGCGGCGCGTTTCCAATGGCGCCACCGGCACGCGCTCGTTTTCGGCGAAGACCCGATCAATCAGGCGCCCGGTCGTGAGGTGGCGCAGGCGGGTGTGGAGCCTGTGCCGCGTCTGCGCGGTGCCGCTGGTGTGCATGTCCTCGACGACATAGGGCGAACCGTCAAGCATCAGAACCATCTGGCGCTTGAACTCGGATGGCAAAATCGTTTGCATAGGGTGGTGCCCCGCGAATGCCGGACGCTTCCGACTCCTACGAAGGCTATTACACCTTAGCCTATAGCCCCAGCCCACGTGGCGTCAACTACTTCGAGGTCGCTTTTGAGCACGCGGTGGAGTCGCCGAGAAAGAAGCGCTCGACCGAGAAGGTCACCAAAAGTAGCCCTTGGTATTCCGGGCCATGCTCACGGAAAGACGAAACGTAGCATAGTCGTTGGTTGCACGGGTGGGACTCTCGGTCGTGTGGAACGCAGCGTCATCATGGGGCTGAATCGTCAGGGCCACATGGTGATGGAAGGCATCCACCAATCGGCCCTGGCGATCGAGCCACCGGCACTCCAATTCAATTTCCCGCCAGGCGACCGCGCTTTGGTTGGTGAGAATACCGGTGATATAGATGCGCGGACCGTTGGTGGTCTGTCCCCAGTCCATCCGTGATTCAACCACTCGAACCGAGTTGATGAAGGCGGTGTAATCGGGCCTGGGGTTCTCAAATCGGTCCACAGCTCTCAACAGCAACACGGTTAAGAGGGCGTAAAGCACCAGGTGCGGAAGACCGTAAACCCAGACACTAATCGCCGGGTTGCGGAGGCAGCGGAGCGTCAGCCACTGCCGGCATCGCGGGCACACCCTGGCTGCGTATGGAATCACCTCTGCGCAATACGGACAGGTCCGGGTGCGCGTGGGGTCCAAGTTGTCATCGGGGTACGAGGCCATTTCAAGGAAGGTGGCTATTCGTTTTTCGGGGGGTGGTTGGCATCGCTGGCCGCGAGCACGCGAACCTTGGCTGAGGCGTTGAGATTGGTGAACCGAACCCTGTCCAGGCCGACACGAAAGGCCCGCTCCTGGTGGGGTTGGACCACGAATGGGTCCGAAATCCTCGGCTGGCGCACGTCCGCGAGCTTGCCCTCCAATTCCATCAACCGCACCTCCAATTCCAGCACCCGCCACGGGTAGGTCCCGCTATTGGTGACGTAGCCATTAAGCCAGAGGCCAGGTTTCGTTGGGTCGCGTTCCAAAGACGTTCGAGCCACGGCCAGTTCCGCCCGGTGCGGGGCGAATTCGCGTCCTTCCAGATGGAGTATGTCGGGGAAGGCCCAAACGCAAACCAAACCGACCAAGGCGAGCATGGTGAGGACTGAAAAACCCACCCCGAGGGACGGTCCCCAATGGGCCCACCGAGTCTGCGAGGCGCGGCAGAAGGGACACACCTTCGCCGCCGCTTTGATGAGTTCGGCGCACAGAGGGCAGACCTTCACCCCCGGGCCCGAATCCACATTCTGACAAGGAACGGCAGCCATACTGGAATCCTGCACCCGCCCGGAGGTGCTGTCAATGCGAGCAGGCGCCGTGCCAGAGCAGACCGCGGATCGGGCAACCGTCGGTGATGCTGCCGAAGGGGCTAAGGCCAAACGCTCCGTGACCCGTCAGTATCGGTCCGGACTGGTGTATTTTGAACCTAAAAAAGCCGTCGACAGAGGCTTACTTCCCGCCGGCAGGGTTCGCGACTCCGAGGGCAGGCGGAGTGCCCTGGGGTGGCAGCGCCATCGGGTGGGGCTTCCAGATTTCACTGGTAGCTTTCACCGCAGCACCGACGATAAAGGCTGGCAGGCAGAACTCGACGAGAAACACCACCATGTAGCCGTTAACGTTCATCTTGAAGATGCCGAAAGTGAGAATGCAGGCGATGCTAAGCCAGACCGCGGTAGTCGAAATGGTTTTGGCAAGTTCATTGTTCATAAGTTGTTAGCGCCAGCGGTAGCCGGCAAAGGCACCGGTTCTTTGCTTCTCTCAAAATTGAGTGCCAGTGGTCTGAACGTCAAAATACCATGGCCTGATGCCTTGTCAAAAATGAATCTCGATTTACATCACCTCCACTTCAGCAAGGCCCGCCGCTACTCGCGCGCGAGCGTTCACGAATCAATTTGAAATCCGAGTTGAAATTCAAAGGCGGTGGCGTACAGATCCACTATGCGACACCATGTGGTTCTAGTCCTGGTCATGCTGGGGGCTTTGAGTGCCCGCAGCGCAATCGTCTCCCGAGCGGTGGAATACCGACAGGGCGACACGGTGCTGGAGGGTTATTCAGTTTATGATGACTCCCAGCAAGGGAAACGCCCCGCCGTGCTGGTGGTTCACCAATGGAAAGGACTGGGGGATTACGAGAAGAAACGGGCCGAGCTGCTGGCGCGGCTTGGCTACAATGTCCTGGCGGCGGACATCTACGGGAAGGGCGTGCGGCCGCAAGCCCCCAGCGCAGCCGGGGCGGAGGCTGGAAAATACAAGAACGACCGGGCCCTGCTGCGAGCCCGCGTCCTGGCGGGTCTGGACGTGCTGGCCAGACACGAACTGACCGACCCTCAGCGCATCGCGGCCATCGGCTACTGCTTTGGCGGGACCACCGTGCTCGAGTTGGCGCGCAGCGGCGCCGAGGTGGCGGGCGTGGTCAGTTTCCACGGTGGTCTGAGCAGCCCCACGCCCGAAGATGCCCGAAAGATCAGGGGCAAGGTGCTGGTGCTGCACGGCGCGGACGACCCGAACGTGCCGGCCAAGGAGGTAGCCGCCTTCGAGGAGGAGATGCGCCAGGCCGGGGTGGATTGGCAACTGGTCGCGTATGGCGGCGCGGTTCATTCCTTCACGGATTGGAATGCCGGCAATGACAACTCGCGCGGGGCGGCGTACAACGAACGAGCGGACCGGCGCTCCTGGGAGGCGATGAAGCAGTTCTTCGCAGAGTTGTTCAAATGAGGCGCTAAGCCACCGCGGATGGAGGGTAGCTGCCGGCCCGGGGATCCGGCGGAGCCCGGCCCCTGCCTCCGGGTCTGTGAGGCTCGGTTTGCCCACTGGGTTTAATCGAAGCCTGAGGGCCTCCGTGGTTGACTCCAGCCAGCCGTCACCGCAGATTGAGACCCGCGCATGAACGCTTTGGTCCAATCGAATAACCCCCGAGCCGCCTGGGGGGCGAAAGCGCCCGGAGGTGCGGGTCGGCTGATGGCTACCGGACAGTCGGTCGACCAGGTCATGGTGGAAGAGCGGGCGGCGTCTTTTGCCAAACGGAGTCTCAAAAGCTCCGCCAAGTTGACCGGTTTGAAGCTGGTGGTGTCGATGACCGACCTGACGACACTCGAAGGCAAGGACACACCAGGCAAGGTGGCTTACCTATGCCGGAAAGCGCTGCGTCCCGCCGATCCGCGACACGAGGTGCCGCCCTGCGGGGCGGTCTGCGTCTTCCCCAATATGGTCCGATGTGCGCGGCGGTTTCTAGGCGAGGGTTCGCCGGTGAAGATCGCCTCGGTGGCGACCGGGTTCCCCAGCGGCCAGTATCCGTTGCGAACGCGGCTGGAAGAGGTGCGGCGCGCGCAGGGCGACGGCGCGGACGAGATCGATATGGTCATCAACCGCAACGCGTTTCTCACGGGCGATCACGCCTTGGTGTTTGACGAGATTGCCGCCGTCAAGGCGGCCTGCGGCGCCGCCCATCTCAAGGTGATCCTCGAAACCGGTGAATTGGTTACCTACGATAACGTGCGCCTGGCGAGCGGGATCGCCATGGAGGCCGGGGCGGACTTCATCAAGACCAGCACGGGCAAGGTCCAGCCCGCCGCCACGATGCCGGTGACCCTGGTGATGCTGGAGGCGATCCGGGATTTCTTCTTCCAGACGGGCATCCGCATCGGGATGAAACCGGCCGGCGGCATCCGCACGTCAAAGCAGGCGCTGGCCTACCTGGTGATGGTTAAAGAGACCCTGGGGGACGACTGGTTGACGCCGGAGCGGTTCCGGTTCGGGGCCAGCACGCTCCTCAACGACGTCCTCATGCAGATCGCCCGAGCCATTGACGGACGGTACCAGGGGGCGGATTACTTTTCCCTGCCATGAAAACCAAGCGCATTGTGGTGAAGGCCGCGCAGGCGTCGCCGAGCCGGCCGGTCGTTCCGCTCAAAGAGCGCCGGCTCAATTTTGGCAACCGCTGGGATTACGCCCCCGCGCCCGAAACATTCGATTACGTTAAACTGGAGCCCCGGCAGGGGTTGTTCATCGACGGCCAGTTCGTCGCTCCCTCCGGTGGCAAATACTTCGACACCATCAACCCGGCGACGGAGGAGAAGTTGACGGAGATCGCGCTGGGCGGCGAACGCGATGTCGATTTGGCGGTGAAATCGGCGCGGCAGGCTTATGAAGGGTCGTGGGGTAAGCTGTCCGGCCGAGAACGGGGAAAGTACCTCTATCGCATTGCCCGCCTCATCCAGGAACAGTCGCGGGAATTGGCGGTGCTCGAGACCATGGACGGCGGCAAGCCGATCAAGGAGACGCGCGACATCGACCTGCCGTTGGTGGCGGCGCATTTCTTTTACCACGCCGGGTGGGCGGATAAGCTGCAGTACGCGTTTCCCGGGCGGACCCCGCGTCCGCTGGGCGTGGTCGGACAGATCATTCCGTGGAATTTCCCGTTGCTGATGGCGGCCTGGAAAATCGCCCCGGCCCTGGCCTGTGGCAACACCGTGGTCATCAAGCCTTCCAAGACCACCAGCGTCACTTTGCTGCGCCTGGCGGCTATCTTCCAGAAGGCCGGTTTGCCGGACGGCGTCGTCAACGTCGTCACCGGTGTCGGGGAAACGGGGACCGCGATCGTGAAGCACCCCGACGTCAACAAGATCGCCTTCACCGGGTCCACCGAAATCGGCAAACAACTGGCGCAACTGGTGGCGGGGACCGGCAAGAGGCTCACGCTGGAACTCGGCGGCAAGGCGGCCAATATCGTCTTTGACGATGCGCCGCTCGACCAGGCCATCGAAGGTATCATCGCCGGAATCTACTTCAACCAGGGGCATGTCTGTTGCGCGGGCTCGCGGTTATTGGTCCAGGAAAACGTTTTCCCTGTGGTCGTGCGCAAGCTTCGCGACCGCCTCCAGACGCTGCGGTTGGGTAACCCGCTGGACAAGAATACGGACATCGGCGCCATCAATAACCGGCCGCAGCTTGAGAAGATCCGCGAGTTGGTGAAATGCGGGGTGGCCGAGGGGGCGGAGTTGGTCCAATCGCGGTGTCCGCTGCCGGAGCGCGGGTTTTGGTATCCGCCCACCTTTCTGACCGGCGTGACCGCCTCGCACCGGGTGGCGCAGGAGGAGATCTTCGGCCCGGTGTTGGCGGTGATGACTTTCCGCACGCCCGAGGAGGCCATCGAGCGCGCGAACAACACCCCCTACGGGCTGAGCGCCGGCGTCTGGACCGACAAAGGGAGCAAGATCTTCAAGCTCGTCAGCCAACTCCGCGCCGGGGTGGTTTGGGCGAACACCTTCAACAAATTTGATCCCACGAGCCCCTTCGGCGGCTACAAGGAGAGCGGGTTTGGGCGCGAGGGCGGGCTGCAAGGACTCATGCATTATACTCAATAAAGCGCCCCCAACGCTCCCGGATGGCGCCTCCCCTGACCGCCACTCGCTCGCTGGTCCGTCGGAGCCGCCAGGATCGATGCCATATTTCTCAGGCCGGATGATCAGTTTATGAAGCGATTCCTTTTATGGCTGGCCCTTGGCCTGCTGCCCGTCGCCACTTGGGCCAGTTCACGCCCCAATATCCTCTTCGTGCTCATTGATGACATGGGTTACGCGGACCTGTCGTGTTATGGGGAGACCCGTATCCAGACCGTCCATCTGGACACGCTGGCAAAGGAAGGCATCCGGTTCACCCAGTTCTACGTGGCATCCCCCATCTGCTCTCCCTCCCGCACGGCGCTCATCACCGGCCAATTCCCGGCGCGCTGGTGCATGACTTCCTATCTCGATAACCACCACCTGAACCAAGCCCGGGGCATGGCCCAATGGCTGGACCCTCGCGCGCCTACTCTCGCCCGCACGTTGCAGCAGGCCGGCTACGCCACCGGTCACTTCGGCAAGTGGCACATGGGCGGCCAGCGCGACGTCGGCGAGGCGCCGCTCATCAGCGAATACGGTTACCATCGAACCCTGACGCAATTCGAGGGATTGGGGGACCGCATCCTGCCGCTGCTCGATGGCTTCGACGGCAAACCGCCCACCAAATACTCGCTCAACAGCGATAAGCTGGGCCGAGGCGACATCACCTGGCTGGATCGCTCCAAGGTCACCAGCGCGTTCGTGGCGCACGCGCTCGACTTCATCAAGGAGGCCGAACAAGCGGGTAAACCGTTCTACGTCGACGTCTGGCCGGATGATGTTCACTCGCCGTTCTTTCCGCCGAAAGCGTTGCGCGGGGACGGCAGCAAGAAGCAACTCTACCTGGGAGTCGTCAAGGCAACCGACGACCAGCTCGCGCCGCTGTTTGATTACATCCGCAGCCGCCCTGCCCTGCGGACCAACACCTTGATTATCGTGGCCAGCGACAACGGCCCGGAACCGGGCGCGGGGTCGGCGGGACCGTTTCGCGGACACAAGGGGAATCTCTATGAAGGCGGGGTCCGCGAGCCGTTTATCGTTTGGGGGCCGGGCCTGCTGGAACCGGCGGCCTGCGGCACGGTAAACCGTTCCACGGTTGTCGCCGCCGTTGACCTGCTCCCCTCGCTGGCACGGTTGGCGGGCGTCGCGACCCCCTCGAGTTCTGAATCCGACGGTGAAGACCTGAGCGCCACGTGGCTCGGCCGGGCGCGGCAAACCCGCGCCAAGCCGCTCTTTTGGGTGCGGCCTCCCGACCGTCCCGGCGACTTGAACGGGGCGTGGCCCGACCTGGCGATGCGCGTGGGCGATTGGAAACTACTGTTGATGGAAGACGGCAGCGCCGCCCAACTCTACGATCTGGCCGACGACCCCGGTGAGACGAGGAGCCTCGCCGCGCAGCAACCGAAGATAGTTGAGGATTTGAAAACCCAGTTGCTGGGTTGGCGCAAGACGCTGCCGATCCAGCCGCCAGCGAAATGGAATCCCAAGAAAGCCCAGGCGCCACAGGAGAAAACCCCCTCGTAGCCAGGGCGCTGGCGGTGTTGCGGGTGAGTCGCCGGCCGGGAGCAGTTGGTGGACCTCCAGGTGGCGGCAGCCGCGGAGGGGACGTACGCGTTGACCGGACACAGCGCGAAACAGTTTTCAGCGGCCGGAAAAAAGGACCTGGCGTACGCATGCATCTACGCCTACCTGCGGTTTCTGGTGTGGTCGAAGCTGGGGGAACTGGAATTTGGCGAGGGCGGACGAGGAAAGCGGGTATTACGTGATGGAGTGACTATTCAGCTAGGTGCGTCATCAAGACACAGATTTGCGCCACGGGCGCACCGTGATCGATTTCGGTCTTGGCCATGGCATTTTGGGGCATATCCGGGAACCCAGCCGCGGCTATCGCACTGGATACCGAGAGGTTCATGCTCATCGCGCCGAACGTTTAGCTCACCGATGGCGGCTCCTCCCTGACTCTCGCATCGCCCGGGCTCCCCGGGCAGCCGTTCGGTGCAGCGCATAGTTCGGCGTTGGCTATCCTGCGAACCAACTCCTCGTCTCTGCTCAACAAGTAAACGCCGTAGTTCTCCGCGACGACGTGCAACGGGCTCAATCGGACGACCTGTTCCCAAAAACGCTCGCGCTTCTCCTCCCAACCGAAATCAATGGGAGTGAAACCGCCGAAGTTGACCATCGTGTCAAACTCCCGGACCTGGACTGGTTTATCAAATACCATCCACTCGTCAAACTGGTCATGCGGTATCTGGTCGGTGCTGCGGATTTGGGGGCTGTGCGTGAACCGTCCAACCATGCGCCATCCATCCCTTCGCTCAGAATCCGACAATGTGAGGAACCCACTATCGTACGAGGTGTTCACGAGGTAGCGGCCAAGGACAAGCTCCGGGAACCGCCCCAAGAGCTGGGCAATGGAAAAATCCCCAGGGTGTGGCCAATCAAAGACGTGGTAGCCGTCTCGCTCAATGTGGCGCGGGTTCATGCCGAACGCGGCGGCTCACCTATCGCCGCCGGGAAAGCGGCTGGAGCACAGTCATGGTGATCGAACCCCGTAAGACTGCCGAAGGGAAAGGGCCGGCGGCGGTTAGGTGCAGGCGCTTGGTTGGGCCACGGTCTCATAAATCATGCTTCTTGCGATAACTCTCTGGCAAAGCGGCTCGAACATCTTTTGGGCACGTCTTGTCAATCTCGGCTGATGATGAGTCCGTGAGTCTCTTGTCGGTGCAATGCAATAATCTCAACGCCTCGCCATCAAATACCCAAACGTGAGTCATATCCTCGACGAAGGCGAACCATCCGTCTCCAATCTGCGACACGGTAGCAGATGACGTGGAATCGCCAACGTGCCACGAAACAACAAGCGACGGCTTTTTGTCGCCGCTCTTGGTCGCAGCGATAGTGATCTGATTCGTGGAATCATGGAACGCAAAGCTGCCTAGTGTGCGAAAGAAGTGGCGGCCGGACGCCGCCATGCAAGGTAGGCCGCAAGCTAACGTCAATGTAAGAAAAAGTGCTCGTATCATAATGGTGTGTCGATTGGCTCAACTACTGATTCAACGGACGGTTGGTTCGTTGATCCAGAGACTTGAAATCTCTACACAAGTCCTTCACGCCATGGATTTTACGCAGAACATCACCGAGATGTCAACCCTGAAATAACCGTGATCCCGCCCCGCTATACTCACCATCCGTTTGTTGATCCAAATAGGCACACTATCGACGCAATTAACTTAATCCGAGAGACTAGCGCTCTCCAACACCTCTCCGTCCGCACCGAACAATCCTCTTCCCACTGGCTCCGCCGCTTTATCGGCTTCCTGTCCCAGCCCACCGGCCTCGGGTGAGCCGCTGGCCCAGGGGCCGGGCTTGCTCTTTGATTGCCTTTGTCATCATCGTTCGGTCCTCGGGTTCTGGATAGCGTCTGTGGAAGTGTTCGTTCTGAACCGAAACCCCAGCCGCGGACTCGAAACCGGTGGCCGGATAGTCCTCCGGGACAAGGTCAAGCTGCTTGCAAAGATCGAAGTCACGCCAAGGTTTACGGGTGCTACCGCCAAACATGTAGCCTCGACCCTTTGTGAATGACCCTTGCTTCACTTCCGGCGGTAGAGGCGACACGAGCATTTGATAGGTGTTGCGCGTGGCTTAACGGCCCGCCTCAGTGGCCGTGCCAATGCCCCCCGATCGGGGAAAGCGTACGCGCCCGGCTTCCAACCCAGGCCGTTCGTTGGGCGCGAGGAGAATGGCGTAAATGGACGCCTGCCTCAATTTCACCGCACCTTCATGCATGACGCAAGAGCGGCGCCGAGCCTGCGCTTATTTGGTTTCCATGCGGACATCGGTGTCCATTT